>Ga0187886_1003673_pt1 | contig 11374 bp, 7 predicted proteins | sample June2016WEW_20_1_FD_133001 | JGI IMG/M metagenome (GOLD analysis project Ga0187886, IMG submission 133001) | Peatland microbial communities from SPRUCE experiment site at the Marcell Experimental Forest, Minnesota, USA - June2016WEW_20_150 | ecosystem: Environmental > Terrestrial > Soil >...
ACATAGGCAACTCGTTTGCTGTCAGGGCTGAATTTGATAATGGGGGTAAGGAGTAGGATGTTATCGTATGCTTTTCCTTCTACCCCGTCAACGATTATTGTCCATTTGCCACCGATTTTGGCTGTATACGCTATTCGTCGGCTGTCAGGGCTGAAGGCTATGGAGTCCTCTAGAATTACATCGCAAGCTTTTCCTTCCACCCCATCTACGAATATATTCCAATTGTCACCGATTTTAGTTGCAACGGCTGATCGCTGGTTGTCGGGGCTGATTACACGTGAAAACTCAAGGCGCACGATACTTGTGATTCCTGGCTGTGCCGACAAGTTCTCTTGATTCACTTTAGCATATAATTCTGCGACCCCCCTATTTGCAATCAATAAAATAATATTCCATTCCTTTTCCGCTTTTACGTAACCTTCCAGAGACACACCCGGTGATATAGAAATATTTACGCATCTCTCGCAAACAGGAATATGCAACTCTACTTTTTTCTGCCCCATTAAGGGCCCTGCAAGCGCAGCGCCTAATCCACTAAATACCACGTATTGTGTAATTGCTTTGTATTTGGTTCCTGTGTTTATGCCGCACAAGTTACAGACCGACGGGATCTTAATCTTCTCATTAAGCAGCAAATTGCCACCGCCCGAAGCGTGGAGAACGGCCTCATTAATATTTCCAGTTAATGCGCCAATCGCTCCTGCGACCAGCAATTGGGACCCAAAATTTCCCGGAGGCGGCGCAGGAATTACCAGCCTCGTCACATTCTTGCCAACCATTCTTTCTCGCCCTTCGGCAATCGCCTCCCACCATTCCAATGCTTTTTCTCCAAACACCCTTTTTAACTCTTCTGTTAATAATGCTTTAACTTCAGGGGCAGAACTATTGAGCGTCTCTAGAAATAGATTCAAACCCCCTCTATCCAGGTGAAGGTTCTTAATAAATTGGGATGACGCGGCCCTCCGCACATAAATATTGTCGCTCTTCAATCCTGTTTGAAGGGCCAATGCGTTATTTCTATCCAATATTCTTAATTTGTCAGCGGGGTTCGCATTCAAAAACCTATTCGCTTCGTCTGCGCCGATAAGTCGCAGCGCGTCAGTTACATTTTGACGAACAACCGCGTCTGTATCCTCGTAAGCATTAATGAGAAAAGGAACATAGGAAGGATCTTTCGATTTCCCTATCTTCTGTGCGGCCGATCTACGTTGTTGGGGATTTCCAGCTTGAAGCTGATTAATCAAGGTCTTGTCCATGACTTCCTCCTGTAGACAGAATAATATTTGATAAGTATGGTAAGCAGCCCAACGGCTGGCGGCTCAGCCTGTCCCCCGAGCGATGAGTATCGGTGATCTTCCGATGCGATGACTTCGCGAGTGGGGGCCGCTTGGCCGCTTCCGCTATGTAGTTACCATTTTAGCAGGAAATCTTTAATCGCAATTTGGCGTTCACTCTTTGAGCCTTGGCCAAAGCCTGCCCCCCGAGCGATGAGCGCCGGTGTACTTCCGGCGCGATGACTTCGCGAGTGGGGGTCGCCTGCAGCCACGTGTTGGGCAGCTTATGTTAACGACCAATCAATTATTTGAAAATAATCATACAATATTCGTTGCTTTTTCATCATATAATCCTGTAAATGAAGCCTATCTTTTGTTAATCCTAACAAATGATATCCCCTATTTGTAATCGTTTCAAAAAATAATTGCCGAAGTTTATCCATCATTTCTATCCATTCTTTTTGGGTTTTTTCCTTTGCAATATATAATTGTCCTTGCTCTAATCGATTAATAAATAAATCGGCCCAGCCACTATCACTCATCGGTGTATCAATAATAGGAAGCATTATAGATGAGATAAACGGGAAGGAACGATATCTAACAATAGGAATATATTCATTATATTCTACGCATTTATAAAGATATTTTGACATTGCTGGCTTCATTGAAAAACCGTTCCAGGTTGAGCTGGGATTAAAGTCTTCATCCAGCCCCAAATAAATAAGGTTACCCTCATCATCAATTAATCGGCTCTGTACAAAATATTCTTTATGAATGATTTTTAACTTACCTTTTTCAATGATTACAATACCACCTCGTTCAGTGGTAAAAGGATCTCCGTCTACATAAGTTTCTTTCAAAGGGAAGCCATCTTCTTGTAAAAATCTATTTAGGGATTTACTCCTATTTTTTGCCGAGTATCTTTCAGTATTAATTTCAATATCCCTAATATTGAGGTATTCATCTTTAGATTTTTTTGTTTTTAAGAAATAGCTCCATCCAGGATATGTACTAATAAAAGGTATAGTTGTTCCATGAATAATCAGAATATTATTGTATTTTATATTAAACCAATTTGTACTATATAAGATTGCTGCTCTTGTTATGGGTACCTTCTCCTCCATATTAATCATTGTATTCGTATTGAAACCCCTATTCAAACGTTCTGCCAAGGATAATTGACTAAATGACAAATCATATTTATCCATACTTGGGGTTATCAGTCCCAATCGCCATTGTTCTTTAAATCGAATCTGATTAATTCTTTCCATATCCGTTTTTATTGCTTTTCTGACACTGTCCTCCTTCAAAATATTCAAAATCGTTTCCGGTGTAATTGTCATTTCCCCCTGATTAAGAACTTTTATTTCGATTATGCTTTCGGGATATCTTGGCCAATAATTCCGGATTAATTGGAAAGGCTTTCTTATTATCATGATTGCCAAAATTATCAGTCCAACACCAATAACCAATGAAAATGACTTATTAATCATGAAATATATAGACCAAACGATAATGAATAATTGAAGAATCACATGAACCATGCCAAATATAAAACTCTCTTTTGGCATCATATTAGGATTGTCAGGAAGGATATTTTCTTTTCTTTTCTTTTTTCTGTATACATATATTCTATATCCCAAATATATTTGAATGATAATTAGAGTACCAAAATAAATAACTATTCCTACGATGAAGATAATATTATTTTTCATATTTATTCCCTTTTTCTCGAATAGCTGCCCAACGGCTGGCGGCTCAGCCACTTGGCCGCTTCCGCTTTGTTATCACCATTCTAGCAGGAATCCTAAAATCGCATTTTAGCGTTCACTCTTTGAGCGTTGGCCAAGTCGGTTGCAGCCGCGGGTTGGGCAGAATTATTTTTTATACAAAATCCATTTCTTCAAGATAAGATATTACCCAAGGAGGAGAATTATCAAGCCCTTTCGCTGCGAGTGAAAATCTTAGTGGTTTCTTTGGATCTCTGAATTCTTTCGGAATTTCTACCACGTAAATTGGAAAACGATTACAATATCGTTGTAATGCAAATATCATCATATTTTCAATAAATAATAAAACACGATTTGTTGTTTTTTGAGCAAATTCATTCACATTCATATCCAAAACTTTAGGTAATATTACTTCGATTTTATTTTGTTCAATAAGTCGATATTCTATGTTTCCCAAAGACCACCCCTTATGTTCATGATCTACTCGTAAATCTCTTAATTTAGAATGCCAATTTTTCCGGACTATTTTGAGATATTTTGCCAAATCCGACTCGCCAGACACGAAGAGATCACTAATGCCCTTCTCAAAGAATTTATCATCTTTGAAAAAGAAACATATATCCAATTGAAGAGGATCTCTAAGAATAGACTGTAAGCCAACCTTTGTTGCTATAAAACTTTGATCAATTAGTTGGTCTACTGCTTGACTGAGAGGAATATTAATCGAATCAAGAATAGCAAATTGATTGGGCCCATAACGCACTAATTTACCGTTTTCAATATCTACTAAATGCGATCCTATCAATTCCTTAACCTTTATAGCTGCATCCCTCGCGGCTAAAGCGGCTTCATACATAGGTCTATATTGTTCATCAAAGTGGGATTTAAGAATATGTTTTTGTGGCTCTTCAACATCTAGCAGAAATAATTGATCTCTAAATTCCATCATCGTAATAAAAAGGCGGGCTATAAATGGAGATGATGAACCTTCATTACTTACTCTAATTACTTGAAATTGTTGGCTCATATACTATCCTTTATTAATAGACAAACAATACTTCTACTATCTTTGAATTCTGCCCAACATGTTAGTAGACGGAAATGGCATCTAGCCCTGGATGCATGCATCTATCCCTAGATGCTTTTCTACAGCATATACCGCTAGATGGTTTTCCGATCGACGATACGATCGCTCGACCCCACCGCAATGAATTCATCCACAAATTTCACAGTTTAGCTTCCAACGAGTGTTTAACCCGATCTTTTTCCGGTTGTCAGTCCGATATGCTTCCTTTCGCCCGACTAATCCCCCGCAGGGGTTGGTCAGACGAAAATTTTTCCATGAATCATCTCATTTCAAATTACGGACACAGGAATTATTTACATCATCCCGATCAACGAGCTTGTCCGCCGTCCTCTATGCTATGCCGACGGACAGAAGTTCACCTGGCTCGGGATAACGGTCAGGATCGGGCCGCCGGTATCCGGGTCGGCGTGGACAACCTGGTTGGTGACGTAGATGCAATCTCCGGAGTTCACCCCCCGCCCCGTCCAATAGGTCGCCACCAGGTGCAACCCGAGGGTTTTATCGGTGAAGAAGTAGATCCGGTATCCCGTCCCGGCCGTCTCGGTGAGCGCGACAGTCCCGCCAACGCATTCCTTCTTGCCGATGTCATCCTTGGTGACCTCGAGGGCATAGACGCAGTTGGAGGGGAGGTTGGCCGTGCGGGTCGGCGCCGTGCTCGGCGGCGCGACCGGGCAGCGCTTGAGCGTGAAGGGGGTGATCGGCATTACCGGCGAGACGCCGTCGCGCGAAAGCTTTCCCTCGGCGTAGGCGCATTCGCCCGCGCGCAAGCCGATCCGGTCCACCCACTCGGTGCCCATCATATAGAGCTTGCCGCGCGTGTTGCTGAAATAAACGTAGTAGGTGCCGTGCGACGAGGCCAGGTTGGCAATCGTCCCGCCCACGCAAAGCGTCTTGCCGTAATCGTCGAGCGTCACGCTGAGCGCGTCGACGCAGCCGGAGGGCAGGCTCGGTAAGCCGGTGGGCACCAGGGTGATCGTTTGCATCGGAAGAGGCGTGTTGACGACCGCAGACGTTTCCCCACCCGCGCTCGAGGTGGGAACGCTGCCGCCCGGGCCGGGGGTGCCCCCGGTTTCTTCCTCCGGCAGGGTGAACGCCCCGCCGATAATTCCGCATCCCGATAAAAGCATGCCAAACAGTGCGCAGACGATGAGGGGAATAATGACGGACTTGCGCATGGCAATCTCCTTGTGCTGCAGCCTCCCTCGTTCACCAACCCGGCCCATTCTCACTGTTCCTCGCCTCCGCGGTCGAGGAGGATGTGATCCAACCCGCGCCCGCTCTCCCATGGATAGATGATCCGTGCGTCGGTGGTGGCTCCGAAATATTCCGGGCGCGCCGCGCCGAACAGGCTGCGGTACGGGTTGTAATGCAGCACGCACAGTTCCGGTATCCCGCCCGCGCCCAGGATGCGGTTCTTCACGGCGGTGATGGTGCGCCCCGATCCCCACACGTCGTCCACCACCAGCAGGCGCTTGCCTTTGAGGAGCTCGTCCTCCGGAAATTGCACGAAGTTCGGCCAGACCAGGAGCGGCTTGTCCGCCTGTTCCGGAAAATCCACCGAGGCGGTGAGCAGGGTTTTGATGTCGAGCACTTCGCTGATCAGGCCGCCCGGGACGATCCCGCCGCGGGTGATGATCACCATCGCGTCATACTCGCCGCGGAACTGCGGTACGAGCACGTCGATCAGTTTGTCGACGTCGTTCCAACTCAAGAGCTCGTGTCGTTGCGCCATAGACCCCGTCGCGCTCCGGACCCGCCTTCCGGCGGGGATGGACCGCGCGCCTAGACCGATGATAATGTCCTCCGGCCGGCAATGCAAGCGGGAAATTCCTTGGGCAACCGCTCCAATTGATACTCCGTTGATTCAACGAAAAATGAACTAAAAGGATTTATTAAAAAACCAATACCGGTTTATCATAACCAAAGAGATCACCGTTTTTTAGGATCCGACCCAAAAGTACTATTCTTGGAAGGGGGAGAGCCATGACTTGTAGTATTGATCATTCCAATGTAAGACCGACGCGGTCATACATATTTTCTGCAATCAACACGTATGGTTTTCCGCCGACTTTGGTCAGAAACAGGATCCGGCTTTCCTCTCCCCGCAATTTCAATTGCCGTTCCAAATCATCCGGCTCAAGCGGGGAGCCGCGTTTCTTCACCGTCACATGTCCCACCCCGCGCGCCCGCAGCCACTGGCGCAGCCGCTTCAATCCGAACGGCATCGCTTCCTCGATCCGGTAGGCCCGCGCCCAAGGCGTCGGATGGAACGCTTCGGCGGTCAGGTAGGCAATCTCCGGATCGATGCGCGCCGCCCCCAAGCGCGCCGCCAGTTGCCGCACCAGGCCCGCGCGCAGGAGCGAGGGGTCCGGCTCGTAAAGCACCGCGCGCGGCGGAGAGATCGCATCGCTGGGGGGCTCCGTCTCGGTCATGGTCGCGTCCGCCGGAAGAATCGTCGCGCGGCGGATCGCGGTGCGCAACGGCCCGTACCACAGCACCGCCTCCCGGAGTTCTCCTTCAAAGGAGACAAATTCCACCTCGCACGGCTCTTCTTCGATCTCCTCCCAGCGCACGCCGGGGGAAATTTTTACGCACAGCGCCGCGGCGCCCTCTCCATACAGGCGTACGATCTCCGCCAGCGGCGGGCCGTAACGACGGACGGAAAATACGCGGCGGGAATCCTCGCGCCGCGACGGATCGCAAAAGAACGCCATGCCCTTCCGCGCGGCGGTGGAAAAGACCGGGCGCAGGAGATCGGCGAGAAGGAACCGCACCGGACGGACGGGCGCGTACGCGCGGAGATTTTCCCGCGCCATGAGGAGACGCAGCGGCTCGCGATCCACGGCCCACACCGGCGCGCACTCGGCCAGGGCGAGCGTGTCTCCGCCGATTCCGCAGCCAAGGTCCGCGATCCGTTCCAGCCCGCGGAAGCGCGCGGCGCGGTGGCGGGAGAGGGGTTCGGCCGAAGCCTGTTCCAACGCTTCGCGGGTGAAAAACATCTCCCGGGCGCGGGAGAATTTCTTCTCCGCCCGCGCGCGGAGGAGGACCGTCTCGAGCGCGCCGCGCGCAAGCTCCTTTTCCGCGCCCGCCCGTTGCAGGGCGGCCCAGACGTCGAGGAAATGCTCCTCGCCCCGTTCCAATTCCCCGGCCATGTGGAGCACATCGCATCCTTCCGGGGACGCAAGGCGGCGCAAAAGTTCGGCATCCATCACGGAAACTTTACCCCGCTTTACCAGCCTGTCAACGGGGAGTTAAGGTACAATCTGGCCAAGGAGATCCGGATGACCGCAAACACCCCGCGGGGCGATAATGCAGCGCGTGATTCCCTTCAGGCCCTGATCGAATCGCTCAGCGCATACATCGAGCAATACCACGGGGGCGCTGTGCGCTACCTGGGGGTGGAAAACAATGTGCTGAAAGTGAGGCTCGAAGGCGCCTGCCTTGGATGCCCGCTGTCGCCCAGCACATTGCACGGATGGGTGGAAGGCACCGTCCGGCAATTCTTCCCCGAAATCGAACGGGTCGAGGCGGTGGAAGAGCGTAAAGCATGACCCTCACGCCCGGCGACCTGCTTCACATCCGCTACCGGATCATCGGCATCATCGGCAGAGGAGGCATGGGCGCGGTTTACCGCGGCGAAGACGCGGTCCTGCTGGTGCCGGTTGCGATCAAGGAAAACCTCAACCCCCTTCCCCAGGCGGTGAAACAATTCAAACGCGAAGCGCTGCTCCTGGCTACGCTGCGCCACTCCAACCTGCCCCGCGTCACCGACCACTTCATCGAAGGCGACCTGCAATACCTGATCATGGATTACGTCCCGGGGGACGACCTGAAGACGATTCTCGAACAGCAGGGCGCCATTCCGGAATCGCAGGTGATGTCCTGGTGCGGGGAAATTTGCGACGCGCTCACCTACCTGCATACCCAGCACCCGCCGGTGACCCACCGGGATATCAAGCCGGCCAACATCAAGATCACGCCGGAAGGCAAACCGGTGCTGGTGGATTTCGGGATCGCCAAAGCCAGCGAAGCCGGCGGGGTGACCACCACCGGCGCGCGCAGCCTCACTCCGGGTTTCGCCCCGCCGGAGCAATACGGCAGCAGCCCGACCGACTCCCGCACTGATCAATACTCGCTGGCCGCTACGCTCTACAACCTGCTTACCGGGCAGATTCCACCCGACAGTCTGGACCGGACGCTGAGCCAGGCGCCGCTGAAATCCATCCGCGAGCTGATTCCCAAGCTCAGCCCCGCGGTGGACCGGGCGATCCTGAAGGCGATGTCGCTCAGCCCCTCGGATCGGTTCGCCAGCGTGAAGGATTTTCTGGCGGCGCTGAAGGGGGAGATCCCGGTGTCGGAGACTTCTCCCGACACCGTCACTCCGGCGTCGCGGGAACCGCTCACGGTTATCCGGCGGACACGCGAAGAACCCACCCTGGAAAAAATCCCCGGCGAACCTTTTGCCGGCGCGGAACTGCAGACACCCGGACGCTTCCGGCCGACGGCCCCGCTCCTGGCGGGGATCGGCGCGGTGCTGTGTTTGCTCGCGACGGGGATTGCCGTCGGAGGGTACGCGCTCAGCGGCGGATTTCCGTCCGTAGGACCGAAGAATTCCCCCGCGGCGATCATCTCAACATCGTCCACCGCGAGCCCGACAAATATGCCATCCCCCACCGCGGCCGACAAGACCAATACACCCGCCGCGGTGGCCCAGCAGCCGACCGCAGAGCCAGTGAAAGCGACGCCCGAACCGACGGCGGTCGGCGGAGGCAGCCTGCTGGCGTTCGTCAGCAACCGCAACGGCCAGCGCTACCAGATTTACACCTACAACCTTCTCACCAAGGAAATCCGCCAGCTCACTTCCGATGCGGCCAATAAAGGCCGGGTGGCCTGGTCGCCCGACGGGTTGAAGATTTTTTACGAGTCGGCGGGAGCGGACGGCAAGAAGGATATTTTCGTGATGAATGCCGACGGCACGAGTCCGGTCAACCTCACCAATACTTCCGGTGATGACGCCTACCCGGCCGTCTCGCCCAAAACCGGGCAGGTCGCGTTCGTCTCGAGCCGGAACAGTTGGATGCAGATCTGGTGGATGCAGCCCGATGGATCCAACCCGATCAACGTCAGCGCGATGCACACCAACAAACCCTTCAACATGCCGCAGGAATGGGATCCGGCCTGGGCGCCGGATGGATCTACGATGTATTTCATTCTCAACGTCACCGGAGCGACGCGCGTTTATCGGTGGGACAGCCGCCAGACCAATTCCGATCCGGTCGTGGTCACGATGATGGCCGGAGATTATATCGAGGCTGATCCGGCCGTCTCCCCCAACGGGGATTTTCTTGCCTACACCCGCATTATTGACAACGGCAGCGAGCTCTGCGTGGTTACGACGGATCTTTCGAAACGCGCGCCCTGCGCAAGCCCGCTCACCGACCGGTTGGCCAATTCCGATCCGGATTGGTCGCCCGACGGCCAGTGGATCGCCTATATGACCCAGCGCGGCGGAAACTTCGACATCTATCTGATGATGATTACCGGCGGAGGCAAAATCAACCTGACCGACGATCCGGCCAACGACAAGTACCCGGCTTGGCAGCCGATACCCGCATAACCCAAGGAGCCTTCCATGACAAGAAAAGCGTTCTCCATTCTCCTCGCGGCATTTTCGATTTTGCTTTGCGCGTTTACCGTTTCCCCCCGGCCCGATTCGCAGGCGAAACCGTCGATCACCATGCAAGTAACCTCGGTGGTTGGTTCCGGCGGAGATGGGACTTTTAAAATGGAGGTTATTCTTTCCAAGGAAGTCATCGCGCTGCTCAAAAGCCTTCCCAACTTCCCGGAAACAAAAGTCTGCAGCCAGTTCAACGCGAACCTGCAGGGAGTGTCGGGGTGGACCGAGACAGCGCAGGATGGAGGCATAACCTGTACCGCCTCTACGCCGTTTACGGATCTGGACGAATTGCGGTCCATCACCAAACAGGCGTTTAGCAACGGGTCTTTCGACCGGCTGGAGATTGCCGGAGGTCATTTCTATTACGATTTGGCGGCAAATATCGGCTCGTCCTTCACTTGGGACGCCACCATGCCGTTTGGCCTCGATGCGTGGTGGATCGTAGAAGTTCCGGGCAATGTGGTCAGCACCAACGCCGACGTAAAGAGCGGCCGAACCTTGAAATGGAATCTGATGACGATGAACGGCTCGACCCACATCCAAGCGGAAAGCACACTCAGCAGCACGGTTCTGGGGCTCGATTCCACGCTTGCGGTCATCGGAACGCTATGCCTGCTTGCATGCTGCTGCTTCATATTTTTGATTGCCGGCGGGCTGGGAATCTTCCTGATCCGGCGAAAAAAATAGCACTTCCGGAAAGGCAACCGTTTCCACAAACGCAGGTAATCCGAACGGTTATCGGAAGCCGGAAAAACCCGGCGATACAACTCTTTCATCATCTTGGTTTTTCCAGGAGAACGTATCAAAGGGAAAAAGATCCTTTCGCTGTTTCTGCTTCTCTCGCCGGAGCTCTCGGCCGTCCGCCCTTCGGCCCAATCCCGGGCTGATCCGAACGCTTAGGGCCGGTGCCGAAACAGAATCACCCGCGGGCCGGAATCAATCTCCGGCCCGTTTGTATTTCTCCGCCGGAGGGGACTTTCCGGTATGCAGAGCGGCCCGGGCGAATTTGTTTTTCACCTTGCCGCTCGTGCTATAATCTGCCCGCTTCTACAACCCCATCACGATCCTACACGGAAGGTTACCGATGATCGAACCAACATTGATACCGCCTGCCAACGGCGAACGCATCACGCTTCGGAACGGCCGGCTGCACGTTCCCGAGCGGCCGATCCTCCCGTTCATCGAAGGCGACGGTACCGGAAGGGATATTTGGCGCGCGTCGGTGCGCGTATTGGATGCGGCCGTGGCCAAAGCCTACGCCGGGAACCGTAAGATCGCCTGGATGGAAGTGTTCGCGGGCGAAAAAGCATTCCAGCAATTCGGCACCTGGCTGCCGGAGAGCACCGTCAGCGCCTTCCGCGATTTCCTGGTGGGCATCAAGGGACCGCTGACCACCCCAATCGGCGGCGGAATCCGATCACTCAATGTGGCGCTGCGCAAGCGGCTCGATCTGTACGTCTGCCTGCGCCCGGTGCGGTACGTTCCCGGCGTGCCCTCGCCGGTTCTGCATCCGGAAAAGGTGAATATGGTGATCTTCCGCGAGAATACGGAAGACATCTACACCGGGATCGAATTCGAGGAAGGCACGCCCGAAGCGCGGCGCTTC
>Ga0187886_1003674_pt1 | contig 11373 bp, 8 predicted proteins | sample June2016WEW_20_1_FD_133001 | JGI IMG/M metagenome (GOLD analysis project Ga0187886, IMG submission 133001) | Peatland microbial communities from SPRUCE experiment site at the Marcell Experimental Forest, Minnesota, USA - June2016WEW_20_150 | ecosystem: Environmental > Terrestrial > Soil >...
AGGATCTGGAATTCCACGTGGCGCGCGGTGAGGATGAGCTTCTCGAGGTACACGTTCCCGTCGCCGAAGGCGGCCTCAGCCTCGCGGCGCGCCGCCTGCAGCAGGTGCGGCAGCTCCTCGGGGGTTCTCACCTCGCGCATGCCCTTGCCCCCGCCGCCCGCGCTGGCCTTGACCAGCAGCGGAAAACCCACCTGCGCGGCGATGCGGATGAGCTCCTCATCGGAGAGGTTCCCTTCCCCTTCGGTTCCGGGAACCACCGGGATCCCGGCTTTGGCGACCGTGGCCCGTGCGGTGGTCTTATCGCCCATTGCGGCGATCGACGAAGGCTTGGGACCGATGAAGACGATCCCGGCGTCTTCGCACCCGCGGGCGAAATCCTCGCGCTCGGCCAGGAACCCGTAACCGGGATGGATCGCGTCGGCGCCGCAGCGGTGGGCGATCTCCAGGATCTTATCGGCGCGCAAATAGGAATCCCGCGCCGGAGAGGGTCCAAGGAAGTAGGCTTCGTCGGCGTAGCGCACGTGTAAGGATTGCCGGTCGGCTTCGGAATACACCGCCACAGTGGGAATCCCGAGCTCGCGGCAGGCGCGCAGGACGCGCACCGCGATCTCCCCCCGGTTGGCGATCAACACTTTATTGAATAGCAAGACGGCCTCTTTCCGCGCCCGGGTCAGAGCGGGATGTTTCCGTGCTTTTTGGAAGGCAGGGTATCGCGTTTGTTGGACAGCATCGCTAGGGCGTTGATCAACCGTGGGCGGGTTTCGTGCGGTTCGATCACGTCGTCGATGTATCCGCGCGACGCGGCCACGTAGGGATTGGCGAACTTCTCGCGGTATTCGGCGATCAGCTCCCCGCGGCGCTCCGTCGGATCCTTGGCGCCTTCCAGCTCCCGGCGGAAGACGATGTTGATCGCCCCCTCCGGCCCCATTACCGCTATCTCGGTGCTTGGCCAGGCGAAGTTGACGTCGCTGCGCAGGTGTTTGGATGACATCACGATGTACGCTCCGCCATAAGCTTTGCGCGTGATGACGGTCACCTTCGGCACCGTTGCCTCGCAATAGGCATAGAGCAGTTTGGCGCCCGAGCGGATAATCCCGCCGTGCTCCTGCGCCGTGCCGGGAATGAACCCGGGCACATCCACCAGCGTGACCAACGGGATGTTGAACGCGTCGCAGAATCGGACGAACCGCGCGGCCTTGTTGGAGGCGGCGATATCCAGCGAGCCCGCCATCACCGCCGGCTGATTGGCCACGATCCCCGTCGACCGGCCGGCAAACCGGGCGAACCCGACCACGATGTTGGGCGCATACTCCTCGTGAATTTCAAAGAAATTGCCCTTGTCCACCAGCAGGCGGATGACTTCGCGCATATCGTACGGCTTGGACGGGTCGTCCGGAATGAGGTGGTCGAGCGCTTCTTCGGTGCGCAGCGGATCGTCGCCGTCGGGCAGGGAGGGCGGATCTTCCAGATTGTTCTGCGGAAGGAAGAGCAACAGGCTGCGGATCCGTTCCATGCATTCCGCGTCGTTGCCGACCGTCACGTGGGCCACGCCCGAGATGCTCCCATGCACATCGGCGCCGCCCAGCTCCTCGGCGGTCACGTCCTCGTGCGTCACTGCGCGCACCACATCCGGTCCGGTGAGATACATCTGCGAGGTGTTCTGAACCATGAAGGTGAAATCCGTCAGGGCGGGGGAATACACCGCCGCGCCGGCGCACGGCCCGAGGATGGCGCTGATCTGCGGAATGACGCCGGACGCTAGTGTGTTGCGCAGGAAAATTTCCGCGCATCCCGCGAGCGAGTTGACGCCCTCCTGAATGCGCGCTCCACCGGAATCATTCAGGCAGACAACCGGAGCGCCGTTTTTCAGCGCCAGGTCGAAAATTTTGCAGATTTTGGCGGCATGCGCTTCACCGATGCTTCCTCCCATAACGGTGAAATCCTGGGAGGAAACGTACATCAGCCGCCCCTGCACCGTCCCCCAGCCGCACACCACGCCGTCCCCCAGAAACCGGTGGCGGTCCAGACCGAAATGGTCGGACCGGTGCTGGATGAATGCATCCAATTCCCGGAAGGAGCCCTTGTCGACCAGAAGTTCGATTCGCTCGCGGGCGGAAAGTTTTCCGCGCTGGTGCTGCGCTTCGATCCGCTCCTGGCCGCCGCCCTGGAGCGTCTCTTCCCGCAATCGGATTAATTTTTGGATTTGCTTGTCATTCGACATGGGTCGTCGTTTTCTCCATAGGCAAATCCCGCCCGAGTGCGGCCGGATTCGGCCTGTAATTTTCCAACGGACCCGCCGCGATCAAAACCGCCACGCCGATCGCAACCAGGATCAGTCTCAGGACGGCTTCAAACCCGAAGGATTGTAACGCGATCGCCGAGCGGCTCAGGAGCCGCTCGTCCGCCATCCAGGTGCAGAAACAGATCGGAATGGCGGCGAGTGCTGCCCGCCGGCTCCACTCTTTTCCAAACCGTAGACCGATTCCCAGAACAAGCCAAACTCCCCCCCACACGACCCCGCTAAGAGGAAAATACCACGCCGGGACCGAAAGGGGAAGACTTTCGATTGTGGAATAGGTGAAAATGGCGTGGAGGGCACCGAGGCAGTACCCCGCACCAAGAATCAACACGCCGTAGGCGGTCAGAGTTACGGCGTAGGGTTGGCGATGCCGCTTTTCCATCCCACGCCCTCCATTTGGATTTCGTACACGTGCACATGGGTCGGCGGGCTCTCGCCGACAGTCTCGATCTCCAGCCGGATATGGCTGCTATCAACCGGCGCGGGCAGTTGAATCACCAGATCGCGGAAATCCGAAGAGCGCGGCACCTCGGTGGAATAGGCTACGGAATCGCTGCCATCCGAAGGATAGACCGTCACGGTCAGCTTTGTCGGGGCGCCGCCGACGCGAACATGGAATGCCGTGAAGCTGTGGGCTGCCGGGAAAAACAAATCCAAATACATCGGATTGTCCTGCAGGGTGCGGATGACGGAATATGGGTCTTCGTCGAACGCATCCTTGAGGGTTCCCATATCCAGCCGCGAGTGCACGACGTGGATAATCTCTCCGCTCAGGTTCACATCCTCTTCCACGGGTTTGGCCAACTCCGCCTTCTCCGCCGCAATCACATCTTGGATATTATCGATATAGACCGGGTGCGTGAAGAGGAAGCTGGGTGTTCCGTCGGGGTAGGGCAGCGTCTGCAGCACCGGTATTGCGGCAAACCTCCCGCTGGACTGGGCAGTTTTATATTCCTCCGCGGTCATAACGATGACGTCCTGCGCGTTGATCTGGATATAGTTCTGAATATAACTCCGGATCGAGTCTGTACTGGAGATAACTCCATCCGGCAGGAAGAAGTTGAAGATTTCATCGGTGCCGTTGGCCCAGGACGTGCTGACGATCAGGTTCGCGTCCGGGTGGGCCTGTTTGTATTTCATCAGTGCGCTGCTGAGTTGTTCTCCGCCGTATTGCATGCCGTAGAGCGAATAATCGTGATACCAAGTTGGCCCGTGCACGAGGGTGTCCCATAGCATGTATCCGTTCACCGATCCCAGGATGAGAAATAGGCCCAGAGCGAGGGTCAGGTACGGAACCCGGGCCAGCCCGAGCGACGCCGAGGCCGATTGCGCTGTGCGGTCCTTCCACCGCCGGAAGAACTCGCGTACACCCAGGTCGTTTATTTGCTCTGCGGCCGTCTCCCGGAGCGCAGGCAGCGCAGTCACCAGCCCGGCTGCGCGCTCCCTCCAAACGGCAAGAAAATCGGGAAGCTCCGGACCGTCGTAGCGCTCGAATAATCCGAGCACCCAGCTCACGCCCAGCGCCGTAAGCAGCGCCGAAGGCACCACCATGAACAACACACGGGTGATGGTAATTTGCGCGATCGCACCGCCGAACGGCGCCGCCAGCAGCGTAATCAGAACCGTCCGGAATTTCGAAAGGCGGATATTCCACAGGCAGAGCAGCAGGCCCACCAGCGTGAACGGCAGACTCCACAACGCCAAGTGGCCGTAACCTTTCATAAGGTGGCGAATGATGGTCTGATAGACGCCTTCCGGAGGATACGGCAGATACCAGTAGCGCGGATCGAATCCCTTCAGGTATTCAATGAAGAGCAGTTTCAGCTTTTCAATCAGCGGAATATTGTTCATCCAGTAGGATCCGACGATCGCCAACTGGTCTTTGTTGGCCTCGGGATGCAGGATTAGGAAGCGGACGTACGGCAAGGCGAGGATGATTAGCAGGCCGAACCCGGCCAGTGCGATCAGCTTGTGCCTCCAATGGTACGGCAAATCCGAAAGGAACAGCAACCCCCCGGTTACCGCCAGCACTATCTGCGCCGGACTATAGGTGTAGGCGGAGAGCGCACCGAAGAAAAGCGCCGGAAGCAGCATCCAGGGTTTGTCGTTCCGGTAACGCATGTAGAAGTACAGAAAGGCTATATAGAACGTGATGGATTCCGCCGGTTCGAATGCTGTGCGCGAGTGCAGGAACCAGACCGGTATGATCGAAAACAGCAGTACGCCGCTCCACCACAGCGGCAGGCGGAAAATGCGCCGCAGGATCCAGCCTATGGCCGCGGCTCCCAGCAGCGTGATCAGCACCGAGACGGCGCGCGTGACAAACACCGATTTCCCGAAAATCAGATAGGGGATGACCTGTACGTAAACGCTTACGTTCATTTCAAACTGGCCGGCATTATTAAAGAACGTCGGAAGAAATTCGTTCTCCCATACAAAATGGCTTTTCACCAACCCGGCGGCGAAGTTGGTCTGCACGGCTTCGTCGGTGAAGAAATAGATCGGCCACTGCGCCAGGCCGATCAAACGCGTGAGGAGATAGATTGCCAGGGCGAGGAAGAACAGGGAACGGCCCGCGGTTTGGGCGTCGTTAAAAAAGGAAGAAAAAAGGGAGCCCCCCGAGGTCTGGATGTTGCGAAAAAAGGGAGAAAGAAACGGCCACCCGCGTTCCAGCCGGGGATGCGCCGCGCCCGCAGTGGCCGCCACGCCCGCATCGATCGTTTGGGGGCGGCGGCTTTCCGATAGGGCCTTGCCCGCGGCCGGAAAAGCCGTCCCGGGACTAACCGATTCCAGCGTCAGCCGGATGCTTTCCCCTTCCGGGAGTTCCATGGAAATATCCACGTGGGCGGTGCGTCCGGAACTTCCTTGGATGGAAAGGGACGCCTTTTGGGAAACAGTCTTCCCAGCGCGCTTGGAACGGGCCGCCAGTGGATCGGCGGCGCCGATTTCAATGACGGGAGGTGAGGATTGTGAGCCCCTGGGTGACTTTCTCAAGGCTGACGCGGGGGATGCGGCACCCGGCTTGGATCTCACGCCCGGCACGGCTGGTTGGACAAGCCCCTTTTCGGTTGACTCGGGTTTAAGGGAAGCAGGGATGAAATCTTTCTCGACGGTATTCCGCTTTTGCAGCCGGCGGGATCGATTCCAGGCGCGAAGCAGCCATAAATCGAACGCCGCGGCAATGACCATGAGAACGATCAAGAAAGACACAAATTCCAGGGAGACCTTCGACATAATCCGGTGTCCTCACGGGCTTTTGCGGGTCGATCTCCGCACAGATAGAAGGCGATTATAGCGCAGGCGGGTGGCATCCGCTTCCCGGCGTGGGTTGCCCCGGCCAGCCCATATATAAGGAAGTGAAAAAACCGACCGGGCGTACATCGGCGCTGGCCTTTTCCATCGAAATGAAAAAAACGCATCTCCAGAAGACGGCGACTGCTATGCCAAGGGATAGATTCAGGGCTTATTTCAGGCTGCCGAGAAATTCCCTCGGGCAGGGATATAATCCCGCCCAACGGCTGGTTTTTTCCTTATGGCAGATCATCATTTCCACATAGAGGAAAGTGCGCAGGGGATCTCGCTTCGGCTCGCGGTGTCGGCCGGGTTGACCATATGCCTGGTCGCGGCCGAGGTCGTCGCGGGGCTGTTTGCCAACAGCCTGGCGCTGCTGACCGACGCGGCCCACAACGCCACCGACGTGGTCGCTCTGGGTTTGAGCTGGTACGCGGTGCGCCTGGCGCTGCGCCCAGCCCACTCGGGCAAGACCTACGGATATCACCGTGCGGGGATTCTCGCAGCATTGGTCAACTCCACCACCCTGGTTTTGGTCGCGCTGGGAGTTTTTTACGAGGTGTACCGGAGGATCATTACACCCCCGGAAGTCCGCGCCGGGATTCTTGCGGCCGTCGCTGCCGGCGCATTTGTTATAAACCTTGTCACGGCGCTGCTCATCCGGCGCGGCAGCGAGCGCGATCTGAACCTGCGCAGCGTATTTATCCACCTCATGGGCGACGTGTTCTCGACGCTGGGGGCCGCCGCCGCCGGCGTGGCGATCGCCCTCACCGGGTGGACCCGGTGGGACGCGCTGGCCGGCGCGCTGATTGGCGTGCTCATCCTGTGGAACGCCTGGGGGATCCTGCGCGAGACCATTCACATCCTGCTCGAAAGCACGCCGGAAGATATCGACGTGGAGCGTATGGTGAAGGACGTCCTGCAGGTGGGGGGAGTCCGCGGCGTGCACGACCTGCACGTCTGGTCGATCACCCGCGAGATGCGCTCGCTTTCGGCGCACATTCTGGTGGGGGAAATATCGGTGCGGGATAGCGCCGCGGTGCAGATTGCCGTCGGCACGCTTTTGTGCGACAAATATGGAATCCAACATTCCACGCTACAAATGGAATGCGAGAATTGCCTTCCGGATACGCTGTATTGCGATATGGCGCCGAATGCCAACAACTCCGGCGGGTCTGGAGAGAAGACCGGCGGCTAGATCGCCGCATTGTGATCCGCCGCGCCGCCATTGATGGCGGCGCTATGATCCCTCGCTTCGCTCGGGACAGGCACAAAGCCCGCATTCGCGGGCTTTTCTATTTAATGAGTATTGCCCCGAAGGGGCATCGTGTATTGGTGCGGGGATTCATCCCCGCGCGTAATATAATCCACCCCATGTCCGATCCAACTCCCGCAGGGATTTCTCTCCGACCGGCCGCCGCAGCGGACGAGCGCACCATCCGCGCGATCATCCGCGGCGAGGGACTGAATCCGCTCAGCCTGCACTGGCAGAATTTTCTTCTCGCTGAAGATTCGCAGTGGAAGATCGTCGGCATTGGCGCCGTGAAGCAGCACGCCGACGGTTCGCGCGAGCTGGCCTCGATCGCTGTCCTGCCGGAATGGCGCGGGCGCGGCACGGCGAGCGCGGTGATCCATTCCTTGATGGCGCGGGAAAGCGGTCCGTTGTATCTGGCCTGCCGAAATACCATGGCTGAATTTTATGAGCAGTTCGGTTTTCGGAGGATTGGAACGGAGGAGATGCCATCGTATTTCCGGCGAGTGTACCGATTGTTCTCGGTCTTCACTCGGATATTTCGTACCGATACTTCGTTGGTCGTTATGATACGGTAAAAGGAATAGAGACCCATGGGGTTTTAAGCTCAGGCCATAATGCTCATACTGCCCCATAGCGATTATAGATGGTTCGCCTTCCTCCTGAGGGATAGGTATAATGAAAGGACTTCTTTTATCATGGAGTTGGTTCGGTGGCTGGTAAACGAGTTCCCGCCCATCCCGATCCTCTGACTAAATCTTCTCAAAAAGTAGAGCGGTCTTCCCGAATTGAGCCCAAAGATTCACAACAATCCACCAATCTCCGCCTCCCTTTTAAGGCTGCGAAATCCGGACCGGAATTCATTACGAAACGCGCTCCATTATTGTGGCTCCTCGTCGGTCTTTCGCTATTGATCTTGAACATTCCTCTGCAATATTCGATGACCAGGGTTGCGCCGTCCCCGACCCTATGGCTTTACCGTACGGGAGGATATCTTAGTTTTTTCTTGGGAGTCGCGGCGTTGTGGATCGGTGCATACTCCTGGGGGCGTGAAAACTCCTCCAGCCTATTGGATCGCATCCAGCGAGGGATTGCCGCTCGAATAGGGATCTCGGACGGACAAATTCCGCTCGTCGCGGGCAGTGTTGCCTTTGCGCTCCTTGGGACGGCCGGCGCTGGCGATAAGCCCTTGATGTTCAATGCAACAGTCGCATTGATCTCGTGGGGAATCGGGATAATTCTGGCAGTCACCGGATTTTGGTCCAGTCCATCGGATGGGCGGAATTTGCGATCGGCTACCGCATGGGCGTTGCTTTTTTCAATTTCCGCGCTTCTCATTCGGTTACCCGATCTCAACCTACCGCCTTTTAACGGCGACGAAAGCTCCACCGGGATGGACGCGCTATTGTTCCTCCGTGGCAATGCCAATAGTCTCTTCCGCCCCGTTGGTTGGCACTCGTTCCCCGGTTTGTATTTCTTTTTGGAGGCCATATCGATCCAGTTATTGGGCCGGACGGTTTTGGCCATCCGGCTTTCTTCCGCCGTGATCGGCGCGTTGACCGTGGGTGGGATATATCTCTCGGCGCGCGTGCTGTTCGGACACCGGATCGGGGTGATCGCGGCGATCCTGCTCGCGGTCTCTCCTTTCCATCTTTTCTCCAGCCATCTCGGTTTGAACAACGTATGGGACGGTCTCGGATATACGGTTTTTGTCGGGGCGATTTGGTATGCCTGGAGAAGCGGGCGTCGTAATGCGTTTCTCCTCGCAGGATTGAGCTTAGGATTTTCTCAATATTTCTATTCAACCACTCAGCTCCTATGGTTTCTGGCTTTGGGATGGATGGTCGTCGCCTTTTTCCTCGACCGGCCTCGTTTTAAAAATTATGCCGGCGGTTGGATCAGTATGTGGATCGCCGCGGGGGTCGCCGTCCTGCCACTCGCGTTCTTCATGATCGCCCGGCCAAGTGAATTCTACGGGCATAGCCTCTCTCGGTCCATTTTCCTGCAGGGTTTTTTTCCGAATGCGATGCAGTCGACCGGCGCCAGCGATTGGGGAGTGTTGTGGAATCAATTTCTCAAAGGGTTCGGCGCGTTTACCTTTGTTCCTTCCACCAGCTGGTATACACCGGGTGGGCCCCTGCTCAGGCCGATGGAAGCGGCCTTCTTCCTTTGCGGCTTGATCTTCCTGGCGCTGAAACCGCGCGATCTGCGGAGTTGGCTGCTTCTGGGTTGGATCGGCATTTTCGGGGTTATCGGAACCTTGAGCGAAAATGCGCCGTCGTCACAAAGGTATATCGGTTCCGCGCCGGTTTGCGCGCTGCTCGTCGCCTTCGCGCTCGTGGAAATCCGATCACGATTGAACGGATTTATCCCCTCCGCCAGGAAAGTAACGGCTGTAATCTCCATCGCCCTGGTCCTTTTCATGGCAGCTGACGACCTGTATTTCTCCTTCGCGGATTATTTTCCGAATACGCGGTTCGAAGGGAAGTATGATTTCGAGGGGTTGGGCGGTATTGTGGCCAATCAGGTCATGGCGCTTTTACAGGAACGCAAAGACCCGTACGAAGTAGTCTATTTATCCGGGGTTGTCGCCGAATCTCGTCCGGAGCAGTTTCTGATTCCGGGCTATCAGCACGTGGTTTTCAACAAACCATACGGCTCTTTGGAGAATCCCAAACTCGAAGCCTCGCATTTGTTGTTCATTATTCCGGCCGGACGGGAAGAAGATTTAAATCGGGTGATGGAGGATTATCCGGGCGGGAGGGCCGGCAAACGCTTCAATTGGAACGGAGTGCTGGTCTTCCTATACTATGATGTCGTCATTCCTGAAGGAATGAAGACGGGGTATCCAGGCGGTTATCCTGCGCTTCCATGGACTGAAGTCTGTCGCGGCGGGCCGATCCGATTGTGCTTCGCCGATTCGCTGTATCCTTCAGAAGGATAAAGAGGCCAATGAATAACCCAATGGTTCTAACGGCAATCGGCCTTTTGCTGACCGCGGTCGTCTATGGGGCATACATTCGCTGGCGAAAGTCGCCTCGCAGAAGAGAGTCCAGATCCATTCCTCTTGGCTGGGGCAAACACGAAGAGAATGCGAATTTAGCGCCGACTGAATCGGACGAGAAGCCGCCGCCACCCGTGTCGGCCTCCATTCTGGCTGGAGAAGTACGCCCTCCCATCCGCGAGATTAAGCACATGTTCGGTTTGTATTTGCTACTTGGGATAACATTGACCACCCTGAGTCTATTTCTACGCTCCGAAATTCCGGAAGAGGAACAACAATGGGTTGCCTTCCCCTTCCTTGTGCTGGGTTTGTTAATAGTGGCGGCCAGCTCTTTTTGGGAGGCACGGTTGGATCATGCAAGCAGAGTGGAAAGGATTGTCAGCTGGCTGGCGTATCGGTTGGGTGTGGATCTGATACAAATTACCTACCTGATCTCTGGCGTTGTCTTCTTGATCCTGGCAGCAGTCGTCGCCGAGACTTACGATCCGAAAGCCGGGCCGTGGGTTTTCGTTATACCATTGGTTTTGGGAATAGTCCTATTGGTAATCGGATGTTGGCAGGCGCGCTTGGCACAACTGGAAACCAGAATCTCCCGTTGGAGAGGAGCAGCCCCTCAATGACCACAAGATGGAATAGGAGAACCGAAGGGGTAATTCTTTTTACCAGTGTTGATTAAGATTTCCGGATCAAACGGAATTCAATTATGAATATTCGGAAGAATTTATATTCTGATGGCGATTGGTATACTTATGTGGCCTTCTCCCACGCTCCCCTGATTTTCTTCCACGTATCCTCCAAACTCTCCGGCAGGACGCGCACCTCGCCGAGGACCGACATGAAGTTGGTGTCCCCCGACCAGCGCGGGACCACATGCAGGTGGACATGATCTGCCACGCCGGCGCCGGCCGCCTCGCCGATGTTCGCTCCCAGGTTGAAGGCCGGCGCGCGGTAGACCGATCGCAACGCGGAGAGGGCCTGCTTAGTGAGGGCGAACATCTCCAGCCAGGTCTCCTCCGGCAGCTTTTCAATCGAATTGACGTGCTCGTGCGGAACAATCATCAGGTGTCCGGCGGTGTACGGATAGCGGTTGAGGATCGCGTAGGAGCGTTTCCCGCGCGCGACGATCAGCGCCTGATCGTCGTTCTGCCGGAGCGCTTTGCAGAAAATGCAGCCCGTTTCCTTGCCGTGGCCTTCGATATATTTCATCCGCCAGGGGGACCAAATGCTCTTCATAAAGGGATTGTATCAGGGAAGGCGGGAAGCGGCTCCCCGCGTACCGCCATTCGCCGGGGGTGGGATTTTAAGCGAAAAAAGCGGGAAGTCGGCCAATAATCTCGGCAAAGCAGGCTGCCTCGCCTCCCAGTTTTCAGATGAAAAACAGCCTCTTGCCTTGCCGGGGTGGGACCCCTCTGGTATAATCGCGTGGCCCGGAATAGGGGCGTTTTTAACTACGCCGACGTAGCTCAATCGGCAGAGCAACCGCCTTGTAAGTGGTAGGTTACGGGTTCGATTCCCGTCGTCGGCTTG
>Ga0187886_1003675_pt1 | contig 11373 bp, 8 predicted proteins | sample June2016WEW_20_1_FD_133001 | JGI IMG/M metagenome (GOLD analysis project Ga0187886, IMG submission 133001) | Peatland microbial communities from SPRUCE experiment site at the Marcell Experimental Forest, Minnesota, USA - June2016WEW_20_150 | ecosystem: Environmental > Terrestrial > Soil >...
CCTGGATGGGCCGGTGCTCGCCCGGTGGAGCGACGACGGTCCGCCAGCTGCCCGACGCCCGAGCCTGCGCCATTGCCACCTGGGCCAGGCTTCGCTCCATCTCGCGGGCCTCGTTCTGAGCCCCGACCACGTTGAAGGCATAGTCCTTGAGGGTGCGCAAGCGAACGCCCTCGCCCGGGGGCAGAGTGCAGTTCTGGCAGACGGCGCCATCGTCGACGGCCGCCGCCGCGAGCGAGAAGCGACCGCGCTGGAACTGGCGGTCGACGACGGTGGCGACCCACCACCCGGTGATGTCGTCTCGGCGCAGCTCGAAGAGCCCGGCCGCCATCAGCGAGCCCCCGCGGCGATCGATGCGCGGGCGGGAGCGCGTTCGGCCAGGAGCGCCTCCAGGTCGGCCCGGGCTGCAGCCGGATCGGCGACCGGCGGGAGTGCGCCCGCCGGCGGTGCGCCGAGGGCGCCGGCCAGCGCGACCGCGAAAGCCGCCGCCGCCCGACCGACCGATTCGGTCGATGGCTCGGAAACCCGCCCCAGCTCCCAGGCGATCGAAGTGGACGCTACGCCGGGCATGCCGCAGGCATCGATCAGGTCGAAGTCGGAGAGCCGGACGGTCACGTTGAGGGCGATGCCGTGGTATGTCACACCGCGCTCGACGCGGACGCCCACGGCACCGATCTTGCGGGTTCCCTCGCCACACCAGCAGCCGGGGTAACCCGGCCTCGGCCCCGCTTCGACACCGAAGGCGCCGCAGGCTCCGGAGAGCGCGGCCTCCAGCGCCCGAACGAAGGACCGGACGAAGAGCGAGCGGTCGGCCAGACGAACGATCGGATAGGCGGTCAACTGGCCCGGACCGTGGTACGTGACCTCTCCGCCTCGCTCCGTCTCGATCAACTCGACGTCGCGGGCGGCCAGCTCGGCCGGGGTGGCGACAACGTGCGATGGGTCGCTGTGGCGACCGAGCGTCAGGACCGGCTCGTGCTCGAGAAGCAGCAGCTGGTCGCCGATGAGGCCGTCCGCGCGCGCCGCCACGACGCGATGCTGGAGATCCCACGCGTCGCGGTAGGCAACTCGGCCGAGCCACCAGGCGGTGATCGGGGCCGCCGACCGGGCGGCCCGGGGCAGCAAGTCCTGGGCGGAGCGATCCATCCGCGCCACGATAGCAAACGCGAGCGACCCCGCCCTTCCCGACGACGGCCCAACCAGCCTGCAGGTCCCGAGCCTACAATCCGCCGTGACCAGCATGGGCCGAACCGGTCGGCCGTCGAGGACAACCCAGAGAGGACCGATCCTTGCCGATACTCGTGACCTACGCCAGCAGACACGGCTCCACCAAGGGGATCGCGGAGCGGATCGCAGAGAGGTTGCGCGCTGCCGGATTGGAGGTCGAAGCAGTGCCGGTCGGGGCGGTGCGGGATGTCGCGGCATATGACGCGGTCGTCCTGGGTAGCGCCCTGTACATGTTCCACTGGATGAAGGAGGCCAGGTCGTTCGCCAGCCGAAATCGCGGCGCCCTGACCCGCAAGCCGCTCTGGCTGTTCAGCAGCGGGCCGATCGAGCAGAAAGTCGACAAGCAGGGCCGGGGCCCGCTCGAAGTGTCGGGTCCCAGAGAGATCGAAGAGCTCCGGGAGATGCTCCACCCGCGCGACCATCGGGTCTTCTTCGGCGCCTGGGACCGTCGCAACAAGCCCGTCGGGTTCTGGGAGCGAGTGGTGCAGTTGATGCCGGCCGCGAGAGCGTCCATGCCGGACGGCGACTTGCGCGACTGGCCGAAGATCGAGGCCTGGGCCGACGGGATCGCCGTCGAGCTGCGGACGGCGGCCGCAGCCTCGCCCCGGAGTCGGACGATCCCAGGCTAAGGCACGCGCCGGCGTGGATGGAAGCCGGAGCCGGCGGTCTCGTCGGTCGTCGCGAGGCGCGCTGTCGCTGCTCCGAGCGGGAGTTACTCAGCTGGCAGAGTGTCTGCTTCCCAAGCATCGACGGGCCGCTCGGCACACGCAAGGGCCAGCCCCACGACGTGGATGACCCGACCCCGTGACAACGTACCGGCGTCTCTAGCTACACATGCAGACAGCCCGAGGCCGCCCGTCCGCTACAGCCCGCCGACGTCATTCGCGAGGTGCTCATTCAGACCAACGCCCGGTAGGTCGGCCATCGACACGCCGGATCGTCGCGCCGGCCGCCTAGGTGTAGTCCTCCGCGAGGTTGGTCACACTCACGCGACCACGAGCTGAGTGAATCGCTGCCACGGAGTCGAGCCACCGATGCCCAGGTGCGGGCGCTCGGTGTTGTAGTAGCGCACGATAACGATCGAGCGCAAGTTCACCCTGGCCCGCTGAGGCGAAGACCTCGCGATAGAGGCACTCCGAAAGCACGGCCGGATCCAGCGTTCGCACTTGCCGTTGGTCTGCGGGTGGTAGGGCCGGGTTCTGGCAGGGCGGATGCGGAGCAGTCGAGCAACCCGGCGGAAGACGAGACTCCGATACGGGCTGCCGTTGTCGGTCAGGAGGCGAACGACCGCGACGCCGTGGGCGCGGAACCAGCGCAGCGCCCTGACCAGGAAGCGGGCGGTGGTGCGGCCCTTCTCGTCGGGCAGCAGCTCGGCGTAGACCAGGCGGGTCGCATCGTCGATCGCGACGTGAAGCACCTCCCAGCCGATGCCGCGCTTGCGGCTGCGTCGATCGCCTGTGGCGCGGTGCCCTGGCCCATCTCCGATCCGTCCGAGCTTCTTTGTGTCGAGATGGAGCAGACCGCCTGGGGTCGCGTACTCGTAGCGGACGATGGGCTCGGGCGCGGGGGCCTCACGGGACAGACCCAAGCGCCTGATGGCCCGATGCACGCTCGAGCGCGACAGCAAGAGCGCGGCCGCGATGCGATCGGGTCCCAGCCCATGACGAGGCGCAGACCGCAGATCAGGACCTCGTTGCGGGCCGAGAGCCGCTGCGGCGAGCGGATCGGCCGTGAGCTGCGGTCGATAAGGCCGGCCGCACCGGCGACAAGCCAGCGTGGCAGCCAGCGGTAGTAGGCCCGACGGCTCCAGCGAAACGCAGCACAGGCCGCGCTCACGGTCATGCCTGCCTCGACAGCGGCGAAGACTTCTGCCCGAGCGCGCGGCGTCAGGCGGCTGTTGGCGTGACAATGCATCCGAGGAGTCCTCCCAGCCGGTTGTTTGGTCAGCGCCTTCAACCTAACTGGTGACGGACTCCTCGTGTGTCACCAACCTCGTGGGAGAACAGACCTAGGTGTTCGGAATGGACTCCCAGATCTCTGCGGTCACGCCGTTCTCTTCCAGGATCGTGCTGTCCAGGATCCGAAGCGAACCGGTTTGTGCAGGGGCGAAGCGAGGGTACTCGTATCCAGGGTTGTTGAGCGTCACAAGCCAGATGTGCGAACCTGGCGAGAGATGCAGAGCGTCCTCCCAGCCCTTACTGTCGATTATCTCCTGGTCGATGACTCTGGTTGGATCGATGTCCCGCCACCCGGTGAAGAAGGCCGCGGTGGGCCTGTGCCAGTGGTACAGCTCGATTCCGAGCCGTTTTGCCTCGCCCGATCTCGTGAGGTAGTACTCGAGCGGGAAGTAGCTCTGGGCATTCAGAGTCATGACGACGTCGCCCGGGCGGACGCGCAGGGAAAGCTCGTCCACGGTTTGGCGAGCGGGATCAACTCCCTGTTCGCTCCGAAACCGGTCCATAGACTGCGCGGCGCCCAGAAGCATCGGTGCGGTCAGGCCTGCAGTCAGAGCGAGCGCGAACGCGGTCGGCACGAGTCTGCCTGGCCGGCCTCGATTTCGGAGCCAACGTGCAGACGCAGCCGCGCCGGCGCTTATCAAAATGGCGAAGGCTGGAAAGCTGCTGCCTAAGTAGCGCTGGTCGTAGATGGAGCGGAACTGGGAGTAAGTCCAGACCAGAAGCACGAGACCGGCTGCCAGGCTGAGGGCGAGGGCAAGTAGGCGACCAGAGGTCGCGCCCGCTTGACCTGGATCGGCCGGGTGCTTGCCAAGCCACAGTGCGACTGCGCCCAGTACTCCCAAGGCCGCAGCGAGGACCGCAAGGACGATCCACGGGCCCTCAAGCGCGCCGACGAGCCAGGCTCCAACGGTACCAGCCAGTGAGAGAAGGTCGGGCCGAGAAGTCCAGAAAGGGATCTTGTCGCTCGCTACCGCGACTAGGTTTGGCAGCCAAGGTATGAGGCTTAGAGAGCCAATGAAGATGCATAGGCAGGCGAGGCCGGCAGCGCGCGTTCGCAGCCACACGAAACACGCCATGCCGAAGAACAGTTGAAGGCCAGCTGACGGCAGTCCGAGCGACATGGTCCAGACTTGGGCGGCCACGGCGCATGCAAGAGCCAGAGCGACCGTCGTGCGGCGAGCCGCAGACCAGCTCTCTCCATCCGAGATCAGCCGCCATGTCAGCCACCAGGCGGTGGTCGCGAAGAGCGCCTCGAGGGTGTACATGCGCGCCACAATCGAGTTCTCAAGGATCGCGGGGGATAGTGCGACGAGGAGAGCTGCCAGGACACCCGGCCATCGGCCAATTGCCTGTCGCGCGAAACCATAGGTCACGAATACGGTGCCGACCCATGCCGCGATGGAGAACGAGCGCACTGCTGCCTCTGATTCACCGAAGAGCAGCATCCATACCTTAAGCAGCAGCGGATAGAGAGGGGGAAAGGTCTCGTACGCGGACTGAGTCAGCAGGTTGGGCAACGGCCGACTCGACAGGTACCACGAGGCGGCCTCGTCTCGGCTGAGCTGGGGCTGGCCAAGGTCGACGAGCCTCGTCAGGGACGCCGCGACGGCGACGGCCCCGACCAGAGCGATCGGGAGATAGGGTCGAGCCCGGTTCACCGCCGAGCCGAGGAATTGCATATGCATGACGGTGGCGGTGCGCCTCCAGTGCGCGAGAGGGAAACTCGCGTTCCCCCGCTCGTGGCGTGCTCAGTCTCTGCCGGATAAGGGCTTACGTCGGTCGCCAGTCCTGGATCATGTTCCAGCGCTGCCGCATTGAATCGCCGATCTTGGTTGCATTGATTCCGGTCCACGACTCCAGTGGCCCCGTAACGCAGCTCCAACTTCCTTTGTTGAGTATCCGGAGGGTGCCGTCTTCGAGCCGGGAGCCGGGGCAAACCAAGCAGACACCGCGTGGTATTGCGCGTGGTCAGCGGAGTGGCTAAGCGAACGCACCAAAGACGCGGGTGCGGCCAGCGAAGCCCTCCGCCAGCTTGAAACGGTGAAAACGCTCCCATTGTGGGCGAACCTCGACAGTCGCGGTCAGCAGGCTATCACCGCCGCGCTGTCGAAGGCCCGTCAGGGTGACCCGCTTCCGCTTCAGTCCCAGCGCGAGGCTTTCGGCTGCTCCTCCTGATCCGCCGCCAGCTGTTGGATTGGATCTCGCTCGGGCTTACCCGTTCACCTGCAGGCCTTGTGAAGGCCCGGCTGCGGGTTCGAAGGCGGGGCGGGCACACCCACCCAACGTGTAGCGCCGCACTCACTTCGCCGAAGCGACGGGTCGGCCATGACCCAATCCGACGATCGATAGTCTTGGACAGGGGGCTCCTCCCGGTCTGAGAATGTGCGCATGAGGCAGTCCGTCACGTTGCTCTCTCTCGCGGCGGCCTTCCTCCTGGGCGCCTGCCAGAGCTCGCCGTCGGGCCCGTCGACCACACCGCCACGCAGCGCCGATGCCGCCGGGGTCGTCTGGCTGTGTAGGCCCGGCATCGCCGACAACCCCTGCGCGGGTGACCTCAGCACAACCGTCGTCGATGCGCAGGGCAAGATCACGATCTCGCATCCGGTCGCGGCCAAGGATCCGGCAATCGACTGCTTCTTCGTCTACCCGACGCAAAGCATGCAGCAACGCGTGAACGCCGATCTCACCGTCGACCCTGAGCTGATCAGGAACGCCAGAGCCGAAGCCGCTCTCTTCTCCCAGGTGTGCACCGTATACGCGCCCATCTACCCGCAGCTGACGCACTACGCGCATTCGATTGGGGTGACCCAGGAGGCTGTCGACATCGCCAACAACGGCCTCCGGGCGGGCTTCGACGACTACATGGCCAACTACAACCACGGCCGGGGAATCGTGTTCATCGGCCATTCGCAGGGCGCGATGGTTCTGACCGGGCTCCTCCAGCAAGAGGTCGATGCCAGGCCGGAGGTGCGCAAGCTGCTCGTGTCTGCCTTGCTGATGGGCGGCAACGTGACCGTCCCCGTCGGCGAACTGGTAGGTGGTGACTTCGCCAACATTCCGGCCTGCACGTCGAAGGCCCAGACCGGTTGCGTCGTGGCCTATTCGAGCTTCGATTCGAAGCCGCCCTCGGGGGCCGCCTTCGGAATTGCCAGCCGGGCGGCCGACAACCGAATGGTCCCGATGAATCGGACTGCTGACCAGCAAGTCTTATGTGTGAACCCGGCCGCGCCGGGAGGCGGTTCGGCGACTCTCGATCCCTACTGGCTGACGCTCGACCTCAGCGGGTTCAGCGCAGCCATCCAACCCACGCCGGCTACGCCCTACACGGCCTATCCGAACCAGATCTCGGCCGAATGCAGGTCCGACGGGGACGCCTCATGGCTGCAGATCGACCGGATCACGCCGAACGACCTTCCGTCGTTCCACGGGTCCGAAGGGCCGACCTTCGGCCTGCACGACTTCGACATGCATCTCGCCATGGGCAACCTGGTCGACCTGGTCCGGGCGGAAGCTGCGACCTACCACTGACGTCCTAGAACGGTACTGCCAGCCGAGGGACGTACACGCGAATGGCCGCGTCGCCACTGACCGGACATCTGTACTCGCAGAGTCCGCACCCAATGCAGAGGTCCCTGACGACGTGCGGCAGCTGCAGCCTGACCATGCCTCCGTCCGGCCTCCAGACATCCTGCTCCTCGAGCCGGATCGCCTTGTCGGGCAACGGGCACATCTCCTCGCAGACGATGCAGGGCTGGTGATCCGACCAGGCCAGGCAGCGGTTCTGGTCGATGTAGGCCTTGCCGATGACTTGCCGCTGCTTGTCCTCCAGGCTGAGCAGTGGGATGGCCTGCGTGGGGCAAATCTGGCCACAGGCGTTGCAGCCGTAGTCACAGTAGCCCAGGCGTGGAACCAACACGGGCGTCCCAAGACCCTCCAGCCCGGCTTGAAGCACGGCGGGCTGGATGGCCCCGGTCGGGCAGACGCGAACACACTCGCTGCAGCGTGTGCAGTCCGTCAGGGCCACCACATCCGGGTTGCTCTCTCGCGAGCCGGGCGGACGCAGCAGGAACGGAGATTCACGCTTGGCAAACAGGTCGCTACGGAAAAGAGCGATTCCCACCGCCGCGGCGCCAAGCGCCAGAAGGAATTCGCGTCGGCTGGGGTCGTAGGGCCGACCTTCGGCCTGGGACAGACTCGGCTTGAACTTGACGGCACCAAGCGGGCACGTCTCCAGGCATTCCATGCAGACCGTGCATTCCGCCGGGTCGCTGGCGTAGTTCCTGGCCGGGTCTATGGTTCCGGTCGGGCAGTCTTCCGCGCACAGGCCGCAGCTGTTGCACGACACCGTCGCCTCTCGGCGGAAGAGGGCCACCCGACTGATCAGGCCGAGGAATCCGCCCAGGGGACAGAGATAGCGACACCAGAAGCGCGGAGCCAGAGCGTTCAGCGCCACGAGCACGACGAAGAAGGACGCGAACAAGAGGAGGTCCTGGTACGAGACCGGCTCGGCGGGCACGATGACCGGGCGGATGACCGTGTCCAGCGAGGAGATCGGGCCGTCTAGGCCCGGAACCTGAGACAGCAAGGTTTCGAGGGCCGTCGCGATCTGGTCGAGGGCAGGCCAGACGGCGGCGGTGAGGGTTCGGAAGAAGATCGCCAGCGGGTCGAGGAAGAGCAGGGTCTGGTTGCCCAGCAGGGCGGCGAACAGGATGAGGAAGAACAGGACGTACTTGACTTTGCGCCAGCCTTCTGGCACGGCCAGGCGTCGCCCGCGCCCAGGCCTCACGGGGACCAGGTCCAGCATGGTGCCGAGCGGACACAGCCAGCCGCACCAGGCGCGGCCAAACAGGAGGGTCAGGACCAGCGTGGCAAGGGCCAGCGCCGAGCCGACCATGAATGCCCGGGCCGCCAGAGTGCTGGCCAGCATGAGCAGCGGGTCGAGGCGCATGGGGATGTTGGCCAGGTCACCGGGCAAGCCGTCGCGACGCGCGAGGAGGAACAGGCCAACGAAGGCGATCAGGGCGAGAGCCTGGACGGCCTTTCGGCTCCTGACCCAGCCAGGTCTGGCTAGCATCTCAGACCGAGAAGTCCTCGACCCTCAACTTGGTCAGGTCGCTCCGGCCCAGGCCCATCGCCTCGCCGATGCTGACGTAGTCGAGGTCGTTCGGCTTGAGTTCGAAGAGCGTAGCAGTGAAGCTGTCAGCCGCCACGATGTCGGTACTGGCAACGACGATGTCCAGCTTCTTGACGTCACCCAAGCTGCCGCCTGAGGGGCCATTCGCCGTGAGGATGCGCACACAATCGACAACCGTCAGGTCGGGCCTGATCAGCGTGTTCAAGTCGGCGATGGCCTGCCCCAGGTCGCCGTGCATGGCGGGAGCGTCGCGTACGATCCCCATCAGGTTCTTCATGCCCGCCGTCACGATCGCGGACGAGTGCACCTTGGCGATCGGCACGTTGATGAGCACGTCCGCCTTCAGGATCTCGTCGTAGACGTCGGTCTGCTTCAGCCATTTCCCAGCGGGGATCGGCGTACTGACATACTTGCGGTCCGACATCACCACCATCTGGCCCCCGGCGGCCTGCACCTGCTGCGCGATGCCACTCGTGGCGTAGGCCTCCGCCGCATCGCCGCCAAAGGGATGGTCCAGGACCTTGACGCTGCCCGCCCCGGCGGCGAAGGCCATCTTGACCAGCGTCCCCACGACCCAGGGGTTGGTCGTGGCCGCGTATTCGTATGTGCGATAGGCCACGCACATGTTCGGTTTGACGATGACGCTCGCGCCCGGCGGCACGAATCGCTCCATGCCACCCAGGGCCGCGATCGCGCGCCGCACCAGCGTGTCGGGCTCACCGTTTCGCGCCACGACCAGGTCCGGATAGCCGGCGGATGCAGCCGGGGTGGATGACGCCGGGGGCGTGGATGACGCCGGGGGCGTGGATGACGGCTGCGTCCCGGCCGCGGTAGCCGGTGCGGAAGTGGCAGGCGGAGCGGACGTGGGCACCACTCCAGGGGCCGTCAGGGACTTGCAGGCCTCGAGAATGCCGCCCAGCGCCGCGGCACCCAGTCCCAGGGCAGCCAGCCGAAGGAAATCGCGACGTGAGAGCTCAGGCATGGCACTCTCCCTTCTCTGAGGAATCAGACGTGGTGCCTTGCGGTCTTGTTCATGAGCGCCTCGTGGGTGGCTCTGTAGACCTCGGCCAGGCTGACGCCATTCTCATCTGCCAGTCGGACGCAGTCATCGTATTCGGGGACGGACTGGACGACCTTCCCGTCGAGGATCTTCAGCTTGACCGTCAGAGTCCCATAGGCGGTTTCGACCTGCCGTAACTCCCTGGTGGCTTCGAAGCGGCCGATCGGCTGTACGCGCAGGCCCAGCGTCGTGGTCTCGCGCAGGATCAACTCGGCGAGAGCGGCCTCATCCCGACGGCAGGCGATGACGCCCAGCAAGGTGCCCGGACGGTTCTTCTTCATCTGGATCGGCGTCAGGAAGACATCCCGTGCCCCGGCGGCCATGAGCTTGTCCATGACGTGCCCGTAGAACTGCGGGTTCATGTCGTCGATGTTGGTTTCGAGCTGCACCATCTCGGTGGCTCCGTCTGCGGGCACCTCGCCGACCATGAGGCGCATCACGTTGGGCCAGGGCAGGTCGCGCTTCCCCGCCCCGACGCCAACGCTCGCGATGGTCAGGTCGGGACGCTCGAAGACCGCCAACGCGGCCAGGATGGCGGCCCCGGTAGGCGTGACCAGCTCCACCTGTGCTGAGGATGGCGTCAGCGGGGCATGGGCCAGCCGGAGCAGCTCGAGGGTCGCCGGCGCCGGCAGCGGCAGGGGGCCGTGCTGGCTCTCGACCGTCCCGGAGCCATACGGCAACGGCGAGGCGTAGAGGCGCTCGATCCCCAGGGCGTCCAACCCGATCGCGGCCCCGACCACATCGACGACCGAATCCAGCGCCCCGACTTCGTGGAAATGGACCTGGTCGACCGACTCGCCGTGGACGCGGGCTTCGGCCTCGGCAAGCAGGGTGAAGATCCGGGCGGCCGTCCCCTTGACCCCGTCGGACAGCCGGCTACCGGAGACTATGCCGAGAACGTCGGAGAGACCGCGGTGCTGGCGGCTGTCAGGTACGACGACTTCGAGGTCGGCGGCCCGCAGCGCGCCCTTGTGCGTTTCCGTCAGGCGCAGCTCCACCTTCTCGGGCAGACCGAGTCCTTCGATGCCCTCTCGCAGCGTGTCCAGGGGCAGGCCGGCGTCGAGCAGGGCGGCCAGGAACATGTCGCCGCTGATGCCGGAGAAGCAGTCGGCGAAGGCGACTTTCATGTCAGCACTTCGTTGAGGCTGCCCTGACGGTAGCCGATCAGATCCGCGGTCACGTACTGCAGGCCGAGCGATCGAAAGTAGGCCGAAACGGACTGGCGCAGGGAAGCCAGCCGTTCGATCTCTTCTGGGGCGACTTCGATCCGCGCGACCTGGCCGTGATGACGGACCCGGACCGTCTGGAAGCCGAGCTCGTGGAGGAAGCGTTCCCCGCTCGCCACTTGCTGCAATCCGATCAGCGTGACCGGAGAGCCGTACGGGAAACGGGTTGCCAGGCAGGGCGCGCTGGGACGATCCCAGACGGACAGCCCCAGAGCTTTGGCCAGGGCGCGGATCTCGCTCTTGCCGAAGCCCAGCTCCGCAAGTGGGCTGACAGCCCCGGTCTCGATAACGGCTCGGCGGCCCGGCCGATAGTCGTCCTGGTCGTCGGCGTTCGAACCTTCGACCAGCGCGGACAACCCTTCGGCGGCGGCCAGCTCCTGCAGGAGGCGGAAGCGCGCCAGCTTGCAGACGTAGCAGCGGTCGGGCGGGTTGGCGACGAACTCCGGGTTGGCCAGGTCGTCGAAGTCGAGTACGCGCAGCGGAAAGCCGACCTGCGCGGCCAGAGCTTGGGCCGAGGCCACGTCCCCCATCGACTCGAGCGGCGAACGGACGGTGACGGCCAGCATTCGCTTGCCGAGGGCGCGCCAGGCAGCGGCGCACAGCAAGCCACTGTCGACTCCGCCCGAAAAGGCGACGACCACGGAACCCAGCTCCCGAAACCGGCCCAGCAAGGCTTCCCAGCGGGGTCGTAGCTCGGGCGGAAGGTCGTTCTCGAGGCTTGAGAAGTCCATGTCAGGGCACCAACCGGTTGATGCTGCTGGCCAGGTAACC
>Ga0187886_1003677_pt1 | contig 11369 bp, 9 predicted proteins | sample June2016WEW_20_1_FD_133001 | JGI IMG/M metagenome (GOLD analysis project Ga0187886, IMG submission 133001) | Peatland microbial communities from SPRUCE experiment site at the Marcell Experimental Forest, Minnesota, USA - June2016WEW_20_150 | ecosystem: Environmental > Terrestrial > Soil >...
AACAACCATTTTGAGCGAGGCTTGAGGCAATCTCTTTTCCCAGTCCCTGAGCACTCCCTGTGACGAGTGCGATTTTTCCTTTAAGTCTAAACAACTCCGAAGAATCCATTTTGTCTTTCCTCAATTCAAATCAAAGCAGACGCATTGAATATCTTGTCGTGTAGGGCCTTGTGCCCTCCCATCTACGCCCATAAAGGGCACCACTACGTCTCATCATTTATTGGGTCTGTATTAGAGTCAGTGGCATTTCTCCCCACGAACCCTTCTCAGGCCTTCCGAATCAAACAGAGCTGAGACTTCATCTGAGGGTAGCCCATAATGGGTTCCCTGCAATGGATATCCGTTAATAGATTCACATTCGCCTCCCCAGGCCACCCATGGGGTATACTCACCACTCCCTCCAGTATATCCTTTGTGACCAGGGCTTTGACTTTACTTTGTCCCTGGTTCGATTCAACAACTTGGCAGAGGATGATGACCTACCTATTCCGTTTAGATGGTATCTCCATCAGCATTTGTCACGGCAACGTTTCAATGACCGGATTCCAGTATTTTCTATTCTGCGCCGATTTCATAATCACCTCTCCACAAGTCGGATTCGAACGGTCTTAATCAATAAAAATCATATCAGGTCCTTCCACAGAATTCAATATATCAAAGTTCCATAACTTTACTATCCTAACAGGGAAAGAAGAGGAGTAAGTGTTTTAGTTTAAAGGAAACTGTGGGGAGAACGGGACAAAAAGGGGGAAGGAGAAGTTTCGATGTGGGTTTCTGGTGCTGCAGTGGGTTCGAATTGAGTGACAAAAATAACCCATTATTCCTATTGAGAAGGAATTGGGAGCAAGGGTCTTTTGGAAGAATGGAAAAAAGGGTGTAGGGTGGTTACCCCCCCGATCGATCCAGATTGCATGAGATCGCTATTGAGCCAAGCTAAGGTAGCGTTGATCGCTTAGCTGGATTAATTGTTACGCTTTCGGTTTTGCCGGTAGGCTTCAATATAACGCCTGGCACGCTTATCATTGCCGAGGGCAAGGTCGGCGGCGAGAACAAATGGACGTACCTTGGCAACGTCTACAATAAGACAGGTCACCCCGGCTGCAATAACCATAGCCACAAATGCGCAATTGAGTATATCGCGGTTTGGGAGACCAAAGGAAATATTACTAGCTCCCAGTGTTAAGTTCAATCCCAGTTCATTCCTGATCTTTCGAGCAGTCTCTATCGCCACTATTCCAGCGGTCGGATCTGCTCCAACAGCTGAAGCCAAGCAATCAATGATTACATCATGACGAGGGATACCCATCTTCTCAGCCTGCTCAATAATCTTACGAGCAATGGCTACCCGCCTAACTGAATTATTCGGAATACCTTCGTGGTCTTGGGTCAGACCTATTACGGTCGCCTCATACTCTTTTACCAAAGGTAAAATGCTCTTTAAAGAATGTTCTTCGCCAGTAACCGAGTTTATTATTGGTTTTCCCCTGTAAACCTTGAGACTTGCCTCCAAAGCCTTAGGATTGTTGCTGTCGATGGACAAAGGAACATCTACCGCATCCATCACTACCTGTACTGCACGGGGGAGCATAACTATCTCATCCACACCGAATGTGGCTACGTTGACATCAATAATATCCGCTCCGGCATGTACTTGAGCAATGGCATCAGTGCTGATTGCATCCAAATTGCCCCCTTTTAATGCCTCCGCCAATTTCTTCTTACCTGCCGGGTTAATACGCTCACCAATAAGCACTGTTGGCTGACCATCACCAATAATCACCTTTTTAGTGGAGCTATATACCCAGGTGTCCATCAATCAATCTCCAATCTTCCTAACACTATTTGACCTACTATCGATTTCTTATAGAGTTTATTAACTGCTCCATATCCCCATTAAATGCAAATCTTTTATGCTAGATTTACGAAAGAACACTTTACTTTCTATGGCTCATGTCTTTCATCTTCTCCATATGTCAACTGTATACACCATATTCTTTAGTAAAATCTATCATTGCCTTCAAGTTTTCAGGCTTTGCCTCGCCAATGGCAGCTCCCGCGTCCATGATAAATCCCCCTGCCTTACCTACGACATCGATGAGCTTTTTACAGTGCTCCTTAACATCGTCAGGAGTTCCTGTACACAACAAACTATTTGGCACTCCGCCTTTGAGGCATGCAATATCACCTAAGATCTCTTTTGCTCGGAAGATATCGGCTGGCCGTTCAAAGTGACAAATCGTTTTTCCTTTAGGTAATTCTGTCATAATTTCCAAGCGAGACAAATAATTTGCTTCAAAGTGCAGCCAAGGGGTAATCCCTTCATTGATCAGCCCAATAATAAGTTTTTTTGCAGTAGGCCAATAGAAGGTCTTAAACTGTTGGAGAGACATAAAACCGTCACTCCCCAGGTCGAGCGGGATATATACTCGAGGATTTCCTGTTCTTTTCGCGAAAAATACTGTTCTCTGTAGTTGCATTGGCAAGATTTTTTCTGTCGCTTCAATAAGTTTATCAGGTCTCCGATACATATCCATTACTACCCCACGGAAACCCCTCAGAAAATCTCCTATGATATCAAAGGGTGCCTGAGCTATGGACTCCGACCACGATGGGAAGCCCATACGATTAAGTTCTTCCCGGAGAGAGTTCATTTCAGATCCCCATCTTACATATTCGGCATTAGCCTTCGAAAGTGCCTCAAAAGCGTCTATGATTTGCCGTTTGGCAGCTGCACCTAATTGATACGCCACAACATATCCATGAAGCATTGAGTGAAGTGGAGGAAGCATTTTCAGTGGCTCTAACACACCATACAAGCGCGGCAAATATGTTCTTACAACGTAATCCGACGGGTCAAATAGAAATGCGTCGTATTCGTCTTCTTTCATGTACTCCGCTTCGATATGCTGAAATGAATAATGATTTGGTGAAACTCCGTGACCAGGCCATTTAATTTGTTTACAGTCAGCAATATCAAGTAGAGGCCCTGGGCTGATCACAGAAAATCGTGAATCCAGGTACATATCTGGCTGAAAATCTGCAATGGTTTTCTTGATGGCACGCCTCCATTTCTCATAATCGTAAAAGGCTTCTTCAGGGGTCAATCCAGCATATTTCGCATAGAAGAAGCTAAAAAATGGTGCAACGGGGACCCTGTCAGGCACTTGTAATCGAATAGCGTCTTCGACCCTCTTACTTCTTTCTTTGTATAGTTCTTCAGCTGACTTTTCCATTTTTCATTTACCCCCGACACATTCCTTAGCAAACGATACTGCAACTACCGCGTCCTCCCCATACGCATCGGCATTGGCGTATTTCCTTACATTTTCATCAACCTGCCCGCCACCAATAATAATCTTCAATCTATCACGGAGGCCAGCTGCCTCTATTGCCTTAACGGTGTCCTTCATCGAATCATAGGCTAAGGTCAAAAAACCGCTCAGGCCTACTACCTGGGGCTTTACTTCTTTTATCTTCTCCACAAATTTCTGGGCCGGAACATCTATACCTAAGTCATAAACCTCGAAACCATTGACCTCCAGCATAAAGGCTACAATGTTCTTCCCTATATCATGTATGTCACCGGCCACTGTGCCTATAACAAATTTACCTACATGCTCAGTCACACCTGGCCTCACTAATTTGGGCTTAACCATGTCAGTTATCCCCTTCATAATCTCTGCGGAAAATACAAGATCCGGTATGAAGTACTCACCCTCTGAAAAACGTTTTCCAACGATCTCCATAGCGATCTTGCCATCCTCTAAAATACTCAGAGGTTCCTCACCATTCTTCAGTCTTTCTTGCACTATACTTATGACTTCTCTTTCCTGCAAATTAGACAACGCCTTAACCAAATCCCCACTCATAAATTTTGCCTCCTTGGAAAAGAGTATCTACCTCCATTGCCACCTGCTTGTCAGCCTTTCTCGTTTAACTCCATGACCTCCTTTATTATCTTTCTTCCAACTATCATGTAATGAGATAATTCACCAGGTTTTTAATATGATCACATCTTGAAATCTTTGGCTAGATACTCCCCTATAAATAGGCGATATGTTGCAGAGATATACAATATAGGGATCCTGCCAGGCTTAAATGTTTTTTTGACAACACTTACCTTTGCTTCCAAATTCATCTACGAAGCATAACGCTATAACCCAAAGTAAGCTGACTTCACATCCGGGTTCTCCATCAATTCCTGAGAATTTCCTTCCAAGACCGCTCCCCCATTTTCAAGGACATATCCATGATGGATGATAGGTAAAATGGGACGGGCATACTGTTCCGAGATGAGGATAGTAATTCCTGTCTGTAGATTAATATCATGGACGGATCGGGCAAGCATGCCCTCCATCATCGGACTCAGTCCGAGCAATGGCTCATCGAGGAGAAGCAATTTCGGCTGTGCCATCAAAGCCCTTCCAATGGCAAGCATCTGTTGCTCCCCTCCGCTGAGAAAACCTCCTTCTCTTTTCCTCAGATTTTTTAGGGGCGGGAAAATGGTAAAGATATATTCCAATGTCTTTTTAGCTTGAGCCTTTGTGGCTAAATAGCCTCCTATTTTCAGATTCTCCAATGTACTGCTTTCGGCGAAGATCCGCCGCCTTTCAGGGCAAAGAATAATTCCCTTCTTAGCTCTCTCGCTCGGTTTCATCTGGGTAATATCTATTCCCTCAAAGATGATATGGCCAAGAACGGTTATCCTTTCTCCGCCTCTCATTTCTTCTTTTTTCTTCATGTCCAGTATAATTCCAGAGATAGTATACATCAATGTTGACTTGCCTGCGCTGTTAGCTCCGAAAATACCCGTGATTTTTCCACCTTGACATCTAATATTGATATTATTGATGGCTATGGCATTTTCATAAAAAACCATGAGCTCTTTAATCTCTAACACAGCTCTATGCCCCCCCCTGTTCCTAAGTACGCCTCCATAACCTTCTCATTTGCAGTAATCTCTCCTGGAGTACCCTCAGCAATCTTTTCGCCAAAATTCATCACGATCACCTTATTCGCCAATTGGAATAGTTCTCTGAGTCTATGCTCTATCATCATTATCGTGATGCCTTCAATGTGTAATTTTTCCAAAAGAGGGACCATTGTTGCTATTTCGCTCATGCTTAGCCCTGAGAAGACTTCATCACAGATAATTATCTCCGGCTTCAGGGCTAGGCACCGGGCGAGCTCTAACCGCTTGAGATAACCCAACGGCAGAACAGATGCGACTTTGTATGGAACATAACTGTCGCGTTCAAACCCAACCTCCTCTAGGAGGTCTATTGCTACTGTATCCCTATCGCCAAGCCTACCTCCGCTACTACGTTTCACTCTGGGAGAATTTAATGGTATTACCAGATTCTTATAAGCCGACAAACTATAGTACGGTCTCATCACCTGGAAAGTCCTGGTAATTCCAATGTCCGCGATCCTGTGAGATTCTAACCTTGTAATATCCCTCCCCCTAAAAAACACATGTCCGGAATCCTTCTTTACGAAACCAGTGATGAGGTTAATCAATGTAGTTTTCCCCGAACCGTTAGGACCGATAACCCCGAGGATGTCCCCCTCATACAGATCAAAGCTTACATTCTTTGCTGCTCCGATCCCGCCGAAATACTTGCTAACTTCGCTAACTTTAAGAATAGGTTTGTTGGTCACAGATCATACCCTCTTCCAATGCTCAAACTGCTCATATTTCCGTGTAAAGTATCTCATCAACCCTTCTGGCTTCAAGGTAATGAATCCCACCAAGATCAGACAATAGATCATTATTCTCAGCGTACCAAAGGCACGGAGCATTTCAGACATCGGTACTAAGATCAAGGAGCCCACCACTGAACCAACAAGGGTACCCGATCCACCTACTACTGAAACAGCGATGGGGAATATCGAGAAATCCAAGCCAAATAGCGATATTCCAGCCCACCCGTAGAGATGGACCAAGTAGGCTCCAGTAAAACATCCTATGGCGGAGGCGATAAATACCCCTTGAGTCTTATACCAGGTCACCCCTATACCGGAAGCCCTAATTGCTTGGTCATTATCCTTTATACCCCTTAGGATCAACCCAAAATCTTCATTAACAAGCCTTCTAAGTACAAACAGCGTAACCAAAAGAACTACTATGATTAGATACTGATCTACCCATATATTAGGGAAAGTGGCAACGCCAATTATCCCGTCAGTTCCACCAAAAATGTTTAGCGCTTCGATAATTCTTGGAAATATTAGCGGGTACATAAGGCTTGCAATAGCAAAGTAAATTCCTCGCGCCGGCAAGCATGGCAACAAAAGTATTGTACTTATAAGGGCCCCGCCAAATGTCCCGGCAATGATACTCAGTACAGGCGATAGCTTGAATGATGAATGTAAAACCGCTGATGTATATCCCCCGACTCCCACAAAGAGTGCGTTACCTAAGTTAACGATCCCAACAAAATGGGTTAGGAAATTAAAAGATATAGAGAGTAACGCAAATACACATATTATACAGAGGACCTTTTGCCAGTAGATGTTTTGCATAACTAAGGGAAGAATGAGCAACCCTAAAATCAGCACCAGTCTTGGTATTAATAGATAGGCTATATCCCGAGGTGCTGAGATAGCATATATACCTTCGGTTCTGGCTTTAACACCGCGATCCAATCTCTCCTTGCGTCTATCTTCTTGAGGCACCTCTTATACCCTTTCTTCCAATTGCTTTTGCCTTCCGAGTAACCCTGAAGGTCTGACAATAAATGTCAGGAGAATGGCCAAAAGGACAACCACCATATGCCACTGAGGTGAGATGTAAGCTGTAGTGAGTATTTGAGCAAAACCAAGCACGAAGGCCGCAACTACTGCCCCAGGCCAGCTACCAAGTCCCCCGATCATGCACACTGCTACAGCATAAATGAGAACATTATACCCGGTTTCTATGGTTATATTGCCTAGGGGAAGTATGGTTATAGCAGCAACTGCTGCCAAAGCAGAACCCAGTGCCAGGCATACGACCGCCATGAGGTCAGAATCTATGCCCAGCATCATAGCCGCACGCTCATCCTGGGCCATCGCCCTAAGAGCCAGCCCAGGCTTTGTATAGTGGGTAAAGGCCCAAAGAAATGCAACCACGCCCAGCCCAACGCCGATTATGATAAGACGCTGCCAATCTACGGGGACACCGGCCACCACAACTGTGCCACGGACAAATACGGGAATGGTGTATGCATAACCCACTAAACCCAGGGAACGTAGACCTTCCATTACAGCCAAGCCAAGAGAAAATGAAGCAATAATCTCTGAGTCCGGCATACCTCTCACCCGCTTGAGGACGAACTGATAGATAGTAGCTCCAACAGCTGCTACAATAATCAACGATAGAATTGTTGCCCCTATATAGTTCACCCCGAGCCTATTCAGAAATCCCCATACCAGATATCCCGTTAAGATGTAGAGACCACCGTGGGCAAAATTGGGCAGTCGACTGACCCCGTAGACTAGCGCAAATCCAATGGCCGTTAACAGGAGCGTCATACTAACTACCATACTATAAATAAATATACCCATTACATTCCTCAGTTAGTGAATCCTCGCCAGCTTCACTTCATCCAGGGGGGGAGTTCAATGCGCCCTGAAGCTATTTTAGATGGATATACCACTACTCTCTTCCCTTTTATCCATTGTGCCCACAAACATACCGCCCCTTCTTCAGGGTCCTGGCTATAGATTATGTCGTGAGTTTTGTCAAATCGGACCCTACCCATAACCGTCCCCTTCATGTCTGTTTTCTCCAAGGCTGCCGCCACTGAGTCAGAATCGAATGTCCCAGCCCGGCCGATAGCATCGACTAGCGCATAAACAGCTGTATAACAGGATCCATCGTATTCGCTTATTGGCTCTGTCCCCCATCGTTTTTTGTAGGCATTGACAAATTCCACGCTTTTAGGAAGAGCAGGAGTGGGAACAGTTCCAGCTTTTGTGTACAAATCGGCTATGTACTCACATGTACCCTTTGTCCCATTCCAGTAATCAGGATGCGTTGCTGCCACCATATAGCCGATGAGCAGCGCCAGCATCTTCATATCATACCACTGCTTTATAAGAATAGATGTTTCAGGCATATCCATCCATGGGCTTATGATTTTCGCTCCGGCTTCTTTAGCCTTGAGCAACCCTATAGAAAAATCTGTACTCCCTGTTGGATATAATTCATAGCCGCAAATTGTAAAGCCTCTCTTTTCCAGCTCACTCTTATATAGGTTGCTACTAATACGAGCCCATGCAACATCCTGTCCCATAATGTAGACCTTGTTAAATCCATGCTCCTTTTTAAGCTGCTCCGTAACACCAATGCCCTCGGTCGTTAAATGAATTGAGTTACCGCTTGTTCTGAAGGAATGCTTGAACTTAGTCGGATCATCAGATATTCTTTTGTTAAATGCTGGAGTAACAGCTCCGACAGATAAGATCGAGACTTTCTTATGTTTTGAAACTAAATCCATGGCTGCCAACATCACTTCGGAGCGGATAGGACCACCAACCAGGAAATCTGCCTTTTGCTGCAGAAGCAGCTTCTCTACGACCATCAGACCTTCGCTTGTCGGCACTCCCGGTTCCAGGTCACGAGTATCTGCTACCTCCACTTTTAGCGGATGTCTCTTACCAGCGACACTTATCCCTCCTTTCGCATTAATTTCCTCGGCGGCCAATATTATACTCTGCTTCGATCCAAGGCCATAATTGAATCCTACAGAAAGGGGCGCCCCGATAACAATAGGCCTGCCCTCTGGTACTGGCGCTGCATGCGAAACCCTAACTATTAACAAACTTGACACCAAGACAAAACAGAGACCAATTGTTACACTAAAAGATAATTGTTTTTTCATCCTGCACCTCCTTAAAAATATCCTTAACTTCAACTTCTAATAGTTCCTGGTTAACCGTGTCAGTAACCCAATTTGAATAAAAAATATAAGCGATGATTTGGAGTCCAAACGTGAATATGTCTAACTGTTTTAGACTCCGAACTCAGTAAAAAATCCTCCCTTCCATAACCAGCATCCCCCCTTTCGTCTCGAATGTGATTAGTGTATTGATTATTACCTGCAAGAATTGTAAATTTAATTCCAACGAATTGAGAAAGGCACGCATCTCGAACGAATTCTATAGACCTAATCCTTCACCCGCTTATTTGCCTATCCGCCTTCGCTCTTCGTCTCTTACCTCGCGTCTCAACAGTTTGCCGACTTTTGACTTAGGTAACATATCCCTAAACTCTATGTATTGTGGTATCTTATAGGAAGCCAATCTATCTCTGCACCATTTGATTAAGTCAACAGCACTCACTCCTTTGGTATCTTCTTTCAGTACCACCATGGCTTTAATGCGCTCCCCAACCTTTTCATCAGGAACGCCTACGACACAGGCTCCTATTACTGCATGATGATCCTGCAATACAGCTTCGATTTCTGAGCAGGAAACCCTGTACCCCTTGTGCTTTATAACATCAGCACCTCTATCCATGTAGTAAAGTAGTCGGTTCTCATCCATTCGCAGATAATCTTTTGTTCGATACCAGCTTGCTCCGTCCATTTCTACAAACGACTCTGCGGTTTCTTCCGGTTTGTTCCAATAGTAAAACGCCCCATGCTTCCAAGTAACCAATAACTCGCCCACTGTGTTTGGAGGTCTTGTCTCCAATGTATCCGGGTCTACAATTCTTATTTGCCGGGAGCTGGCTGGTAGTCCTACACTTCCTGGTGCAGGTTCTTTATCTAATGGGGTTAAGGCAATTACCCAACTCTCTGTCGAACCGTATATTTGGTGTATTGGTATTTTAACCAGGTTTTTCCAACGGTTAAACAGTCCAAGGGGAAGTACATCACCTCCACACCAGCAGTACCTCAATGAACTTAGGTCGTATGAGTCGAACCTATCATTTTCTATAATCATGCGATAAAGAGCAGGCACTCCGAGAAACAGTGTAACTTTGAACCTCTGTATAGCATCCAGAATGGAATCTACCTGCGGCACAGGCATGAGCACTACGGGGTTCCCCCTAGCTAGAGCTGGCGGTATAACCATGCACTGGGCCATTGTGTGGAAAAGAGGAGCCACTTGAATAAGTACATCCTTTCCTCCCTCTCCAACATGCCCCTCAATCAGAGCATTGAAGTCGTCCAGCGAAGATAGTAAAGCAGTATAGGTACTAGGGACCCCCTTAGGCATGCCTGTTGTCCCACTAGTATATTGTATGGAGGCTATGTGCTCCCTTGAATTTATAATAACTTTTGGAGGATCGGGGGGATATTTACGTAATAACTCTTTAAAGAAATGTACCTCTTTAGTTCTTACAATAGCTCCAGTAGGGACCTTGTCAAACAATCTTCCAATCAATCGTTTCCAAGAAGGGAGTAAATCCGTAAGGTTGGTAACAATCACTCTCTTCATACAAGTTTCGGCGGCAGTCTGTTTTATATAGCCGAAATTTGTATCTTGACAGATTACCGTTTCCGCTCCAGAATCGTTAATTATATATTTAATCTCGCGAGGTGTATAAATTGGAGAAATTGGTACGGGTATAGCTCCGACATTCTGAATTGCGAAATATCCAATGAGCCACTGTGGACAATTTGGGAGGTAGAGCATCACCCTATCACCGTCTCTGACGCCTAAATTGCATAGGGCAGTTGCAAATCGATCGATTAACTCCTTCATTCTCCTGTAAGAATACTTCTCATCCAGAAAGATTATCGCAGGTTTCTCCGGATACTTATCTACCATGCGCTCGATCTTGGTAAATAGAATCTCGTGTTGGTCAGTAGGGGTTGATTCCATTACTATAGCCCTTGTCACTTTTTGGTGAAGGCTTCGATGGCTGCCTGAATAATGGCTTGCTTTTTAGTAATCTTTTTTGACATGGCGATATAAGGTAAAAATTGAATTTAGTCAAAACTCCAAAAATCGCTGCTAACTTATCGAAATATGTCCACCTTTAAGAGCTTTCTTTATGACATCAGTCTTTTAGACGCTCATGTCCGTGAGCGTACATAAATATGTCTACCCTGTGTAATATTGCAACTTCGTCGACCTCTCCGGGATCTGCCATATTACTCTCAAAGGTAAGGGTGGGAATACCAGCATTAATGAGTGCTGCTCGATTCTCGGGCAGACCAACACTCGTCCCCTCACAACCGCGGTTGAAGTGCATTAACGCATAATTGCAATGCCATTCTCTCGCTATCCTTATCATGTGCTCGCTCTTCAACCGGACATCGTAGTAGGCTTGCCAATCCGGTAAGGCAAATTGCCAGTCAGCTAAGACACGCAGTGCATGATCTCTGCCCTTCATATGAATGGCTTTCTGCCGGGGGGTTTCCCTCGGTCCC
>Ga0187886_1003678_pt1 | contig 11369 bp, 11 predicted proteins | sample June2016WEW_20_1_FD_133001 | JGI IMG/M metagenome (GOLD analysis project Ga0187886, IMG submission 133001) | Peatland microbial communities from SPRUCE experiment site at the Marcell Experimental Forest, Minnesota, USA - June2016WEW_20_150 | ecosystem: Environmental > Terrestrial > Soil >...
TCATAATCTCCTCACTTACAGGGTGATAGTTTTTTGTTTTGGGCCAATCAATTATAACGAATTTCTATCGCCCTGTAAGTAAGTTTTTCTCAAAATTTTAGAAAAAAATCGCTCAATTTGGGTCTTATTATCTTTAAATTGAATGATTTGTCCATAAAAAATACGCTATGCACTATGCCCTATGCTCTATGCATCTTTACCCACAGTCTGAATAACCGCAGAGACACTTCACGCAACCCTCTTCAAAGAGAAGAGGACCTCCACATTCAGGGCATGCCCCTCTTAGGAAGATTGGAAAGGATTCATTCAGAGATGCTTGTTTGATAGGCAGTATAAGACCTCTCTCTTCTTTCGTATTATTTTGGAGGGCACTATCATTTCTTGCACCCTCAAACCTAACCTTAACCTCACCCTTAACCTTTTTTTTATCCTGAAGATGCCATTCAATGGCCTTGGCTATGGCATCGGAGCAGGAAAGGATCTTCCCCTCTTGATACCAGACCGGCATATGGCAACTGATCCCTTTCAACTGCCGGATGACATCCTCTGGTTCAATCCCGGATCGGAATGCCAGAGAGGCGAGACGGCCGATCGCCTCGGATTGAGAGGCAGCACAGCCACCCGCTTTTCCAATCTGATTGAAGATTTCAAAAAGATTCCCCTCCCCATCCTCATTGACGGTCACATAAAGATTCCCACAACCGGTCCGAATCTTTCGGGTGGAACCCTGCATCACATTCTGTCGAGCTCTCGGCCTCCTCTCAACCCCCGCCAACTTCTCTTCAGCGATCGAACCATTCTGGTTTAGAGAAATCACCCCTTTATAGAGAACCTGCTTTGTTCGGCTCCTGTCCCGATAGATGGTAACTCCCTTACAACCCAGTTCATAGGCCAAATGATAGACCTTTGCCACATCGTCTATTGTGGCTTCGTGAGAGAAATTGACCGTCTTGGAGACTGCATTGTCCGTATATTTTTGAAAAGCAGCCTGCATCCGAATATGATCTTCGGGAGAGATATCATGGGCTGTGACAAAAAGGTTCCTGATCTTCTCTGGCACCTCCTGAAGATTTTGGATATTACCGTCTTGCGCAATCTTTTTCATGAGATCTTCGGAATAGAATCCTTCCTTCTTGGCCACTTTCTCAAAAAATGGACTCACCTCTAAGAGTTCTTTGCCATCCAGGACATGTCGGATAAAAGCCAATGCAAAGATGGGTTCGATCCCTGATGAAGTCCCTGCAATGATAGAGATAGTCCCTGCGGGTGCGATGGTAGTGACTGTGGCATTCCTCATTGCATCCCAATGACCTTTAAGGGTACTGCCATCGAAATTAGGGAAAGAGCCTCTCCTGAGACCCAATTCCCTGGAGGCATTCCTCCCTCTCTCCTGAATGAAGCTCATCACCTTATCCCCAATCTCCAAGGCTTTCGGATCATTATAGGGAATCCCTAACTGAATCAAAAGGTCAGCAAACCCCATGATTCCTAAGCCAATCTTTCGATTGGCCTTTGTCATGGCCTCAATTTGGGGAAGGGTGTAATGATTCATATCGATGACATTGTCCAAAAAATGGACCGCCTTTTCAGTGACCGAACCCAGCCTCTCCCAGTCGATCGTTCGATCCTTAACCATATTGAAAAGATTGATGGAGCCGAGATTGCAGGACTCATAGGGAAGCAGCGGTTGCTCACCACAAGGATTGGTGCTCTCAATCTCCCCCACTTGAGGGGTAGGATTGTCCTGATTAATCCGGTCGATGAAAATGATTCCTGGATCTCCATTCTTCCAGGCATAATAGACCACCTTTTCAAAGACCTGACGGGCACTGAGAGATCGAACGATTTCTTTCGTTCTGGGATTCTGAAGAGGATAGTCCCTATCCTTTTCCACAGCCTCCATAAATTCTTTCGTTGCCGCTACGGAAATATTGAAATTGTTGAAATGGTGATCTCCCTCTTTGCATTGGATGAAATCGAGGATATCGGGGTGGTCGACACGAAGGATACCCATATTGGCTCCCCTTCGAGTTCCCCCTTGTTTGACCGCCTCCGTAGCCGTATCGAAAACTCTCATGAAGGAGACAGGTCCGCTGGAAATCCCCCTTGTGGAACCCACCATATCGTTTCTCGGTCGGATCCTGGAGAAGGAGAAGCCTGTTCCTCCTCCGCTCTTTTGAATCAAAGCCATCTGTTTGACAGCATCGAAGATCTCCTCCATCGAATCCCCGACAGGGAGGACGAAACAGGCAGAAAGTTGTTGAAGTTCTCTCCCGGCATTCATCAGGGTGGGAGAATTGGGAAGGAAGTCAAGCGCTGCCATCAAGGAGTAGAATTCTTCTTCAATGGGGGCGAGATCCATTTGGGGATGATCGTTTCGGTCGGCTTGGGCAATATTCTTTGCCACACGTCTGAACATTTCTTCAGGCGTTTCGATCACATTTCCTTGAATGTCTCTTTGAAGGTAACGCTTTTCGAGCACTGTCATCGCATTTTGTGTTAGAAAAGCCAATCCCATTTTTTTCTCTCCTCAACTTTCCATCATCTTAAAAAAGGTTAGCACAATATTGTGGGTTGTCAAGTTCAAATTGGGAGATTTCCGAAAAAGTCAAGAAATCTCTGATTACACGGATTAAATACCGATTACGCAGATAAAATCGTCTTGGTAAAATCTGTGGAATCAAATGAAAATCGGCGTAATCAGAGAGCTCTAATGCTTTTTTCAGAGCTCTCATTGGAATCGGGAATTCTATCAACCTTTTTGAAAAACAAGTGATTCTATGTTAATTTCATCCAGATCTTTATCCTTGCCAAAGTTCCCAATGGAGCCCCACGGGCAAAGCCCGTGGTTCCTAATCAACGCCCCTTGGGGCGACATCCCCCGCCTGACGTCGGGACAGGCCGGCCAAAAGATGGCGTATTCATCCACGGCCGAAGGCCGTGCCTGCGCGCCGAAGTGCGTTACAGCACGCAGGCGTGGCTTTCTGCTGCCGGGATAAAGAGTACAAGAAAGAGGAAAACAGCCATGACCACTCGGGTGTTTGATAAAATTTATAAAATTGAACTTCCTATCCCCTTTCAACTCAAGACAACGAATGTTTTCTTTGTTGACGAACCTCCAAGAACTCTTGTCGATACAGGGATTAAGACCGAAGCCTCCTTCGAGGCATTGAAAAAAGGGATGGAAGCAATCGGTTTCAGCCTTAAATCGATCGAACGGATTCTTATCACTCATGGTCATATCGATCACTTTGGTCAAGCTAAAGAACTATCCTCTATCTCTGGTGCACCCATTTATATCCATCCTAAAGAATATGGCAGGATCCGGTCGATCCTCCATATCTTAGGTTATTTGAAATCGGTTTTGCTAAGAAACGGGACTCCAGAAACCTTGGCAAACGAGGTTGTCCGTTATATCGAATCTGCCCAAAAAATGGCTGACCCTCTGGAGGAGGCCTATTTCTTAGAAGAGGGAGATCCTATTCCTTTTGGATCGATGATATGGAAAACTATTCATTGTCCTGGCCACAGCCCTGGTCTAATCTGTTTCTATTGGCCAGAGAAAAAAATTTTATTCTCAGGCGATCATCTCCTAAAGGAGATCACTCCGAACCCAATCTTAAATGTTCCTGAAAGCATATCACCTCTCCGTTACCCAAGCCTGAAGGAATATTTAGCTTCCTTAGAAAAAATAGAGAGGTTGGATATCTCTCTCCTCCTTCCCGGTCACGGGGAGGAGGTTAAGGATGTGAAGGCCTTGATTCAAAAAATATTCGCTCATCACCGGGAGCGAATGGACCTTATCTGCTCCATCTTATCCAGAGGGAAAAAGACCCCCTTTGAGATAGCCATGGATTTATTTCCCGGGGCTCCTCCTTTTGAGGTCTTCTTAGGGATCTCCGAAGCCGTCGGCCATTTAGAAATTTTGAGGGAAAAAGGAATGGTCAAGGTCAGGGAAAAAGACGGGAAAGACTACTATTCTTTAGAGAATTAAAGCCATAGCTTGCCCTGAAAGAACCACCATCTAAATTTTAATTGATTCATTTCTTCCAATTTAGTAAACTCTTCATACCCTCCTGAGTTGTATATTTCGTGGGTTGGGATTTCCCAATCAAGGTAAAGAAATGAACAAGAAAGAGAGAGGTAAATTAGAGAAATATCTTACCATCTACTTTAGGGAAATTCAAAAGATTTATATCGATGGCAATTTCAGAGAAGAAAGTTTCTATCCTTCCTCCAAAAGGCTTATTGAGGACTGTTCCAAGCTATGAGGGACAGAAAAGATCGGAAACCCTCTCTCGACGAAATTAACCATTATATGAAAGTGGCAAAGGCCATCCGGTTAACGATTGAGCTCCAAGAAAAGATTGATCAGATTTATAGAAAGGCTCATAATTAAGCAGTTCCGAGGAAAAGAAGATGAATAGAAGAAAAATAAAAAATGAATTAACAGACAAAGAAATTATGAGTTTATTAAAAGAGCATAGAGATATTTTGAAAAAATACAGGGTTAAAAGGATAGGTTTATTTGGTTCTTATGTCAGAGGAGAGCAGAGAAGGTATAGTGATATAGATTTTCTTGTGGAGTTTGAAGAGCCAACCTTTGATAATTTCATGGATCTCGTTTTTTCTCTTGAAGATCTTTTTAGCAAAAAAGTGGAATTGATTACAAATGGCAATTTAAGTCCCTACATCCAACCCTATGTTGAGAAAGAGGTTAGATGGTATGAAACCTAATCAGGTTTTTCTTAACCATATCCTTGAGGAAATAAATTTTTTGATAAAGGAGACCGAGGGTTTAAAGTTTGAAGAATTTATGCAAAATGAGGTTCTAAAAAGGGCTTGCTCAAGAAGCATTGAAATTATTGGCGAAGCAGTAAAAAATCTCTCCACTGATTTTAAGAAAAGATATAAGGATATTGAGTGGAAAAAGATTTCTGGATTAAGGGATAAAATAATCCATTATTACTTTGGGGTTAACTGGGATATTGTATGGGATGTGATAAAAAACAAGCTACCGGAACTTAAAGAACAGGTTGAGAATATATTGGCCAAAGTTGAGAATAAAAATAAAAATTGAGAGAGGGAAAAAGTGAGGTGCTTTCATGCTGCCTGAGTTCCTTCCTCATTACAGTGTAGGTCCTTTCTTCGCCTTCGCCGCTAATGCGGTCATGACTATTTTGTGTTTAGTAACCATGGCTCTCTACCGCCACTATCGTCCTTTACGAAGCCTCTTTTTCTTTAATCTTTTTATAACATTCTGTTTCTCAGGATGGGTTGTATACAGTCTGCAGAGATCACCAGAATCCATCCTTTTGGGGTACAAAATCATGTTTGCGGCATTAGCCCTACTGCCGGCCAGTTGGCTTTGGTTCTACTCAACCCTTATAAATGAGAGGTCGAGTGGGCTCACATGGGCTGTGACCGGAATGAGCCTCATCTTGGCTGCTATAGCCCTATTGGGGAGGGGACCTTGGTTCCTGGGGCCTCCTCTGGAGCCCGACCGGATTGCGGCAAATATCTTACGACCCCAATCCCAGTTCCTCAGACCATTGATCCTATATTTCTGCTTGGTTGCCTGTCTTTTCTACTTCTCACTGATCATGCTAAGACTGCGGCGTTTCAAAGATCAGCGGACGTATCTACTCCCTGTTGCCACCGGGCTCTTAATCTGGTTTTTAGGTGGGATTCATGACTCTCTACGCGTGGCAGGTGTGACAATCTTAATTAAGGACCAGATATTGTGGTTCACCTCCTTTTGGCTCTCGATCTTCTTAACCATCGCTGTCGCACTCCATTTTCGCTCCTTAGAGCAAGCTGTTCGGGAGGCCCGGGACGTCTTTGAACGGTTCGTCCCTCCGGCTTATCTCCACCGCATTGCCGCCAAAGGGTTAGGGTCGATCCGTTTGGGTGAGGCTGACCAGCAATGGGTGACCATCCTCTGTTGCGACATCCGAGGGTTTACTTCTTTGTCCGAGCGGCTCAACCCGAGTCAATTGGTGGCTTTCGTCAACCAGCTCCTGGAAAGAATCACCTCGGTGGTCAATCGGTGGCGAGGGGTGATTGACAAGTTCCTTGGCGATGCGGTTTTATGTATTTTCGAGGAGCCCAACTCCGCCGATCGGGCTGTAGCTTGTGGGTTAGACATGCTCTCTATAGTGAAGTCATTCAATGCTGAAAAGAATCTACCCACTGACCAAACAGTCAAGATCGGCATTGGCGTTCACACCGGCCCGGTCATCCTGGGAACCATTGGCTCTCCTGAACGGATGGATTCTACGGTTCTTGGCCTGACTGTAAATCTCGCCAAGCGCCTCGAAGAAGTAACAAGGCCTTTGGGCGTAGATATGGTCATTTCAGACCAGGTCACTCACCGGCTGCCAACTGGTCATACTTACCGATTCCGGAAATTAGGTGATGTTTTAGTCAGGGGGTGTTCAGAACCGCTAGCTATTACAGAGGTGTATAACCACGACCCACCCGAAGTAAGAAATCTCAAGGACCGGATTGAACCCATCATGTCGGAAGGGATCGACCTGTTCAAGGCTGGCCGTTTTGATGCTGCTTTGTCAAAGTTTCAGGAGGCTCAATCCATCTTTCCCAAGGACCTACCCCTCCATCTTCTGATGACCTCCCTAAGAGAAACTTTGGAGCAGAGTCAGATAGTCAAAGGAGTGACTCTACTTGATTTCAAATAGATTTATATCCAATTCATTGAGATGCGGTTATAGCGATGGTAAAATTTTTTCCATTTTAGATACAAAAATGTCATTTTCTTTTATTAGTATTTAAAATCTTAAAAAAATAATTCATTTTAAATCTCAATAGGTTGACAATATTTGTTAGGCTGGTACAAAAAATGCACCTATATAAATTAATTTTTAGTCATATTCTTTCAATTAACAAACTGATTTTGCTAATATCGTTTAGACCTTGAAAGCATAAGCCAGGTATGCTGTTCACTATTATGAAAAAGGGAGATTTATGCGCAGTGTGTTATTCCTTGACAGAGAGCAAAATTTGTATTTATATGGAATTTAATGAAAAAGGAAAGAATTGACTTCGCCTTTAATATTTTATCCGAATAGGTTAAAAAGGGGTAAGAGTAACCTTTTTAAACAGAGAAGCTGGAGGGAGAAAGATTATGGATCGTTTCAAGCAATTCATTATAAGACAATTTGAGAAAATTATTGTCGCTATCATACTCATCGCTGCATTTTTCGGAACCTATTTTATCGAAGAAGAGACCATTATCCTCAACTTTTACTACCTCCCCGTCCTTGTTGCGAGTTATTTTCTTGGACGCAGAATGGGTGTTCTTACCGCTGTCTTTTCTGTTCTGGCGGTGCTGGTTTTCGTCTTGATTTTTCCCCAGCGTTTCCTCGGTCAAAGGGAATTTTGGTACAGTATCGCAAAACTCTCGTCATGGGGTGGGTTCCTCATCCTGGCGAGCGTCGCGGTGGGAACTCTTTTTGAAGAGAATGAACGCCGACTGCAAGACCTGAAAAACGCGTACATTGGCATCCTGGAAATTCTCTCTAAATACCTCGAATCGACGGATCCTTATACCAAAGGCCACTCTGTTCGGGTATCGGAGCTTGCCATGGAAACCGCAATTATTATGGATCTACCTCGGAATGAGATCGAAACCATTCGGGTGGCTGGGCTTCTCCATGATATTGGGAAAATTGAAATCAGTGGCGAGATCCTCCGCAAAGCTGCGCAACTGACCACAGAAGAAAAGGAATTAATTGATACACACGCTGTCAAGGGTGCATACATCCTCTCCTCGGTGGGATCCGTGCTCAAGGAGGTCGTCCCCATTGTTATTGCCCACCACAAGTATTTCGTCGACACCATTGAGGCAAATGATAAGGAAGCCATAAAGATACCCTTGGCGGCTCGCATTATTGCCGTAGCAGATTCTTTTGATGCAATGACGACTGACCGTCCCTACCGAAAGGGCATGCCGCCTTGGGAGGCACTTGAAGAAATCGTAGCCAAATCTGGGCAACAATTCGATCCCGAAGTGGTGGCGGCCTTTAAACACGTTGTTACCGCAAAGCTCGAAAGAGTATAGAACGGTCTGTGTCAAGGAATGCTATTACTCAGAGCACATAATTGTTTACATCCCCCTCTATAGAAAAGGGGGGGGGAGGGGGATGACCGATTTTCATCGTTCGGGGGTAGTGTCCTACCCTTGCCAATTACGTAGAAAATATAATATCAAAATTTTTCTCCTGCCAAATGTTTCATCTTCCAAAATAGACTCGATACGTCACAGAATCTTCTCCCCCAAAATGGGCTCGATGACTTTCTGGCATCGGGGTGAATGAAACAAAAATGGCGGCATTTTATATCCTGCAATCTCTCTTCAAAACCCATCTCATCCTCTATCTCTCGAAAATAACCTGGAATCCAATACCCCAGAGAAGAGAATGTGCTTTCTTCTCCAGAATGGTAATGGTAAAAATCTACAAAATTTTGCAGAGAGGTCTTCACATGAAATGACTCGGGATCGAGGTGCCAGGGGGAGCCAGGCTCCATCTGGGCCGTAAAGGTGCGAATCCCTCTCACATTGGAATACCGATTTCGGATCTCTCTTTGGAGTCGAACCGTCTGGTGAACATCCTCCTCCTTTTCAAACGGAACGCCGAGGATGAAGAAAAGATCGCAGAAGACTTCATACTTTTTCAATTGATCAAGGCAGTCCATCAAATCCTGATTGGTATAGGCATTTCCTTTATGTATTCTCCTCACCTGGTCTGACCCTACATCTGGTGAAAGAGCGATGAGGGATTTCGGCCCGGGAAAGGTTTCCTTAAAAGACTTGATAAAATCGATCGTAGGCAGCCCAAAGGACTCAAAGAAGCATTCCATCCGAATTCTCTCCTGCCGGATACGAGAGAAGAGGTCAAGAAAGTATTCGGGCTTTTGGGGATAGGGATCGAAGCAGATGTGAAAGGTCTCATACCCATAAGAGATTGCTTCTCTGATCGATTGGAGGACTTCCTCCACCCCCCTGAAGGTCACCTCTTTTCGACCAGTCACCGTCTCCTGAGAAGGAATGTTCCCACTGCACCAGGTGCATTGGACAGGACAGCCCCTGCCTACGGTGAGATGATAGATGGGCGATTTTAAGGAATATGTCCGAAAATTCCTCTCTTTGGAGACACCCTTTACATAGAAGGATTGACCAATATAACGGATGTAGGTTGTATAATTTTTTAACAACGGGAAATTGGTAAAGGAGAGGCTGTTCAGATCTTTCTCTGATGCAACATAGGAGAGGGGATTGACGAGGACTCTTCCCTTCCTCCTCCAGGTGAGGTTAGGGATAGAGAAGAGATCGTCCTTTCCTTGGAGAAGCACTTTGGCCAGTTCCAAAATAGGACCCTCTGCTTCACCTCGGATGATCCCATCGACCGCATCGAAGTTCCTCATGACCTCTTCATGGAAAAAGCTTGCAGTGAATCCTCCAAGAAGAATATAGACAGAGGGAAAGGCGGCTTTCACCCTTTTGGCAATCTCTATGACATCGAAACTCTGGTGGTGCCAGTGGAGATCAATGGCAACGATTCGTGGGGTCTTCTCGCCAATATAATGGAGGATAGAAAAATCGTGATTTTCAATCCATTCTACCCCCATATGCACGATTTGAGTAGAGATGCCACTGCGTTGGAGAAGGTCGGCTAATCCGAGGAGTCCCATGGACAGGAAGTTGACCCAGATAAACTGATCAATGGGACGATAGTAATTTCTCAATTTGGGGACGTGGATGAAGAGGCAGTCCACTCTTTCCATTGGGGGAATTGTAAAATGTCCTTAGGGGGTTTTTCAACTCCACCCCATTTTACCAGCTTCCTCCGCCACCACCTCCATCTCCTCCGATACCGCTTCCCCTCGGTGCAGAGAACATGGCAGAGCTAAGGCTCGAGGCGACTGCATTGATGGAATGGGAAAAATCGGAGGGGCCGAAGGTCCTGAATCCCCCAGGGGAGACATACCAATCCGGCGGTTCCTGGTAAATCCCTTCAAAGGCTTTGGCCCAATTATCTGCAACATCGAGGGCAATGGCATAGGGTAAGAATTTAGAGAAAAGATCCTTATCTCCCATCCGCTCGAGTCTGTCTTTTTCTGCCCGATTCATAAATTCCTGAAAGCCTAAAATATCCATGTAGGCAGAGGCTCCTGTTCTTGTCTTTGCAGGCATGAACTTTCCAATAGTAAAGACAACGAGTCCTGTTAAGAGACAAGTGAAAAAGCTTCTGCCAAAGGAGTAAGGTGTTAAAAAGGCAAGCACAAAACTTCCAAACACCGCAATCAGTATGCCCATAACCCGATAAGATTTTCTCACCTTTTGAGGATCGTTGAGAAAGTACTTTTTTCTCATCAGTTCTCCAAAGAGGGACTTTTTCAAATCAGGTAAGTTTTTATAGAATCTGTTTTTCAAGCCTGAGACGAACTGGCGTATCCCCTCGGGGAAGGTGGAGAAAATGCTTTTCATCAGTTCGATCTCAAAAGGACTGAGATGGTCATCGGCTTCTTTCACCTTGATTAGAACATAATCCGTTTTATGGAAAATCATCCCTTCTTTCCCGGTCTCCTCGATCTTAATGTATCCCTTGACAGCCAAACCGATTATCGTTGAAGTGATATCCCTCGGATCGATTCTCTCGTCTATGAGGGCCCCGACTTCTGCAGGGGTAAGGGGCTTATTATCAAATTTGGGAGGTTCGTACCTGACGGTGATCGATTCTCTCACTCTTGGATCTCTGCCTTTCCTATACCAGAGATTGATCATATAGAGGAAAGAGAGGATGGGAAGTAAAAATACCCAATTTTCTTGCAGGTTAAGGCCCCACAAAAACTTTCGCCATGATGAGGGTGGAGATATGAGTCCCTTATCCCATCCGAAGACAATAGTCAGGCCTTCCCCGACCCATCTGTTACAGAAAGCACCTCCATGGGTGTCTCCATAATTTTGCCAAAATCATCTCTGTACTTAAATGGAATCTCTCGATAAATCCCATGTCTCGACCGATGGAACTTCACATCAATGGTCTCTCGGACGATGAAGGAAGAGTTTTGATGGATCGTGATATCAGAGTGGAATTTTTCGATGGTGAAATACTGGGCAAAAACAGGAGAAGTCAAAAGGATTAGGTTAAGGCTGAGGTTAAGGAATAGAATCGTAGCTAACCTCAATGATTTGGAATAGCTTTTCATTCATTTCTCCCCATTAGATTCCGCATTCCGCAATCCGCACTCCGAATTCGATTAGAAACTTACCTTCACAGGTTTTCTTTCCGCCTCGGCTGCCTCAAGCTGGAATAACTCTTCTTGTTTAAACCCGAACTGGGATGCAA
>Ga0187886_1003680_pt1 | contig 11367 bp, 6 predicted proteins | sample June2016WEW_20_1_FD_133001 | JGI IMG/M metagenome (GOLD analysis project Ga0187886, IMG submission 133001) | Peatland microbial communities from SPRUCE experiment site at the Marcell Experimental Forest, Minnesota, USA - June2016WEW_20_150 | ecosystem: Environmental > Terrestrial > Soil >...
GAACCCGGCGAGAAACGTGAAGAGTGGAGATGGATGCTTGAGCAGTGGTACAGGCTCGCGACCAACTACTTCAACAGCGGGCAACCCACAGTCGCCGCGTCCGGCCGAACGAACCTAGCCTTCGATGAAGCCTCGCTGAGATGGATCCGTGATCATTTGCAGCCGGTGACGGCGGAGCAAGTGACGAAGGCTAGGCGAGCGATCGGTTCAGTTGAACTCTACTCGTTCTTGGAGGAGTGTGAGGCACGCGCGAAGATCGTCGACCACGGCCCATACCTACTTGAGAATGGCGAGATCCTTGTCGTATCTGAATATACGAACCTGTACGACGGTCATGGGCGTTTGTGGTTGCCGTGGTCCGCGACCGAATCGAAGCTGCCCTCGTCATCTCTGGGTGTCGCAATTACGCTCAAAGGCGCGAAGGCCACATTCAACGACATCGGGACAATGACCGTCGACCCAGGCGACTACTCTAGACTAGTCACGAGCATGGCGGCGTACACCAAACGTGGCGACAAGATCGTTCCCGTGGGCCTCGACGAATTACCCGCATACAGTGACGCCGCAACGAACGCGCAAGCTGAATTGTACATGAAGTTCGCTCAGATGGATCGGAAAGAGCTTCTCCTCGCAGGCGCCACCGCGTACTGGAGAGGTTTCGCTAGGTACACAGACCAGGTGGGCATTACTGACAAGGTGGACTGGAGCATATCGCAAGCAATACTTGACCAGCATCTACCCTACTTCATGGACCACAACGAAGATCCAGCATTCTTCAGGCTCAAGATGAAAGTACTGAAGATGAAAGTTCTTCCCTTCATCCCGGAAAGGGATCCGATACTCTACCTGCTCCCCAAATGATTTCTGAAATCGTTATGGAGTGTGCCGCGAATCAGCGTCGTCGCCAATGCGGATGAATATCCACACGCGCCATCCGACCATCCCGACTGGCGTGAAAGCTACTACTTCAACTTCGTTGACGTCACGAGCGGCGTCTCCGGGTTCACAACCATCGGTTTATTGCCGAACCTGAAGAAACGGGAGTTCGTCTTCGCCCTATTCCACGACGAGAAACGCGAGCTCCACTATCTCGAGCCTGAGGGATCGGTTCCAGATGATTTCGCGGAGTCGCTCTCGGATGGGTGTCTCTCCTACGAGTTGCTCGAGCCGCTCAAAGAGTGGAGGATCAGACTCGCTGCCGAGAGCGTGACGGCTGACCTTCGCTGGAAGGGACGGTTTGCCGCCTACCATTTCGGTGGCGGAAGCGGGACCTCTTGGAGCGGGCACTTCGAGCAATCCGGACATGTCGAAGGCGTCATCAAGCTAGCCGGCATTGGCAGCCAAGCCGTTAATGGGCTTGGTCAACGCGACAAAAGCTGGGGTCACCGTGACTGGCACATCGAAAGCTGGTACGCACTCCACGCGCAATTCAACTCTCTCTCCATTGGCCTCAGACGCGACATCGTCAACGGCGTGGCTCATCTTTCAGGCGGCATATCCTCAACCAGCGGACATGTGGCAATATCGAAAGTAGATCTAGAGACAGGATTCCAGAACGCGGAAGTCCGGATGCCCGTTCGCGCGACCACGCGCGTGTACTGTGCCGACGGAAGCTGCTACACGTTGCGTTCGTCACTCATCTCGCCCGCGAGTTTCGTGAGATTCTCGCGGCCGTTCCCTGGCGGCACTACCGAACTCTTTGAGGGGATGGCGATTCATGAATGCGAAGAACTGAAGAAGAGAGGAACCGGCCTGATGGAGTGGCTCTTCACCCACCCCGAGAAATGAAGACAGCATCAACTGGAGGCTTCGGATCAAGCTCTTTTACGATTCTAGCCCACGCTTGGGATGTGCACGTTATATTGATACGTACGCTCCATGACCAGCGGACCAGGTCGTCGGTGAGGGGCGCCTTTGCCTGGGTTCCTTGACATGAAGATGCTGGTCCTGATGTCTGGACCTTTTCATTGAAAGTTGGGTGAGCACGCTTGGATGCTTTGAACACCGCGGTGTTTTTAATCAATTAATGTTAATCTAGCGTGAATCTCTCGCGTGAGGATTATTGCAGAAAGGCTTCCGAGCCGCAGTGGTAGTTACGCTCGCGTTTCTGATAGTTGGTCTGGCCTTGTTACAGCCGGTAAGCGGTCAACCTGGTCAATGGAAGGTGATCAACCCGGTCTTCACGAACCTGAACGATGTCTGGATGATTTCCTCCACTCAGGGCTGGGCCGTAGGCGATAGCGGCACTGCCATCCACTGGGATGGAACGCAGTGGCAGCAGATATTGACCCCGGTCTCAGCCAACTTGGAATCTGTTGTATGCCTTGCTGCAAACAACTGTATCGCGGTAGGGGCTGGTCCAACGCTCCTGCAGTGGGATGGTACCTCCTGGGTTGACAGAAGTACTCTTATTCCGCCGGGGGTTACGGCGCTTCATGCAGTTCACACAAGGTCAGACGGTCTGGGGTTCGCCGTTGGCGAGGGCACGCCCAACATTCTACGTCTAAATCTTGCAGCGAGTCCACCCACAGTCACAGCCGAACCAGGCCCAGGTGCGCCGAATATTCTAAGGTCTGTTTGGGTTCTGCCTCCAGGAACGCCGGGGAGCATCCAGGGTTTCGCCGTGGGAGACAATGGTGGCGTCGGTGCGGCTTGGCGATGGGACGGTACCCCAGGCGGTTGGTTATCGAGTTCACCAGGCGCGGTAGGTATTCTGCGTGGGATACAGATTCTCAATCCAAATGACGCGATTGCTGTAGGAGGGACACTCTCGGACACTAGAACGAGATGGAACGGCGCAACTTGGACTCCTGAGGGAGGAGTCGTCAAGGCAACCACCTGGCGTTCTGTATTCGCGGTTGCGACCAACGATGAGTGGATGGTAGGAGATGCGGTGAGCGGGGTTGCTAGCATCGCGCACTGGAACGGGGTGGCGTGGTCTGCACTTGCTCCTCCAAATGTTCCCGTCGGTGCCCATCTCTATTCTGTCTTTATGGTGAGTTCTTCGGACGGGTGGGCAGTCGGCGCGGGAGGAGCGATTATTCGGTGGAATGGATCAAGCTGGAACTCTGTAGCAAGCCCCGCAGCGAATGATCTGCTTGGAGTGTGGCTTGCTTCATCTACGGACGGGTGGGCAGTGGGTGCTGCGGCCTCGCCGAGTCTCGGACAGATCGTCCGGTGGAACGGGGCGAACTGGAATTTCTACCAGACTTCACCAGTGGCTGCACAATTGAACGCGATTCACGGTAGCGCTGCGACGAATGTGTTCGCGGTTGGGAATTCCCCCGGCGGTGGCGCTCCTCCAGCGATAATTCGTTGGACAGGAGGTCCCGGATGGGTTGACATTTCTCCGGCTGGCGTTGCCATCAATTTGGATCTTTATGGTGTTTTCGCGGTTAGCCCCTCGCTCGCCTTTGCCGTCGGTAAGACCGGAACCATGCTGAAATGGGACGGAACCCTCTGGTCATCCATCCCTTCAGGAACCACGAATAGTCTGCGATCGGTGTGGATGGTAAGCAGCACTGACGGCTGGGCCGTTGGAGACGCCCCGCCCTTGGGAACAATCCTGAGGTGGAACGGTTTCGCTTGGGCTGCGGAGACCAGCCCAACCTCGAACAACCTGAATGCTGTCCAAGCCCTTTCGAGCACTAATGTATGGGCTGTCGGCGCAGGTGGCACGATCATTCATCGTGACGGAATCGGATGGACGGTCGTTCCGAGCGGGGTGCCTCAGGACCTGAACTCGCTGTTCATGCTTTCTGCCACGGAAGGTTGGGCGGTCGGAGCGGTCTCTGGCAGTTCACCGGTCATTCTCTTCTGGGATGGCTCCACTTGGACTAGGGTTTTGCCCGTTCCCTCCGTTTCTAGCGCTTTGCAGAGTATCTGGATGGTTGGTTCTACGGATGGTTGGGCTGTCGGCGATCCTGGGTTGATCTTGCGGTTTGGGCCCAGCGTTGCGGCTACAACGACTACAATGATTACAACGGTCCCAGTTACAACCACCTCAACAACAACCCAATCCGTGACAGCGACCACCACAGTCATAACATCCACAGTTTCCACGCAGGTCACTTCAACACAGACGGTCACTGATACGGCCACGGTGACGGAGACATCAACAACCTTAACGATAACTCCGGTGCCTTCGCCAATTCCAGGATTCCCAATAGAATCTGTTCTGGCTGGACTGGTCGCAGGCGCAGCGGCGCTATTCGTGTTACGTAGACGCAGGCAGACGTGATGATTCGAGGTGCTCATGTTGGCTGGTAGACCGGGGAGGCGTGGTCAAAGAATGGCTAACGTGACCGTCACCTTGCCCGTAAACATGCTGGACAGGCTAGATGACTTGATCGAGAAGAGTAAGCTTGCTTCACGCTCGCAGGCCGTCCGTACTGCACTGGAACGTTACATCAAGTCACTCGAGTAGTCATGATAGTCATTAGATGAACTATGAATGATGGAGAAGGTGTTTGGTGAAATGTTGAGCCGAAACAAGAGGTTAGTAATCTTCACGGTTACTGTGCTCGCGTTACTGGTTGCGTCTACGCTTCTGCCGGCATCAGCGCAGCTCTCACAGTGGCAATCACAAAACCCTTACCGCGATGGAACACTCCCTATTTCGGGAACAACGGCGCCGCCTTTCCTCCATTCAGTCCACCTTCTAAGTTCAACCTATGGCTGGGCGGTCGGTGGCGACTGCGACATCTACAAGCTTGCAATTGCGAAACTAGGGAGCAGCTCCGCGCCAGCTTGTCAAGCCCTGCCAGGAAAAGGCTTTGCGCTCTTCTACGATGGAACCATATGGAGGAACGTTCTCGTCCCTACAGCGACTGGTACGCTAACCGCAGTCTTTGCTGTTACCACAACAGATGTTTGGGCGGTCGGTCTTGGTCCAACCATCCTCCACTGGGACGGTACCGCATGGGCACTCGTTCCTGCTCCAGCGGGCACCGGAGACTTGTTCGGGCTCTACATGCTGCCGAGTGGAACGGATGGTTGGGCGGTAGGCAATGAAAACGGAGTCACTGACAATATCCGTTGGTCGGGGACATTTCCTAATGGTGCTTGGTCTCCAGGGCCGAAGCCAATTCTGCTTCCCGGAGCTCCAGTGTTACGCGCTGTTTCCCTTAGCTCGCCCACGTTTGGCTGGATAGTGGCTTCTGACGGGAGTATATTCAAATGGGATGGCGCCGGCTGGCAGAGCCAATTCTCGCCGGTCAGTGTGGATCTGCTATCGGTATTTGCGTCATCAGACACAGACGCGTGGGCAGTTGGCAAGGGTTCCACGATAATCCGTTGGAATGGTGCCTCGTGGACAGGCCCAATGGTCGCTCCGACCACTGGGCTCGATTATCGTTCAATCAAGATGGTCAGCGCGACCGACGGATGGATCGCTGGCGAACTCAACACGTCCACGGTTGAAGGTCTTCTCCTTCGTTGGAACGGTGTGGCTTGGAGTATTGTGCGCAGTTGGGTCACACAAGACCTAAACGGTCTATTCATGCTGCCAGGTGGAATAGCCGGGTCTGTGGTGGGAGATGCTGAGACAATAGTCAGCTGGAACAATGTTCAATGGATTTCTCGAACAAGCCCCACCGACTTACCGCTTTTCGATTTGACTATGGTCTCGTCGAGCGACGGGTGGGCCGTTGGTGGGCCTTTCCCGCTCGGGTATGGTGGTGGTCCCGGTGGTCTAACTGGAACGATGGGCAGTAGCATCTTCCATTGGGATGGGACTCACTGGTTCCACTATGAGACTTTGCCCTCGCCGAATACCCTACTCGGCGTCTTCATGCTGAATACAAACGACGGGTGGGCTGTTGGAAACGCCGCGATCTCGTCCGCGCCCCCAGTCATTCTTCGCTGGGATGGGGCCTCTTGGACTGACAAGAGCCCACCGGGAGTCGCACTAGGCGGCACCTTGACAGATGTGTATGCTCTCAGCCCTACAGAGGCCTGGGCAGTCGGCTTTGGTGCTTCGGGCGCCCCGCCGATTTTGAAATGGGACGGCGCAATATGGGCTTCCGTGCCTCCCGGAGCATTGACAACAGGCGTGTTGACTCGCTTGTACATGGTAAGCTCAACTGATGGCTGGGCCGTTGGCTGCACTGATCTCTCATGCGGCACGCCAGTGATTCTACGCTGGAATGGTTTGGCTTGGAGTAGCGTAACCCCGCCTGCAGGCGTCGGGGGGCTGCTCGACGTTTTCATGTTAAGCCCGACGAATGGTTGGGCTGTTGGGCTCCCGCCAGGAGTGGGTAAACAAGGAACTATCATTCACTGGGACGGGGCTCAGTGGCGGACGGTGCCTGCTCCGCCGAACGCCTTCTTGACGTCAGTTTACATGATCACCGCGACTGATGGTTGGGCTGTAGGCTACGACACAGGGACGAATCTTAGTCTTATCTTGCATTGGAACGGGTTGACATGGGACGTTGTCTCGACTTCGCCTGTTCCATCAACTATGAAGAATATTCTCACGTCCGTCTTCATGGTTTCAGCGCTCGACGGTTGGATAGTCTCCGGCTATACATTCATCCCCGTAGGCTTGGGCTTCGGTCCTGGCTCAGGGCTCTTCCTCCACTACGGGCCTGAGGTTGTTCCTGGTACGACCACGTCAACGACAACTTCGACCTCGTTCACAACCGTAATATCCACCATAACGAGTAGCACAACAAGTACAACAAGCAGTACAACAAGTACAACAAGCAGCAGCACTATGACACCGGCATCCGGGGGTACGTGGGGGGTCCCAGGCTTCCCGATCGAATCTATACTGGCCGGGCTTGTGGCCGGCGTGGCTGTGCTGGCCGTTCTACGACACCGGCCGAGACGGCGATCCTAACCCGGACTCGCCGTCCACTCTCTCTTTTCTTTCTCGTCACGCGAAACTGGAGGATTTGTGGATCCCGTTCGTGTCGCGAATCCGTCATCAGTGCCAGCGCGTAATCTTGCATTATTGCACCACCATTGTCTGATCCGGTTTGCGTTTTTTTGAATCGTCGCACCCCTCCCTGGGTGCGCTGGCGGGGCGACGACGTTTCAGGTTCTCGGAAGGAGCACGATCTTGTCCGTTCATGCTCGTTCGCCCATCACATATCGATGCATCGATTCGGCATCATTACTCCCATGAGTCAGACGTTACAGAAGTGTTCTAACAACGGAGCAATCCAGACCCAAACTGGGGAGAGATCCTCTCGACACGATTGTCACAAGTTGTGGGAGTGAGGCGAGTGGTCATTTTACATTTCGCGTCAGTCAGTCTGAATTCTTTGCCAAATATTAAATAGAGAACGCTAGCTGTATTCTCTATTGGTTAGGATTTTGAAAGCTACTATCAGTGCTGTAGCGTGCATCTTCCTCGTGGCCGTCCTCAGTTTCGGACAAGTGGTATGGGCGCAAGGCAATACGTTGCACACCTGCGTTGTCAATACGGCCCCAACGCTTGACGGAATCATGAGCCCTGGAGAATGGGGCTCCCATTGCTCCTACAGTCTGCAGCTCAAGGGCGTAGACACAAATGCGGATGACAACAACCAGAATCCAGACCCTACCCCTCCACCTGCTGACAAGCCGATGACGCTTATCGTCGTGAGAGATTCGCAGAACCTGTACCTAGGATTTCAATGGAGTCACGACCCACAGGGCGCAAATCCGGCTGAAGGCGGTCTCGGTCTGGGATTTGACTTCAACGCCAACGGGGTTTGGGAGGATCTAGACCACAGCAAACTTGGGCCAGATTCCGTGCATACCATCGACGATTCGCTGCTATTAGTATACTTGGGAACCAGTATAGGAGATCCCAATCCGCCTAGTAATGCATGGCTCAAGATCTACATTCCTGTTGGTCTCTACATTCTCTCATGGGGCGACAAGAACAATGATGGCCAATTCTCGTGGGACGCGATTGGGGGACCGCCGGAAGTACCCAATTCGATATATCATGGAGTAGAAGGACCCGTCTTGGACGGATCTGGGAATCCCGTCACTTTCCCGTATGGTGTCGGAATGACCGGAACGGCGCCTGGGCCCTACGCGTACACGTTTGAAATCGCAGTGCCCATCGCACTTTTCCACAGTCCAGCTGGTTTCGGCTTTGAGCTCTCGCAGAAGGTAAACACACAGAATGGCGAAGACTCGTTGGTGTGGACGTGGCCAACCATTGTTACGCCTAGCGTCGATCTCAACAATCCCGACTCCGCCGCAGTCCTGGGCAAGCTTCTAGGAGACTTGGCTCACCCGATGGGAATCCTTGACCCACTCGGCGGCGAAGGGCCGGTTGGCGGAGCTGTAGCATCTGTCGACAAGCCCGCACTGATGATACCTTGGATCGCGGGCTTTGCGATGCTGGGGATAGCGGTACTCGTCGTGACAACCAAGAAGCGCAGAACCTAAACCTCACACTTTCTTTTTTCCGTTCTTCGTGCGTTAGACGTGGCTGTGCCGTGTCCGAGCGGCGAGACTTCAGCGCGTTTCGAATCGTCTAGGCTGAGCCATATGAGAGAACCCGACATCTGGCCCAAACTGTCTGCGATGCTTGGGACAAATATCAAATGCGTCATTTGGTCGCTGGCTCTTGGACTGGCAGCATCTGCTCTCACCGCGTTTGCAGAGTTCGTTTATGGCCTTCGCACATTCTTCTCTCAAGGAATCTGGCTCAGGAATCTTGGGCTGCCAGTAGAATGGGTTGGGATTTTGAGGAGCTCTGACGCTACGTCTTTCCTGGATCTGCATTTCTTGTTCTACTCTCGAGGTTTTCTTCAGAACCTATTGTTCTGGGCAGCGATAAGTTTCTCAGTAATCTACATTTGGAAGGTGCTTCGTGACGAGCCGGCGCTCAGTCTCGTCCCACTCTATGTCTTGGGCCTCGCATCCGCAAGGATACAGTTAGAGCTTCAGATGGCTATTGCGGCGATGGGCGGATTCTTCAGCTTCGCGCAGATTGATCCATTCTCATTCGCCCAGATATCGGCCTACTTTGCGATGGCGCTGCTTCTCTTTCCCACCATCATCACGCTCGTCTCGAAACTTCCTTTCCTACGATTTTTCAAGCTGTCTTCTCTTGGACTTCCGATCATACTGATGCCGCCAATCGTCGACTACTATATCCTAGGGCACCCTGTGATCTACAATTTCTTCACTTCAGAATACTATCGGCAGGCTCGTGGTTCGCTCGAGTACTTGTCGAGTCTCAGCCCGGGAATAAAATTGGAGATAGTCTTGATTGCAACCTTGACATTCGCGTATTTGGCTTACAGAACGCGCTCCGTACTGAGATCTGCTGTGGCTATCATTGTCGTGATTCTTGCTTTCAGTCTTGTCTCCACCCCTGTACTCACCTCTCGGCTCAATTTGGGCCTTCAACAGCCCCAGCTCTTCGCAGGATACATTCTGATCACATATGTCTTGACGATCATTGACTTCGGTCTAGCCAAGCCGGGGATGGGCAGCACAATCCTGAGCCGCATCAGGCTAAGAGGCATACATTTCCCGGGTATGACACTCTTCGGCGCTTTCCTCGTGCATCCAACCATCCTCGTTGCAGGCATCCCCGAGGATTTTGGATTGATCATCGCTGCGGTGTTCATCGTATTCTTGGTATGGCAGACGGCAACGATCTTCGATGATATTTACGATCCCAAGGAGAGAGTGGTCCCGTCGGGCTACTGGGCCTACGGCGTATTGACTGGTTTGATGGCGCTGCTTGCGGCCATTCCGTTTGGTCTGCCACCGTTAATTCTCACCATTATAGCCGTCTACCTCGCCATGGACTATCCGAGGCTTAGACGCAAACACTACCTACTCTCAGGTATAACGATAGGTCTCAGTAGTTCCATAGCTTTCTTGTTCGGAGCTCTAGCGCCTCTTACAAGCGAACCGTCGTCGCAGCCAATCGCACTTGTCGCAGCTGCAGTTTTCGTGGCATTCTCAGGCGGGTCGCTTCTCAAAGACATCGTGAAGGTTGAGGAAGACAGGCGACTTGGTATCCCGACGATTTTCACGCGATTCGAAAAGAATAGAGCCTTGCCGATCGTGGCGGCTTTCGTGGCGCTCGGCTGTGCGATGCCGTCGATATTCTTTAGGTCTCTGGTTGATTTGGTGCTCTTTCTTGGGGCAGGTATTGGCGCGTGGCTTCTCATTGTGGCTTTGAAAGATCGATGCTACAAGCCTATACTGATACTGTACTTCCTTGAAGGTATCTGGGTATTCTTTAGACTGTTCTTGGACACGACGGGCTCTTTGAGATGGTTGTAGATGTGTCACCACCGGGTGCATAGTGCCTGCTGTGTTCGTGAAGGCGCTAACGGACCTGATTCTGTTTCTCTCTGTGGCCTGCGCAAACTGGCTACTGATAGCGCTGATGAAGGGTAGATCTTGCAGGCCGGTACTTGTTCTGTACTTCATCGAAGGCGTACGGATATTCCATAGAATGTTTGTGCCGCATTAGATTTCAGCCCCGCCAAGCCGCCGTTGTGTCCCCCCGGCACCCTTCGCAGAGTGGTATGACTGCAGCACGCGGGGGATAATGAGTTGACGTTCAGACTATCTACGAGCTTTGTGTCACAGGTCAAACGGAAGATCCGCAGGCGAAATGTGAGCGTGCGCACCAGCCGAGAGACCAGATAACGTTACATAGCTCCCAGTGACAGCTCGGAAAGGCGCCAGGTCATTGGGTCACCAGAAACGGCTCTCCCTGTCAAGAGCTTCTCTTTCGGTTCTACTAATCTTCGCAGCCGTCACTGGCGCTGTCGCAGTCTACTTCCTCTATCCGTTCGCGGCAAGTTCTCCCCCACACGTGAGGGAAGGCGGGGCTGCCATCGTAGACGCATTGTCCGAATACGACTCGAATCCAGGCTTCGAACAATCGGCTTTGGAATATTTGACAGCAGCAGGAATGTACGTGGATGTGTACAACGCCTCGACTGTGTCAGTGCAGTTCATGAAATCCTTTCCTCCCGGGTACGACCTCATACTCTTCAGGGTACACAGCGGAGCGGGGACACATGGCGTTTTCTACTTCACGAGCGAGCTGTATGACGAGTCCAAGTACCAGCCCGAGCAATACCGCGATGAACTTGAGATGGGAAAGGATTACGAAGGGCATCCTCAAGTCTTCGCATTCGGAGCGAAGTTCGTGGACGCCTACATGCAGAAACGCTTCCAGAACACAATAATCGTCGGGATGGGATGTAATGGAGTCGGCACATCCTACGGGTCAGAGGGCATTTCAGCTCCACAAACGACCTCGAACCTGGCTGATGCATTCATGCGGCAGGGAGCATTGGCCGTAATAGGTTGGGATAGGCTTGTCTCGCTCAGCTTCAGTGACCATGCGAGTCTGCGCCTGATCAAGGCCTTGGCTGTTGA
>Ga0187886_1003681_pt1 | contig 11365 bp, 7 predicted proteins | sample June2016WEW_20_1_FD_133001 | JGI IMG/M metagenome (GOLD analysis project Ga0187886, IMG submission 133001) | Peatland microbial communities from SPRUCE experiment site at the Marcell Experimental Forest, Minnesota, USA - June2016WEW_20_150 | ecosystem: Environmental > Terrestrial > Soil >...
TCCGGGTATTTCTGTTTGAACAGATGAAACTGTCTCATTGCCGGGGTTAAATTTTCGCCGCCTGTAACCATAGCCGACGATTATACATTCAGCGGGCCGCTTAACAACTCTGTAATTATCGAGTTCGCGGCGTCTTTTGATTTTATTGTGATAAGTTGTTTTAGAAGCTGTTCCTGACGGCCGGTTATGCATACCGGCTGACATAAATTAAAATTTTTAACGCCTGTGATTTCGCACACCTTTTCTGCGAGGGTGTCGATGCCGGCTCCCGATATGGCGCTGATTTGAACTATGTTTGAAACCAGATTGCCGGGCAATTTGCTTGTGTCGAGCCGACGGGGCAGGTCTATTTTATTAATCACAGTCATTATTTTTTTCCCCGGCAGATTTTTAATAAGGTCATTTGAAAGCTGCTGGTTTGGTTCACTGTTATCGAGCACCAATAAAATCAAGTCCGCCTGGTTTATCATTTCCGATGCTGCTTTTTGTGAATCGCTGTTAATGCTATCCTCGAAATTCTCATCGAAACCAGCCGTATCAATCAATTCAACCGCTAATTCGCCGATTCGACATTCAGCCGATACCCAGTCGCGGGTTGTGCCTTTGATATTTGTAACGATTGCTTTTTCCCTGCCCGCAAGTAGATTGAGCAGGGTGCTTTTGCCGGTATTGGGCGGGCCTGCCAAGACTATCCGGCTGCCGAAAATGATGAGCCGGGCGATTTGGCTTGCCTCGATGTTTTTTTTTGCCTCAAGGGCGATTTTGTCCGGCTGGTTTTTCAGCCAGTTTTTTGCGACAGACGTTATGCCGAAGTCGATTTGATTGAGGATTAATTGCGTTCCTTCGATAGTTTTTACCTTCGGCAATGTTAATTTCGCTTCGAGAGCAATAGTGTTGCCGCCTGCGCTGGTTCTCGCGAGCAATTGTTCAGCCGTCACTAATTCCACACCCTCGCGTTGTAACAATTGGCAAATCTGCTCAACAATCAGCGGGTTGCCGTGGCAGTTGATTGCGAATGTATCAATACCGATACAGCCAATTGTTATCTGGTCGATTGTCTTATTCCCTCGCTCTTCCGAGCCACGAGTCACGAAGCCCTTGGCGGAGTCTCGTTTCGGGGAGACGAGACACGAAGCCCTTGGCGGAGTCTCGTTTCGGCGAGACGAGTCACCGGTCAGGATTCCGACATAAATTTTACCAACTTGAAAATCGACTACTGGCTCAAAAATCTTTTCGAGGACGCCTTTCGCCGAATCGCCGCAAATTTGTATCGTGGCAATCGCTCCTGTCCCCTTGCCTGTCATCACCGCAGCCAGCGCGTGCATAAGGTAATCGATTACTCCCTCGATTCAAGGAATTTCTCGTATGCCAGTGCGATGCCCTTGATGACCAAATCGGGCACGTAGTTATCGACGAATTCGCAGTCGTCTTTAATAAGTTTGGCCCCTGAGCCGGTGATAATGGTCTGCGGCCAGGCGCCTAATGTTTCGGCGTATCGCCTGACGATTTCCTGCAGCGAGCTTATGGCCGAGTAATAAAGCCCTGCGTTAATCGCCTCTACGGTATTTTTTCCGAAAGGCCATTTCGGCTTTGTTACTGTAACTTTGGGCAGTTGCGCGGTATGGTTGTGCAGGGCATTTGCGCTCATTTCAAAGCCGGGTAAAATCACTCCCCCGCAAAATACCCCCCGGTCATCGACTAAGTCAATCGTTACCGCCGTGCCGAAATCCGCGACAACAACCGCCTGCTCGACTACCGCGTAAGCCGCCGACGCCGCCAAAACCCGGTCTGTGCCGACGCTTTCCGGCTCGGTTAACGAAAGCTCAATCGGGAATGGGACGTCTTTGTTAATCAGCAGCACATTCTCGCCGAGGGTTTTCCTGACTATATCGCGGATAATCTCAGTCCACGCCGGCTTTACTGAGCTTGCGACAATCACGCCGTCGCGTTTGCCCTCTTTTGAGCTTTCCGAAACCGGTATCATTTCCCATGCCGATTTGAGAATCTTGGTCAGCTCACCGGTTGCCTCGCCGGCCACTGTTTTTATAAACCGCTCCTTGCCATCGAGAAACAGCCCGATTCCTATATTGGTATTACCTATGTCAATCGCTATTAAATTCATCCGCAATCCGCCATTAGTTAAATCAGCAATCAGCAATCATAAATCAGCAATCTAAAATAAGTCCTTCTTTTACTTTATTCTGCGCCGCCTGTCAATTTATGGCTGGTTTACTGCGGCATAGCGCCAAAGGGTGTGCTGCCTGCCCTGCGTAGCGCAGCGGAGTCCCCCGTGTCTAGATTTCTTTGAAATCTACGGGGGGCATACCGGCTAATTCCTCGCATACAATTTTTGTTGAGCGTTCGACGTTCGATGTTGAACGTTTACCCGCCTTTGGCTTCTTCAATCAGCATTCATCAATCAGAAATAAATATTCTCTGCGGCAAAAAAATCCGCGAAGCGCAGCGAAGCCCCCCTCGTCTTGCTTTCGCAAGAAAGCAGAGGGGGGTGAAATCTGTGGCTTAAATTGGCAATCGGAAATCGGAAATTGGAAATCTTTTTGTGTTTTTTGTGCATTTCTGTGGCTGCTTTGAAAATTTTTTTCGCCCATAGCTATTGCACTGGCAAGGAGATATGAAAATCTCATAAAAATTCTATTAAATTTTAGTAAATTTGCGCTTTACACCTTCTCAATTAGCCGTTAACCTGCCGATACTGAATTTTGCGGGTATCATACAATATATGGTATTATTTTACCCGCCTTAACAACCTGTAGTATGCGTTTGAGCGTTTGAAATAATAAGAAAGACACGGCTTTTTAGACACGGATTAACACGGAGCTTTTAGCGGAGTCTCGCTTCGGCGAGACGGATTTACACGGTTTCCTGTCATTCCCGCGCAAGCGGGAATCCAGTTTTTTCTCTGTGACCTCTGTGTTCTCTGTGAAGCCCCCGCGCCGTATTTTCCGTTTTGCGGAAAATGTTGCGGGGGTGGCTAAAAAATCCGCATTTGAAATAGTAAATCAGAAATAATAAATCATAAATCCGCCTTTGGGCGGCTTATTAGCACGGAGGCACGAAGATGGCACAGAGTTTTAATCCCAATAATCCTTTCAAGACAACCGCTGCGCCGGGACAGCCGAAAGGACTGAGCACAAACTTCACAACCAATCACGCCGGCCTGAAGATGGAGCATCACTTCTCGACTCCCGGCGTTCATCCCTTCGATGAGCTGCAATGGGAGAAACGCTCCGCCAAAATCTCTAACGACACAGGCGAGGCCGTCTTCGAGCAGCACGATATCGAAATCCCCGCTAACTGGTCGCAACTGGCTACCAAGGTCGTCGCCAGCAAATACTTCTACGGCGACGTTGACTCAGGCCGGCGCGAAAACTCCGTCAAGCAGCTCGTTCACCGCGTCTGCCGCACAATCGCCGACCGGGGAAGGCGCGATGGCTACTTCGCCACCGACGCCGACGCCGAAATCTACTATAACGAGCTAACCTGGCTTTGCGTCAACCAGGTTGGCGCATTCAATTCACCCGTCTGGTTCAACGTGGGGCTTTACGATGTTTACGGTATCGCAGGCGGCAAGCATAACTACCGCTGGGATATCCGCCAAAAAGAGGTCGTCGCCTGCGAAAACTCATACGAATACCCCCAGGCCTCCGCCTGCTTCATTCAGTCCGTCAAGGACTCGATGGAAGACATTATGCGCCTTGCCACAAGCGAGGCGATGCTTTTCAAGCACGGCTCAGGCACCGGCACCGACCTCTCGACCCTGCGTAGCGCCAAAGAAAAGCTCTCAGGCGGCGGAAAACCCTCAGGCCCACTGAGTTTTATGCGCGTTTACGACCAGATTGCCGCTGTAATCAAATCAGGCGGCAAGACCCGCCGCGCCGCTAAAATGCAGTCATTGAAAGTAACGCATCCCGATATAAAGGAATTTATCACCGCCAAGACCGAAGAAGAGAACAAGGCACGTGCCCTCATCGAGGCCGGCTACACCGGCGAGCACAACGCCGAGGCGTATAACAGCGTTATGTTCCAGAACTCGAATCTGTCGGTCCGCATTACTGACGAATTTATGGAAGCCGTCGAAAAAGACGCCAAATGGGCGACCTACGCCGTAACTGATGGCCGTAAAGTCGAGGAGCACAACGCCCGCGAGCTTATGCAGCTTATCGCCGAAGGCACACGCACCTGCGGCGACCCCGGCGTTCAATACGACTCGACAATTAACCGCTGGCACACCTGCCCCAACTCCGACAGAATCAACGCCTCGAACCCCTGCAGCGAATATATGTTCATTGATGATTCCGCCTGCAACCTCGCCTCGCTCAACCTTATGAAATTCCGCAAAGAAGACGGCACTTTCGATGTCGCGGGCTTCAAAAGAGCCGTCCGCCTTTTCATTATCGCGCAGGAAATCCTCGTAGATAATGGCTCATACCCCGATAAGGCAATCACCGTCAACAGTCACCTTTTCAGACCGCTTGGCCTTGGCTACGCGAATCTCGGCTCGCTCATTATGTCGCTTGCGCTTCCCTACGATTCAGACCAGGCCAGGGCATTGGCCGCGGCCATTAGCGCAATCCTCACAGGCGCCGCCTACACCGTTAGCGCCGAAATCGCGTCAATCAAAGGCGCGTTCGACGAATTTACCAAAAACGCCGAGCCGATGCTCAAGGTCATAAATATGCACCGCCAGCACGCCTGCAATATATCGGAATCGCAATGCCCCGATTACCTGCGCCACGCCGCCAAGGATTGCTGGGACGAGGCGTTCGACGCCGGCTCCAAAACCGGTTTCCGAAACGCACAGGTTACCGTTCTCGCGCCGACCGGCACGATAGGGTTCTTGATGGATTGTGCCACTACCGGTATCGAGCCGGATATCGCGCTTGTGAAATACAAATTATTGGCAGGCGGCGGTATGCTCAAATTAGTAAATAAAACCGTCCCGATGGCGCTCGAACGCCTCGGCTACGGTATCGACGATATAAAATCGATTACCGATTACATAGACGAGCACGAGAATATCGAGGGCGCCTGCGGTGAGCCAGGTCGAACCGCCGAAAAGCTCAACCCCGCGCACCTTCCCGTTTTCGATTGCGCTTTCAGGCCGCGCGATGGCAAGCGCTTCATTCACTACCTTGCCCATATTAAAATGATGGCCGCCGTTCAGCCGTTCATTTCAGGCGCGATTAGTAAAACCATCAATATGCCTAAAGAAGCCACAACCGAGGAAATCGGCTCGGCTTACACCCAGGGCTGGAAACTCGGCCTCAAAGCCGTCGCCATTTACCGCGACGGTTCCAAAATGCTCCAGCCCGTCTCGACCAAAAAGCACAAGGATAATAAGGGTAAAACCGAAGTCGCCGCCATTGGAAAACCATTCAGACGCCGGCTTCCTGACACACGCCACAGCATCACACATAAATTCTCAGTCGCAAACCATGAGGGCTACCTGACGGTGGGTTTATATGACCAGGATGGGCAACCTGGTGAGTTGTTCATCACTATGGCCAAGGAGGGCAGCACCGTCGGTGGCCTCATGGACGTGATAGGGACGTGCACGTCGATGGCGCTGCAATACGGGGTGCCGCTGATTACCTTAGTCGATAAGTTCAGGCACGCGAGGTTCGAGCCGGCGGGGATGACATCCAACAAGGATATACCGTTCGCCAAGAGCGTAATCGACTACATTTTCTGCTGGCTGGGCTGCCAGTTCATACCCGGTTACGCGGAAGCAAATACCCCCAATCGTTCAGCAGCAGCGCTCGGCGGTGAAAATAAGAATGCCGCAACGGTCCGCCAGGTCGTCGAAAAGACCCGCGACCTCGCCCAGAAAATCGCTGAGGTCAAGGCGGTCAAAAACCCTCAAGACCCAAGACCCAAGACCCAAGACACCAGCAACGGCGATGGGGATAACGATAGCAGGCACAAGGAAAAGGTTGCCCGGTTTTCAAATGGTTCGGATTGGGGCAATGATAACAGCCAGTCGAGGGAAATTCGCATAGTTGGTATAGACGAAAGACCCCGCCTTAAAGAGGCGGGGCTAAACATCTTGAACAGGGGAGGAGATTTGGTTGTAACGGCCCCTTCGATAAACTCAGGGCAGGTGGATTCGATAAACTCACCGCAGGCAAGCTCGACACAGGACGTGGCCGGGCAATTGCAGTTTGAGGCGGTTGTGATGCAGCAGTTCAATTCGCAGTTCGAGCATTTCCAGGATGATGCGCCGGCCTGCGACGTCTGCGGCTCAATCACAGTCCGTAACGGAACCTGCTATAAGTGCTTTAACTGCGGAAATTCGATGGGATGCTCGTAATCCGCCGAAGGCGGATTAAAGTCGTTAGTCGATAGTCGTTAGTCTCGCCTTAGCGAGACAGAGGTCACAGAGAAAATTTTGGGTTTTTAGTTAAAGACCCGCCGAAGGCGGGTAAGATTTTAGCCACAGATTACACAGATTTCACGGATTTTGGGAACAAATATTAAAAGTTTTGACGTATCTCCTAATGATGACAAGAAAACATCATGAAAGGAGAAAATATGAACCACATTACTGATGTTGAAGCGGAAATAAAAGAAATTGATTTAGCAAAAGGGGAAGACCTGCTTCCCGAGTATTTCCCAGAATTGAGAAATTTATCTGCGGCTTTTATTTTTGATTTTGTCCCTAAACCTGCGAATATCTTGCCTCCTGAATTTGTATATGTTCCATTACCAAATAGACGGAGGGGAAGAAACGATTTGTGGATAAGAACGGCAGTAACAATTACTGAATGGAATTCCTGTTGGGAAGCAGGACATCTTAGAACGGAATTTATACCACAAATCTTTCATAAAGATTTTCCTCATAATCTTAAATGGCTTTGTAAGATTAAAAATGCAAATCTATATCTGATCCCCAAAGGTCGCAAAAGTGCGTTCGATGCATATCAACCCCTATATTATTTATTGCCATTGCATATACTAAAAAAATTTGGCTTGCCCCTGCTGAGAAGAGGAACATGGCCAAATTGGTCGTATAATAACACTCTCGACCTGCATATCACAAGTGATTTTGACGACCGAGTAGCAGAAGCGTTTGCTTTTCACATATGGCCGTATTTGAATTATGGGTCTCGTATACAATTTTTCTCGAAAGATGAGCCTATGGTCCTTTTAACACACAACCTAAACTTCTGGTTACCCTGTATATATAAATTAGCTGAAGATAGGTTACGAAATTTTCCGCGTGTTAGTTTTGACAGTAAAGAGCAAAAGCTTAAACAGTTAAAACTTCAGGTCAAATTGCCACCCGATATTCGTGCTGATTTGCCGCTTTGCGGCGGTTCGATATGGCAAGGAGAAAAAGAAGCCAGTGAAGCAACTGCAGAACTTGTAAAGATTGCTGATGAAAACGGGCAATTACGGGCAATAATTGATACTATCAAATCGAATCGTGTTAAAGATGATTTTTCCAATATTTGGTCATACGAAAAGGAAGATTTCGAACGAAAGCTCTATCACAAGAGAGCAAAGGTACGTGTATCATTTATACAATTGAATGATACCAAACCTGTTCATGCGCCAACAAGTGAACTGCATGAAAATCTCTTATGGGAAGATTTTTTTGCCCTTCTTGACAGAAAGGAACGCAAAATAGTCGTATGCCTGAAAAATGGTTTTACGCGATACTCTGAAATCTCCAAAAAACTAGGATATGCAAATCATAGCCCTGTAAGTAAAGCGTTAAAAAGTATACGAGAGAAGGCAATAAAATATTTATGTCCATCATAAATTTAGAAGTATATGACGAATGAATGATGCTAATTTCTGAAAGATAATAATATGAATGAAACGCTTAATACAAATACAATTGTTGAAAATGAAAAGATTGAATTGATTCAGTCTGAAATTGCAAAACTTACTTCATCGGGGAAAAAAAGGGTTTTTGAGAAATTTCTTTTAGCTGCACTTGGAAGCATCCCATGGGTCGGTGGATTCATCAGCACTATGGCTAGCTTAAAGACAGAATCTGGAGATATCAAAGCGGATGATATGCGCACGCAGTGGCTAAATGAGCATCAACGTAAAATAAAACTATTGGAAAATACTCTAAACAATATCGCTGAAAGATTCGATAAACTTGGTCAGCAAATTGATGAGCGAGTACAAAGTGAAGAATACCTGAATTTAGTCCGGCGGGCATTTAGAGTATGGGATCAAGCTGATACTGAAGAAAAACGAGAATACATTGCAAGTCTCGTTTCTAATGCAAGTGGTACACGTCTATGTTCCGATGACGTTGTTCGTCTATTTATTGATTGGTTGAATAATTATCACGAAGCGCATTTTGCAGTAATTAGAGAAATTTATAAGAATACTGGTGCAACTAGATATGATATTTGGATAGAAATATATGGCCAAATTCCTCGTGAAGACTCTGCTGAAGCCGATCTTTATAAACGTTTAATTCGTGATCTTAGTATGGGTGGAGTCATCCGGCAAGAAAGAGAAACTACTTTGGATGGGAAATTTTTAAGAAGGCATCCACGCCGAGACAAAGGCCATGCACCTCAGTATATGGAATCCGCATTCGAAGACAAAAAACCTTATGTGCTTACAGCACTTGGGCAACAATTTGTGTCATATGCTATGACAGATGTTTTAAGACGATTAGAACCTGGAGATAAAAAGGAAAATAATTAGGATATTAATTTTTAAAAGATAATTGAAAATGCAAGAGATTGGTCAAAATGGTTCGCAGACGTTAATACAGCCAGTCAAAAGGCCGATGGCGGTTTGGGTGTTCGGGACGAAAATCAGCGTTTAGCGGACAGTTCAATTGTCGATTGCCGATTTGAAAAATAAAGAAGAAGATTTATTTTATTAACCCCCAGGTGAAACCCGGGGCTAGATATAAACGCCGAAACGGCATTCAAAAGGTAACCCTGCCACCTAATTAATACGAAATATTCTTTATACCCCGATTTTATTATGTCATAAGTATTTATATTAGAAGATGTTATGATAATAACAAAATAATTATATAACATTACAAGAATTTTATTGACTTATAAATTCAATAAGGTATAATATCGTGCGCTGAACAGCAGTTCGGCGAAACAGCCACAGAAGTGGCAAGTAGTTAGCGCAGGTGCGCAAGGGAAGTGGGGAGAGAAATCCCGCCAAATGCCTTATTACAAGGCGAAATTTTAAAAATGAAAACAGGAACCCCTGTTGCCTGCCAGAGTGAACAGGGCGCTGAGCGAGAGGCCCGGCTTCATTAAGAACTACGCCGAGGCAGGCGGAGGACAGAAGATAGAATGCAGAACATAGAATGCAGAACATAGAAAGCAGAAGAGAGATTGCTTCGGCCTGCGGCCTCGCAATGACGGAGACCCGGGTTTCGCCGTGGCGAGAAGAGAAATGTTGAATGTCCAATATTGAACATCGAATGTAAAAGTGAAAAGAGAGCGAGGGACGAGGAATGGGAGTAAAACATACAATAACGATACCGGAATGGTTAGACAGGGTGTGCGCGTGGCCGATGATGGTGTATCGAAAGTGGAAGTATGGGTATACATTTCGGCGGATTTATTTAGGGGAAGGAGAATGGACCATATTAGACCAGGAGGATTACTACAGATACAGCGGATTCAAATGGACCATAAGCGGCAACGGGTCGAAATTTTACGCGGTTCGCATGGTCAAGAAAGGGCCAGGAAAGACAAAAATAGAATATCTACACAGGGTGATAATGCAACCGGGAGAGGGACTTCTTGTTGACCACAGGAACAGAAATACTTTCGATAATCGGCGGGGAAATTTACGCACAGCGACACGTTCTGAAAACAGTTGTAACGTTCCGAAAAGAAAAAATACCTCATCCAAGTATATGGGAGTAACATTAGACAAGCGATGCGGGCGGTACGAAGCACAAATTTATTACGAAGGAAAACGCATCAGATTGGGCAGGTTTGATGATGAGATTAAGGCGGCGAGGGCATACGACGCGGCGGCGAGGAAGTATCATAAGGTGTTCGCCCGCCTAAATTTCCCGGAAGAGGAAGACGTAGGACAGAGGACGGATGACGGAGAAGAGAACAAAGAACATAGAACAGAGAATGCAGAAGGTAGAAGGGAAGACAGAGGACAGAAGACGGATTTCGGATTTGGGATTGCGGATTGCAGATTGTCAATTTAAGAGCTAAAGACAAAACATAGAACACAGAACGGAAGACGGGATCAGCGGACAGCGGTCAGGGAAGGCGGAAGGAAAATATCGAATTTTCAATGTAAAAGTTAAGGAGAGGGGTTTTCGGGCAGTTGCAAGAGTGAGAAAAAAAGTTAAAAATATGGCGGGAAGGGTTTGACAAAGGGGGGAAATTCGCTAAGATAACGGGCTTTCGATAAGTAAGGAGTTCGTATGAAGACGTTTTTAATGAAAAAAGAAGATGTGAAGCGTAAATGGTGGCTGGTAGATGCCGACGGAGTGGTTTTAGGCAGAATGGCCACGAAGATAGCGCTGGTGTTGATGGGTAAGCATCGGCCGACATATACGCCATACGTTGATGGCGGGGATTCGGTAATTGTAATAAACGCTGAGAAGGTTAAGATAACGGGCAGTAAGGCCGAGCAGCGGGAATACGATTATTACACGCATTATCCCGGCGGGCACCGTTCCAAGACGCTGGCGGAGATGTTCGCGGAGAAGCCGGAAAAGGTGGTTGAGATGGCGGTAAAGAGGATGCTGCCGAAGAACAAGCTAGGCAGGTATATGATGCTTCGGCTGAAGATTGTGCGCGGCGACAAGCACGGGCAGGCGGCGCAGAAGCCGGAAAAATTAGCAGTTTGATACGGATTGACACGGGTTTTTTTAGACACGGATTAACACGGAGCTTTTAGCGGAGTCTCGCTTCGGCGAGACGGATTTACACGGTAAAAATTAAGAAAGAAACGTATGGCGAAAGAAGAAACGACGGTAAATGTGGTGAGTGTCGGGCCGGCGGCGACGCCGGTGAGCAAAGGGCCGGACAAGGGCGGGTATTACTGGGGCACGGGCAGAAGGAAAACGTCTGTGGCCCGTGTTCGTATAAGACCCGGTGCCGGCAAGATGCGAATCAACAAAAGGAATCTTGAGGAGTATTTCAGGACCGAGCAGGACCGGCAGGCGGTAATATCGCCGCTGGTAGCAGCGAAGGCCGATAAATCCTTCGATGTATTCGTGAACGTTCGCGGCGGGGGCACGACGGGGCAGGCCGGCGCCACGATGCTGGGAATCGCCAGGGCATTGAAGAATTACGATATGACGCTGGCCCAGATGCTGCGAGACGGCGGCTACCTGACGAGAGACCCGAGAATGGTCGAGAGGAAA
>Ga0187886_1003682_pt1 | contig 11364 bp, 18 predicted proteins | sample June2016WEW_20_1_FD_133001 | JGI IMG/M metagenome (GOLD analysis project Ga0187886, IMG submission 133001) | Peatland microbial communities from SPRUCE experiment site at the Marcell Experimental Forest, Minnesota, USA - June2016WEW_20_150 | ecosystem: Environmental > Terrestrial > Soil >...
CTATTTCATCAATTACACTACCCAAACGTTTTTTCTGATCTTTCCTTTTATAGAAATTTATTATCCTATCGACAAGATCCAAAGTTTCATCCTCGGAAAGTTCTTCTGCTATCAAATCTCCTAGCCTTGGATTAAGACCTGAACTTCCTCCTGCATATAGTCTAAAACCTTTCGAAGTTCCCATTATGCCTATATCTTTTATTACTGATTCAGAACAAGAATTCATGCAGCCAGAAACTCCCATTTTCAATTTGAAAGGAAGTCCCATACCATGATATTTTTCGTCAAGTTTTAACCCTATTCCAACAGAATCTTGTTGCCCTTTTTTACAGAACGTGGTTCCTGGGCAAATCTTGATACTACGTACACAAAGTCCTATCGCAGCACCCGGTTTCATGTCCAATTCTTTCCAGATGTTATCTATGTCCTTTTCCTGTATTCCTACAATCGCAATTCTCTGGGCAGAAGTAATTTTCAGTACTAAACCATATTTTTCTGCAACATCAGTGATGTTTCTCAATTTTTTATGACCAATAATTCCTCCTGGAATATGTGGTGCTATTGCAAATGTTTTGCCGTCCCTTTGAACTATTGCCCCTTTCTCAAGTATATCTTTACTCATATTTTTTCTCCTGTAATTTTTTTATGTTTCATAAGTCTTTACTTTCAGTTTTTCATAAGTCTTTACTTTCAGTTTTTCTATTTTAATACAGCTGGCAGCCGTTGAATATCTCTAGCAAAAATGCAATTATTTCTGTGTGTCCGTTTTTGGTCTTATTCTTACTCCCGATGTTCCACTGCAGACAAACGACTCTATTTCCACTAGACACCCTTCTTCAAGATGTAATTTTTCAACAACTTCTTTTGGAAAGATGATTACCAGATCGTCATCTAATTTCTGAACTTTTGCCGCTTCTCCCATATTATATCGTTTCTCCTAATCATAGTATCATTTTTTAAATTCTTCAAATATTGTCACTAGAGTTCTGCTCCCAATATTGTATTTGTTGCTACAATATTTTTGCTTTCTCTGATAGTATCAACAAGCTTATTTAGGGTACTCAATCCGTCAACTTTGCTTATAATGATAAAATCGAACTCTCCGAAAATATGATATGCGTCTTGTATTCCTTCTATTCTCATAAGCTCATTGTGTGCCGTTTTCTCATGCCCAGGCACTACCTTTGCAAATGTAACTCCTATTACCAAATTCAATCGCTCCTTTGTGTCTATTTTGACTTAATCTATTTTTTGTCTCGTGTCGTGTTAACATCATCAACTTCTAACCTATTTACAAGGAAACCAGTCTTCTATTTTGGATATTTCACCTAGCATTTCATCATATTCCTTTTCTGCTTCTTTTTTATCAAGTTTTAATTTCTCTATTACAAACAAATAAAATGCTTTACCCTCAAATTCATGTTCAGGATACATCTTATTTTCTCTATCAAACTCTAAACAAAGCTTAATTAACTCGTCTATATCTATCATCTAATAACACTATCTCCATAACTCCTTATTTATTTTCTTCATCGTCTTCTTCCTCTTTTTACTCTGTCATTGTATGAAGTCTTTTAAATCTCTCGATACGTTCTTCATCTGTTATAACTACTTTTTGTTCCTTCGGTTCTTCTTCAATAGAATCTGCCTCTATCTTGTCACCCCACCCAGAACGAAGATTAGATACTTTGAAATCATGTCTTTCTGCGTTATATTTCATGATTTATCGTTTCTCAAATTTCTTTTTCACCGATGTTTCACACATTAATCACAATAATTTTTTCAGAAATAGATATAAAATATATGCGATTAGTAGAACAAATATTACCTGTGTTGAAAATATTGCAACTGCCCATAAAATTTTCATTATAAAATAAGCAAGAATCAGAACGACAACCGCAATAATAATATCTTTATATTTTGTCATATTTTTACCTCATTCATATTTACGATTTAACTATAATATCATTCTAACACGGTCTCCAATATTTATGTTGTACATGTCAGTATATGACCCATTTACTTCAAGAACAAATTTTGAGTATAACTCAGGTCCGAAAGGTTGACAATATCCATCGCAAGGCATTACATTCTTATCAATGTGAATTATCGTCCCTTTGCTATCTAGCCATATCACATCAAGAGATATAAACATATTCTTCATCCAAATCTTATGAACACATTCTTCATCGAAGATGAAGAGCATTCCATCACTTTCAGGAAGATTTGCACGGTTCATCAATCCCATTTCCATTTCTTCGCTAGTCGCCGGAAGTTCGACATTGACACACGAATTATTAAAACAGACATATCCTTTTCTATTATGCATAAATTACTTATCCCAAACAATCTTATTTGACATCTTACCAAGTTATGTTACTTTCGATTGACAAACATTTCTGCCCACGCAATCTAAATCCTACAGCTATTCCTCTTTCAAATTCGGAATAATTTTGTTTGTCTAACCATTTCCATAAATTCTCTTTGTCTAGTGAACTCACTGCCCCCTGCGATCGCGCAGACAGTGACCGCGCATCAGCGCGGGAGCTGTTACACGCAGCGCGAGAGCCTAAGCCGGCTTGCCGGCTACTAAAGGGGACAGCTTCCGTCTTACTGGCTTACAGGATTCTGCATCCTGATCATCCCAGCTTTCAGCATGTCATCTCTGCATCGAGTCGCAATTATATTTCCAGCACTTAGATCGGCGTCCTTCTTCATCCCACATGAATGACACAGTAAATAAGAGAATCCATCATTCCAAACTCTTCTTACCAACTTACTTTGACATTCACAACACTCTCTTGATGTGCCATATTCGTCTCTTAGCTCAGTACGATATCCCATCTCAGATCTCTTCAATTTGATAATCTTTCTCTGTCTTCCATATGTCCATTTACCTATTCTCTTTCTAAGAGTAGGTATTCCATTTCCTCTGAATTGTGTCTGTCTGAATTTACTATTTCCTATCGCTAAATAAGAACCTTTAGTAAATTCTGTCACCTTTTTAGCCAAACACCAATCGTGGTATGTCGATACATTTTCTCTCTTATTTCGAAGAGACCTGAGTTTTTTAGCAACTTTAGCCGCTTTTTTAGCGGCTTTAGCAGCTTTTTCCCATTTTTCAGCTTTCTGAAGAGATGCCGCTTTTTCCAATTTTCTGGCTTCCTGAAGTGATGAAACTATATCATCATATTTTTCAAGAAGCTCTACCTTTGCCGAATCAGTTAATTGCTCCTCACGTGGATAGATCCCGTTGTTATCCAATCTGTGATCTAACGGTATCAGCACGGCCGCTATGGACTTATTCAAGCCCTGATCTACTCCACCGACGGAATTTATTTCTTTTTCTTCTACTATTTTCGTAATCGATACATGAATATAGACAGCATTTTGCTGTTTATTATATTTACCTTTGTTCTTTTTCTTTCTACTGTCGCCTCCTTTTATAATCTCAAAATCATCAACTACGGCATCTTTTAACTGGTTAAGATGATATATTGAAGGATTCAATGGTATATCTATCGTCTTTCCTAATTCTAATGTAGAAATATGTATCCATAATGGAAACTTACCTTTCTCTTTACTTTTTTCTACTGATCCAGTTCTCCAATCAAGTCTACATGGAATCTTATGATCACATTCAGATTTATCAAAAGGTTTAGAAGGTTCTCTCTTTCTTAATTTTCCTAGCCATTTATCAGCCTTTTCTAATTCTTTATCATTTCTGCAACTATCAAGTCTATTCTCAACTCTTTCAACCTTCCCTTCCCACTCTTTATGCGATTCTCTATGCTGTCTAAACATCCAAATAACCTTATTGATACATTGCTGAATGAAATTACTGTTCAATCCAGTCTTCTCTATTATATTACTATTCTTGACAATATCTTCTATGACACTCAACTTTAATATACTGTCTATATCGTTGTCATCTGGCAGTATTTTGCTGTTTTTTACATTTGCAAACGTATCGGCATATACATCACTAACCAACTCTCCTATTAATCTAATACCATAAGTTAATCTCTCAGTTACTCTAACCAACTGATCCATCTTATTCTTTGTAACATCATAATGAACAGGAATTCTAATAGTTTTCTTAATCTCAATTCTTTTCTTTCCTTCTAATCCTAATCTCTTTATTAATCCTTCCTTTTCATACTTACTTTTCTTGGTTAAGACTTCTTTTCTCTTATCTCTTTTTCCTCTACTTCCTTTTCCTCCCCCTCTTCCAATCTTAACATCTTCTTTATTTATCAGCATCATAGTTTGCAATTTATTCACCTCCTTACATTTTCTTTTAATCTTCTATGTTGAATATGTTAACCGCCCCCTAAAGTCTGCGACAAGTCGCAGTAAGATCTCGCGCTGCTGCGCGATCGCAGGGGACGGACATCTTACAAAGTTATATTTTTCGCTATCTCTTCATAATTCACATCGTGAATGACACTATTTCTAAACTCATCATATGTCGTCATATTTTTCACTCTTGACCAATGAAGCTACTCCAACAACTCTATCGTTATCCCCAACATTCATTATTCTGACCCCTTGTGTATTTCTTCCCTGTATCCTAATACCATTGACAGGAATACGAATAATTATACCGTTTGATGTCGAAACCATGAGTTCATCATCATCTCGAACAGTTCTTATATCTACAACATCACCATTTCTCTCATTTGTATCAATTGTGATGACCCCTTGACCTCCACGGTTGCTCGTACGATACTCGTCAAACGTTGTGCGCTTTCCAAATCCGTTCTCTGTAATGGTGGCCAACGTAGCACCATTTTCAACAGTGGACATGCTCACAACCTCGTCATCACCTACGAGCTTTATACCTCTTACTCCACGTGTAGTACGTCCCATGTCTCTTACATCTACCTCTTCGAATCTTATAGCTTGTCCATGCTTTGTACCTATCATTATTTCTTTTGTTCCATCTGTGAGTCTTACAGATACAAGCTTATCTCCTTCATCAAGATTAATAGCAATTATTCCTGTCTTTCTTAGATTCGTAAATTCGGTAAGTCTAGTCTTTTTGGCAGTACCTTTCCTTGTAACCATTAATAAAAAGCGGTTTTCATCAAATGTGTTAATTGGTATATACGCGCTTACCTTTTCATCTTTCTCAAGCTGCAACAAGTTAACTATCGCTGTTCCACGAGCCTGTCTTCCCACTTCTGGGACTTCATAAACTTTTTTCCAAAAGACTTTTCCCTTGTCAGTAAAGAAAAGTATGTAATCATGAGTATTTCCAATGAAAAGATCTGTCACAAAGTCATCCTCTTTTGTCTCCATACCAATGACTCCTTTTCCTCCTCTGCGTTGTTGTTTATACTCACTTACAGCGATTCGTTTGATATATCCGCTATTTGATATGGTAATTACGTCGTCTTCTTTTTGAATAAGATCTTCTGTTACAATGTCCCCAGTACTATCAATGATCTCTGTTCTTCTCTTATTAGAGAAACGAGTCTTAATATCTAAGAGTTCTTCTTTTATAAGTGTCAGGATTTTTGTTTCGCTTCCTAGTAGTTCTTTTAACCAGGTTATTGTCTTTTGTAATTCTCCATATTCTGTGTCTATCTTGTTACGTTCGAGACCAGTCAGTCTTTGTAGACGCATATCAAGAACTGCTTTTGCCTGTTCAATACTCAGTTTGAACCTTTCTATCAGACCTTCGCGAGCTTCATCTGGTGACACAGAAGCTCTTATGAGCTTTATGACTTCGTCTATATTATCCAGAGCTATTATATAACCTTCGAGTATATGTGCCCTTGCTTTTGCCTTTTTAAGCTCAAATTGACTTCTTTTTATTACTATCTGTTTCCTATGGGAAATGTATGAATTAATTAATCCTTTTAATGGAAGAACCGTTGGTTGCCCATCAACAATAGCAAGGTTGATAACACCAAAAGTTGTCTCAAGCAAAGTATTTTTATATAATTGATTCAGAACGATGTTTGCCTGTTCCTGCCTCGATATTTCGAACACTATTCGAATTCCATCTTTATCAGATTCGTCGCGAAGTTCTGTTATTCCCTCAATTTTCTTTTCTCTTACAAGAACTGCAATATCTTGGATCAATTTTGCCTTGTTCACTTGATACGGAAGTTCACTAACTATGATTACTTCTTTGCTCTTCTCTTGCTCTATAATTGCTCGAGCGCGCATCTTGATGGACCCTCTACCGGTGGAATATGCATCTCGAATTCCCTGTTTACCATAGATAAATCCTGCAGTTGGAAAATCAGGCCCTTTGATTATCGTCATTAGTTCATTCCACTCAACTGCAGGATTATCAATTACCATTATTATGCCATCTATTACTTCTCCTAGATTATGTGGTGGCATATTTGTTGCCATACCTACCGCAATACCAGTAGATCCGTTAATAAGAAGATTGGGAAGTTTGCAAGGCAGGATTGATGGTTCTTCTAATGACTCATCATAGTTTGGTTTGAAGTCTACCGTCTCTTTATCAATGTCCCCAAGGATTTCGTCCGATATAGAACCAAGGCGAACTTCTGTATATCTCATTGCGGCAGCACTATCTCCGTCAATGCTTCCGAAATTCCCTTGTCCATCTATTAAAGGATATCTCAAGGAGAACTCCTGTACCATTCTTACAAGAGAATCATAAACAGCTATGTCACCATGAGGATGATACTTACCAAGAACGTCTCCCACAATCCTTGCCGATTTTTTGTAAGGTTTATCATGCGTCATCCCTTGCTCATTCATCGCGTAAAGGATTCGTCTATGTACTGGTTTCAAACCATCTCTAACGTCAGGCAGAGCACGGCCAACGATGACGCTCATGGCATAAGAGATATATGAGCGTTTCATCTCTGTTTCGATGTTAACCTCTATGATCTTTTCCGTAGAGGTTTGTCCTGACGTTTTTGCTTCTTGGTCTGTCATCATGTCATCCTTATTCCACACTCACTAGAAACTCTCTTACAGAAAGAGGTATGTGATCTTTTCCCCAGTTTCTAATCTGTTCGAATTTGATTGTACATAAACCTCTCTGAACACCAACGATGGTGAAACGTTCAATCCCAACTCCACCGAGCTTATTATCAGAAGGAGAAATGTATCTATGAGAAATATTTACAATGTTTTCTTTATCTACGTTATATTTCCATACATATCCTGAATCTGCCATCCCAACCAAATCCAGTATATAATAACCATTTAACTTCAAATATATAAGTTCAACCTCAGATTTCATTACTGTCAACCTCTTCTTGTATGCTGATTTGTTCATTCATTAATATCTTTAATCCCGAGCATGTTTTCAATCCTATCATTTTCTTCTATATACCCGTTGTCTTTTTGCCATTGTGTGTATAGAACAAATTTGATAAAGCCAGATATCTCACTCAGATCAGTATTTACCCACTCAAAATCTTCGGAGTTTATTCTATCATCTATAAAATCTTCGACTTCTTCCAATATATTTCTTAGGTTGTCTCCATTATTGTTCACCCAATCTACCCATTCTTTTGGCATATGTTCAACGCTTACATCCCCATTATTTATCATATGTTCATCTCGTTTACATTTCTAATTCTGGTCATTCTTTCTTATCATCTATTCTTGGCGCAACGATCACTGTTGTATTGTCTGCAATAAACTATGGACGTTTGTTTTCATATTCTAATATCTATCTATAAAAGTTCCTCACCTGTGTACATATTCTTTAGAGTAATTCCTCTTAATGCAAATCCTTTTTCAGTTTTTTCACCTAAAATTTCTACTCTTTTTGGCTTCTTAATCACTTTTCCATTTTTTATTTGCACATATCTTTTTATCTCATTTCCAGTGGTCATATCTATTAACATCATATTGGTAGTTACTCTTGCCCCATGATCATCTTTTACTATCAGCCCTTTTTTCCATGTGTACTGTATAATGATTGTTGGATCTATGAAAAGATGTAGAACTGATCTTTTTATTTTTGTGTCTGACGTAGAAATTATAGACCACAACTTGTCTTCACCGCCTAACCATGTTCCAATTGACTCACCTTCTCTTAATCCCCATTCTTCTGCCTTACGTTTAGCATCTTCTATGGTACCAACATTTATTGTGGTCGATGTACACCGTGATACATAACACTTGTTTCCATCTGTTCCTATAGTTTCTTGTCCTAATGTTTCATCCTTTCTTGCACACCATTCCATAGATTTGCTCCATTTATGGTATAATCACAATGTCATATGTAATATTGTACAGAACATCACATAGGATATTATGTTGAATGTTGTACAGAACATTATATAGAATGGTCGTATATATATCTCCATTCTTTGTCGTCCCAAAACATCTTGTGAACAACTGGCAACATACTCTGTGCATTGTCTGGATCAAATCTTTCTCCGCTCCCGACACACTCTCTTATAGTTTTCATAATCAAAGGAAACGTATGTGTTCTATCTGTTCCAACTTGATACCATGTGATCTCGACGTCATATTTTTTTACTGCGTAGATAATTTCATCAACGGTCATAAGGGTATTGATGAACATTTCTCTGTGTATCTCTCCAGTGTCTGAATTTCCGACTTCTTCTATTCTAAACCTGTCAGTTTTTACTATTATCTTTAGGTCGCATGGTGATATTTTGGTTGCTTTTATCATATTTCTCATCTCCAAACAGTTCTTTGATGGAGTCAATCCAACATTTTTCAAGTTTACATTTCAAATCATATTCAGGATATATGAAATCTGGGTGATAGTATACCGGTTCAAATGAAAAGGGGCAATCTTCACATCGATCATTTGTAAATATACCTAAAAGGTTCAGTATCGCTTCTGAATATCCTAACAAACTGTTATCGTCCAAATGATCTGTCAGTTTCTGTATCTTTTTACCATATTTTTCTATTTCATTTTCTTTCATTTTTATCATCCAACCGTATCCAGAAGCCATAGTCACTCTTTACGTCAGTTTCAGAACCTTCCTTATTATTCTTCTATTGCATTCCGCAATCTTGTCGTTAGTATGGATCTTCTTCTGATCAACGACTACAATAAGTATTGCTATAATAGCTCCTGTCAAGAATGCAGCCATTTCTGTATCCATATCGGATAATCTTATGAACAAGTACAATAATGGAGGTCCTACCAAGAAAAATAAAATCATTGCTACTAATGCAAATTTGGCGGATTCTTTTGCTATGATAACTATGTCGTTTTTGATTGACGTGCTACTTTCTGCCTTCATGATTTCTCCAAAGTTGGAAGTTTCGTTTAGTTTAGTTTCGTTTAGTTTCGTTTAGTTTAGTTTAGTTTCTTTTCCAGTTTCATATATCGCACCCTTCTCCAGCAGAATCGTCATCTATATCCCACATAGATTCCCCAACTATGTGATCTACGATCCGTTCAGCTTCTTCCTCTGTGTACTCTGCTAATGGCTTAGCATCTATTCCTAGATCTCGAGCAGCTTTCTTTATATTCTCTTTGTCTCCGCCTGGATTTACAAGTAAACAACACAAATAGGAACAACATCTTGATGGAAGTCCTGACAATTTGTCATACTCATAGTCTTCGTAATTCTCATAGCACTGGCATCCAGAAGGTTTACCGCAATGAGCACAAGGAAGTCTCAATCTATATATTTTCTTTTCGCTGTCATAATACAGATCATTTTCTTCATTAATCTTTACAAGCCACCTCTTCTCCATATTAACTTTGCTCCTTTATTTGAATTCCGACCAGATTAGTTTCCCATCTGGTCTTAAGAAAAAATAAAAAAGTTGAACAGTTTTAGCTGTTTGTCACATTTGTACAATGGATATTGGTTCTTGTCTACCCTACAGTAATCGCATCATTTGGACATGAATCCGCACATGAACTGCAATCCGTACATTTATCTTCATCGACTTTAGCTTTTTCTCCATCAAGAGCTATAGCCTTAGCCGGACATTCATCTACGCATATTCCACAGCCAACACATTCTTCAGTATTTACTTTCGCTACCATGATTTCACCTTTTCCTTATTTTCTTATATTTATAAGTTACATGTCTGACATTTTGAGTCTTTCGAACGATTGTTTCATCATCGCTAGTAAAATATCTGAAATCCCTTTTTTCAGCTCACTATCGAAATCGTCATCATACTCAATGTCATAATTTTCTATATACTCTTTGACCTTGTCTAAAAACTGTTTCTTGCCTTCTTCCGATAACATTGCTTCTTGAAGACAGTTTTTGACACGTTGCTTTATTTCCTCCTGACATTCGTCGTTTTCTAGTACTTTTTCTACCTCGTCTTCGATCTTGTCTGATTTCGCAATTCCGTTTATAATGCTCTTATCCATCTGTTTTTTGCCATCTTCTGATGATAGAATTTCATCGAGACGAGTTTTGATATTTTTAGTCAATATTTTCTGGTATTCTCCACTTTTTAAAATGTTGTCTACCTCTTTTTGAATATTGTTCGAATTCAGTATTCCATCAACTATACTTCTGCTTATGAGTCCTTCCACGTCTATATTTACTTGCATTTTTGTTTTCTCCTCAATTTGTCAAAATCTTCTCCATATTAGAATCAGAACAGGAATCAGAAATCAGAACAACGAAGATGTTATTCCAATGACTCCAGACTGGACTATAATTGCTGTGGCCACAACTACGCCTGCCATTTCAAGAGCGACTGCTACATTTCCCTTTCTAATTTCTTCAAACTCATCAATTCCTTTCGTCAATTTATCAAATATATTCAGCGCCAGATATATGATCCATACAGCTAACACTATTCCTAGTACCAATTGTGCAATACTTGCTACCAAAGAATATATATGACCTGCAACAGCATTTTTTAGTCCCACTGATATTCCCGCAATTCCCGACTGAACTACTATTGCAATCGAGACGAATATTGATGCTACCAAAATACCTACGGCAGCATTACCTTTGGCAAGTTCCTTTTCTTCATCTATCTTACTTGTCAGCTTATCAAGCATCGCAAAACCGATGTATAGAGATACTACCGCGAGTATGATAGAAATTATTAGCTGAGTTACAGCTATTAATATGTTTTCTAATCCTGATGTCACATTGCTTTCTCCTTTTATCCTTGTCAGAAGACTGCCCCCTTCAGGGGGCAGTTTCAATGAATAAATGTAGAATTAACGAATCTACGATCGTATTCTCTTAATTCTTTCGAATTTCTTTCTAGATGAATAGACCTAGAAAGGTCAGACAGAGACCCTCAGGTTCTGTCTTCTCCTTTCGGAGTGGGTCCACTTCGAAGAGTTAGAAGAGGTTTTTAAACCCAGTACACTGAGATCTGAAGACAGTCGCCTGCATTCTTGGATCTATGTTTAATACTGGATCACAGTTGCATAGC
>Ga0187886_1003683_pt1 | contig 11358 bp, 12 predicted proteins | sample June2016WEW_20_1_FD_133001 | JGI IMG/M metagenome (GOLD analysis project Ga0187886, IMG submission 133001) | Peatland microbial communities from SPRUCE experiment site at the Marcell Experimental Forest, Minnesota, USA - June2016WEW_20_150 | ecosystem: Environmental > Terrestrial > Soil >...
GGGTGAAGTCATACCCGTCTGGCGTACATGGGAAGCTAAACTATACGAATTGCAGCCAATTATTGAAAAGATCGCAATAGAGCTTTACCAGAATGATCCAGACCAATCCATTGAATACATAACCACGTACAGTTGTGACAGGGCCAAGGAGGCTCTTGAAATCGCAAAGACTATGGTCACAAAACTCCACACAATAATCGCCCATTACGACACACCATTGCCAACTACATCAAGACGATTCACACAAGAGTAGTCAACACCATCATCGAGTGTACATGATTAGCGATAATTCACAAATATGAAATAAGCGAAGTAACCACTTCCCGAAAGGGTACGGTCCATTGTCTGAAAGCAAGCGGTTACGGTTTAGATTGCGAAGAGGCAATTTTGAGGTTGAACTGGAAGGCGATTTTGGTTATGTGAAGGGGAAGTTCGAAGAGCTGTTATCACAGCCTGCAACACAAACGGGCACTCAAGCACTTGACAAACCTATGGACATTGTAATGCCAGGAGAGGAACTTACTGGTATACTGGAAAAATCTCCAGATGGTAAATTACACTTCACCATTCCCTTCGATCGGATCTCCGCGAAGGAAGCAATCGGTCTAATACTGTACAGCGCCCACCCTTCAGCTTTGGAAGATGTTAACCTCATTGAACTTCTAGGCATAAGCTGGAAGGCTGTAAAAGATAATGTCGTACGCGCCAGAGTCAGCGAGTTGCGAAAGGAAGGGAAACTAATTGCAGAACAGGGAAGATACACTCTCTCAGGCGCCGGCCTTCAATGGATCAGTCAAGAAGTACTTCCTAAACTGAAACCAGTCAACACACCGGCTGATTGAATTAACCAACCCACGCCTCCGCATAACTCTCTACTTGTGTAAGGACTCTAACCACTCCAGCCTACGCCTTCCCCGCTCAGAAAGGCTATACGTGAATGTTCCGGCCCGTTTCTCTCGGTTGAGCAATCCCTGCTTGTAATATCGCACCAGTGCCATACGCACAGCATGAATCTCAAAGCGGTTATCACTCAGCCTCGTTAATTCCTTGGTAAGCGCTAGACCATCTTTCGGACTCTGCGACAGGGCTAGCAGAACCACTTCTTTCAGTTCATTATAGTGCAATGTGGAGCCAAATTGATGGAATCTCGAGATAAAAAGGCATATGTTTTGAGCCAAACTACGACAGCGTATTTGTGAGACGAAGTTGAGTAACATCTAGCAGAATTATCAAATCTGACAGCATCATGTCATTTAGTGCTCTAGATAGGTGCAAGTAGGAAAGTAACATCTAGCAGGATCATTCTGCACTTCAATCTTTTTATATTATGTGCGAGTGAAACTGAAATGAAAGTACAATGGCTGATTCTTCACAGGAACTAACAAGCCTAGGTTTCCCTCTGGAGGTTACGATACGCTACGGTACCCTTGAGAAGAGGGTGACTGGTCCGCCCGAGGGAGTTGCAAAAGAAGTACTCACATTCCTAACCTCAGTAATACCACAGCTGGAACTCGCCTCGAAGCTGTCTCTATCAGTGGACCTTGCTGAACTTGCTAAAGCATGTGAAGGAGTTGTTGCTGTCACCCCAGAGGGTCTCGTGGTTACTGTTCCAGTTGATGTGTTGGCAGATCGTGAGTTAATCCTGCTTCACCTTGCAAAGGCTAGAATTGGTGAGATGGCTGGAAAAACGAAGACTGATACTGTGCAAACTTCAGATTTGATTTCGGCAACGAAGCGGACAAGCGGAACCGTGGCTGGACGCCTAAGCGAGTTATGTTCAGAAAGCCTTGCAGAGCGAAAGAGGAAAGGCGAGTACCGTGCCACAACGCTTGGGCTACATGTCTTTCAGCAAACTGTGATACCCAAACTCAAGCAGGCGCGCGGAGTTGTGTAGATTTGGTGGAGACTCAAACAAAACAGATCATCGTCCAGATCGATGCTGACGGAATCCATTACGAGTCCAATGGATCAGTTGAAGAGATCATTCCACAAGTTTTGGAGTTTCTCTCGAAAGCAGTGCCAACCTACGATCTTGCGCGTAAACTGATTTACACACCGGATTTGGCGGGTGTTGCTGACAAGGTCTCTAACTTCGCTAAGATGACGAATACAGGACAATTATTGCTGACGCGAAGAGACCTACCTGCTGAAAAGGCGATCTCAATCGTGCTCTTCATGTCACACCTAGCAACAAAGATCTCCAAGCGACCCGCCGAGTCATTGAGCATTGAAGAGATTGCTAACGCCGTAAGTAAAGCGTCAAAGACCATTCGTAACACGATCGTCAACATGCAAAAAGTCGGACTAATAGAACGTACAGATCGCGGTAGCTACAGAATAACCCAGAAGGGATTAATGACTTTAGAAAACTCCCTCGAAGCCGATTCAGCCACACGCAATCGCTAGGACAGATTCAGAAAGTGCCTGAATATGATTGAATCAGGATCAACTACTGTGCAACATAGCATCAGCGATTTTCTAAGTCATAATTCGGTAAGTATTGAAGAGATTCCAGAGCACCTCATCCAATTCTGTTGGCGATCAATCGAAAAAAAGCGAGGCGGAATCCTATACCCTACTCCAGATGTCACGCAATTCGCCAGACCGGAATCTGATGGCGATATCCTGGACCTGGGAATTGTAGATCGGAACGAGATAATTGAACTAACACCATCGCCCTCGACGCGTCCGGTCGCGGCAATCGACACCTCAACCATTAGATTGGGAGATCTGGCAGATGGATCACTCTGTGCTCTTAGAGGGGCAATTGTCATTCGTGAAGGTAAACAATACAGATACATACGCTACGGCCCACTAGTATTCTCGCTTGGAAACTATCCAAACATAAATGAAATTGCCAAACTAGGAGTAACCACACTTACTGGAGCCACAAATGTTGACTTCCTCTTAAGGCGAGTCAGGAACTCTCTTGAGAGATGGCTGCAGCTAAGCGTCAGCAGCTCCCTTACAGGCGGTCTAATTCTATTTGACGGATCGCTAACCGCAGGAACCCCTGACAATCCATCTAACGAGATGGAGAAAATTTTGCAAATGGCACGAGGATCTGAAAACGTCGTACTCGCAATTTCCAAGAATACTCAATTGCGAATAGATGATCAGGCTATAACTTCACTTCTGGAGGACCAACCGGAGCCATGCTTCATAGACGTGGACGAAAAAATCAAAAGCCAATTTCCAGCATACCCCATTCAATTTCTGGGAAGAGTCTATGTAGGTAAACTCGCCCGACGTGGATTTCCATTTCGAATGGACGTGGATCGGAAAGTCTCGAAAGAGGCAGGGATCTTCGGGCTAAGGCAATTGGCAGGTACAGATATAGTTGATCAAGGATATCCAGAAACTTTGAGAATTGCTCACATACTTTCAACATTCACTGCTGGCGACGTTCTTGCAATTCAATCCCTAGCTGCAGCAAGATTTGGCGTTCAGCTTGTTCCAAGATTGGCCTTACGTCGCTCGCTCTTTGGTCCTTTTGGAACAGGATGGGAAACAAGACATTGAAGATTCTCAAGAAAGAGGGTGATAGCATTCAACTACTTTGCTTCCCGGAAGAAGATGTTGAGAAGGGTGATTATCTTCTAATAAAAGATGGAACGAAAGACAGGGCGCTCATAATCCAGGTAATAGATGTTCAATACGCTAACATCCCAGGAATTCTCGAAGACCTATTGCGAGACGGAATTTCAGAGGCATCTCTAACCGGAGACGATGTGGATCCTTTCCAAGTATCGTCACAAATAGAGGTTCTGAAAGACACTCATTTGCTCCTTGCCAAGATCCGTGGGGCATTTCAGAATAGGAAGCTCTCACGTGACGTTTCGTGGTTGCCCTCCCGCATACACTCCCAAGTCGAAGTCATGCCCCCCGCGTTTCTATCGCAAATGCTATCGCCAAAACGTTCATTCGAAATGGGATCGACCAGACGTTCCTCAGCAGTCACTGCCGACCTCTGTGCACTCGATGGACGACTGAACATAATTACGGGCAGAAAGGGAACAGGCAAATCTCATCTAAGTAAATTGTTAGTCACGGCACTCGTCAAGGAAGGCGCACCAGTCGTCGTGTTAGACGTTAACGGTGAGTACGTTAATTTGGGCCGAAGTTCAGATGGCAGACAGTTAAATCTCGCCCCCAAAATTCTATCCCTAATCCCGGGGCTGAATCTTCGCTTCAGCTTACGTGAGATAGGATTAGGCACCCTTCTCGGAATTCTCATCCATGCCCTATCCCTACCCGAAAACTCAGCACGAGTATTTGCTAGAATCTGGCATCAACTCGAACAACAGAATAATCTTAAGATGTGTTCACTTGGCGCAATGATCTCGAGTTATGATTGCCATGAGAGCATCAAGGAAGCTCTTCAGGCTAGGTTCAATACCTTAGACGACTCCGGTATCTTCACTGATGATTCCAGTGTAGCACTCAACCTTGAAGACGTTTTCCAAAATCACCAAGACGGATGTGCACTCATCATCAACATGAAAAATCAACCCTCTACTCTGCGTAGAATCACAGTTGAACTACTCACCAGCAAGCTTACAGAATTGCTTTCGACTCAGAAATTGAGAGCGCTATTCTTATTCGCGGAGGAAGCTCACCTGTACCTACGAGAAACTTACTGGGACGATATTGTCACACGCATGCGTCATCTAGGACTCTTCACAACATTCATCACAAATTCCCCGGATACGATTCAGGGAGGAATCTATCGCCAAGCCGACAATATTTTTCTCTTCAACTTCAGCAACGAACATGACCTTGAAATCGTGTCCAAGGTGGCGAAACTTGACGGTGACACGATCCGCATGATTGTCAAAGATCTGGCTCCTCAAAGATGTTTAGTTGTTGGAGACTTGGTCAACAGTTTTCCCATGGTCATTAACGTTCGCCCTCTGGAAGTTCAAACGCTAGGAGCAACACGCTACTTCTTCCAAGATCAGATTGCCGCTTGAAATATTCTTGGCCGGATGATTGAATAATTTGTGGTGGAATGCCAAGCTCATATAACGTGATCCAGCCATTCAGTATGTTTACTCCTCCCCTTGACTGCATCTTGGTAAGCGGCCTGAAGTTTTCGTGTTACTGGATAGTTTCCATCACCTATCTTTCGTCCGTCTAGTTCTCGAATAGGTGTCAATTCGGCTGCGGTTCCGGTAAGAAACACCTCGTCAGAAATGTACAGTTCTTCTCGCGAGATTTCACTCTCTCTGCAATCCACACCAGTCTCCTGAGCGAGTTGAATTACGGTATCCCTGGTAATTCCACCCAGAATGCCTGACGAGGCCGGCGGGGTGTATAGAACGCCGTGTTTCACTTGGAATATGTTCTCGCCAGTCCCTTCAGCGACCAATCCACTCTCGTTCAACATGATAGCTTCATCACATCCCAACTTAAGCGCTTCAATCTTAGCCAACGCTGAATTTGCGTAATTAGCTGATGACTTTGCCTGAGCAGGCAGGCTCTGAGAATTAGTTTTTCTCCAAGATGAGACTATGCATCTCACACCGTTCTTTAGAGCATCCTCTCCAAGGTAAGTTCCCCACCCCCAACAAGCAATCGCCATATCGACCTTATTGCGGAGAGGGTTAACCCCCATCTCCCCATAACCACAATATGCAATGGGACGAATGTAACATTCCCTAAACCCATTTACCTTAACTACTGATCTAATGGCTTGGGTGATTTCATCGGCGTTATATCGGAAATCCATCAAATAGATCTTAGCGCTGTTAATCAATCGCCGTACGTGATCATGGAGCCTGAAAATTGCTGGGCCTCGGTCGGTTTCATAGCATCTCATCCCCTCGAAGACGGCTGTTCCATAATGCAGAGCATGCGTCAAAACATGTATCTTGGCATTATCCCAATCGATTAGTTGTCCATTAATCCAAATCCTCTTACCCTTATCCAATTGATGAAACCTCTCTGCCATATTGGCCAAAAGGGTAATAAAAACCGCTATCGCACAGCCTCATGTAAGGAGAAGATCATAAGAATCGCCCCTGTGCACGCCCGGACAATAACGCTTAACCCACAAGTATTACACTATCCGAAAAAGGCAGTCGATAAGTTGAACGTTCTAGATCTCCACAATGTTTCTCTGGTAATTGGTGGAAGAAAAATTCTGAACGATTTTTCCTGGAATATCGAGAGAAGACAGCACTGGGCTCTAATTGGCCCAAATGGTTCTGGGAAGACTACACTCCTCCGGATAATCAATGGATATCTTTGGCCTAGTACGGGCACGGCAGCCGTCCTAGGCAAACCATTTGGAAGTTACGATCTGAGAGAGCTTAGGAAGAGAATCGGATTCGTAAGCTCATTCGTCTCCGAAAGGATCCCGGCAGAGTTACCTGTCTTGGACGTAGTTATGGGAGGTAGCTCATCAACGATCGGCCTATTCGAACAGCCATCGGGACCACAAATTAAGAAGGCAAAATCAACGCTCAACTCCATAGGATGCAGCCCCCTGATTAAGAATCAATACGGGACGTTGTCAGACGGAGAGAAACAGAAAGTTCTGATTGCTCGAGCACTCATGAGCTCCCCAAAACTGTTGACTCTTGACGAACCGTGTAGTGACCTTGACATCGCCGCACGAGAGTCGTTTCTAAAACTGCTGACCACAATTATTGAAACAAATGGGCCTACGATAATTTTTGCAACGCATCGCGTGGAAGAGATTGTGAACGCATTTTCACATGCCATGGTCATAGGCGGAGGGCGGGTTATATGTTCAGGCACAAAGAGAACCGTTCTAACTAGTGGTAACCTAACTAAGGCGTTTGGAGTCAAGATCTCTGTCGTAAGACGCGGCGGTCGATACCAAACCTTCTGCCTTTAAATTATGAACCATTTTGAGATGTAGAGTACTTACATTTTTGGCTATTTTTTGGATGGATGCACAGGATGTGGTCTCTTGATCGATGAGGCGTCACCTTTTTCTAATCTGTCGCTATGCAATCTGTTCTAGGCGATCCAGTTTGGCAACTGCAACTATCTTCGAAAAGATATGGAAGAAGCACGTAGTTCATGAGGAAACAGGGAAGCCAAGTCTCATCTGGATCGATAGACACCTTATTCATGAGGTTACCTCACCTCAAGCTTTCGATGGTTTACGATTGTCACATAGACGTCTTCGACGTCCAGACTTGACATTCGCTGTTGCAGATCATAATGTTCCAACAACCGATCGATCACTTCCAATTCAGGACTCAATCTCCGCAAAACAGTTAGAAGTATTGGGAAAGAATTGCAAAGAATTCGGGATTACCTATTTCGATCTGAAGAGTCCCCAGCAGGGAATCGTGCATATAATTGGGCCAGAACTTGGACTTACTCTGCCGGGAACCACGATAGTATGCGGTGATAGTCACACGTCAACACACGGCGCATTCGGTGCCCTGGCTCTAGGGATAGGAACGAGCGAGGTTGAGCACGTTCTAGCCACCCAATGCCTGTGGCTTACGAAGCCGAAAACCTTTGAAATCTTCGTAGAAGGATCCCCGACTCATGGAGTAACTGCAAAGGACATTATTCTTAGCATCATTGGAAAGATTGGACAAGCAGGCGGGACTGGGTCGGTAATTGAATACAGAGGCCAAGCAATCTCACAACTTTCAATGGAGGAACGAATGACGATATGTAACATGTCGATAGAAGGTGGAGCCCGAGCTGGACTTATCTCCCCCGATGAAACCACGTTTCGCTATTTGCAAGGGAGAATGTATGCACCCAAAGGTGATGACATGGATAAAGCTAAGCAAGAATGGTCACAACTAGCAACAGACAAAGGAGCATCATTTGACAAGCATGTTCAGCTGGATGCAAGCAGGATCGCTCCACAGGTCACTTGGGGGACAACTCCAGCAATGGTGACAGACGTAACTGGCCAAGTCCCAGATCCTGAAGACATTGAAGACCCAAACTTATCAAAGGCTGCAGCACGAGCTTTAGATTATATGGGACTGAAACCTGGTACCCCCATACAATCAATCAAACCCGATAGAGTCTTCATAGGGTCTTGCACAAACTCTAGACTCTCCGACCTTGTCGCCGCGTCTAAAATGGTGAAAGGGAAGAAGGTCGCCTCAAGCGTACGCGCAATGGTAGTTCCCGGGTCTCAAATCGTGAAAGTACAGGCCGAGAAGCTTGGCCTGGATAGAGTCTTCAAAGATGCTGGGTTTGAGTGGAGAGAGTCAGGCTGCAGTATGTGCTTGGGCATGAATCCTGACATACTGGCTCCACGAGAAAGATGCGCCAGCACTTCAAACAGGAACTTCGAGGGCAGACAAGGGCGTGATGGGCGTACCCACTTGGTTAGTCCGATAATGGCTGCCGCAGCTGCTGTTGAGGGGCACTTCGTTGACGTTCGTTACTGGGATATGAAGGGATGAGAACATGGAACCTTTCAAGCATTTTAAAGGAAAAGTTGCGCCATTAGACCGGGTGAACATAGATACCGATCAGATTATCCCCAAACAGTTCCTCAAACTGGTGGAAAGAACTGGTTTCGGACAATATCTATTCTACGATTGGAGATTCGATCGTGATGGCAAACCAAAGCCGAACTTTGTTCTAAATGATCCACGTTACAAAGATGCCAAGATACTGCTTTCTCGCTCTAATTTCGGTTGCGGAAGCTCGAGAGAACACGCCGTTTGGGCACTCTCTGATTACGGCTTTAAGACCGTAATAGCCTCATCATATGCTGACATTTTCTATAACAACTGTTTCAAGAACGGCCTTCTTCTAATAACGCTTGATGATGGAAAGGTCGATCACCTGTTCGAAGAAGCCACTAAACCGGAGGCCTGCTCATTAGAGGTTAACTTGGAAGAACAGACAATTCGTAACAAGGATGAAATCATCCAGTTCGAGATGGACCCGTACCGAAAGAAATGCCTGTTAGAAGGTTTGGATGACATCGCCTTGACATCAGCACTGGAACACAAGATCCGCGCTCATGAACAGGGCTTAAGCCGGTTCCGGCTTGTGCAACGTTAGCAAGTAGACTGGACGTTTGCGGTCCTAGATGAGAGTTGCTAGACTGCATATGTTTGTGAGCTTCTGTCTATGTGTTAGCCAATTTGGGGTGTTCACCTCATCGCCGCGGATCGACGAATATGACTCTGAACCACCACAGCTCGGACTGTTGAGAACTGTTGAGAACTGTTGAGAACAAGTGATACATCATCAAATTACGCTCAAATCAACGCACGATTCTAACCTAACTTCATCCAATTTCACTAAACCTCGCTCACTGATTAGATCAAATTCTGTATTGATGGTTGCCATGACGTCGAATGCGGTCAACGCTCATCCGCTACCTCGCTTGCCCGATCCGAGATTTCTCTGAAAAGCGAAATGGATATTCGCCATCCATGCATCCGAAAGTCATTCTAGGTCGACCACGCCGTGCCGCTTAGCCGCTTTAGCCTAAAAGCTCTAGTAGGGCCACACTGAGTTCGAGAAGCATCATATCCTTCCCGTTATGGTCCACTGAGTGTAAATCATAGAAGAATCGAAATATTTGCGTGACCACTGCTACGGTTGTCTGAGATTTGTGACCTAGATCGAAGGATGGGAACTGCGATCGAATGATTGCTCTCGGCGACCGCACTATCGAGATATTGATTTCTACATATTGATGGCTAGATATTGCGGGGCACCGTGACGCTGACAAATTCGGACTTTTTCATCAGGTACCAATTGTTTTGATTAACGTGATTAGCTAGTATCTTTTCGGTTATGGTCATTGCCATGATGCCTGTCTCTTTGCGCTTCTATTAACTGGGTTCTCTTCTAAATATGCCAGTTTGTTAAGAGCATTCAAGTAAGACATAGCACTTGCCATGAGTATGTCCTCGTGAGCTCCTTGACCGACCACGATGTTCCCTTTTTCTTCTAGCTGCACGGTTACCTCGCCTTGCGCGTCTGTTCCGCCTGTGATTGAGTTCACGGAGTAGCTGAGAAATTTGCTCTTGGTCCCCGTAAGATTCTTGACTGTTTTGAAAATAGCGTCCACAGGTCCATCTCCAAATTCGCTGCCTTTCACTGATGCTCCATTTATTTCAAGGGATATTGTTGCAGCAGGCATGGCCACTGTACCAGAGACTACTGTGAGGCCGGTTAGTTTGTACTTGTCAGCGGCGCGGATTATTGTCTCGGTGACTATTGCCTCGATGTCTTCATCGAAGATCGCGCTCTTTTTTTCTGACAAGGTCTTGAATCTATCGAAAGCTTTCTCTCCGTCTTCGTCACTTAGAGCGTAGCCTAGGTCCTTGAGGCGTTGTCTGAACGCGTGTCGACCAGAATGTTTCCCTAGAACCAACGTAGATCTCGTGATGCCAACGGATTCCGGTGTCAGTATCTCGTAAGTCATTTTGTGCTTGAGAACACCGTCCTGGTGAATGCCAGATTCATGTGAGAACGCGTTACGTCCCACGATTGCTTTGTTCGGTTGAACGTTTACGCCAGTGATTTTCGTTAGGAGCCTACTGGTGGGGTATATTTGCTCGCTGTGAATTGATGTCTCAAGTTGAAGAAGATCTTGCCTAGCCTTGATGCCCATGGCGACTTCTTCGAGTGATGCGTTGCCTGCACGTTCGCCTATTCCGTTGATTGTGCATTCGATTTGTCTTGCTCCATTAAGAACCCCTGCTATGGAATTGGCGGTAGCAAGGCCGAGGTCGTTGTGACAGTGAACACTGATGACTATGTCCTCAATTCCTTGGATGTTGTCGTGCAGGTACTTGATTAGTGATCCGAACTCCCAGGGCATGGAATAGCCGACAGTATCCGGTATATTCACCGTAGTTGCGCCCGCCTTTATGACGGATCCGACGACTTTGCAGAGATAGTTCCTATCGGAGCGTGTCGCGTCCATTGGCGAGAACTCAACATTCTCGGTGAATGATTTCGCGAGTTTTACTGCATCGATCGCCATCTGTAAGACCTCTTCCTTTGTTTTGTTCAGTTGGTGAATTAGGTGAATGTCAGATGTGGAGACGAAGGTGTGTATTCTTGGTCGAGCCGCATTCTTGATGGCCTCGTACGCTCGCTCAATGTCATCTCTCTTTGTTCTGGCAAGTGCCGCAATCTCGCATCCCCTAATCTCGGTCGCGACTTTTCTTACTGCTTCAAAATCCACCTCTGATGAGATAGGAAATCCTGCCTCGATGACATCCACTCCCAGTCGCTCCAGCTGTTGGGCGATTAACAGCTTCTCGCTAATGCCCATTGTAAAGCCAGGCGACTGTTCACCGTCTCTTAATGTTGTGTCGAATATTCGGATGGTGTTTGCCATTCATTCATCACCTTGATATGCGTGTAGCA
>Ga0187886_1003684_pt1 | contig 11356 bp, 7 predicted proteins | sample June2016WEW_20_1_FD_133001 | JGI IMG/M metagenome (GOLD analysis project Ga0187886, IMG submission 133001) | Peatland microbial communities from SPRUCE experiment site at the Marcell Experimental Forest, Minnesota, USA - June2016WEW_20_150 | ecosystem: Environmental > Terrestrial > Soil >...
CAAGGGCTACTGGCGCAACCAACAACGAGACCCCGGCCGATGGCCGGGGTCCCAGGAGACCGGCTGATCACAGGTGTCACGCATGACGCGACTCATGTGTAACCGATGTCGCGACTCAAGACACCTCCGGGCGCGCCAAAACCACAACATGTTGTGGTTCGGACGCTAGGCAGCCGCTAGATCTTGTGCTTCGGACGGCCTCGTGGGCGACCCCACGGAGGCAAGACCATGCGGCGAGCATCTGACACCCTCGACCCATAGGCATCTAGTACTCCCACACCAAATGAGCGGGCATCTGATGCTCGCGCCCGTGGGGAAGGAAGTGTGAGCCACGTACGCCGCTCGCCTGGAGGGAATGGCGACCTACTGGGCGACGGCGTCCACTCCGTGGCTCGGCACCGACGAGACGCTGCGGTCGCCGGCGCGCCGCTAGGAACGTGGCGCAAGGGCCGGCAGTGCAGCCTCGGCGTCAGGTTCGGCCCGCTGGCTCCGTCGTGGCCGTGCGCGTCGGCTGCTGCCGCGGATGGAACCCAGACCGCTGCATCGGGGGCGCGGTGGACTGGCGGACGATCAGGCTGGGCTCGTACAGCGCGATCCTCGGCGCGCGCGACGCAGAGTGGTCGCGGGCGAGCTCCACCGCGAGTCTGACGCCTTCGGCGACGATCTCGTTGGTGGGCATGCGCAGCGTCGTGAGTGCGGGGACGGTGTACGCGGCAAACATGAGATCGTCGTAACCCACGACGGAGAGGTCGTCCGGGACGGTCCGGCCAAGATCATGAGCGGCGTGCAGCACGGCAACGGCGGAAAGATCGGTCGAGCAGGCGACTGCAGTCGGCGGCTCGGGCAGACTGAGAAGAGCACGCAGCGCGGCCTCGCCGCCCGCCAGCGTGTTGGGACAGCCCTGAACGTAGCCCTCCGGCAGGCCACCGAACCGGGACGTCATGGCCTCGACGAAGTTGTCCCTGCGATGCGGATTGTCACCCGGCAGGAGGGCGCTGACGAATCCGATGCGCTCGTGCCCCAACTCGATCAGATGCTCGACCCCGGCGATCACGCCGGCATCGTCGTCGACGTCCACGGTGGGAAATTCAAGCGGGCTGTTGCCCTGCCACAGGGCCACCACGGGTTCGGACGCGTTGCGTAGATCCGCCAGCAGGCGCGGCTGGTCCTGCATGTCGCCGAACAAAATGATGGAGTCGCAATGGCGCGTCTCCAGCACGCTTGTCAGGGCGACCCCCTCCTGAAGACGACCCTGAGCGTGGCCCAGGATCATGTTATAGCCGTTGCTCATCGTCTCGACAGCGAGCGCCTCGAGGGCGCCTGCGAAGAACGGGTCGCTGAAGTCGCGCACGACCACGCCGATGAGCATCGTCGGTGCGCCACGAAGTGCGCGTGCCATGGGGTTCGGCCGGTATCCGAGCCTTTGAGCGGCCTCATGGACGCGCTCTCGCGTCTTGGCCGGGATCGGCACCCGCGTCGGTGCGTCGTTGAGGACCCGAGAGACCGTGCTTCGGGAAACGCCGGATGCCGCGGCGATGTCGCGCATGGTCGCCATTCGGTTACGAGCGGGGTCGCCGGCCACGAGCTAGAGCCTCCCTTTGAGCTGGCCTTTCTCTGGTCCGCGGGCCGAGTCGCTGACGGCGGAATCCCGCCCCGCCGAGCCTAGCACTGCGGGACCCGATTGTGTCTCTTGAGGACCCGCGCCGGCTGGAGGAAGGGGGTTCGCCGGCGCGGGTCCGGGTGGTTGGCACGGATTCGCTAGTCGCTGCCTTTCGGATTCGACCGCGTCGGAAGCCACACGCGCATTCCCAACCCTGCGCGGTTGGCCCAAGCGAAATAGGGTATGGCACGAACGGTGGCCTTGACCGTGGCCGGCGGGGTGCTCCTGGCGGGCGTTTCGGGCGTCGCGCTTGCATAAGGCCAGCCAGTGGATTGCGGATCGTCGCGGATGGTAGCCTCCAAGCTCAGGTTGGTCATCTCGCCAAGACCAGTCAGCGACTCCGTGACTGCACCTACCTGCGGCTCCGGATCGACTTCGAGTGACTCCACCGACTTGCCGGCGGGCAGATCCGCATCCTCGACCGCGTATACCAACGGCCCGCGCTCGAGCGCGACCGAGCCCCGGACCGCATCGATGCGAGGGTCGGGGACGGTGACTCGCGGCGGCATCGCCAGGCGAAGGACGATACGATCGCCGGCACGCCAGGCACGGGTCACGTCGATAACACCGGGTCCAGACTCGGCCAGAGCCCCGCTCCCGTCCAGGCTGGCGGTGGCCTTGGAACACCATTCCGGAACCCGGAGCGAGAGGCTCCATGGATCGGCCACGGTTTCGACGATCGACATCTCGACATCGCCGTCCCAAGGGTAGGAGGTCCTGGTCGTGATCTTCACGCTGCCGCCGGCAACCGGCGCGTCGAGGGATCCACTGGCGAACTGATGAAGCTGTACGCCTCTGCCGTCGACCGTTGCCACCTGGTCGGGGAACGTGGCCAGGAAGCGCATTAGATTGGGTGGGCAACAGGAAACGACAAACCAATTGGCCCGGCGCGTTGTGGCTGCACCCTCGAGGATCTCGACGCCTCCAGATCGGCGCATGAGTGGGTTCGAGTAGAAGAAGTGCGAACCGTCGAGAGCCAGGCCCGGCAGGACGGCATTGAACGCGGTGCGCTCGATCAGGTCGGCGAACCGGTTCTCACCGGTAGCGAGTAGCAGGCGCCAGGAGAGCATCACGCTGCCTATGGCGGCGCAGGTCTCGGCGTAGGCGCGGTCCGGCGGGAGTTCGAAGGCATCGCCGAACGCCTCGTCGCGATGATGCACACCCAGGCCACCCGTCAGGTACGTGCGAGTCGCCACCATGGAGTCCCAGCGCCGGATCGCCGACTCGAGCAGCTCGCGGTCGCCCGTCTCCACCGCCACGTCCACGACGCCGCAGTCGAGGTACATCTGCCTGACCGAATGCCCGGTCGGCTCCGCCGCGGCGCGGACGGGCTCGTAATCTTGCCAGTAGCGCGTCCCGTGGCGGCACCATCCCAGCAGACCCTGACCGCGTCGTTCCACAAGGGTCCGCGCGAACTCGAGGTGGCGGGCTTCCCCGGTGAGCCGGTAGAGCTCTACGAGTGCCATCTCGAACTCGGGATGGCCGCATACGAGCTCGCGTTTGCCGGGGCCCATCTCGGCCTCGATCCGACCGACGAATCGTTCCGCGACACGAAGGAGCCTGTCGTCGCCGACGCCTCTCTTCCAGGCTACCGCCGCCTGGACCAGATGTCCGGCGACGTACAGCTCGTGGCCCCATTCCAGGTCGGTGAACTCCTCCCCCGGACGTGCCACTTGCCAGAAGGTGTCGACGTAACCGTCCTGTCGTTGAGCCTTCGCGATCAGGTCGATCATTGGTTCGGCCAGCGCCAGCATCGCCTGATCGTGCCCTTGGGCGAGCTCCCAGCCGACCGCCTCGAGCCACTTGTGGACGTCGGAGTCCAAGAAGGGAGCCGTAGATCCGCCGTCGTCGTCCCCGCCGAGATAGCTGCCGCTTGCCGCTCCGGCAGCGAGCCTGAAGTTGAACAGGTTGCCCGCAGCTTCCAGCTGAGCGGCACCGTGCGGGATCGTGACCTCATGGTTGACCCGCCGCCGGTCAGCCCAAAGGCCGCCCTCGATCCGGTTCCGGAGAAGTCCGACCGGGAGCAGCCGAACGGTGGCTTGCGCGGTCGGGACCACCGGCGCTACGACCGATGAGTCGAGGCCACCGGTGCGGTCCTCAGGCTGCCTGGGTGAGTTCATGATCGGCTCCCAAGGGTCGTGGTGCGGTTCCGTCCTTCGAGAGGCGGCTCGACTCCCGATTGACAATCGATTGTGCGCACTCGTGTGCCTTCTCGTCAACGGGCCAAAATAACGATTGTGCGCACTCGTGTGCAGTGGTAATCTCTCGGGGCTCGGGGCGTTGCAGGGCAATCTGCTGCAGGCCCGTGCCCCGAGACAATGCGGTTTGAACGATCGAGAGGAGCATGGGATGAGGAACCCGTTCAGAACGTCCGCCCTCGCGGCTATAGCCCTCGTCGCGGTCGTGGGCTGCGCCTCGACCACGGCGACGCCAGCGCCGCCGACCGCCCCGCCGGCTACGCCGCCACCCGGTCAAACGGCCACGCCCGCACCGTCGACGGCGGCCGAGCCCGGCGTCGACGACGGCACTCGCATAACGGCCTGGACCCGGGCGTCGACACAATCGCAGGCGCAGATGCTGGTGGCCGCCTACAACGCCACCCACAAGAACCAGGTCGACATGCAGATCGTCCCCAATGACAACATGCAGACCAAGGTTGGCGCAGCCGCCGCCGCCGGATCGCTGCCGGACATCATCTCGGGCGACGTCGTGTTCATGCCGAACTGGGCGAGCCAGGGCCTGTTCACCGACATAACCGCGAATATCGCCGCACTGCCCTACGCCAGCACTCTCGTCCAGGGCCCCATCAAGGCCTCGACGGTCGGTGGCAAGCAGTACGGCCTTCCATTCATCATGGACCTCTCGGTGTGGGTCTATAACAAGGACCTGTTCACCAAGGCCGGCCTGGATCCGAACAAGCCGCCCACGACTCTCGCCGAGTACGCGGCGGACGCAGACGCCATCCAGAAGCTCAACATCAAGGACACCTACGGTACCGAGATCCCCGGCCAGTGCTTTGGCTGCGAGGTCTTCACATGGTGGCCCACCATCTGGGCTGACGGCGGGCAAGTCATGAATGCCGAAGGCACAGCGGCGACGCTGAACACCGATGAAGCTAAGAAGGTCTACGCGATCTACCAGTCCCTGGTCAAGGACACCGCCCCCGGCGACAAGTCCGAGGCCGGCGCCACCTGGGTCGCAGGCTTCCAGTCCGGCAAGGTCGGCATCCAGCCGTACCCGGGCAGCATCCTCAATGCCATCCCCGCCTCGGTCAACTACGGCGTCGCTCCGATCGCCGGCCTGACCGCCGGCACGCAGTCGACGTTCATCGGCGGCGACGCCATCGGGATCACGAGCAACAGCAAGCATGCCGATCAGGCCTGGAACTTCCTCGCCTGGACGATGAGCGACTACGCTCAGACCGAGATCGTCGCCAAGAACCTGGGCATCCCGGTCCGCAGCGACCTCGCCAACAACAAGTACTCTGCCGCCGACCCGCGCGTCGTGATCGTCAACCAGGTCGCCGCCAAGGGCCAGACGCCGCTCGCCAAGAACTTTGGCGCAGCGTTCAACGACCCCGCCGGCCCGTGGGGCGTGCTGACACGCGACGTGCTCTACGGTGGTGGCGCCACGAGTTCCAAGCTCGACGCCGAGAACGCTGCCATCACGAAGGTACTTGCAGGCAGCTAGTAGTGACGCGTCCACTTCGCTGTAGCTTCTGACTGGCGTGGGGCGTTCTGAGTTCGCCCCACGCCATCGTTCTGAGCATCTGGAGGACCCTTTCGACCATGGGCGTGGAGTGGTCCAGTGCCCCGGCTTCGCGTTCGGCCCGGCAAGGAGGGTGGTGGACAACGCGGAGACGGTCGCGCCAGTTGATGGGCCTGCTATACGTGGCGCCCACGGTCATCTTCGTGGCCGTCTTCTTCATTGCCCCACTCGTCCTTGTCGCCAACATGTCGGCGAGCCACTGGACTCTCCTCGGCGGCAACAAGGGCCTCAACCTGCCGGACAACTACTCGGCGATCCAAGAGAGCTCACTGTTCTGGCCGGCGGTTGTGTTCACCATCGAATACACGGTGCTGGCCACCGTGATGCTGATCGGTCTGGGGTTGGGCTTGGCGCTGCTGATACAGAGCGGTGGTGTGTGGAAGGGCTTTCTCAGAACGGCCTTTCTCCTGCCGAGCGCGATGGGCCTGGCTTCGGCCTCGCTGCTGTTCTATGGGTTGTACTCGAACCAAATAGGGCCGATAAACCCGATCCTCGAGACGATGCGCGTCACCACGAGCCCCATCCAGTTCCTGGAGGAACCTCTGAGCGCACTGTGGTGGACGACCTTCCTGATTGTCTGGAGGTTCGCCGGCTTCTACATGCTGATCCTGCTGGTGGGTCTGCAGGCAATTCCGCGCGACGTATATGAGTCGGCCTCGATAGATGGCGCGAATCGCTGGGATTCGTTCCGCTTCATCACTATCCCGCTGCTGCGCCGATCGCTGGCCCTGTCGCTGATCTTGTGCATCACCGGATCGATGCTGGCCTTCGACCAGTTCTACATCCTGACGCAAGGCGGACCTGACAATTCCACCGTAACCATAGTCGAGCTGATATATCACTACGCGTTCCAATCGCAGAACCTTGGGACCGCTGCCGCCCTCTCGGTCGTGCTCCTGGGGATCCTGCTGATACTGAACGCCATCCAGTTCCTTTCGCTTCGCGGCGCGGAGGAGTTCAGGTAGGGCAGCGATGAAATCGACAACTGAGGCAGCGACTGAAATCGCCGCGATTTCGCCGAGACGATTCCTGCCCCCCGTGCTGAAGAGCGTTCCCTACTACGTGCTCTCCGGCGCTGCGGCCGTGGTCTTCCTGTTCCCGCTTGCGTGGGCCACCTTTGCCTCGGTGAACGGCACGCCCGGCTCCACCCAAACTGAGGGCTTTGGGGTTGGCAACTACACGTTCCTGTGGGACTGGCAGAACGGCCTGCCCACGTATTTCTTCAACACCGTGATCCTCGCTTGCGGCACCGTGGTGATCACGCTGACGGTGTCGTTGCTCGGTGGGTATGCCTTTGCGAGGTTCGACTTCCCTCTGCGGAACACCATCTTCATGATGACGCTGGCGATCCTGATGGTGCCGGTGGTGACGCTGCTTATCCCCCTGCTCGTGCTGCTCAAGTTCCTGGGCATACAGGACTCGCTTCTCGGAGTGGCCCTCGTGATGAGCATGTTCCAGCTACCGTTCGCGACGTTCATGATGCGAGTCTCGATGGAGGCGGTGCCCAGGGAGCTGGAGGAGGCGGCCCAGGTCGACGGCGCCGGTACCTTCGACGTCTTCAGACGGATCATTCTGCCATCCGTTCGGCCTGGCATGGTCACCGTCGCTCTGTTCGCCTTCCTGGCGGCGTGGAACGACTTCATCACGCCGCTGATCCTGATCGCCACCGCCGACAAAGAGCCCCTGGCGGTGGCCTTGACCACAATGCGGGAGCAGACGATTGGAATCATCAACTACGGCTCGCTGGAAGCGGGCGTCGTTGTCATGGCGCTGCCCTGTCTGATCCTGTTCTTCGCCTTGCAGGGCCAGTACGTTCGCGGCTTCATGTCGGGAGCCATCAAGGGCTGACCACGGATTGCCGACAACGGGCAAATGTCTCGCTGTCGAGGAGTTGCCCCTTCGTTCCAGGTCGGCTGCCGAAAGATGGACTTCCTTTCGACAGCCAGCCCGCCTGCATTAGGAGGACACACAGAGTGACGGATTCCTCTAGCAGTTCGGACGCCAGGGTACATTACCGAGCCGTGGCGCAAGCCTTCGCGCCAGCACACGGTCCGTGAGCGACTGTCACTAGCAGCCGCATTGCGTCCACGAGTCCGCCCTCTGCGTCCGAGCAGAACGGCGAACGTCGACCGAAGACCATGAAGAGAGAAGGGTCCGAGATGACTCAATTACCGCCAACGGCAGCCCGCCGAAGCTCAAGTCGTGCCGTGAGAACGGTCTCGGCCGCGATCGCCGCCGCCGCGATGATCACGGCCGGCGTTGCGTTGAACGTCGCGCCGGTGTCGGCCGCGACCGCGGCCAACACGCTTACCGTCAATGCCAACACCACGCTGCGCTCGGTTACGCATGTCGCGTCCGGCAGCCTGTACGGCCTCGCCAACGCATCGCAGCCGTCCAGTTCGGTTGCTTCGGCGATCAAGCCCAGCGAATTCGTCCAGAAGCCCCAGGGCGGCGCGCAGCAACCCGACGGCGACATCCTGACCGTGGCGCCGACTGCGTCCGCGGTGGGCGCGAAGCTCGTCTCGCGCTTCATCGACTACTACTCGGGCTGGCCGTACTCGTTCAACTCGAGCAACTGGCTGAGCGTGGTCGACAACCAGATCTCGCAGTACAAGGCCTCCTCGTACTACGGCATCATCTCCGCCTACGCGCCGTTCAACGAGCCGGACAACACCTGGAACACGTCCAACGGGACGTTCAACGACATCTGGGTCAAGACCTACAACGAGATCCGGGCCAAGGACTCGTCGAAGCCGATCCAGGGCCCGAGCTTCTCGGACAACATCAGCGGCAACAGCCGGGCCCCGAGCATGCAGGCCTTCCTGCAGAACGCCAAGAACACCAACACCGTGCCGGACATCCTCGCCTGGCATGAGCTGAGCAACGCCGCCAAGATCGCCGGCGACATCTCCACCGTCCAGGGCATCGAGGACAGCCTCGGCATCTCGCGGCGCCCGATCGACATCGAGGAATACGCCTCGCCATCTGAGGTCGGCATCCCCGGTCCGCTCGTCGGGTACGTCGCCAAGTTCGAGCGCCTGGGCGTCACCCATGCCGAACTTCCCTTCTGGAACCAGTCCGGCGCGCTCGGCGACACCCTGACCGGCAAGGGCGGCAGCCCGAACGCCGCGTATTGGATGTACACCTGGTACGCCGCGATGAGCGGCAATATGGTCCAGGTGAACGCGCCCGCCCAGACCGGCATCGACGGTTTCGCAGCCGTTCCTTCGGCAAAGAACCAGGTCAGCATCGTCGTGGGTGGCTGCTCGGGCTCCTGCGCGGTCACCGTCAACCAGCTGAACTCGCTCAGCCTCGGCAGCACGGTCAGCGTGAAGATCGAGCAGGTGGTCTCGAAGGGCCGAACGACGGCCGTTTCCGGCGCCAGCACGATCTCGACGACCAACTACACGCCGTCCAACGGCACGATCTCGGTTCCGATCACGATGAACACCAGCGACGCGTGGCGGATCACGATCACGGCCGGATCGGGCGGTGGCTCCACGCCGACGCCGACACGGACGTCGACAGGGACGGGCGCCAGCGGCCTGGCGGGCGTCTATCAAATCAGCAACTACAACAGTGGCCTGCGGCTCGACACCCAGAACTCGGGCACGGCGCAGGGCACTCTTGCGGTCCAGGCGACGGCGAGCAGCAGCAGCACCACGCAGAAGTGGACGCTCGTCGATGCCGGCTCCGGGCAGTACAAGATCAAGAACAACGCGAGCAGTCTCGTGCTCGGCATCTCGGGCATGTCGACCAGCGACGGGGCCTCGGCCCTGATCTGGGGCGACACCGGAACGGCCGATCACCTCTGGACCCTGGTCTCGGATGGGTCCGGCCACTACAAGATCAAGAACGTGAACAGCGGCAAGGTCCTCGGCGTCACGAACATGAGCACCAGTTCGGGCGCCCAGGTGGTCCAGTGGAGTGACAGCGGGACGGCCGACCACCTCTGGACGTTTACCAAGATCGGCTGACGCAAACGGACGGGGCGCCCGAGGGGCGTTCCGGCTCGATCGTATCAGCGCTTCACGTGCGCAAGTAGTTGATCCTCCGACTACCGATGGCCTTGTAACGGCGGCCATCGGGCCAACGACGGCCAGCGGGCTTCACTCCCCGCTGGCCTTCTTCTTTCCCGACGCCGTCTCGGATCGCTCGTGGATCTCAGCCCGGGCTCGTGGATCTCAGCCCGGGCTCGTGGATCTCAGCCCGGGCTCGTGGATCTCAGCCCGGGCTCGTGGCCGACCCAGCGAATCGCGCGCAGCAGTCGGGCGTCGCGCCCGGAGTCGCGCCGCAGGTGGCCAGAACCGGACCATCGCCCGGACCTTCACGACCACGGCCAACTCGAGCGGCTAGGTCGTGATCGGGTTCACGGCTCAGACCGAGAACCCCAAGATCAACGGCATCACCGTCACCGGATAGCGAGCCCGGACGGCTCGATCCAGGCAGTCTCTGAAGACGGTGGCGCGGCGATCACCCGGTCGCCGCGCCGTGCCTCGGCGTAGGCCCGGCCGCACTAGGTGCAGGCGGGGTCGAAACGCCATCTCCCCAGCGCTGAACGCTCGAGTCGCGAGGGCTGCCTCACAGCTGTGAGGAGAGGCAAATTGAAAGAGAAACGACTCGTCAAGATTGCCTACGGCGCCGCCGTCAGCGCGCTCCGGAGAATCGGCAGTGCCTTCGCGAGCTCACGATCGAAGTACGGGCCCGTGTGAGTGCCCGGCCCGTACGCGTCGATCGTCGCCGGTATCCCGAGCCTCTTGAGTTCGGCCGTGAATGCCTCGTTCATCTGGCCGAGCAGCGCCTCCAGGGTATCCGAGCCGGTCGCGCTCGCGGGGTCCAGCGGTCCCAGCTGCCCGTTGCCGTACGAGACGAAGAGGGTCGTGCCTCGGAGGCCGCTCACGAGATCGGCCGGATTGTGCGCCTTCCAGACATCGGCCTGGGCGGTGGGGCTGCCCCATAGGTTGGGATCGAGCCAGTCCCGCGGCCACAGCCGCGTGTCCACCACGCCGCTGATCGACGCGGCGGCCACGAACATGCCGGGGTGCCGGCCCGCGTAGGACATCGCCCCGAACCCGCCCATCGAGATCCCGGCGATCGCCATACGAGTGCTGGCGCGCCAGCTCCGCTGCACCAGCTGAGGCAGCTCGACAAGATGAAACGTCTCATACGCCGGCGGGCCGCCTTTGCCGCCGTTCCACCAGTCGGAGTAGTAGCCGTACGCTCCCCCATCGGGCGCCACGATGAGCGCGTCGGGAGCCGCGTCGATGTCGCTGAAGTCCGCGTGGCTTCTGGTGGCGCCGTGCAGAAGCATCAGGACCGGCCAGGTTTTGCTGGGCGGCGCCGAGTCGAAGTCGGCGGGGAGGATCAGCCGCGCGACGGCGTACCCGCCCATGGCCGGCGACTGGATCGTGAGGTCCATGATGCGGTCCGAGATGGGCTCGACCGCCTTGATGTGGGCGCCGTCGTCGGCGTCGACCGTCACGTGCGAGGCGCTCGGGTCCCAGCCGGAGCCGCAGGCGCACGAACCGAGGGCCGTGAGGGCGGGGTTCGGCGAGGCCTGGGCCGGCGCTGTGGGCCAGGCAGGCTGCGAGCACGCGGCGACGAGAAGACCCGCGGCGAGCAAAGTGGCGGCGCGGCGCAGGGTACGCAGGCGACGGGAACGCTCGATCGATCTCAATGCTCGAACCCCCTTGCCGTGGTTCCGCCACTCTAGCCCAACCCAAAACCCCCGTGGGCCCGCGCTGGCGGTATCATCGGCCGGCCGCGCGCCCGTAGCTCAGTGGATAGAGCATCTGACTTCGGATCAGATGGTCGGGGGTTCGAATCCCTCCGGGCGCGCCACTGTCTTGAGTCGCGACATCGGTTACACATGAGTCGCGTCATGCGTGACACCTGTGATCAGCCGGTCTCCTGGGACCCCGGCCATCG
>Ga0187886_1003687_pt1 | contig 11350 bp, 11 predicted proteins | sample June2016WEW_20_1_FD_133001 | JGI IMG/M metagenome (GOLD analysis project Ga0187886, IMG submission 133001) | Peatland microbial communities from SPRUCE experiment site at the Marcell Experimental Forest, Minnesota, USA - June2016WEW_20_150 | ecosystem: Environmental > Terrestrial > Soil >...
AAAAACAGCGGCGACCTTGAAAAAGTTAAAGGCATCGGAGAAAAAACCGCTGAAAAAATAAAACAATGGCTGGAATTTGAATAGGTAAAATAAATGGCAGACTGGGAAATACACAAACCTTTAGGCACATGTGCAGGAGCAGGCAGAGTTATCGAGCCGGGCGAGGAGTATATCGCCACGCTCGTCGAGGCCGGCGGCAAATTCGAACGCAGAGATTACTGCAGCCAATACTGGACTGAAAACAAGCCGGCGGTTTACTGCTACTGGAAAAGCATAATGCCAAAGTCGGACCAGAAGAAAAAAATATTTATAGACGATAATATGCTGATGGCGTTCTTCGAGAGACTTGCAACTGAAACAGATGAGGAAAAATTAAACTTCCGCTTTGTCCTGATGCTTGTGCTGATGCGAAAACGAATTGTCAAATACGATTCATCTAAGGTCGCCGACGGCAAAGAAATATGGACAGTTAAAATTACCGGCAGAGACGAAACAGCAGATGTAATAAATCCGCATCTTAAAGAGGACAAGATAGAACAGTTGTCCGACCAGCTCGGTCAGATACTCCAGATGGAATTCAATGGATAAAAAAAAACAAAATTGCGGAATCCGCCGATGGCGGATGATTTTTTTATTTTTTGTTTTTCTTTTTGCGGGATGCGAGGCGCAGAAACGAAGCTGCCCGCCAATAGCAACGTCAGCAGAAGCGACGGCTGTATTGGCAGATTATTCGAGCAGACTAAAACCGCTGAAAGCAACCGGCAACTGCACATTGAGCTATACAAATGAAAAAAAAGAAACCTTCTCACAATCTTTTCCGGTGCGAATCTGGTTTGAAAGTAATAATAAATTCTGCCTTTACGGCGATGTAATGTTCGATCCCAAAGGGGTATGCTTCGTTGTAACAGACGGCCAATACTGGACTTACGCAAAGCCTTTCGGGACGTATGCAACAGGAAAAGTTAACCAAGCCTCCGAAGACTATTTTTCCAACCCTACGGTATTGGTTGATTTCTTGCCCCTGCCGGCGGAGACTGCGACAAAATATATATGGCGGAATCGGACAAAAAATTTAATATATTGATGTGCCGGGACAGCAAAAACTGCAGGACGAAAAAAGTGTTCATAGACCGATGCAGCAAGTTCGTGAAAAAAATCGAATATTTAAACTGCCCGGGAAATATCATTCTTGCTGTTGAGCCGGACGAATATAAAAATGTAAACGGCGTGAAAGGTTTATTCTTTCCACGAAAACTTGTTTATAAATATTCTGAAGGGCAGGAAAAAGGTCAGCACCTGATGCAGATAAAACTTGATTCAGTGCAAATCTGGAAACAACAGCCACAGCAGGTAAAAGCATTGTTTGCTCCGCCGGATGTAAACAGTATTCAAAAGGAGAAAAAATAATGGCAAAAAAAAGTCTCAAGCAAAAGATATCCGAAGGACTATTATTCCTTGATGGTGCAATGGGCACACAGTTAATGGCTCGCGGCGTTGAGTCCGGCTGTAACGAAATGCTCAATATCGAATCGCCGCAGATTGTAACGGATATTCACCGCAGTTATTTTGATGCAGGAAGCGACGGCGTTTATACAAATACGTTCGGGGCAAATGAAATTTCACTTGGTCGGCACGGATTTGCAGATAAAGTCGAGCAAATTAACCGCGCAGCGGTAGAAATCGCAAGGAAAGCCGCGGATTCGACAAGCTCACCGCAGGCAGGCAGTGATAAATACGTAATAGGCGATATAGGGCCTTGCGGGGAATTTTTGAAACCATTAGGGACTCTTGAGCCGGAGAGACTTAAAGCCGTATATGCCAAACAGGCAAAGGCGCTTTGCCAGGCAGGTGTTGACGGTTTTGTAATCGAAACATTTATGGCAGTTGACGAAGCGAAGGTCGCGGCAGAGGCTGTTAAGTCTGTTTGCAATTTGCCGGTGTTTGTGTCGCTTGCTTTTGATGCGGCCCCTCGACGTGGCTCGGGGCAGACGGGGGCCGATTTCAGGACAATGATGGGTGTAAGCGTTGAAACGGCTGTGAATGAATTTTCTGCGCTGGGAGTTGATGCGATAGGATTTAACTGCGGCACTTTGAAGATGGAACAGTATTTGCAATTGGCTGAAAAATTCGCGAAGTTACTGTCGAACGTCGCCGTACCGGCGACGGCTAAACCTGTTTTGTTGGCAAAACCCAATGGCGGAAAGCCGGAGCTGGTTGACGGAAAAGCGGTATATAAACTTTCGGATAAGGATTTTGGCGACTGGCTTGACAAGATTCATAAGGCAGGGGCGGTATTGGTCGGCGGATGCTGCGGAACTACGCCGGGACATATAAAGGCGATGACAACGAAAGTGAAAAGTTAAAAGTGAAAAACTAAAAACCAAAACTGAAAATTTAAAAGTAATAGAAACATTGGAATTTAAAGTAGGAATGATAAAGTGAAGTTGATTGGTGAGGCAGAGGTGAAAAATATGAAAAAATCTAATCTTTTTTACCGGATAATACTCATAGTTCTTGTGATGACAAATATAGGTACAATCATATATGGTTCCTGGCGAGAGCTTCAGTGGAGGTATGAAATGATTGGTGAGGCAGCTTATGCCGGTTCTCTTCAGGCGAAAGTTGATTATGACCACGGGCAATTGAAAGTTTTTGAATTAGTATGTGACGACAAGAATCATTTTTCAGGTAAAAAGGATCAGTTTTCAGGTAAAAAGGATGGACAATTTGAGGTTTGGTATAAAAACTACTATTCATTTTTGGGATGGCCGCATAAATATGGCGAAGGATTATTTGTGAAAGCATACAATGCCTCGATGCAGAATCAATATAAATGTTCCCAAAAAAATGAACAAAAAAAGACGCAAGATGTAAATTTGGGACCATCTGATAAATTGGAATAGACAAAAAATCAGAAATTACTATTTTTTATAAGGGGATAAAAAATGAGTCCCGCACCTTCTCGGAAATCTCAAATTTCTAAAAGATGCGGGCTTTGCAGAATAGTCGAATAATATTTTAATCAGATTCAAAATAAATTGAATAAGAAAGAAGGTGCGGGATGAAAGCGATAAAGATTAGTTTAGTTTGTTTTTTTGTTTTTGCGTTAATGGTTGGCGGGTGCGCAGTTGCGCCGGAAAAACCGGCAGATAAAGCGGTGCTGTCGTCAGAATCGGGTGAGGCGGTTGCCATTATGAAGGCAAAAGACCCGAGTATCCAAAAATTCTTCGATAAATCTTATGCGTATGCTGTGCTGCCGAAGATTTTTAAGGGTGCGTTCATAGCAGGCGTCGCGGGCGGCAAGGGCGAAGTCTATGCGAAGAGTGAAATGATCGGTTATTGTAATATGTCGCAGGTGTCCGGCGGATTTTCGTTCGGAGGCGAATTTTACAGGGAAATAATCTTTTTCAGAGATAAGGAAGATTTGGACAAATTCAGGTCCGGGGAATATACATTCTCTGCCCAGGTAACCGGCGTAGTTATCACCGCCGGAGTTGCCGCAAAGAAAGATTATAAGGCCGGTATGGCGGTGTTTATTATGGCTGATGCAGGTTTGATGGTTGACGCATCGCTGGGCGGTCAGAAATTCAATTATGAAGCGAAGCCTGTTTTAAAGAAGGTCTGGTAGCGATTCGGCTATGCTTATATATGAACTGATAACGATAGGAATAATGCTGTTTTTTAACGCGGTGTTTGCCGCTTATGAAATGGCTCTTGCATCTGTAACAGCGGCAAGGCTTGCGGTGCTGGCCGGCGAGAAGCGAAGGGGCGCGGCTGACGCGGTCTATATGAAAAGCAGGATGGAAGCGAGTCTGGCAATCATTCAGCTTGGAGTAACGCTTGTCGGTGCGTTCGCTGCTGCGACTGGCGGTATTGGAATTGAACAACGATTAAGTCCATATCTAATAGCAACCATGAAAATCAATCACTTCGCAGCCGAGGCGTTGTCGCTGGTCTTTTTAATCATACCGCTGACATTTATTATTGTAGTTTTCGGCGAACTTGTTCCCAAGATTCTTGCGCTGAACAACAAAGAATGGGTTGTGCTTAGGCTTTCGCCGTTTATGAAAATTATTTCTGTAATTACTAACCCGATTATTTCGGTAGTTGAATCGGTTGTCAAATGGACGGTAAGAATAATTATGAAATTAAGCCCGATAAAGGGCGGCGAAAAGATGCCCGGATTTTACGATTTCAGGGCGGCGGTTTCGCTTGCGCGTGCGTCAAAACTTTTAAGCGCACGTCAGGAAAAAATTGTGCTGTCCAGCGCTCTTTTGGCCACACGGCCGGTGAAGGATATAATTATTCCCATGCAGGACATATCAATAATTTGGATTGAAAGCAGCCTGATGGATGCCCTTGTCAAGATGCATCTTGATATGCATACGAGGTTTCCAGTTTGCCGAAAGCCAGATGACCCGCAGACAATCGAAGGATATGTTAATTTCAAGGATATCGTATATGCGCTTAAGGCCAATCCTTCCGAGCCTTCGCTGAAAGGGATAACAAGGACGATAAGAAAGATTGACGCGAATATATCCATATCGCAGGCGCTGGAAATAATGATACAGGAAAAACTTCACATCGCGCTTGTCGCTTCCGGCGATGGGACGATTTTGGGAATGATAACGCTGGAAGATGTCCTGGAAGAGCTTGTCGGCGAAATAGAAGATGAATTTGATTATCTGCCTTCGCATATTCAGCCTTTCGGCAGCGCGTGGATTATGGGCGGAGGATTGGCGATGGGCAAAGTATATTCCACTGTCGGTTACAAAGGCGAAGATAAATATAAAGATACCAAATCGCCTACGCTTAGCGAATGGTGCGCACAAAAAGCACAAAAGCCGCTGGAAGGCGGAGAAATAATTGAAAGCGATAATTTGCGAGTAGTGATTCGCAAATTCCGAAGGAAGAAAGTTTCCGAAGTGCTGGTAAATTTATCTGATAGATAGGGCGGTTAGATACCTTTAATGAATCGATTATCGCTGGCTATTGCCAGCACATATTAGGGTCGCCAAATCCGCACGTGAGCCATTCGCTCGCCAAGACACGTATGTCCCGCATATTTACATAACCGTCTTTGTTGATGTCCGCATTCACCGGTGTTAAATGCCATTCATGTGCCACCTTGACAAAATCATAGAAATTCACTTTGCAGTCGTCCGTTAAATCCGCATCCAGCGACGCAATGCATAGTGGGTCGCTGGAAGTCAGCTCAATGCCGTTGCCTGTGCCGAGATTTCTCGTATATTTTTTATCAGTGCTGTTATTCCAGTGCTCATGCACTCCGAGGCTCGGGAACCGCCTCTGCACGCCGTTCGGCTCATAACCGTAAACTGTGCCGGAAGGTGGATTATTTGCCTCTGCGGCCTCGTGCATATAATCGTCTACGCCTCTATACAGGTTCGTTGTTCCTAAATTGTTTCCATACTGCGCCCTTACAAAATCCAGTCCAACCGAGTCTATCGCCACCATATCCTGGCTCATAAACAGGCTTGAGGGGTAATCTCCATTGGGGTCTGTATTCGTAAACGGAGGAAATGTGTACTTCTGGGGATAAGACCCGTTGCTGTGCTTGGCGAAACCCCACAGCCCATCCAGTATGAAAAGCACCGTCTTTTCGCCAAAGTTCCTGTTGCCCATCAAATCCACCACTGGCCGATAATGACCCATCGTCCACACGCCAGAACTATCTATATATCCAAACGCGTGAGCGGTGTCGGCAGGGTCATTCCACGGCATCGGGTATGTCGCGGTGGCCGAGCCGGGCTTGGCACAGAAACATCCGTACCAGTTCTTTCCGCAGAACGTCGCTCCTACCTGAGTATGTCCTTTCATAATGGCAAGATTTACCACGTAGTTAGCCTCGACGAAAGGCATCGGCTGCGCGGTTGGCGGTATCGTATGGCCCGTAGCTCCGAGGTGACTATAGTGAGTCGCGGTTACGCACGGGTCTGAAGGCGTTACAGGTGGACGATTCGGGTCCACGTATCTATCATCGCCTTTGTCCGCATAAAAATTAGTCACAAGATAATGCACATTCGGAAAAAGCGCATGACACCTGTCGTATTCTTTGTTCGCAATATAACGCGATGAATCGCATATTGTTATACAATTCTGCGGAACGCCGACCGTGTTAACAAGCTGCTTGAGCAGCGATACCATCATCTGCGGCGAAAGGTCTGCATAGTTATTCTCCCAAAACAGCCGCCGCTGTTCCACATGATTTGGCTTTATCGCTATCTTTTCGCCGCTGACATATCCGACATTGCCTTTGCCGTGCCGCTGGTTGAAGTACCTGAATAATTTGCCCCAGGCTTCTTCATCGGTAGTTGAATCGGTCAGCCACCTGATGCCCTTTGAATACATCTGGTCAACAACGGCCTGGTTTGTGTGATTATCATCCCAGTAGAAAACGATCGTGCTCGTATCGAGCGAATGGTCCCACGTCGTGGCATTTGAGTCGTGTACCCAAACGACACGGCCGGGATATATACCCCTTGCTACGCCCATTGGGTGGTTATTGCCGTCCGTCGGCACGAACATTGTCGCGCTTGCCTGAAACGCATCAATACCTATAGTGAACCAAGCTGTTGTTATTGCTGCGCATAAACATACGGCGGCGATTATATATTTTGCCCGCTTGATGTGCATACTGACTCGTCTTACCAGCACTGCGGTAGTGAATATTCCTATTAAATATGCGACGAAACTTGACGCTATGGGAAACGCCACTCTCTGGCAGGGATATTCGGCACGACTTGGTTTGGGAATAACTCGTATCAGAAACCATAGAGTTGCCAGCAAACCTGTTAAAGGCAAAAACCATTTATACCAGGTGTGATGCTGCCGAATTTTGTAAATTTTTCCCGTTTTTGGACAAACTCTATAGTCTGAATTTTTAGACACTTTCCTGCCTCCTAAAAAATCAATGATAACACACAAGTCTTTGAAAATCAAGAGAAAAATGCATAATATTGAGACTATCAAAGAGTCATGGCTTTTTTAGGCAAGTAATTTGATAATGGCGTTGATGGTTTTTTGTGTTGCGCCCTGATTTTCTTTGATGACTTTTTGGCCGCTGGCGCCGATTTGCCGGGCGAATTGCAGCTCGTTGAGACATTTTTGAATTGTTTCGTAAAGTTCATTTTCGTTCTTTACCTCAATGGCTCCCTGAGAATGCAAAAGCGACTTGACAGTTTGGCTGAAATTAAAAGTATGCGGGCCGAATATAGTGCATTTGCCCATCGCAGCCGACTCCATCATATCGGAGCCGCCCATCGGGACTAAAGACCTTCCGACAAAAACAATCGCAGCGAGAGAGTAAAATTTTCTTAAATCACCCATAGTATCGCCGAGGATCACAGTATCCTGATTTGTTATTTTTTCCTGGGAATTTTTTATTCGGCTGTATCTCGACAGTTCAAAACCTGATTGCTTGATAAGGCCGGCGACTTCGTCGAACCGTTCAGGTTTGCGAGGGACAATTGCCAGTCGCAGGTTATTATATTTTTCTTTTTGTTTTAATTTTTTAAATACGTCAAGTATGATTTTTTCTTCATTCGGCCCCGTGCCGCCCGCGACCCAGAGTCGCTGGCCGGCGATGTTCAACTGTCCGGCAAGCAGGTCGGCGCCTTCAACTTTATCGGTTACATGGGCTGTGTCGTATTTGACACTGCCGGTGACGATTGCTGTGTCGTGATGTCCGCCAAGAGCTATGAAGCGGTCGGCGTATTCTTTGGTTTGCGCCAGGAAAAGCGCAACTTTTTTAAAAGTAGGTTTTACGAAAAACTTAACAAGTTTATATCTTGGGAAGCTTCTGTCGCTGATTCTGCCGTTGACAACGACGACAGGGATGTTCAATTTTGCCGCCCTTGAAGTGAAATTCGGCCAGACCTCAAGCTCCATCAAAAGGCAGATGTTAGGTTTAAGATGTTTAAACGCGCGATGCACAATAAAAGAAAAATCAAATGGGAAATAAAAAACTTTTAATTCTTTGCCGTATAATTTTCGGGCCTGTTCGATGCCGGTATCAGTGGTTGCGCTTATGATTATTTCGTATTGGGGCAGGTATTTTTTCAGTTCAGCGACGATAGTTTTAGTGGCGTTGACTTCGCCGACACTGACGGCGTGAATCCAGATGCATTTTTTATCCGGAAAATTTCGGCGGACCTTGCCGAGCCTTTCGCTCCAGCCCTTCTTGTAACGGTTCTGTGTTATAACTCTATACAGGATTTTGGGGCTGATTGCGATAAGCGCAAGAAGATAAATAAGGTCATTTAGAGACTTCATTTTTAGACGTTAATTGCCTTAAAAGAATAAATGCGCCCGAAGGGATTCGAACCCCTGACCTACGGATTAGAAATCCGTTGCTCTATCCAGCTGAGCTACGGGCGCTTAAGTTTTAAGTCGTTGCAGTATAACGAGTTCCTGTGGACGCTGTCAACTCCTTTTTGGCCCATGCACCAATATCTGCACCAGGACTGCTCTGTTGGTCCTCGGTCAGTTCCCGGTTGGTTCTACATCGGTTTCATAAGTCTTTTTTTGGCAACAGTTAGTTATTTAACCATAAACGGTTACAGTTAACGTTTTTATTTTTGACAAAAGCGAAAATGATGTGATAAATTACTTCTATTATTTGTCAGATATTTACGTTTGAGGTTTTTAATGACTGATTTCAATTGTTCGTCTGTTGATCCTTTGCTGATTATGATTAATGAAAGAAAGCGATGAGTTGGCGAAATGTAAAAGCGGTACATAGAACAATTTTTGATTGTCTGAATCGAGATTTTGTCGAATTAGCAAAGGAATACGTTGATGGTTTTCCTGATTTCCACGATTCAAACACATTATTAATTGGTTCTGACTATAGTGGTGAATCGTCAAAATCGCCATATTCAGTCTATTCTTTCTTGCTGACCACTTTGGAATCATGGACTGTATTTGAATCAAAACGATTAGAAGTAAGAAAATTTTGTTTTTCAGACACAAGGCGTATGTCATTCAAAGGATTGGGGGATGTTCAAAGACAAAAAGCACTAAAGCCTTTGCTTGAGGCCGCAAATTCTTTAAAAGGCTTGTCCTTTACTATGGCTGTCAATAAGAAGTGTGTGTCATTTTTTCCAGAAAATGGTCCGATGGATTTAGCTAATCCAGATTTTTATATGTTTAAAAAATGGAAGAAAAGGGTTTTGGAAAAAGCTTTTTTGATAACTCATTGTATAAGTTTCCTTGTGGCTGGTTTGAGCAGAGAGGGGCAGGATATTTTGTGGTTTACAGACGAAGGGGATATCACCGCAAATGACGAATATGTATGTGATCTAACAAGTCTTTTTGCTTGGATTAGTAGTCTGTACTTGCAACATGATCTTGGACACTGTCGTGTTGGAACGTCTCGTTGCGATAGTGGTGAAAATCAGATAGAAGATTTGTTGGCTATTCCTGATTTGGTGGCCGGAGCTATTTCTGAGCAGCTAAGTCTGGAAAGCATCAAATTATCTAATAAGCCTACTTTCTTTTTCAAACGCTCTGATTTTACAGACAAAACTAAAAATATTTCATGGTGGTTATTGGATGCTAAAAAACATTTAAAAAAATTCGTATGCTTTGTTGATCCATCAGTAGATGGGAAAGGGCATCTAAGTTCATTCTTCCACTTTTATGATAGATGAAACAGGCAATTATCTTATGATTTTTTTACGAAAATTTAAGGTTTTGGAATATTGAGAATAATCACAAAACAACGCAAAACGAACTTTCTTACACCATCTGGTTTACGATGTTTGGCGAATTTGCCTACGGTGAATGTTTCAGCAGGTTGTGCTCACAATTGTGTCTACTGTTACACTAAAGGCTATTCAATTTATCCTGGAGATAATTCAATCGAAATTTATGAAAATATGGCAGAGAAAATTGCTGATGAGATTAAACGAAAACGGAAAAAACCGGCAGCGGTTTATTTTTGTCCTTCTTGCGACCCATTTCAGCCGGTATCTGAAGTTCAGCAGGTTACCTTTGAAGTTATGAAAATCATATTGGAAAATGGTATTGGAGTTCAGTTTGTTACTAAAGGAAGAATACCTGAAGAAATCTTCAAGTTGTTTGAAAAACACAGTTCAAAAATAGCCGGCCAAATTGGATTGATATCTGTTGATAAAAAAATCTTAAATATGTTCGAACCTAATGCAGCCAATTTACATCAGCGACTAAAGCAACTAAAAAATTTGGTAGAAATTGGGATTAAGGTGTCTGTGCGCTGCGATCCTATGATATATGGCCTAACAGATACGAGTATGCAATTACAGAGTTTGTTTTCAGCGGTTGCCAAGACCGGGTGCAAAGAAGCTGCCGTAAGCTTTCTTTTTTTACGGCCTGCAATTGCTGCCAGTCTCAAAAAGAATATTGTCGAGGCAAATATTCTGAATGAAATTTTAAAACCTTTTTCAAAAAGTGTTTGTTTGCCGATTGGTATTAAAAATTCCACAGGGACGGTTTTGCCTGTAGAAATCAGGAAATCAGCTTTTGAAAGAATCAGTAAAATAGCAGATAGTTTTGGTATCAGGATATATATTTGCGGTTGTAAGAATTGTGATATTACAACAGAAAATTGTTGTATTACACGTGAAACAGAGAATTATCAAACTCATCTATTTTAAATCTCGGCGGTAATTTAAACACTTTTGACGGATTTGTCAACTTTTGAAATGACACAAAAAGCCAATTAGTTATCCAGGGGTACCGGCGTCAAAATTTTCAGGCAGATGAGCTTTTTTAGTTTTTAATCTTTGCCTGAATGACTCCATATACAAATAGAACACCGGCGTTACATAAAGTGTAAGAGTCTGTGAAAAAAGCAAACCGCCGACAACGGCAAGACCCAAAGGCCTTCTTGATTCGGCACCTGCGCCAAAGCCCATCGCAATCGGCAGGCCGGCCATCAAAGCGGCCATCGTCGTCATCATAATGGGACGGAATCTTACCAGACAGGCCTCAAAAATAGCATCGTGCGGATTTTTTCCTTCCGTTCGCTGGGCTTCAAGCGCGAAGTCAATCATCATAATGCCGTTTTTCTTGACCAGACCGACAAGCATAATTATGCCGACAAAAGCATATATGGAAAGTTCAGTCCTGAAGAGCAGCAGCGTCAGCAATGCACCAAAACCTGCGAATGGAAGGGCTGAAAGGATAGTAATAGGATGAATAAAACTTTCATACAAAATGCCAAGAACAAGGTAAATAACAAGAATCGCCAGGACCAGCAATAATCCAAGTCCCTTGAAAGAAGAACGAAATGCAGCGGCGGTTCCCTGAAAGCTTGTGTTAATCGTCGCCGGCAATGTTTCCTTTGCTA
>Ga0187886_1003689_pt1 | contig 11346 bp, 8 predicted proteins | sample June2016WEW_20_1_FD_133001 | JGI IMG/M metagenome (GOLD analysis project Ga0187886, IMG submission 133001) | Peatland microbial communities from SPRUCE experiment site at the Marcell Experimental Forest, Minnesota, USA - June2016WEW_20_150 | ecosystem: Environmental > Terrestrial > Soil >...
AACCACTTCTTCGCCCGCAGCCAAGCCGTCGTCGATGACCCACAACGGACCGACGCGATCCCCGACCTTCACCTTCCGGATGGAAATGCTGTTCTGCGCGGTGACGACGGCCACTTCGTAAGTTCCCTGTAGTTCCGTCACGCAGCGCTGCGGAACGAGAACCGCTCCTTGGCGTACGCCAACCAGCGCGCGAACGCGCCCAAACTGCCCGGGGCGGAGGATGTTCCCAGGATTGGGAAAAGCTCCGACCACCCGGATCGTTCCGGTCTGAGGATCCACCTGCCGGTCAGTGAAGATAACCTGCCCCTTGTGTGAATAAGTCGAACCGTTCGAGAGGATCAGGTCCAGCACCCGGGAATCCGAAGTATGCAGTAAATCGCCAGCTGAGTTTTTTTTCGGTAGGTTGGAGGCGAATTGAAGGTACTCCTGCTCGCTGATGGGGAAATAGACTTTGATGGGATCGAGCTGGGAAACCGTCGTGAGGACCGTCGCCGGTCCAACCAGATTACCCATCTGCGTCGTGGCGATTCCCGCGATCCCGTCCACAAGGGAACGGACGCTGGTGAATCCGAGGTTCAGTTGCGCCTGCTCGACCGCAGCCTCAGCAGCCTGAATAGAGGCCCGAGCCAGCATTTGCGCAGCCGTTTCGGCGTCAAGCTGGCTCTGCGCGATGGCCCGTTCCTTGACCAGGGGCGTGTCGCGCTTCACATTGACGTCAGCCAAGTAGAGTTGTGCCCGTGCTTGGGCCAGTTGCCCTTTCGCCTGGTCGAGCACCGCCTGGAACGGCCGCGGGTCGATTTCAAACAGCACATCACCCTTGTGGACGTAGGAGCCTTCCTTGTAGTTCTGGCTGATGAGATACCCGCTCACCTGGGGCTGAATCTGGGCGTTTACGTAGCCCTCCAGGGTTGCAACCCATTCGGCGTGGACGGGCACGTCCATTTGGATTGCCTTCACCACCCCCACCGGTGTGCGCGGACTTGCGGCGGCAAGCTGCGGCTTCGGACCGCCGCAACTCGGGCCCGTCAACACCTCGACCGCGAGCGCGGCCAGGATCAGGCTAACGCGCAGCCCGGCGGACGCCCCAGCGAAGGCCTTGGATATTGCCGGACAGGCGGCCGGTGGCAACACATGAGGACTGGATTCTTCTGGCTGGCGCCAAGAAACAAAGTCTATGCTCATCAAATTCAGCACCCTATTCTTAACAATACCTGGGACTTCAGACATTCTGACTGCCCTTCCAGTGCCCGCCTGCACTTGCTCACCGGTATCCAATGGTCTCACTGCCACCTCTGCCGGTCTCAGCCGAGCCTCTATATATAAATCATTTGATTGATATAATTCAACACCCATTCTATAATCGGCAGCGTGCGGTGGGGGATCCCCGTGAAACCGAACCGATTGTTATCCACCAAAACCCGGCCTACCAGCGACCGCGGCGAGGTCACGCGGCAACGCCTCCTCGAGGTGGCTATTCGGGTCTTTGCGGCGCGCGGCTTCGATGGCGCCCGCACCCGGGATATCGCCAAGGCGGCCAAGACGAACATTGTCTCGATTGCGTACTATTTCGGGAACAAGCAGGGACTTTACCATGCTGTGGCACTGCACGTGGCAGCCCGCTGGGCTGCTCATCAGAAACCCCTGGTCCAGCAGGCACGGACGTCAATGGCTCGCCCCGGAGTCACGCACCGCGAGTTGGTCGGGATACTCTGCACTTTGTTGTGCGACTTTGTCCGGCTTATCTTGGGCAACTTCCTACCCGACTGCTACGGAAAATTTCTCAGTCAGGCGGCCTCTGGGCCGGCCCGAGAATTTTCCGTCATAGAGCGCGGTCTTGCGCCGTTGCGGGTCACATTGGCCGAAGCCATCGCCGGGCTTGCCGGAGAATCCGCAGCCTCGTCTGCCACTCAAGTGCGGGCCCTGTCCATTATCGGGTCCTGTATTTGCTTCCGCCGCGACCGCCCCGCCGTGCTGCACGCGCTGAAATGGAAGCAGATCGGCGCCAAGGAGCTCAAGGTGATCGAGACGGCCATTGAGGCCAATATTCGGGCCATGTTCTCCCGATGAGGGACAGATTCAGTTCGTCCCTCGCTTGGCTAGATTGGGCATCGTTTCCCTTGTCGTCTTGAATTCCGAATTCGCCTTCCAGGTTAGGTAAACTTTTGCATTTGCGACGCGGTAGCCGACCGCTCCGAGAAGCTGCAGATCCTCGACGGCGCCGCGCAGGTCCCAGTAAGGCTTCAATTTGTCGGAGGGTTTGTGGTAATCCTCTGCGGTGAACTTCTCCCACGTCTCCAGCCTCCACCTCTCCGGCTTGCCAACATAATCCACGCCTTTGCTCGGATCCGGTACCGCCCCAGCAACCCCTCGATGGCCTTCTGCAGTTGCTCCCATAAGCAACGCTGTTCCGGGACGAAGCCGTGGGAGCCCTGGATGCTGCCAACTCCAAGGAGTATGTGCACATGCTGCGCCGGGCCATGGACCTGGGCGGGTTTCATCAAGCGATCTTCATCTGCCACACGCCACTCGTTTGGGAACTGGCAGATAGCATCCTTTCAGTCGGTGGCGGCTGTGTAGTGATGGGCAATCAGCAAGTAGCTTCTACTGAATGAGGCGGAGAGACTGCTGATCCGCGATCAGCGGATATGACCGGTAGGCCCAGAAAATACCGGCAATCAGTGTGTGCCAGTCGCGAGCCAGATTATCGATAGACTGGATTCCGCGCGACAGTTTCCGACATGCCGACTTTTCAGGCCCAAACCGCTCCAAGTGATATTGATTACCTGAAAATCGCTGGGGCGAGGGGATTTCCCACCAGGAATCGTCGGTTGTACCATCGGTAAACACTGCGGCGTTGATCGCGGGTAATCGCCACGGCTTCGGCCTCGCGATTACGTATTCGGAACCCTTGACGTTACTATGTCCTAGGTGTAGGTTCGTGTCCGGAACAAACTCTGCCAGGGAAATCGGAGGTCGGGACACTCAATAGCCCGAGCGCAACGATCGGCCAAGGGTCCTCAGAAGGCGACGCCGTAGGCACGCCACTGAGCAACCGGAACGATTCTGCTAGGAGACCATGAGTGGACAAGATCTGGCTGAAAAACTATCTCGCCCGTATGCCGTCAGAGATCGACCTAGACGAATTTTGCTCGATCAACCACCTACTGGAGACTGCCTTCCGGCGGTTCCCACAGCATTGGGCGTACCGAAACCTGGGTAAGACACTTACCTACGCGCAGGTCGACCGGTTGAGCCGCGATTTCGCCGCGTGGGTACAAGGCCTCATTCTGAAAAGAGGAGAATTGCATCCATGGGACATCTTGTAGGGAAGGACCTCTACCGTCAGGTCGGGCGCAAGGTGGACGGCCTGACCGCCAGGGCACCCTGGAACGACACGCTGCACCGGATCGTCAAGGAGCTGTTCTCCGAAGAAGAGGCCGAGGTCTTCGTGCGGATGCCGTACTCGTTGTCGCCGTTCGCTCACGTGGCCAAGGTGACGGGCATGGAGGAGGCGAAACTACGGACGCTCCTCGACGGTATGGGCGACAAGGGGCTAGTCACCGACTTCTGGCTCGGTGACGGCTACTGGTATATGCCGAGCCCGCTGTTCATCGGCCTTTTTGAGTTCACGATGATGCGAACCGGCGAGGGGGTGGACTCACGCTTGCTGGGGACATTGTTCAACCAGTACCTTGAGGACGGCGCCGCCTTTACCGCCAACACCCAAGGCGGCAAGCGGGTGTTCGTTGAACGGGTTCTGCCGCACCAGGAAGCGCTCGGCGAGCACGTGGAGATCCTCGACTACGAAAAAGCCTCCGCGATTGTCGACCGCTCGCAGCGGTTCGCCCTCGGGATCTGCTCGTGCCGGCACGAGAAACAGCACGCCGGAGCGCGAGGCTGCCGCACTCCCCTCGAGGTGTGCTCGACCTTCGGGATCGCCGCCGATTATATGATCCGCCACAAACTTGCGCGCGAGGTCTCGAAGTCCGAAATGCGCGACAACTTTGCCCGCTCACGGGAACTTGGGCTTGTGTTCTGCGCGGACAACGTGCAACAGGGTGTAATGTTCGTCTGCCAATGCTGCGGTTGCTGCTGCAATGCCCTTCGGGCCATCAGCCGTTTTGGCTGCACGAACTTCGTCACCACCTCATCGTTCATCGCCGACTCGGACCCGGCCACCTGTAAAGGGTGCGGAAAATGCGCCAAGGCGTGTCCGATCGAGGCGATCGAGATGGTCGCTGATGGTGACGGCGTAAAGCCGAAGGCGAAGAAGCCGCGCATTGACCTTGATGTATGCCTGGGTTGCGGCGTGTGTGCGCTCAAGTGCGACTTCCGTGCGATGCGGCTCGTAAACAGACCGCAGCGGGTGCTCCACCCGGAGACGACGTTCCAGCGCGTCATTCTCCAGTGTTTGGAACGCGGCACGCTGCAAAACCAGCTCTTCGACAACCCCTCGAGCCGGACGCAGGGTGCGGTGCGGGCGATCATCGGCGCCTTCCTGAGCCTGCCCGTGGTCAAGAGGGCGCTGATGAGTGACGCCTTCCGTTCGCGCTTCCTGGCCGCGATGTCCGCGGGAGTCCGCGCGCAGGGCAGAACCGAGCTGCTCAGGTTCTGAGCCAACGAACCCCAGCGGGCTTTTGCTGCGAGGCCAAATCTTGACGCGCTGACCGGTGTACTCGGATCTCAAATCTCCGTGCCACGGTCCAGGCGCTCCTACTCGAGATGGATGGCCTACGGTCCGGTTTATAAGTAGCTTGGTATCCGGCGACTGTTGACGGGGCAAAAACGACATAACACCGGCCGAAGGCCAATCCAATTTGCCGTAATTTCAGCAACCTGGAAACTTAACCCGTGCTGTTACGAAACGGGTTCCAAAGAAATAGATCCTCCCTAGTCGCCAAGGGGCGGCCTATTCCGCCCCTTTTTGCCAGCAGCCCATCGTGAGATCAGCTGACCCCCTCGGGTTCAATTCCCATCTTGTCGTTGACGGCGCTTTGGAGCCTCTGTTTGCAACCCAGGTATCTTTCAGTGGTCTGAATCAAAACGTGCCCGAGCAAGAATTGGATTTGATCCAGTTCGCCGCCCGCCAGATGGCAGAGCCGGGCGCATGTGCGGCGACTATGCCGAGATCGGCATAGTCGCCGCTATGCCGCGTGGAAAAATATGCCGAGCTGCCCTCTGCCCTCCTTGTGGTTTGCAGAGTCTGTGTTCGACGACTCGGCATAGTTTGGGGTCACTTTCTGGTATCCCATTAAGCCAGGAGGTGACCCATGCATCGATTCTTTTCCAAACCTGAAACTTTGCTGAGGCTGCGCCGCGGGCCTTTGGGTGATTACCTGGATCGGTACGCCGATTGGCTCTCCGCGCAAGGCTTCTGCCGGGCGGCCGCCCGGTCACATTTGGTCCAAATTGCAGATTTCAGTCTCTGGCTCGACAAGCAGGGGTTGATCCTCAACGACGTCCAGCCCACGGGAATCGACTCCTTCATCGAAGATCGACGGCGAAGGGTTAAACCCCACGCTGAGCGGTCCACACTACAGCGCGTCCTACGACTGGTGAGACCAGAGGCATGTACAAAGGTTTCTCCACCCCTCAACGCTTCCCAAGTTCTTCTTCAGGATTTCCGCCGCCATTTCCTGGAGGAGCGTGGAGCCGCCCTCGTGTCGTACCTCACGTTGCAGCCAATTCTCCGTCAGTTCCTTTCGGATTGCTTCCCTGGCGGGACAATCGACTGCGCGCGGCTGACTGCCCACGATGTCATTGGATTCGTGCGCCGTTACGCCTATCGTCACAGCCCAGGCCGTGCCAGGCTATTGGTCACAGCTCTCCGCGTCTTTCTCCGCTACTTGTGCCAGCGCGGGGATATCACGAGTGCTCTGGCAGCCTGCGTGCCTCGTGTGGCCATGTGGCCAGGATCAACTATCCCGAAGTTCCTTTCTTCAGACCAAGTTCGCCAAGTGCTGGCCCAGTGCGATCAGAACAGTGCCACCGGCATGCGGAATTACGCCATCCTGTTGCTGCTCTCCCGGCTGGGCTTCCGTGCCGATGAGATCGTACGGCTGACCCTCGATAACATCGACTGGGAGACCGGCTGCATCACCTTCCGCGGCAAAGGTGGGTACGGGGCACAGATGCCCTTGCCGGCCGACGTCGGAGAAGCGATTGTCCGCTATCTTCAGCGCGGGCGTCCCCGCTCGCCCTGCCGCCGATTGTTCCTCCGTCATGCAGCGCCTAAGGTCGGCTTTGCCAACTCTGGTGCCATTGCCACATTGGTGCGGCGGGCCATCATACGGGCTGGCATCAACTCCCAGCGTAAAGGTTCACATCTGTTCCGTCACAGTCTTGCCACACGTATGGTCAACGAGGGCTCTTCTCTTCCGGAGATTGCCGAGCTGCTCCGGCACCAATCGATCGAAACGACAAACCTCTATGCAGCCATTTTGTGGGCCACCTGAAGGAACAGCCGCCGGTCGCGGTCCTTCATGCGGCTTACCAGGTCCTGCAATTTGTTTAAGAAGCGAGCGTCACGAGGGGAGACCCCCGAAGGCTGCGGAGACTGTATCACCAGGATCATGGGTGGGCAAGATTACCCTGCGGTTTTGGAGGTGCGGCTCAGCTATACGAAGAAGTCCAGCGGCTTCCCATATACCTGAAGAAGCGTGCCCCACGCTTGAGGTCACGGTTCGGAAAGCCGTGGAAACTGAAACGGTGACGAGCTTCTAGGAAACTGAGCCAGTGTCCGGAGTCTTCATTAACGCTGCTTACACTTTTTCGATTCTGATCAGCTTCGCGTCGGCAATGGGAAGGGAGAGTTGCAAGACATCGGAAACGCGCATGCGGTCCGCCGAACTCCCGTACCGAACGAGATACTCTCCCTTCTCCAATCCCTTGAGCTCCAGCTCGGCCTTTTTCACGACTCCTGTCGAGTCACTCAGGCGGAGCTCCAACCGCTTCCCGGCATCGCTCAGGGCCACCTGGTCGACCTCTCCCTGCGCAGCCTCCAGATCGATCTTGTGCGGCACGAACCTCAGCCGCTTTTTCAGGCCATCCTGGGGATAGACGCGGACCTCCTTCCCAGAAGATTCCACTCGGCAACCGCAACCAATCAGGCCAAAGGAATCATCCTGGATGACATAGGACTTCACGGCCTTAAGAAAACCGAACTGCGCGATCCCGCCGTCCAAGGTCCTTGGGGGTACGAAGTCGAACACCCCCGGCGTGGAAATGAAATGCGCAAAGCACATACCGTCGGGAAGCAGGTCGACTTCCACGCTCATCACGCCCGCGAATCCCTTGATCAACGTATCCAGGTCGCCGGTGTCCTCGAACCCGCGCAGCAAGGCCCAGCCATTGGTCGACTCGGTGTACCAGCAGGTCAGATCGCCCTTGTTGTCATTGCCGTATTGAAACCAGATCGGCTGGTTCCCTCCTCGAAGTGCTTTAGTGATTTGCAGCGTCTTGAGGTTCTTCTCGGTATTACCGAAGTAGCGCGTAAAGAAATAGACTTGTTCGTGGGCGGTAGTGTCCACTGGGTACTCGGAAGCGTACGGATAGGGGTCGTTGAGGAAGACCTCGTTGCACTGCCGCATTTCCTCCAGCAGTTTGCCGTGTTCCTCCTGCCATCCTTCTTTTCCGAGGTCCTCGAGAATGTTCACAGCGTTCCCGCCGCCCATCACGCCGACATGTCCCCAGGGGTCCGTCTGGAACATTTGCAGGCAGGTCCGGTACGACATCCTCAGGTATTCCTCCGGGCTCTTGCGCGTCAGCAGCCCATAGCGCTTGCCGATGCGGTACAGGGCGTGATAAATGTTCATGACGTGAGCGTAGTTGTACGCTCGATAGGTCGTCTTGGATCGTTCCTCCGTCCAATGGCTCCAGGGGCTCGATGGATACCTTTCCTTCCAATAAAGCGAGGCGCGGACGGCGTACGTCTCGGGATTCTGAATGTACTTGAACAGGCAATCGGCGACATAGGTCTCCAGGGTCGCCACTTCTTTCGGGGAAGGATAGTAGACGTTCTTCTCGGCCAAGAACAAAGGCTCTGAAAAGCCGAATTCGGCGTCGCTTCCGCCCACCTCCGACACTTCATCAGAGTCGAGGAAAGTGCTCCCGATGCGATGGTCAAAGGGCAAGAACATGTGGTGCCGGTGATAGGGATCCTCGGGGTTCTCGTAGAATTCCCGTTCCACAATGAACCGCCCCCGGGCCTTCAGCAGTTGCGCGATGTCCTCGATGCAGTAGAAGTGCAGATTGGTCCAGCGGCCGCCATAGTGCAATCTCAGGCTCTTCTGGCCTCGGCCCTTGAATGACAGCGTCAGCAAGGTTTTGTCATCGACGCGCTTCTTTTCCTTGACCGTAATGTCGTCGGAAAGGAAATCGATTTTCTCCACGTCGGATTTCGATTTCAACTCCACGAAGGCGTCGGTATTCTCCTGAACCACCATGGAGGGCAGAACCCGGATGCCGAGGTTGCCCGCTTTGCAGAGCTCCTCCCGAATCGCGTCATAACTCTCCACGAAGGCGAAGCGCAGTTGGCAAGACCACTTCTCCCCGGGCTGTAAGACCAGCGAGGTGTGCCCGTTCACCCAGGGATTTTTGTCCCATTTCCGCAAGTTCTTTGTGGCCCAAGAATGGATGGCCAGAATGTTTGGTCCATCCCACCAGTACACCTGTTCACCGAAAGAACTGCCGTCACGATAGACGCACTCAAATGCCGTGTCCTGCATGGCCTGGAGAAGAAGAAACGGCGCATTGCCCAGAGGGCGCTGGATGAGCACGTAGGAGCTGTGCCCGCCTGCAAAGTGGTGAGCCACGACCTTCTGCTCGTGGAACAGTTTCTGGATCCGCGGGTATTGCTCGTGGTAGACGGAGAAGGAATCGGCGGGAATTCTCAGCGGGTGCTCTGTCTCGTCAGGGGGAAAAGGCCGGCCGGTTTGGGGATCCAGGTAGAACTCGCCGTAGTCATCGTTCACCGTCAAGGGGAATCCGAGTTCGCCGATCTCCAGGACGTGATCCGTGACGTTGCGGAGTTCGACATCCCAGAACAGCGAATTGTCCTCTCCACTGGGATACTTCATGGCGAGACTGAAACTCCGGATACCGTCCTCATTTTTCGAGGCTCCCTCATAGTTAACGGCGAACGTTCCTGCGTCGAAGCTCACCCGCCGAATATCACCGGACCTTCCGGTCAGCTCCGGCCTCCACTTTCCCTCCAGGATGAACTGCACGCGTGGCGACCAATGGCGATGTGCCGGGTTGGTGTCGGTGATGTCCCAGACGGCAGTGACGAGATCCCCGGTCCATCGGGAGTTGGAGGCATCAACCCCGGGCGTGTTGTGTTCGTTCCCGATAAAGTTCGTCCCCAGCGGGTCGCCCTTCTTGGTGATCGACGAAATCGAACCGTACCTTCGGTCGAAAGCGACGATCATGTCCCCTGCGGTCAGTTCAACAAAATGATTTTCGTGTGGGCCCATGGGAGCGTGCGAGGTGAGGGAAGCTGGTTCCGCGCGCTGGACCGCTTCCGACAATTGACGAGCGGGCGGTTCCCCACCCTGCGCCGCCTGCGCCAACTGATCAGCAGGGGGGGGGCCTTCCCTGAACCAACGGCCAATATAGTCGTCGCACCCGCTACACCCACATCCTTAAAGAGCTCCCGGCGAGTCATTCGCTTGCTCATGGTTGCCTCCCTGATCAGGAATCGTCTGGCCTTGCAATGCTCGTGCGCTTCCCGGGCCTCGAATTCAGACGCATGCGTCCCCCGAGCCGTTCTCATCAGCCTGTCCGTGCACCCCGCGCCCACACAAGTCGACCACCCGCCACTTGGACAAGCGCGATCCAGCAGCATTTCGGTCCCCCGCCGGATGCGGAGCGCCACTTGTTCAGTTTTGCAGCAAAGGCTGTCCTGACCCTCGTGCATAAGGGCGATCACGAGGCAGTCCTGGGCGGAAAACTCAGTTTGCTCGCAGACTGCCACGTAGGCCGGGACGTTTCGCTGCTGGGCGTAGATGGCGCGCAGTACCTCGAACCGGCGGCGGGACGGTTGCCCGGTCTTGTCATTTACCTGGGATAAACCCCTTGCCGCACGCTCGAGGGTGGCGAGGCCCGCTTTATATAACACCTTTACGACCTCGAGTTCAAGTTGGCAGGTGTTTTCAGCCCGGGTACTTTGAAAAGGCGGCTTAGTGTAGACCTCCCCCCTTGCGGTGGTCGCCGGCGGCAGGGCACCATCGCGCCGATGTTTCTGTGAGCGAATCTCCGGCACAAGGATGGCAAGGGTCACACCTACTGGTCTTTGGTTGAGACCGTGCGGACACCGGACGGGCCGCGCCAGCGCGCCCTCTGCTACTTGGGTGAACTGAACGGGTCTGCCCCTGCGTGCTGGCTGAAAACGATCCAGGTCTTCAACGAACAAGGCGAGAGCCATCGACTGAAATTATTTGCCTCTGAGGTCGAGCTGCACGCAGACGATACGGGTTTGGCGCGCGTGCGGCTCGACCAGGTGCGGCTGGGGCGGCCGCGCCGGTTTGGAGGCGGGCAATCCGCTTGCGACGCGTCACCATGCCCAACACCGAGCAGAGAGAACTCCTCGACCTACTCGGGATCACGGTGTCCGATCGGCTCAGTTTTGACTTCGAATGTCGTGTAGACATGGCGAGGACCTGAACTGATTCCAGTGCACTTGGCCGATTTTTCGACGCGCTCGTTACGAACTTGGGTTAGAGCGGGTCCGCACGCAGGAAGGGCTTACGGCGTCGCGCATTGCCTCTGAAAAGTATTCTAGCTTCTTCGATCGCAATGAGGCCCATTGCGGTCGAGGTTGCAGTGGCTCCGGACCTTCGGCGAAAGCCCAACCTTGCCGGACGTAGGATCCACATGGCAGGACAATCGATCATAACTGATCTCATGCCGCTCCCAATCTCGTTTCACGCGACGACGTCCGGCAGCTCGGGAAGACGCACCTTCGAGCCAATGAAGCTGTAATAAGTGACGAATGCGTAGCAGAACAGCGGAACGAGCAGGGCCATGGCCATGCTATGGCTTATCTGGAATACCAACCCCATGATGGGGGTGAAGACCGCCCCGCCGATAATTGCCATGATGATGATTGATCCACCCAGCTTCGTGTTGGGGCCCAACTCCTTGATTCCCAACGCAAAGATGGTCGGGAACATGAGGGACATGAAGAAACTGGTGAGGAAGACTGCGAAGACGCCGACCCACCCTGGGAACAGAATCCCCACGCCCGCCAGTGCCATGTTGATGCAGCCATAAATCCCCATGAGCCTGCTTGGCTGGACAAACTTCATGAGATAGGTAGCCGTGAACCTCCCGACCCCAAATGCCACA
>Ga0187886_1003690_pt1 | contig 11343 bp, 10 predicted proteins | sample June2016WEW_20_1_FD_133001 | JGI IMG/M metagenome (GOLD analysis project Ga0187886, IMG submission 133001) | Peatland microbial communities from SPRUCE experiment site at the Marcell Experimental Forest, Minnesota, USA - June2016WEW_20_150 | ecosystem: Environmental > Terrestrial > Soil >...
GAACCCTTGACGGCGAGGACCGTTCCAGAATCTTGGCGTGCAAGGGAAAGGGGGCGGGGGTCTCAGGGGGTTTCCCCCTGGCGGGGGTCCGGGGCAGCGCCCCGCGCACCTTACCGCGTGCGTCGTCGGCGCGCGGTATCAAGAAAGTCAGCCGCTGCCTCATGAGATCTCCTGGTTTTGGACATAGTCCGCCCTTCGCCGCTCCCTCGCCGACCAGTGAGCGGCGCGGTATCCCCCTGCGCCGCTTCTTGCTCTAAACCGCCGACTCGCCCTGCTTCCATTCGCACTCTGTACGGAGCTGTCCGCTCCGGTGCCGGTTGGTGTCCTCGATCTTAAGACGGGCGCTGCCATCTCAGTGCCGGACTGAACTTCTCCTGGGCAGAAGAATCCGTCCCGCCACGACCTCGCAGTCACCCCAACTCGGCGATTTACTGTTGAATTCAAACTACGTCCTCTTACGCCGCCGCCTTCTTCGCCGCGCTGTTTCGCAGCGGCTCATAGACCTCGCCGGTCACCCACAACCGGTGCAACAGCACGGCCAGCTTTCTGGCCACTGCCACCACCGCTCGCTTCTTGGCGTTCTTGCCCCCGCGTTCGGCCAGCTTCAGACCCCACCGCTTCAGATCCGTGTCCGGCCCCCGCCGGCTCAAGATGCAGTGGGCCCCTTGCACCAGCAGCTTGCGCAGATAGATGTCGCCTTCCTTGGTGATCCGCAGTTGCGGCGGGCTCTCTCCCGACTCGCTCCGCTTCGGCCGCAGCCCCACGTAACAGCCCACATCCCGGCTCTTCTCAAACCGGTCTCGATCTTCCAGCGTCAGCACGAACGTCAGAGCGATCAAGGGTCCCACTCCGCTCACCTGCCGCAGAAGCTGGGTTTCCGGATACTCGGTCCGGGCGATCTGCTCCACTTGCCGGTCGTACTCCTGGATCTTTTCCGTCAGCGATTCTACTTGCTGCAACAGCGGCTTCAACGGCTCCCGCAGCTTTTCCGGCAGCGGTTCTAACCGCTCCACTCCCAGACTGTCGGTGTCGCAGGAGGGCAGCCGCTCGCCCGCCGATTTCACCAGCCCGCGGACCGCATTCACCAAGCCCGTCCGCGCATCCACCAGCGCCGCCCGTCCCCGGATCACCAGCAGGTCCTGCTGGGCTTTCTCCCCGCGGTGGCGGATGGGCCGCAACAACTGCGGGTCCACTCGCGCCAGGCGGGCCAAGGTCTGCGCGTCCATCCGGTCGTCTTTCCGGCTGCTGGCGCTGATCAACCGCACCTGCCGCGCGTTGGCCACGATCACCTCATGGCCGAGGCTGCTCAACAACCGGCTCAACCACGGAGAATGGATTCCCACTTCGATCGCGATCCGGCAGCGCCCCAGGCACCCGAACTTTGCGGCCATGCCCTTCTTCGTGGTCGCCACGCTGCCTTCCGCTTCCACTTCCCCGTTCTCATCCAGCACGCAATAGCGGCTGGTCTTGTCTCCCAGGTCCAGGCCGATCGTGATCGGACCTCGTGCGAGAACTCCAGCTCGCTTCGGACTCTGTTTGACGGTGCTATTCTTCTTCACGGCCGGTCTCCTTTGCACTTCGAGTGCGTTCTCTTGGGAGCATATCGCATCCCGCCGGGACCGGCCCTCTCATCCCATCTCGGCGGAGCGGCGGAGACGGGTCTGTCGGTATTCCGAGCCACGACCGGACCGTGCGCGAGTGGAAACGAGAGCGTAATGAAACCGTTTTCGGCCCTGTTGCTCTTCGGCGGGCGGAAACACGGTACGTGCACGCTGCATATCGAGAGGCAGCCCCCACGCGAATTGGCGGTCGAATCGCTGGGCCGGATGATCGAAGTGACACTGCCCGAACTGAAGCTGTGGGGCGTGCTCGAGTTCAGGCGAGACGGGAGGATCGCTAGTGGAGCAATCACGACGCCAGTTCCTCGGCACAGTCGCCTTGGGTAGCGCCGCGGCAGTTTCCAGCCATGCCGCTGTGGACCCGTCTGCGCCGGTTGCGATCGACGTGGGCCGGCAACTCTTCGTCGACGACTTCCTCATTGCCGAGACGAACCTGAGGCGGACCTTCCATAAGCCCCGGCTGTACGACGGCAACCCGGTCCTGAAACCGGAGACTCCTCTCGAGATGAATGGCGGAGTCCGTCCGGTCGCGGCGCCCTTCAACGACGGCGTTGTCTACGATCCCAAGGACCGGCTGTTCAAGATGTGGTACCACGCGGGCTGGTTTGACGCGGTTGGCTATGCCATCAGCGAGGACGGGCTGAAGTGGAAGAGGCCCTCGCTCGACATCGTCCCCGGCACGAACCGAGTGAATCCGGCCCGCAAGGGCTACGATCGCGACGGATGCCCGGTCTGGCTGGACCATGAGGCGGCCGATCCCAGTCAGCGGTTCAAGATGTTCACATATTATCGCCACAGGCGTGACGCATCCGTTCCCCCGCCCGAGCGTCACTGGGGAGGCAGCGCGACCGGCGCCTGGGACTGGGAATGCGCCGAGGTGCGCGCTTCACCGGACGGCATTCACTGGAGCGATCCGGTCTTCACAGGACCGCTCGGCGACAACTCGGGTTTCTTCTACAATCCGTTCCGCAAGACCTGGGTTTATACGATCCGCATGCGCCGTCCCCGCGGGCGCTCCCGAGCCTGGCGCGAGCATCCCGATCTGCTTGCCGGGGCAATCTGGAAACCCGATTGGCAGGCGAAAGGACCGGATATCAGTTTCTGGCTGTCGGCCGATGACCTGGACCTGCCCGATCCCGAACTGGGTTACCGCACCGAACTGTACGACGTCGATGCGGTCGCGTACGAGAGCGTCATGCTGGGCCTCCTGGCGCTCTTCAAGGGCATTCCCGAGCCGCGGGCGCCCAAGGTCAACGACCTGACGGTCGCGTTCTGCCGCGAGGGCTTCCGCTGGGACCGGCCGGACCGGACTGCGTTCCTGGCGTGTTCTCGCGAGAAAGGAACCTGGAACCGCGGCTACCTGCACGCGGCCGGAGGGATCTGCCTCGTTGTCGGCGATCAGCTCTACTTCTACTTCGGCGCCTGGTCCGGCATATCGCCCGAGTTGGGCCTGGACACCTACGCGGGAGGAAGCACCGGAGTCGCGATGCTGCGCCGCGACGGCTTTGCGTCGATGGACGACCCGCCGACCGCGATTCCGTCCGCGAAGCCCGCGAGGGAGGTCGGAACCCTGACAACCCGACCGGTGACGTTCAGCGGCCGGCATCTGTTCGTGAACGCGAAGATGATCCGCAGCGACCTTCGCGCCGAGATCCTCGACCGGAACGGCCGCGTCATCGAGCCGTTCTCTCTCTCCAATTGCGTTCCGTTCACGGACAACGCGACCAAGCACGCCGTGGAGTGGAAGCACGGAGCCGACCTGAAGGTCCTGGCCGGCCAGCCGGTGCGATTCCGGTTCCAACTCACGGGCGGGCAGTTGTACTCGTTCTTGGTCAGCCCGGACGCGAGTGGCGCCAGTTATGGCTACATCGGAGCCGGCGGGCCCGGCTTCACCGGTCCGACGGACACTACAGGAGCCTAGGAGCCAACCGTGCCTCAATCCCGCCGGGAATTTCTCGGCACAGCCGCTCTGAGCAGCGTCGCGTTGTCGACCCAAGCTGCTTCTAATGCCCCGATCTCGATCGATGTCGGACGGCAGCTCTTCGTCGACGACTTCCTCATCGCCGATACCAATCTGAGGCGGACCTTCCACAAGCCGCGGCTTTACGAAGTCAACCCGATCCTCAAGCCGGAAACGCCGATGGAGCTGAACGGCGGGTATCGTCCGGTCGCGGTGCCCTTCAGCGACGCCGTCATCTACGATCCCATGGACCGGCTGTTCAAGATGTGGTATCACGCCGGCTGGTACGACGGCGTCGCCTACGCGATCAGCGAGGACGGCCTGAAGTGGACCAGGCCGTCGCTCGACATCGAGCCCGGCACGAACCGCGTCGTCCCGGCCCGCAAGGGCTGGGAGCGCAACGGGTGCACCGTCTGGCTGGATCACGAAGCGACCGATCCGCAGCAGCGGTTCAAGGTCTTCACCTGTTTCCGCCACAAGCGCGACGCCTCGGTTAAGCCGGCAGTGCGGCATGGGCAGGAACCACGCAGGTCCGGGACTGGGATGCGGCCGAGGTACGCAGGTCGCCGGATGGCATCCACTGGAGCGATCCGGTCTACACGGGTGCGCTCGGGGATAACTCGGGGATGTTCTACAACCCGTTCCGCAAGACCTGGGTCTACAGCATCCGGACGCGCCGGCCGCAGGGCCGTGTGCGGGCTTACCGCGAGCACGCCGACCTGCTCAAAGGCGCGGTGTGGGAGCCCGATTGGGGGGCCCAAGGGCCGGACGTCAATTTCCGGCTGTCGGCGGATGAACTGGACCTGCCCGATCCCGAACTGGGCTACCGCCCCGAGCTTTATAAGGTTGATGCGGGGCCGTGCGAGAGCCTCATGATCGCGCTCCTGGCGCTGTACAAGGGAATCCCGGAGCCAGACTGCCCGAAGATCAACGACCTCACGGTCGCCTTCTGCCGCCAGGGCTTCCGCTTCGAGCGGCCGGACCGAACCGCGTTCCTGGCGTGCTCTCGCCAGAAGGGGACCTGGAACCGCGGGTACCTGTACGCCGCCGGGGGAATCTGCCTGATCGTGGGCGATCAGCTATACTTCTACTTCGGAGCTTGGTCGGGCATTTCGCCCCAAAAGGGAGAAGACATATACGCGGGCGGCAGCACGGGGGTCGCGATGTTGCGCCGTGACGGGTTCGCGTCGATGGAAGGTCCCCCGACCGCGATTCCGCCATTGGAGCCCGCTAAGGAAGTCGGGACGCTGACCACCCGCGCCGTGATCTTCAGCGGGCGGCATCTGTTCATCAACGCAAAGATGATCCGCAGCGAATTACGGGTTGAGCTCCTCGACGCCGATGGCCGCGTGGTTGAGCCGTTCTCGCTCGCCAACTGTGTTCCGTTTACGGGCAACGCGACCAAGCATGCCGTCGAATGGCGGCAGGGAGCCGATCTGCACGCGCTCGCGGGCAAGCCGGTGCGATTCCGGTTCCAGCTCACCGGCGGGCAGTTGTATTCGTTCTGGGTCAGCCCGGATTCAAACAGCGCCAGCCACGGGTACGTCGCAGCCGGCGGCCCCGGGTTCACCGGAGCGACCGACACAACAGGGGCGTGAGCATGCGGAAAAGACAGTTTCTCCGCTCGCTGGCGATGGCACCTCTGGCCGGCGCTCGCGAACCGGCCGTATCGATCGACGGCGGCCGCCAGGTGTTCTTTGACGACCACCTGGTCGCTGAATCGACACTCGAGAGGATCTGGCACCAACCGAAGATCCATCCTTCGAGCCCGGTGCTCCAGCCCGAAACGCCGCTCGAAATGAACGAAGGCCGGTGCCCGGAGGCAGGCCCCTTCAGCGACGGCGTCTTTTACGATCCGCTCGACCAGCTGTTCAAAATGTGGCACCACGCCGGCTGGTTCGACGGTATCGGCTACGCCACCAGCCAGGACGGTTTGCGGTGGACCCGCGCGGCGCTGGACGTCGAGGGCGGCGCGAACCGCGTCCGTCCCGCACGCAGGGGCGAGTGGCGGGACGGTGTCACGGTCTGGCTTGATCAGGAAGCCGCCGATCCGGCGCACCGGTTCAAGAAGTTCGCCTATTTCCGCCGGCGGCCGCCCGGTGAGCACGGCGGAGAAGTCTGCACTTCCGCCGCCGGCATTCACCGGGGTGAGCCCCACCGGACCGGCCCGTGCGGCGACCACACCTGCTTCTACTACGACCCGTTCCGCAAGCTGTGGGTGCACTCGATCCGCACCAGCAACCCCAAGCAGGGCCGCACTCGCGGCCGCCGCGAGCACCCGGATTCCCTGGCCGGCGCCGCTTGGGGCAAGGACGACATCATCTCACCCTGGCTCGCGGCCGACGAGCTGGATCTGCCCGACCCGGAACTGGGCTGTCGCGGCAGGCGGGCCGGGTTTCACAGGCCCGCGCGACACCGTCGGCGCGGGCCGCAACGTGTATAGCTGAGAGGCACAGATGCGTAGTCGACGACAGTCTCTTATGACGGCCGCAGCAGCGCCGCTGCTGGGCCAACAGGTGCCCGAAGCGGCGCCACTCTGGGAAAACCCGGTCAGAAGGCAACTCGCGGAGGGCAAGCCGGTGATCGGCTGCACGATCGCGATCCCCAGCGCCGAAGTCGCGGCGCAGGCAGCGAACATGGGCTTCGACTTCCTCTGGATCGAAATGGAGCACTCGGCCATCACGCTCGAGACGGCGCGCCAGATGATCCTCGCCACCCGGGGACTAAAGGCGGTGCCGTTCATCCGCGTGCCGGTGAACGAACTATGGACGGCCAAACGGGCGCTCGACGTGGGCGCGCTCGGGATCATCTTTCCGTTCACGTCGACACCTGACCTGGCCGCGCAGGCGGCACGTGCCGTGAAGTACCCGCCGACGGGGCGCCGCGGCGCGGGCGGCGGGCTGGCGAGCTTCCGCTGGCCCGGGCCGGAGCGCTACTACGAGTTCGCCGACCGAAACACGATGTGCATCATCATCATCGAGGAACAGCGCGCGGTCGAGAACATCGAAGAGATAGCCTCTACTCCCGGTATCGATGTGATCTTCATCGGAACGAACGATCTCGCGTTTTCCTACGGCAAACGCGGCGACTTCAGTACCTCCGTGGTGCAGGACGCAATCGCAAGGATCGTCGCCGCCGGGAAGAAGAGCCGGGTTGCGCTCGGCCGCTCCGCCGGGACCCCCGATCAGATCGCCGCCTATGTCAAACAAGGTTTCACGTTTTTCCAGGGGCCGAGCGATATCAACCTGATGGCCGCTGGTGCGCGAACGCTGCTCGACCCGCTGGGCAAGAGCGGCATCGATCCGAAGAAGCAGCCGCTGTATTGAGGTCACTATGAACCAGACACGCCGAGACTTTCTCGAGACAATCGCAGTCGGGAGCGGAGCGCTGGCGCTGCACGCCGGGACCCCTTCCGACGCGACAACGCCGATCCCGATCGACGTGGGGCGGCAGTTATTCGTGGATGACGTCCTGGTCGCCGAGACGACCCTCAAGCGGACGTTCCACAAGCCGCGCGTTCACCCCGCTAGCCCTGTCCTGAAACCGGAAACTTCGGTCGAGATGAATAACGGCGTCATGCCGTGTGCCGGTCCGTTCAGCGACGGGGTCTGGTATGACCCGCAGGACCGGTTGTGCAAGATCTGGTACCAGGCCGGCTACGACGACGGGTTCGCCTATGCGGTCAGCGTGGACGGCATCCGCTGGCAGCGTCCGGAACTGGATGTCGTGCCGGGGACCAACCGCGTGCTGGCGCCGGTTCCGAAATACATGCGGAATGGCTCGACGATCTGGCTCGACCACAATGCCACGGACCCCAATGAGCGGTACAAGATGTTTGCCTATTTCCGCCTGGGGACCGGGCAATGGCCTCGGAAATTGCCTCCGGACCCGCCGCCGATCAGGCAATACGGCGAGATCTTCACGTCGCCCGACGGTATTCACTGGATCTCTCGGGCGCGCACCGGCCCCTGCGGCGACAACTCCGGATTGTTCTACAACCCCTTCCGGAAGACGTGGACGTACAGTATCCGCACGAGCAGAAAGCCGTACGGGCGCGTCCGCAGCTATCACGAACACCCCGACTTCATCGCGAGCGCGGCCTGGAAGAGCGAGGACGTGGAGTTCTGGCTGCATGCCGACGAAAAGGACCTGCCAGATCCCGCGCTGGGCTACAAGCCGGAACTGTACAAAGTCGACTGCGTGGCCTACGAGAGCCGCATGCTGGGCCTGTTCGCGATCTACTACGGCCCGCCGAACCCGATCGCCTTCGAGCAGAAAACCCCGAAAACGAACGACCTGATGCTGGGCTTCAGCCGTGACGGCATCGAGTGGGAACGACCCGATCGCACGGCCTTCCTGGCGTGCTCGCGCCAGCCGGGCACTTGGAACCGCGGCTACCTGCATTCAGCGGGCGGCCTCTGCCTCGTGGTCGGCGACGAGATCCGGTTCTACTACACCGGCTTTTCCGGCATTTCGCCGGCACAGGGTGGAGGGATGTACGCCGGCGCCAGCACCGGTCTGGCGACGATCCGGCGCGACGGTTTCGTGTCGCGAGACGCGGACCGGACGCCGGGCACGCTGACGACGCACCCAGTCACGTTCAAGGGCAAGTACCTGTTCACCAACGCGGATGTGGAATCCGGCGAGCTGCGCGTGGAGGTGCTGGACGAGAGAGGACGAGTGATCGAACCCTTCTCGAGGAAGAACTGCGTCCCCATTCGAGCGGACCGAACCAAGCATGCAGTCACGTGGAAGAAGGCGACGGACCTTGCGGCACTGTCCGGCCGCCCGGTGAAGTTCCGCTTTCACCTGACCAACGGCGAACTGTACTCGTTCTGGGTAAGTACCGATCGATCCGGGGCGAGCTATGGGTACGTCGCCGCGGGCGGTCCGGGCTTTACTGGGGCGACGGATACGACGGGAGCGTGAGATGGACCAGTTCGAAAACACATACGAGCTGATCCGGGGGTTCAAGGGCGGCTCGTACCTGCACGGTTTTGGGGCGCTATATTGAGTGGCTGCGGCGGCTGTGGCGCTGGGAACACGCGCCGTGCTCATTCGGGATGGGTTCGCGGGGTCCGGCGGGTTTGTCCGAACCGTGGAGGACTCGCTGCGCGATGCCGGCATCGAGGTGCTGTCAACGACAGACGGCGCCGCGCCGAACGCTCCCCGGGAGGACCTCGCGCGCATTACCGTTGCTGTGCGAGAGAGCCGCCCCGACCTGATCGTCAGCTTCGGTGGCGGGAGCACGATCGACGCCGCCAAAGCTGCCGCGGTCCTGTACGCGCTCGGAGGGGAGGTCGACGATTACTTTGGGACTGGCGTGATGACCCGATCTCTGGCGGCAGCCGGGAAGTCCCTGCTGGCTCACGTCGCCATCCAGACCGCGGCCAGCTCCGCTGCGCACCTGACGAAGTACTCGAACATCACGGACCTGAGTACCGGTCAGAAGAAACTGATCGTCGATAACGCGATCGTGCCGGCGCGCCCGGTGTTCGACTTCGAAGTGACGATGAGCGCGCCGCCATCGCTGACCGCGGATGGCGCGCTCGACGGCATGTCGCATTGCCTTGAGGTGCTCTACGGCGCCGTTGGGAAGCCCTATTACGCCGAGATGGAGCAGGTGGCCGGTGAGGGCATCCGGCTGGTGCTGGAGCATCTGCCGGCGGTGCTGCGGGATCCCTGCAATTGCGCCGGGCGGGAAGCGCTCGCACTCGCGACCGACCTGGGCGGCTATGCCATCATGCTGGGCGGCACCAACGGGGCGCACCTCACGAGCTTTTCTCTGATCGACATCCTCAGCCACGGCAGCGCGTGCGCGATGCTGAACCCGTACTCGTATGGTCAAAAAACTCGTCGAACCCATCATGCCCAGCAAGGTGTTCGACATTGATGGAATTCCGGCCTCGGGCGGGCCGCTACTCTCCGCGGGTTCGGCGATTCCCCGGAGGTACAACCCCACACCAGAACAGAAGCTGGCACACCACACTAAGGACACCAGACACGAAGATCAGCTCCCATCTGCCCGAACTCAGCCAGAACCACACCGTCTCCTCATGTCCCTCGATTCGTCCCAGCACGTTATGGGCGAAAATGAGGAAACACAGCATCGCCGCCAGTTGGTAACCGTACGGGCGATGGTCTTGGCGGATCGTGACTTCTTCTCCCGCTGCGCCGTCGTCGGCGAAAAGGAGCCAAACGAACCCGACCGTTAGGTACAGAGCGTTGTGGCCCAAGACCACCCATAAAAGTAAGAGGACACGCCACCACGACCAGTGCCCCCGATCGTCAGTTTCAGGACCGCTAACATTCAACTCTGCTGCCATCTGGCGCACCGTCGGCAGGCGAAAGCCCGGCGCCGGAGTTCCTTCAGCGATGGCATTCTCGATGTGGCGGGCCAGTTGCTCATACCGTGGCGGCCCGGCTCCATCGAATTCGGGCTCTGAGCAGGAATCCGACGAAGTGCCCGATTGGCGGGGGTTTCAGAATCTGAGATTGTCGGCTGCGGCCGGGGGCTTTGCTGCCCCGGCCTTGTCAGCGGCGGACTGCCCGACGGCTTGCCACGACCGCAGTCTTTTCCAGGCGGACGCCGCATCCCAGATGCGCGAGACCGGGCTGCGCGCTACCGGAAACTATTCATTATAGGAATGTTAATAGGTTCTTCCCTCTTTCTGGGATACGCCTTCGAGGATTCGATCCTGTGAGTCTGGCACGGCTCCGCGGCGGTGAACCGGCGCATGCCTGTTCCCCGAGCGTGGCCAGGAGCAGAGCACTCGGCAAAGCGCTGGGCGCGGTGTAGCTCTGGCCGCTCCCCAGCGGGCGTGGATTCCCTTGGAACCCCTATCAGCATTGCCCCCAGGGCCGCCCGGCCGCCTGTGGCCGGCGCACGGAACCGGGAACCCACCATTCACAGAAACCCCATGAAACCGGGGGTCTGTCAGATTCTTGCGCAGAGCCCGAATTCGATTGCTTGCAGGTTCAGGGTGGTATATCTGAACCATGTTGTACTGCCAATGTCGCTGTAACGCAATGGCAAGGGTGCATGCCAGCAGATCTCGCGATGCTCCTATCGCGCTTTGATTTCTATCGCAATCACCTCGAAAGGATTGTCGCTGGCATTCTGCTCAATGTGTGGAGGGCCACCGCCCTCAACCCAGGACAAGTCGCCCGCCTTTCTTGTCAAAACGCGGACTTGGCCGTCTTCGGTTTTCGGGCGCAAGTCCGCATCGGTCAGCATCACGGTGAACCGATTGCGGACGTGCTGGTGCTTCGCCGAGGTCTCGTGTGGGCCGAAATGCGCCCGCAGCACTCGCACCTGATCATTTTCGAGCAGCAGTTGGTAGTGCGCCGGATCGACTTTCAGGGGATCCAGGGGACCGGCGGCAACAGGCGTCCACCCCTTACCGTCCTTGATTTCGATTTCCACGACCTTGCATGGTTTCCCCGTGACGCTCTCACAAGCCGTGACGTCACCGGCTGCCTTCCATTCGACCTCTCCGTACTTCGAATGTCTAGCTGTGTCCCTGCCATTCTTTTCACGAATGCGAGCATCGCACAAGGCGAGATGTACCACTACACGGTTCAAGCTCGGGTCGCGAGGCTGAACTCCGGGTTTGCACGGGTCCACAGGTTGGAATACCCGAATATACGAGTTGTCCACCGCGGCAGGCGGATCGGCGGCGAGAAGTGCGCTCAGGAAAAAGATCGGAAGTATACGCATCCTACCCCTTCGATTGTATCTATATTGTCTTTTAATTAGCAATA
>Ga0187886_1003691_pt1 | contig 11342 bp, 9 predicted proteins | sample June2016WEW_20_1_FD_133001 | JGI IMG/M metagenome (GOLD analysis project Ga0187886, IMG submission 133001) | Peatland microbial communities from SPRUCE experiment site at the Marcell Experimental Forest, Minnesota, USA - June2016WEW_20_150 | ecosystem: Environmental > Terrestrial > Soil >...
ACTAATGATCAGAAGAAGAAAGGTAAAAACAGGAACAATAAAACGCGCGCCCGGATAAGTATAGGTAGACAGCACAGCCGCAAGACAGCCAAGAATAAACCAGATTAGCGTTTTTTTTCTTCGAAACACTTTAACAAGAGAAATTAAAAAGATTGTTAGAAAGAAAGTTGCAAGAGTAGTTTCATAAGCGATGCGCGCAAAATGAACGGCAAAAGGACTAATTGAAATAATGGACATCGTTAGAAGCGGTAAAAACTTATTTTTTTCAAATAATATTTTTGCAAGATATCCTAAAGAAAATATAGTGCCAATTGAGGCAAGAAGAGCGACGAGGCGAATCGTAAAAACATGCGGACCAAAGATTTTATACATCACTGCGGATAGGTAGACATAGACCGGAAGCTTAAAATCCGTGACGTCTTCAAATGTAAATGGGAAATAATTTCCGTATTGGTCCGTCCCATTCTCCACCAGCGTTTTGGTGTCTACGGCCATATTGACTTCATCCATGAATAAGCCGCTTGGTAGAGAATTAAATTGATAAACACGCAGAAAAATTCCAAGACAAATAAGTGTAATTAAAATTATTTTTTTAAGCATAATTTTTTAAGCGAAACTAAAAAAGAATAAAACCCAATGCCGGTAATAAGCTGGATTGTCACAACAAGTGGAAAATATTTCAAAGTAAAGTTAGATAAGAATAAGCTTGCGAAAAGCAAAGAGGCACAAAGTAAAAGTAGCAAATACTTTAGTTGTTTTTGTCGTTTTTCCCACTCTCTGATTAAAACGATGCTTGCAATAACAAATAAAGGGAACTCCCAAAACGGCAAAGGAGAGGGATAATAGTTATCATAGTAGGGATGTTGGGTCAAGCCAAAAATAAATACCGGGTCGGCAGCGCGAGTAAAGGAAGTAAACACGTTGCCGAATAAAAAAGTTACTTTATTGTAAAAAGCCCGTGCGATAAGAGCTCGATCGCCATTGTGATCGGTAATGATTGCGGTGTGGATTCTGTAGTTAAGCGAAAAGTCTTGAAAAAATAAATAAGGTTTTTGCTCAAAAGTTTTTGGAGTAAGCATCAAAAAATAAAGTAGAATTGTCAATATTACGTATAACCCGATTGCAAAGCGAGAGAATTTGTTTTTCGCTTTCATAGAAGAATTGTAGGCATAAATAAACCATTCGTCAATAGTATCTTGACAGCTAGCAAATGTTATGATAGAGTGCTAATACCTAAAAACAACCATGGAAAAAATAGTGCCAATAATCCCAATTAGAGACGGAATAATTTTTCCAAATACAGATTCGGTTCTGACTTTCGGCAGGCCAAAAAGTTTAGCGGCATTGGAGTCGTCTTTTTCTCAGGAAAGAATCGTTGGTTTTGTGCTTCAAAAGAATGCAAAATTAAATGATCCCGCACCAAGCGACCTCTATAATGTCGGGACGTTGTCGCATATCGAGCGCATGATTAAAAGCGACGGCGAGATAAACGCCCAGATAAAAGGGCTTTCCCGAATTAAAATTTTAGAATTCATGGATGACTCTCCATACCTCATGGCAAAAGTGGAAGAATTGGAAGACGAAATCTCAGACACCCCCGAAATAAAAGCTTTGACGAACCACTTGGTCAGCGAATTCAAGAGGGCGATAAACCTGGGCAAATTCGTTGATTTCTTGGTTTTTATGAACGTGATGTCTGAAAATACCCCCTCACAACTGGCAGATTTGGTGGCATCGGTTTTGGACTTGAAACCCTCGGAGAGACAAGCTCTCTTGGAAGAGGTTGCTGTCAAAAAACGATTGGAGAAAATTGTAGAACTCTTAAGCCGCGAAATAAAAATTCTGGAGCTCGAGAAAAAAATAGCTTCGAAAACCCAGGAGAGATTCGAAAAAGGAGCAAGGGAAGTGATGCTTAGAGAAAGATTGAAAACAATAGAAAAAGAACTCGGCGAAAATGATGAGGACAGCGAGACGAAAGAGCTGATGGATAAACTCAAAAAAGCAAAAATGCCCGAAGATATTGAAGAAAAAGCCAGAAAAGAAATTACAAAACTTTCCCAAATGAATCAATTTAACCCGGAAGCGGGATATATCAGAAACTATTTGGATTGGCTTTTGGATCTTCCCTGGAGCATTTTCAGCAAAAATACGGTTGGCATAAAGCAGGCGGAAAAAATTTTAGACGAAGACCATTACGGTTTGGAAAAAATAAAAGAAAGAATTGTTGAATATCTGGCTGTCCATAAGCTTTCCGGGAAAATGAAGGGGCCAATACTTTGTTTTGTCGGCCCGCCGGGCGTTGGTAAAACATCCATCGGAAAATCAATCGCCAGAGCTTTGAGCAGAAAGTTTGTTAAAGTCTCGCTTGGAGGGATAAGAGATGAGGCTGAGATTAGAGGGCACAGGAGAACTTATGTCGGAGCTTTGCCCGGAAGAATAATTCAGGGCATAAAAGATGCCGGTACGAAAAACCCTGTTTTTATGTTGGACGAAATAGACAAAGTGGGAACTGATTTTAGAGGAGATCCCTCTTCGGCGCTTTTAGAAGCTTTGGACCCGGAACAAAACAATCAGTTTTCAGACCACTATTTGGAAGTGCGGTTTGACTTGTCGGATGTTATGTTCGTAACAACGGCAAATGTTTTAGACACAATTCCTCCGGCGTTAAGGGACAGACTTGAGGTAATTCATTTCGCAGGTTACACCCAGGAAGAAAAATTCAGAATTGCTAAAGATTTCCTGATGAAAAAACAAATGGAAGCGCACGGACTAAGCATTGCAAGAGTAGTTTTTTCCGATGACGCAATAAGATTTATAACAGACCGTTACACAAGAGAGGCGGGGGTAAGAGCTTTAGAGCGACAAATAGCTTCAATCTTGAGAAAAGTGGCCAAGCGAGTTGCGGAAGGGAAAAGAGAAAAAGTTGTGGTGACAAAAAAGAATGTTACGAAATTCCTTGGACCCGTTAAATTCAGTTCTACAAGCGTTGAAAAAAATGATGAGGTCGGTATGTCAACAGGTCTTGCTTGGACGGAGGCCGGAGGAGACATACTATTTATAGAAGTGGCCTTAATGCCCGGAAAAGGGAATCTTCTTCTAACAGGTCAGCTTGGCGACGTAATGAAAGAGTCCTGCCAGGCGGCAATGAGCTATATAAGGGCAAGAGCAAAAGCTTTAAATCTTAATGAAAAGTTCTATCAAAAACTGGATGTCCATGTCCACGTTCCCGAAGGGGCAGTTCCAAAAGACGGTCCGTCGGCCGGTATCGCAATAACAACCGCTATCGCTTCGGCATTGACGAGAATTGCTGTCAATAGAAAAGTGGGAATGACAGGAGAAATAACTTTAAGAGGAAGAGTTTTGGAAATTGGTGGAGTAAAAGAAAAAATTATCGCTGCTCATAGAGCCGGACTTAAAATAATAGTTTTGCCTAAAGATAACAAAAAAGATTTGGAAGATGTGCCAAAGGAAGTTTTAAAAGATCTCAAATTTATATTTGTTGAACACATGGATGAAGTTTTAGATGTTGCTCTGACAAAAACTCTTCCGGCAAGGTCGGAAATTCAAATGCACACCCATCAGGTTTTACACGCAAATCCTCCCGAACCAGTAGACTAGTACTGTTGTCTATCGACTAAACGAGATTCCCCTTATATATAATGCGAAAGCAAATTAAAGTGGTACTATATGATGTATTGATATCTTTATAATTACTGGTTTTCAATGAAGAGAAGATGATTAATAAATTTATCCAACACAAAAAATATTTGTTCCTTTTCCTGATTATTTTCTTAGGCGCGTTTTTAAGACTTTATAAGGCGCCTGTTGTTCCCCCGGGATTGTATATAGATGAAATATCAGATGCCTACAATGGATATGAGATTTTAACAAAAGGAGTGGATCAGTATGGAGTTAAATATCCATTATGGTTTAGAGCGTTTGGCGAATACAAAATGCCGATGTTTGTTTATACGGCTGCGGGGTCAATCGCACTTTTTGGGCGTACCGATTTTGCGGTTCGTTTCCCAGCGATTGCAAGCGGTATCCTTACTCTTTTGATTTTTTATTTTCTTGTTGAAAGTCTTGCAGGACTTAGCAAGAAAAGACTGCCGTTCTCATCCCCAGATTATGCTTTGATGTCAACGCTGTTACTTGCAATTTCTCCCTGGCATATTCAGTTTTCCAGAGCCGGTTTTGATGCAACTATTGCTTTACCCTTCTATCTTTTGGGGCTCCTTCTCGCCATCCTGGCATATAAAAGAGGGCAGTCTTTTTTACTTATCTTAAGTTTCCTTTTTTTGGCTTTAACAAGTTATTCATATAATGCCTACAGACTTTTAGTTCCGGTCACTTTTTTGGCCATTACAGTAATTTTTATTGTCAAACAAAAGCAGATGATAAAAGGAATTATTTTGAGTGCGGTGTTTTTTATAACAATGATAACGCCGGTAATAATGTACACTTTTACGGGAGCGGGAATGGAGCGTTTTGCGCAAACCTCAGCTTTTGCAACATTTGCCAACTTTTCGATAATACAGAAAATCATTCACTACCCAATAATATTTTTAAACAATTATTCTTCATATTTTTCTCTTAATTTTCTTTTTAATGTTGGGGACGGAATAGGCAGGCACCAGATGGCAAACTTCGGACCGCTACAATATTGGGAGTTTCCATTCCTGATTGCCGGATTATATTTCTTTATAAAGAACTGGAAAAATCCTTTTCCCCTTACTGTTTTTGCTTTGCTCTTTGCGGCTCCACTTTCCGCGGCCGCCACGGTACCAAGTCCGCATACGTTAAGGTCTCTTTTAATGGTAATTCCTTTAACATTGATGGTTGCATACGGTTTTCTTTGGGTAACGGGTAAGCTCTTAAAAGGAAAACGCATTTTTGTTTTTTTAATTATCATAGCTTTAATTTCTTATGAATTCTTATTTTATTTGCATTCCTATTATCAACACTATCCGGTTATTAATAGTCTTGATTGGGGAGCCGGCAATGAAGAAATGGTTACCAAAGCGGTTAAATACCAGTCGAGCTTTCAACATGTCGTTATAGATGCTCATTTGGGAGCTGGAACAATACCCCTTTACTTCGGATTTTATACAGGTGATAAATTAAATCCTTTAGTGGTTTCTCCCTCTTGGCAGAAACCAAAGGATTGGCAAAAAGGGACTACGTTATATATCCGTTCCTATTATGGCATTAAATCAAATTCCAACATCATCGACACAGTTTATTTACCGGGTGCGAATAAGGATGTTTTCGCCCAGTTTTGGAAAATATGAGAAAGAAAATTACTTTATTATTTGTATTAATTGCACTTGCGATTGAGGCTGTCTATCTTGCGTTTTGGCTTTTTCACTGCAAGAATTTTCAGGAAATTTTGCATGTCGATTTCAAACCATTAGCTCTTCAACTTCAAGGCGAAACGAGCCAGGATTACGGATTGCCACTTTTGGTAGTTCGAGTTTTTCATAATAAATTAGTTGATTCATTTTTGTTAATAATCAAAACATATTTCAGATTTTGGGATTTTCTTTTCCTTGGAGAATTATTTCCATTTATAGGAGGTTTTGGAATCCTTACTGCAGGTTATTATTTCTTTGCTTCAAAAACCAAACGCATATCGCATTGGACTTTCTTTATATTATTTTTATTACTGCCATTTCTGGAACTATTTTCCTATTCAAAAACTCCTTTTTTAATTCGTATAGGGTTGTTCTATATTGTTTTTGCTTCCATCTCACTATTAGGAATATGGAAGTTTGTTCTTTCCCAAAAATGGGCTTTGTTAATACTTACGGTCTTAGCGATTATATCCATTTGGTGGTTTTTGATTGCAGATTTTAACCTCGCAACCTTTTGTTACCAGTATCCTTTATAGGATTTTTGTACCGCCAGCGGGAGTCGAACCCGCGATCTTCACGTTGAGAACGTGACGTCCTAGGCCACTAGACGATGGCGGCTTAAGTTATATTATATCATCAGAAACTCCTAAAAACTAACTGTTGACATTATTAATGAAATTAGTTATACTATCTAACCATTAGTTAATACAATAATATGGCAGACGAAGCAAATAATCAAATTCTTGAGGCAATGTTCAAACTTGTCAGAGATTTTAAAGGAAGCATGTCGGACAGTTTTAAACATTCTCATCTAACAATGCTTCAATCAGAAGCCTTAATGTGTATCAAAAAGCACAGAGAGGCCCACATGGGAGACATCGCCAGCCATTTTGCAACCACGATGCCAACCGCAACAGCCCTAATAGACAAACTAATCGGCACGAAATATGTAAAAAGGGAAAATGACGCAAAAGACCGAAGAATCGTCAGGATAAACTTAACCAAATCAGGAGAAAAGCTGTTATCGGAGACGTTAAAACAAAGAGCAAGTAAAATGAAGAAACTTTTATCTTATCTTTCGAAACAAGACAAGCTTGAATTGTTAAGGATTTTAAATATTCTGGTAGAAAAATCTGAAAACATATGAAAAAAGTATTCAATAAACAGACATTAAGATATATCGTAATAACAATTTTTGTAGTTGCTATCGGAATTTTTGTTGTTACGTTTCTTGCCAGCGCAGCTTCGCCCCAAAAAACAGAAACGGTTAACGTGAATACCGTTTCTCAACAAATTTTAGCAAGTGGAGCCATTGCGGCTCAGAGCCAAGCAGCTCTAAATTTCCAAATGGGAGGAAAACTAACTTATGTTCCTTTTAAAGAAGGGGATCAAATTTACCAAGGGCAAACAATCGCTCAGTTGGATACTTATAGCTTGCAAAGACAATTACAAGTTGCCGCAAATTCGTATCAGACTGTAAAAAATAGCACGGATCAAACATTGGAATATCAACAGGCAGGTATTCTTGAAGGCCAACAGCGCGTCTCCTTAGATACGACTAATAAAAATGCCTACATAGCTATTCCCGAAGCATCTGTTATTTACGATAATGTAAAAAGAATTGTGGATAACGCTCTTCTTGCCCAAAATTCTGCTCAGATTAGCGTTGACCTCGTAAACTATGCCTTTCAATTGGCAACCTTAATCAGTCCCATCAATGGAATAGTTCTACATGAGGATGTAACAACAGCAGGAGTAAATATTACTCCTGCGACTTCATTCGTGGTTGCTGACCCAAGCTCAATGGTTTTTAGCGCAAACGTTAGACAGCAAGATATAGATTTTATCAGCGTTGGAAATCCGGCAACTGTTTCCTTGGACGCAATGGGAGGAGAAACTTTGCAGGGGGTTGTTGACAAGATTTATCCTCAGAAAACAACTCTTTCAAACGGAGACCAGGTTTATAGAGTAGATATTAAGATTGATAACCCAACTAATACTTTGAAATTTGGCCAGTCGGGAACAGTTTTAATCAGAAGTAATTTTAACCAAAAAGTAATCCTTGTCCCATCATGGACTGTTCTTTCGGATTCTTACGTTTGGGTTTCCGGCAATGGTAAACCGGTGCTTAAAAAGGTAAGCGTTGGGGATACAATAAATGGCCAAACAGAAGTATTAAGTGGATTAGGAGATGCGGATAAAGTAATCACAAATCCCGAAAGTGTAATTTCCAAGCTCTATTCAATCCTATGAAAAACATAAAAAGTTTATTTGCAAAAATTAAAGAGCCTAGAACAATGCGGGCAATACTAGTTATAATTGTTGCAATCGGTTTAATCGGAGGATACCTTTTTTACGAAAAATTAAGAGACAGAGTTAGCATCGAAGATTCCTTAATCCAAGCTCCGATTGTTACAATTTCTCCGGAAGTGCCGGGCAAAATATTGGATATAAAAGTATACGAAGGGGAAAAGGTTAAAAGAGGAGATACATTGGCAATCGTTGGAACAAGTTCTCTGAATGCTTATCAAGATGGATTGATTGTTCTGGCAAATAAGGCAATAGGAAGTATTGCAAGCGGACAAACTCCGGTTGTACAAATGATTAATTTTGCGGATATGAGAGTTACGGGAACAATCGACGAAAATAAGGGACTTAATAGGGTAAAAATAGGACAGATAATCTCATTTACCGTTGATGCTTTGCCCGGACAAACTTTTTGGGGATATGTCGATGAAATTAGTCCGACAGCAAAACAAACTCAACTGCAATTCTCAGTATCGAGCGAAAGACCAACTCAGCAATTTCTGGTTTACGCCCATTTCAACGCCTACGCTTATCCTCAGATAAAAAACGGTATGTCCGCCAAAATGACGGTCTATACCAATACTCCTTAAGCTCGTATGGAAAAAAAGAACGAATCTAGTCAAGGACGAGGATTTCATCCACATCAATGGTTAATTCTCTTAACGGTTATGATTGCCAGTTTCCTGGGAAGACTTGACGGAACTGTTGTAAATCTTGCACTTCCTAAGATGATTTCAGACTTCGGAATAACAGTTTCCCAAGCCAGCTGGATTGCAACTGCTTATATTATCGCCAATGCCATATTTGTCCCAATTTTTGGAAAACTAGGAGATTTAATCGGCAGAAAGCCATTATATCTTTTCGGAATAATCGGTTTTATTATTTCATCCGTTTTTGCCGGGCTTTCGGCAAATCTTTCGCAAATGATTGTCTTTAGAATTCTTCAGGCGATAACTGTTTCTATCGATTATCCCTTGGCGCTTTCAATTATTGCTTTTACATTTGACGATAGACAAAAAAGAGCTCAGGCAATGGGACTTTGGTCTGCAGTTTTTGGTGTTGCGGCGGTATTTGGACCGCTTTTGGGAGGACCTTTAATTGATAGTTTTTCCTGGAGATCGGTTTTCTATATTAACGTTCCAATTGGCATAATTGGTGCTCTAATGGCGTGGAAATATATCGAAGAACCGGTTCAAAAAATTAGAGGAATTAAAAACTTTGACATCTGGGGATCTCTCCTTTTGGGACTTTCTTTAGGCACATTAGTTTTGGTTTTAGACCAGGGACAAACTTGGGGTTGGACGAGCAACAATAGCATCATTTCTTATGTAATTACAATAGCTTCAATGCTTGCTTTTATTTTGGTTGAGCAAAGGCAGAAAGAACCCGTTGTTGATCTTAAGTTTTTCAAAATTCCTGAATTTTCAGTTTCTTTAATAGTGTCATTTATTACTTTTATGGGATTTATTGGAGGTTTATTTTTACTTCCCATTTTTGTTCAAGGATATTTAGGTTACACAGTTACGAAAACCGGATATCTTTTTCTGCCGATGGCGGCGGGAATGATGATTGCGGCCCAAGTCGGAGCAAGAGCATCTGCTAAGTTTCAGCCCAAATATGTAGTTTTTGTTGGTCTTGCCTGGGCCGCTTTTATTCTGTATCTTTTCTCCGGCATTGACTTAACTTGGTCATTTACCCATTTTGCTGTTCTTTTATTTTGTTTTGCTTTGGGACTTGGTCTTACATTCGCGCCGATTACCAACGCGGCAATTTCAACTGTTCCATTGCACGAAGTCGGAGTTGCATCGTCAATATTGGCGCTTGTCAGAAATATTTCCGGAGCCTTCGGAGTTGCAATTTTTGCAACGATACTGACAAATAGTGCTACCGCGGGAATTTTAAGTGTTCAGAAATATAGCATTATAAATACCCTTGATCCTAACGTTTTAAAACAGGTTGGTTTCCTTATGGCGATGAAGGCGAATCTAGTTTCGTTTAATATCGTATTGCTTTCGTCAGCCATAATTACTTTGTTCGGGGCTTTTTCCGCCCTTCTTCTTAAGGAGACCCAAAAAGATATGACAGGAAAAATAAAAGTGTCCGGTGAAGGCATGATGTAATTTGTCTGTAAATTTTGTTTCTTGTATAATCACTTTGTGAGCGATATTTATCTTTCAGTAGTCATCCCCTCATATAACGAAATGACAAATCTTCGAAAAGGAGTTTTAAATAAGGTTGAACATTTTTTAGAAAAACAAAAGTACGAATGGGAAGTTATCATCGTTGACGATGGCTCAACAGACGGAAGCATCGAATTTGTCGAAAAATTTATTGAAGAAATTCCAGGATTTAAGCTGCTCAAAAATTTGCATCTCGGAAAGGCGGGCGCAGTAACCTCAGGTATGTTGAAAGCAAAAGGGGAATACGCACTTTTTATGGACATGGATCAAGCAACGCCGATAGAAGAAGTAAGCAAACTTCTTCCATTCGTAGAAGAATATGACATTGTTATCGGAAGCAGGGGTTCGGAGCGAAAAGGTGACCCTTGGACGCGGCTTTTGATGGCAAGGGGAATGATGGTTTTAAGGTCCTTAATTGTTGGAATAAAAGGAATAAGTGATACTCAGTGTGGGTTTAAACTTTTCAGAAAAAATGTTTCGGAGAAATTATTCTCGAGACTCGAAAGTTTTCATCATGGCTACAAGAAAATCTCCGGTTCTTCTGTAAAAGCAGGATTTGATGTTGAGCTTTTATTCTTAGCGCAAAAAATGGGATATAAAATCAAAGAGGTTCCAGTCGAATGGCTTTACGTGGAATCAAGAAGAGTAAATCCGATGAGGGATTCAATAGAGGCAGTGGAAGACTTGCTCGCCATAAAACTTAATGATATTAAGGGTAAATACAAAAATTTATGAACAGGCTAAAGCTTCTTTTTCTCTTTTACTCATTAACAATAGTGGCTTTATTTATATACTCCTTTACTCAAGTTGATTTGAGCTTAACTCTTTCGAAAGTTTCCATTTATCAGTTCGTTGAAAAATATTTACAATATATCGGTTATTTTCAGAGGCCTCTGTCCGCCATCATTTATATTATTATTTTAGTTTCCCTTACGGTCTCTTATTTTATATTTCTTTATTTAACTTTAAAGAAAAAAGTGGATGTAAAACAAATCTGGAAAATAATCATTTTTACCGCTGTAGTCCTTGTTTTTAGCTATAACGCTTTCTCCTACGATTTATTTAATTACATTTTTGACGCAAAAATTTTAACTCACTATCATTTGCTTCCATACGCATACCGAGCCTTAGATTTTCCGAATGACCCAATGCTTTCATTTATGCGTTGGACCCACAGATTTTATCCATATGGTCCGAGCTGGCTAATATTAACCGTTCCTTTGTCTTTTATCGGCATGAATTTCTTTCTACCAACTTTTTTCCTTTTTAAATTCTTAATGGGTTTTTCTTTTCTGGGAAGTTGTTATTTGGTTTACAAAATTTCAGAGAGAATTTTTCCGGAAAATAAATTATCAAATCTTGTCTTTTTTGCTTTTAACCCTTTAATAATAATCGAATCTTTGGTTTCTGCTCACAATGATATTCCAATGATTTTCTTCATTTTGCTATCGGTTTATTTATTCTTGCAAAAAAGAAAAGTTTTATCTTGGCTTAGTAATCT
>Ga0187886_1003692_pt1 | contig 11337 bp, 10 predicted proteins | sample June2016WEW_20_1_FD_133001 | JGI IMG/M metagenome (GOLD analysis project Ga0187886, IMG submission 133001) | Peatland microbial communities from SPRUCE experiment site at the Marcell Experimental Forest, Minnesota, USA - June2016WEW_20_150 | ecosystem: Environmental > Terrestrial > Soil >...
CAGGTGCGCCGTTCACCCGCACGGTGGCGGTGGTATCGGCCGCGGTCGGAGTGACAGTGACGCTGGTAACGGTGTTGGCCACGTTGTCGGTGTAGGAGACGGTATCGGAGGAGAAGGACGGGGTCAGGGTGCCGGCGCTGATAGTAAGATTGCTCAGGTTGTTGGCGTTGCTGCTAAGCGCCTCCGCCGCCCACGTAAAAAACAGGGGCACCACAATAGCCGCCAAGATCAGGCACCAGAGCGACATGCGCTTTATTATCGTTCTAAAGAATACCATTGCTTTTCTCCCTCCCGCTGATGGCCACTGAATTTACAGGATCATACCTTTCTCACTAACTTACGCTCAGGATCATGATGATTTTGGTGTAGACGATCCCCACGAAAATGATCAGCAGAATCCAGGTCAGGATGTTGAAGCGGAGCCTTAACCGCTGCAGGAAGAGCAAGCCTCCCGACGCCACGCCGATGGAGATATCCTCGGAGGCTGCCCCCGCCAGTTCCAGAAAGATCAGCAGCAGGATCAGGGTGAGAGAGAACACCAGACCGGCGTTCAGGTCAGCTGCTGCGTTAAAGTTGTTCTGGTAGTACGCGCTGGTTACCATGGAGCTCATCACCGTGGTGGAAAAAGAGGCAAAAGAGATGAAGCTGCTGCAAACCTGAGGCGCAAAGGGCGGGATGGAGACTGCTTTTTCGTAATTCCCTGCGGCAGATGAAGTCCTCACCACGAAGCTGACTTTATCGCCGATCTTTACAGGAGAGGGGTAGGCATACTGGTAGGTCTTGCTGGAGAGTGGCGCTAGAGTTGTTTGTCCTGCCTGTAATAAGTCGGCGTTAGCATAGAGCTGGCAGTTCACTACCTTGCTTAAAAGAGAGGGATTGTTCAGTTTAATGGTGACCAGCAAGGGTTCCCCCAGGCGGGGTGTTTCCGGCAGTACCGTGATGCTGGCGGGCGCGCCGGTTCCTCTCAGGGTCAGACAGAAGGCGCCTAAAAGAATGATCCCGGCCCAGACAACAACCAGCTTGAAAAGCAAACCCAACAACTTGTTTCTTTTCCCCATGAAACTCACTCCCCTCACTAGAAGAAACCCCTAAAGAGATGCGGGTATACGACAACCAGGACAACGTTGTTGATGCCATGCACCAGAATAGGCAAGAACAGACTTTTTGTTTTTAGATAGAGCGACCCAAAGATCAGGCCGGCAATGAACACGAAAAACAGTTCCGGCACTGAGCGCCAGGTGAGGTGCATGATGGCGAACAACAGGGAGGCGCCGATCAGCCCCCCCCGCCATCCGAAGAGATTGACCATGTCCCGCTGGATCAACCCCCGGAAGAGGAGTTCCTCTCCCAGTCCTACAAAGACAGTCATGTAGAGCAGATTCAGAACAAAATAACCGACCGAAATGCTCGGATAAGCGGGGGCCGGTCTGAGGATCATATATTCGATCAGGCCCGTGCAGCAGCCCAGCGCCGTACCTCCCAGAAGATAATAAGGCAGACTGGCGGTTGCGGGGAGTCTGCCGAACAATTCTTTTAAAGAAAAGTTTTTCTGGTAGATGTGAAAGAAACACAGGGCGATGATGCATGAGTATACGGCTGGTAATAGATATTCCTGGTTGATGAAGAACCAGGGCAGGGATGAGGTGAACAGGACGTAGATGGGTATCAGGGCAATAGACTCCACGCATAAGGTCAGCCTGTTTTCCGATGACGGTACCGCCAACAACAGGTAGAGCAGGAAACTGATGGCCAGCGAGAGTACAATGCCATAGGCGGCGCTACGGTAGGCAAAAACAAACTCGCTGATACCGATAATAATCATGATCGCTGAAATTATAAGGGCGTACAATGTTAACTGGTGCCGGCTATAAGGTTGTTTAATTACTGCGATGCCGCTTTCCTGAGTTTGGAACAAAACAGCTTCTCCCCTCGAACAGCTCAATTAAAATCCCAATCTCTTCATGCCATTGCTGGCAGGTTAGACGCCTGATAAATAATAAGTCATGCTTTCCATAGGGGTTGTTTCCGGCTCTCTATATATATTTACCAGCACTTTCCCGGCGCCGGCCGCACTGATCTTGAGAGGCTGATTGTAGATATAGGTGCCGTCTTTTTTTATCAAGATGGATTCCTGGTATCTGTTCTGGCCCAGCGTGGTCTGGACACGGTAAGAAACGTCCCTGTTGTCATTGTTGGCCAGTTGGAGCTGGAGAATCCAATAGCCGCTTGTCCTAAGAAGCTGCGTTTTCTGAATGGCGCTCGTTGCCCGATCTCCGGCAAGGGGCCGAAAATAGCTCACTACAAAAAGCAACACCAGTGCAACCAGGGAAAGAATGTAAAATAGCTTGAGACGATGCGACCAACTTTTCATTTTCAGCCTCGCTTGCCTTTGTAAAAACAGACGAACGCATTTTAGAAAATTACCATATATAAGCAATGAAATGTTTTATTACTATTTCCTACAATATATCACCTGAATACCATTCTCGCAATAATTTTTTTTATCTAAATTTATTGATAATACTACAATATTCTGACAATATCTCCTTTTGCCGACAAAAAAACAGTCCACCGATATGGTGGACTGGTAGTTTGACATAACAGGACCCGGCGGATCTAAGGCATCGTTTTAACCCTCAACTAGCCTTTTACAGCCTTGGCTCCCTGAACCGTTGGCGCTTGCTGGCCGTGGCTGGCATGGGATTTTACCGGACGCAGGCCGGAGAACATGCCGTAGATGTTGGCCATGCCCTCGGTGAAGTCCAGGTACATATGGCCGGCCACGCAATAGACGAAGATCCAGGCCACGATGTAGTGGATGATCCGGATCCACTTGGCGCCGCCGATCCAGACGTCCCAACTGGCAAAAACGCTTGGCCAGTACAGGATGATGCCTGTGAAGATCTGAATGACCAGCAGCGGGGCAAAGGCCGAGTACATCCCCTTCTGGCCGGGGTTGTACTTCTCGCCGAAATCCGGCTCCTCATCGCTGACGAACAGGTAATACTTCATCAGCTTGATCATATTCCCCATGTCGGCCTTGCGCATGGCGAAGTTCTTGTAATCGCCGGTGGCGAAGGCGTAGTAGAGCCGCCCGATCAGACCGGCGATCACGCAGTACATGAACACGAAGTGCACCTTGCGGGCCCAATCCATATCCAGGAAGAAGAACCGGAAGAATCCGTCAGGGTTATGGATGTAAAAGCCCGAGAAGATCAGCATGAAGATGGAGACGGCGTTCCACCAGTGGAAGAAACGCACTGCCAGGGTATGGCGAGGTTCCAGTTTGGCCAATTAAATCCCCTCCTAATAGACCCGGAATTCGCGTACTTTCCGGTCCGGGGTAATCACGTGCACGGCGCAGGCGATGCAGGGGTCAAAGGAGCGCACCACACGCACCAGCTCGATCGGGTTGTTGGGGTCCTTGACCGGTGTCCCGATGAGAGCCTGCTCGATCGGGCCGGGCTGATCGCTGTCGTCACGCGGGCCGGCATTCCAGGTAGTCGGGACCACGGCGTTGTACTTGGCGATCTTGTAATTCTCGATCTTGACCCAGTGGCCCAGGGCACCGCGCTCGGCGTCGGTGAGACCCATGCCATGAGCTTCCTTCGGCACCTCATGCGGTGCGCAGGTGGGTTCGCCCGGCTTGAGCTGCAGCAGCCATTCCATCAGGGAATGAGCTACCTTGGACGCATCAAGGGCACGGGCGAAGTGACGGCCCATGACAGAGAAGGCCTTATCACCCAATCCCCTGACGTCGGGCTGCTGGGCTATCCACAACTTGGCCAGCGGGCCGACTTCCAGGACGTTGCCGTCATACCGGGGCGCCTTCAGCCAGGAGTAACCGGCTGTCTTGGTCGGGTCCGGAGTGATCACGCTCTCGGTCGGCAGCTTGCTGCCACCGGAGCCGTCCACGTACCAGGAGTGCTTGACATCCTCGGTGATCTTGCTGGCGTCGAAGGAGCCATCCTGGCCGTTGATGTAGACGCCGGCCGGATAGAGCCTGGTCCCGTTGTTATCCTGCGGGAAGACGCCGTAGGAGAGGAGATTCTTGCAGCCCCGGCCGATATCCAGCCAGTCGCTGTAGACTCCGGCTACCGCTTTCACATCGGCCACATAGACGTTGTCGATGAAGCTGATCAGGTCTTGCAACAGATACTTGCTCTGGACGACCTTCTCCACATCCACGTTGGCAGTAGCACCGCCGGGTACGATCGCCCTCTGGCCGGGAGCGCGGCCGCCCCAGATAGCCAGCAGTTGGTGGGCCTTCTTGCGCATATCCAGGGCCTGCAGGTAGTGATTGACCGCTGCGGCGTTGATAGCATCCGGCAGGCGGTAGTCGCCCTGATACTGCGGCAGCAGGGGATCTACGCCCGCTGGCGCCTTAACATAGTCCAGAGCCGCCAGGTGATAGAAGTGCAGGATGTGTGACTGCAGGTAGTTGGCGCCCTGGATGATGTTGCGCACGATCCGTCCATTGTCCGGAATCTTGTCTTTCAATCCGAAGGCGTCGTCCAGCGCATAGGTAGCCGCTGTGGCGTGGGCGATCGGGCAAACGCTGCAGATTCGCTGGACATATTCCTGAGCGTCCCGGGGGTCATGGCCCTGCAGGATCAGCTCCAGGCCGCGGAACAGTGTACCGGTACTTCTAGCGTCGGTTACTTTGCCGCCGTCCACCTCGCACTCGATCTTCAGGTGGCCCTCAATTCTGGTAATGGGATCAACGATTACTTTTGCCATGTTTGTGTCACCCCCCTACTCTTCTTTGCCGCTAAGACGGCCTTTTGCTGCGCTGCCTACCAGGTGGGCAGCCACACCGGCCACCACCGCCGCTCCCAGGGTCAGCCCGACGGCATCAGCGCTGGCGTTGATGTTGGGCAGCGACACGTTCGGGTAGCGCTGGTAGATCGGGGAGGACCCATCGGGGAAGTTCATGTCGGTGCAGGCCATGCATGGGGCGTTAGCCTTGATGCACCAGTTCACGCCGCCGTTCCACTGCCGGTCGAAGGCATCGCAGGCGGCAAAGGGGCCCTTGCAGCCCAGTTCCAGGAGACAGTAAGGCTCGCTGAAGTGCTTGGCAAACTTGCTGTTGTCGAAGTATTGGCGCCGCGGGCAATTGTCGTGAATAATCCGGCCAAAGAACATGGTCGGGCGGTTGTACTTGTCCATCGGCGGCAGTTTCTTGTAGAGCAACACGTGTGCCAGGCTGCCGACCATCCAGTCCGGATGCGGCGGGCAGCCAGGAACATTGATCACCGGTGTGGTGATGCCCTCTTTTTTAAAGAAGTCCAGCACGCTTATGCAGCCGGTGGGGTTCGGACGGGCAGCGGGAAGACCGCCAAAAGCGGCGCAGGTACCGACAGCCAGCACGGCGTTGGCCTTCGAGCCCAGTTCCTTCACCCTGTTCATGAAGGTGATCGGCTGACCATCCTTCTCGCCCACGGTACAGAACATGCCGTTGGCCGCGGTGGGAACAGCGCCCTCTACCACCAGGAAGAAACCGCCGGCAGCTGCAGTGTCGTCGATGACCTTCAAGGCCAGATCACCAGCAGCAGCCGATACGTTAGGATGGAACTTGAGATCGATGACATCGGTCAAGATCTTTGCGATTGCAGGTTGTTCCGAGTTCAGCAGGGAGACGGAACAACCGGTACAGCTTGCGCCCTGAATCCAGAGCACCGGGGGATTTCCTGCAGCCGGAGCAGCCTCCAGCAGGTGCGGCAACAGCGCCTGCGACAGGCCCACTGCTGCTGCAGAACCCGCGCATAACTTCAGGAAATCACGCCGACTAAGTCCCTTCACACCAATCCCTCCTCTTTAATCCTCACTTGATAATGAGCCAGAACGAACTTAAAAAAAATCGCTACAGTTTCCAGCCCCTCATACGAAAAACCTGCCCGACCACCCCCATTTTTTACTAACCAATACCCTTTTTAAAAATAAAAAAGCAAAATTCCCCATCACTCATTCTGAAAAAGAATGATCATCATGCCAGAAACATGCTGGGAAGCTTTGCCTTGAGGAACCAACTCAAACCTGGCCGGGTAGCTTCTGCCCACCCTCTGCACCTCCAGATGCACTACTATGCGCTTGGGCCCTTGCTGCTTCTCAATTACATCGCTCTCTTTGTCTGGAACCTGTTCTTCAGGCATTAAAAAAGAGCGACGAATCTAACCACATCTAACGGAAATATCCCTCTTTTTTGACTATTCGAGAGAAGATGCCGAATTCCTGCTGTAAGCTTCTAGAAAACTCTGCAGAAGTTTCCCCGCAGAGAGATGTCCTAAAATCATATTAATGGCCTTTGTTCCCTTTTAGCAAGAAATATCTACTGGGAAAGGGCTTGTTTACAATAATGTGACATCTTTACCTGCAGATTGGCTGCCTATTCGTACCCGAAGTTTTGCAGGTCGACCTTGCTATCCCGCCAATCCCGTTTCACTTTCACCCACAACTCCAGGTAGATCTTATTGCCGAACAGGGCCTCCAGGTCCAGCCGGGCCAATCGCCCGACCTCCTTCAGCATCCGGCCGTTCTTACCGATCAGGATCCCCTTCTGGGATTCCCGCTCCACGTAGATGACTGCCGGCAGGTAGATGGTCTCGTTAGGACGGGTCTGCATCTCCTCAACGACCACCGCGATGGAATGGGGGATCTCCTCCCGGGTCAGCAGCAGCACCTTCTCCCGGATCAGTTCCGCCGCTACGAAACGCTCCGGCTGGTCGGTCACCATCTCCGGCGGATAATAACAGGGCCCTTCCGGGATATTGTCGAAGATCAGGCTCTTGACCTGGTCGAGGCCTTCTCCGGTTAGGGCTGACACCGGCAACACTGCCAGGAAAGCGCCACGTTTGTTAAACCAGTCCATGAGCGGCAACAGAGCGACCTTCTTCACCAGGTCGATCTTGTTCAGCACCAGGATGACCGGGGTGCGCACCCCGGTAAGCTGGCCGAGGATGAACTCCTCACCGGAACCGGCAGTCACGGAGGCATCCGCCACGTAGAGGATCAGATCGACCCCGTCCATGGCCTGCCGGACCACCTTCAGCATGTATTCCCCCAGCTGGTGGCGCGGCCGGTGGATGCCGGGTGTATCCAGGAAGACCGTCTGCCCCTCATCGGTGGTGCAAATGCCCAGGATACGGTTCCTGGTAGTCTGGGGCTTGTCCGAGACGATAGCGATCTTTTGTCCGACGATCTGGTTGAGTAGAGTGGATTTTCCTACGTTCGGTCGTCCGATAATGCATACGAATCCTGATTTGATAAACACTCACTCCTATCTGACGGGGAGATCGCATCTCCCCCGATGGCGCCTTCTCTAGCGGATTGATAGCAACAGCGTCCGCAGGTGCGGCAGGAACACCAGCACCCCCACTGCCACCGCATTCAGGGCGGCGACCAGCACCGCCCCCGCCGCAATGTGCTTGGCCAGGCGCGCCAATGGATGGTATGTATTCACGAACAGATCAACCGTCTTCTCGATGGCCGTGTTGATCATCTCTGCCACCATCACGAAGCTGATGGCAAACAACACCAGGCCCACCTCCAGGCGGCTCAGCTTCAACAACCAGGAGACCGCCAGGACCACGGCGGCCACCGCCACGTGCGCCTGCATGTTGTGCTGAGTGCTGAGACAGTACCATAGCCCGCCACCGGCATCCCGGAAAGAGATCTTAAAATTACGCCTATACATCCCGGGCTGCCCCCAGCCCCAGCTTGTCCAGCACCTGATCGGCGCGCTCCATCATCCGGGCGGTTTCCGGGTCGGTGGCATCGTCATAGCCCAGTAGGTGCAGCATCCCGTGCACCGCCAGCCAGGCCAGCTCCTGCTGCAGGGAGTTGCCGTACTCAGCCGCCTGTTTGAGGGCCTGTGGGACGGAGATCACGATATCCCCCAGCAACAACTCCGGCTCGGAAGCCAGGTTTATCCCGTCCTGCCCGGCAACAGCATACTCGAGTCCGGCTTCGTCAGCATCCAACATCGGGAAGGACAGCACGTCGGTGGTGCCGGCCAGACCCCGGTACTGCTGGTTCAGAGATGCCATCCGGGCATCATCCACCAGCACCAGGCTGACCTCCACCTCCTGATCCCCGATCATCCGGGTGACAGGCCCGGCGGGTTCGGTAGCCAGCACCTCGCTCAGGGCATCCCGAAGCAGTGAGCACAGCGCCTCATTTACCGGCAGTTCACTCTGTTCATTACTGATTGATAACTGCACCCCGGACCCGCCTCCTTTCGATCTCGGCGATCATGGTCTCCGGATACTCGATGCGGGAGTGGAAGATACCGCCGAGCACCTTGACAAAAGCGACCGCGATGGTATTCAAGTCCTTGAAGGTCAGGTCGCACTCATCTAGTTGCCCATCGTTCAACCGCTCCTTGATGATCTTTCGGGCCAAGCCTTCCAGCCGTCCCGGGGTCGGCTTCTGCAGCGACCGGACGGCTGCCTCCACGCTGTCCGCCAACATCACCAGGGCGGCCTCCTTGGTCTGGGGCTTGACGTTGTCATAGCGGAAGTCCGCCTCAGCCACCAGCTCCGGCCGGTCGCTCTCCAGCGCCCGCTGGTAAAAATAGGCCACCAGGCCTGTGCCGTGGTGCTGCTCGATGATCGCCTGTACGCTGGTGGGAAGCTTCAACTCCCGGGCCTGCTCCAGGCCGTCCTTGACATGTGAGGTGATGATCAGGGTGCTCAGGCTGGGGGCGATCTTCTCGTGCGGGCTATCCCGGGTCACTTGATTTTCAATGAAGAAATAGGGCCGCTTGAGTTTTCCGATGTCATGATAGTAGGCCCCCACCCGCACCAGCAGCGGATCGGCCTGCACCGCCTGGGCAGCAGCCTCAGCCAGGTTGCCCACCAGGATGCTATGGTGGTAGGTGCCTGGCGCCTCCACCAAGAGGCGCTTGAGCACTGGCTCGTTGGGGTTGGCCAGCTCTAACAGCCTGACGGAGCTGGTGATGCTAAACAGGGATTCCAGGTATGGTAAAAATCCCAGCATCAGGATCGAGGACAGAAAACCGTTGGCGACTCCCAACCCCATCCCCTTCAGGACAGTGGAGACATCAGGACCGTTCAGCAATCCCATTACGAAGATCGCCACTGCATTCACCGCCGAGACGAAGGCGCCGCCCCGGATCAGTCCCGCCCGGTCGCTCAGGCTGGAGACGCAGTAGATCCCGGCCAGGCTGCCGGCCAGGCCGGCCACCACGAAGGAGATCTGGCCGTCCAGCATCACCCCCAGCAGCAGGCTCAGAATAAAAGAAGTGAACACCGCCAGCCCTGCGTCCATCAGCACGGTGATCAGCATCGCCCCGCCGGCCAACGGCGCCAGGTAGCCGATCAGCCCGGTGGTCTCCGCCTGGCTGCCCAGCCTGATCAGGGTTACTCCCTTGGCCGCTAGCAAGGTCAGGCTGAAGAGAATACCATAGAGTACGATGTACTGTTCCTGTCCGTAAAAACGGGGCTTGAATTTCTTAAGATAGGCTGCGGTCAAGCCGGCCAGCAGCAGCACCAGAAAGATTACTCCGAACAGGGACGGCCAGATATTTCGGGTCCGCAGCAGCCCCAACTGCTGGAGTTCGGCCAGGTGGTTGCTGTCGATCGGCTCACCCTTCTGGATGATCATCTGGCCAGCCTGGATCCAGCGTTGCACCGGGGCAACGCTCTCCCGGGCCTCCGCTACCTTGCGGGCGTAAGTAGTCCGGTCCAGCACCAGGTCGGGGCGCAGAATATGGGTCAGAAGAAAACTCACACCGGGCTGCAAGTCTCTGCTCAGATTGGAGGATGCCACCTCGCCGGCCAGGTTGTCCCGGGCGGTCGGTAGAGCATCCTCGGTCAGACCGTACTTGAAAGAGTCATCGAGCAGGCTCTTGCTAAAGCCATAGACCTTAGTGAGCTGGTTGCCGCTGAGACTCAGCAGCGCATTCAGAGAACCGGCGATCTGGGAACTGAACTCCTTGTCCGAGGCCCCGGTAGCCTGGATCAGATAATCCTGCAACAGGCTGCCGCTGCGCTGGGATGACAGGTTCTGCTGGTTCAATGCCCTAATCTCGTCGAAGATCCCCTGGAGTTTGGTATCCCCCTGCTGCGGCACCTGATCGTCCCGCTGGTAGACGTTCTCCACCCGGCTGGCCGCCTCCTGGCGGGCGCGCTCGGTCTCGGGTTCATCCACGTAGGCCATGGTGCGCGGCGCCCGAAGATCGAAGGGCGAGATCTGGCCTTCCTGGAGGGAATAACCGCGCCCGATCAGGCCGGACCCGACGGTAGTTGCCGCGATCAGCAGAAATATAACAATTATGCCCCCCATGCGAAAGCCACGCCGGTGGGTCAGCCGTTGCCATCTATGCTGGAGCCAGGAGCCCCACTTTTTCCAGGTGATCATCCGACCCACTCCTGATCATTGCCGGGAAGTTCGGCCCTACTTCTCATTTTCCGCCTCGAAGGAGGCATAGGCTTCCACGATCTTCTGCACCAGCGGATGACGGATCACGTCCTCCCCGGTCATGTATTGGAAAGAGACGCCATCTACACCCTTGAGCACTTTCTGTACTTCGATCAGGCCGGAGGCCTGGCCGCGGGGCAGGTCGACCTGAGTAATGTCACCGGTGACCACCGCCTTGGAGCCAAAGCCCAGACGGGTCAGAAACATCTTCATCTGTTCGGGCGTGGTGTTCTGGGCCTCGTCGAGGATGGCAAAGGAATCATCCAGGGTGCGCCCGCGCATGTAGGCCAGCGGCGCCACCTCGATCATGTTCTTTTCCATGTAGCGCTGGGCGGTCTCCGCCCCGAAAACGCTGTAAAGACCATCGTAAAGCGGGCGCAGATACGGGTCGACCTTCTCCTGGATGTCTCCGGGCAGGAAGCCCAGCTTCTCTCCTGCCTCCACCGCTGGCCGGACCAGGACGATCCGGGTCACTTCCTTATTGCGAAAAGCCCGCACCGCCATCACCACTGCCAGAAAAGTCTTACCGGTTCCGGCGGGGCCGATGGAGAACACCAGGTCGTGATCCCTGATCGCCTGGATGTAGCGGACCTGGCCGACTGTTTTGGGACGAACTGCCTTGCCTCTGATGTTGGTCAGGATCACCTCTGACCTGATCTCCACCAGATTCGACTGGGACCGCTCTTCTACCAGATGCCAGGCATAATTGATATCGGGTTTGGTGACCGGATTCCCCTGCTCGGTCCAGGCAATCAATTGCTGCAGCAGGGCTACGGTCCGGGCCACCGCGTCATCTTCGCCCCGGATGATAATCTCACCGCTGCGGGCAATGATCTTGGTCGCGCTCTTCTCTTCGATGAACTTCAGGTTCTCATCGAGGTTGCCAAACAGGTTCAC
>Ga0187886_1003693_pt1 | contig 11336 bp, 9 predicted proteins | sample June2016WEW_20_1_FD_133001 | JGI IMG/M metagenome (GOLD analysis project Ga0187886, IMG submission 133001) | Peatland microbial communities from SPRUCE experiment site at the Marcell Experimental Forest, Minnesota, USA - June2016WEW_20_150 | ecosystem: Environmental > Terrestrial > Soil >...
AGAGAACAGGAATGGTGGCGTCTCATCTGGCAGGTCGGCTACTCCATAAGCGAACTTCACGATTTCTATTTCATTGAAACCCCGCTTGTTGAAGAAGCGGGACTTTTTGAAGCGGAAGCGTCTGATGCCGCGGAGGATTTTGGGAAAAAGCTCTATTCCTTTAAAGACAAAGAAGGCAAGAAAATGGCGCTTCGTTTTAACGCGCACGGGCCGATTTTAAGAAGTTATCTTGAACACCACCTGGCGTATTTTGCCTCTCCGCTCAAGGTTTTCCACACCGGGCCATTCTTGCGGCGCGTAAAAATCGAACCGGGATTTGAACGGCAGTTCCACGTTTGGGGTTTTGACGTGGTGGGCGGAGCCGATTCCATTTACGACGGCGAAGTTATCCTCGCGATTTTTGATTTTTTGAAGGCGCTCAAATTAAAAAACCTCATTCTTAAAATAAATACTTTCGGTTGTCGGGTTTGCCGGCCGGCCTTCCGCCAAAAATTAAAAAATTATTACCGCGGGCACAAGGAAGCGCTTTGCAAGAATTGCGAAAAACATCTGGATGAAAATCCGATTGCGCTCGTGCGGTGTGCCGAGCCGGGTTGCCGGGCTTTGCGGGAGAAATCGCCGCTCATCCTCGATTATCTGTGTCAGAATTGCAATAACCACCTGAAGGCCGTCCTGGAATTAGTGGAAGATAACGGCATCGCTTACGAGCCCAGTCCTTATTTGCTCTCAGAAAATGATTTCGTGGACCGGACAATCTTTGAAGTTTTTGCCCCGCCTTTTGAATTGCCGGTTGCTTCCGGCAGCCGCTACGATTATCTCGCCGAAACCATAGTAGACAGGGCTACGCCGGCCGTGGGCGGCGCGCTTGGTTTGGAAAGAGTGGTTGAGGCGATGAAACGCCAGGAAATAATTCCTCGCGCCAAATCCAAACCTAAAGTATTTTTCGTGGTCATCGGCGACCAGGCGAAAAAATCGGCCTTAAAACTAATGAACCAGCTTCGCTCAAGCGGCGTCGCGGTAGTGGAGGTGGTAGGCAAAAAAACCCTGAAGGCTCAGCTCAAGATCGCCGAGCGGATGAATATCACGCTGGCTCTCCTGCTCGGGCAAAAAGAGGTCTTTGAAGGAACGGTAATTGTTCGCGATATGGTTTCGGGCGCGCAGGAAACGGTCCTGACTGACCGGCTTACGGACGAGGTGAAAAAGCGCCTCAAATAAAATGGATTGCTTATTCTGTAAGATAATTTCAAAAGAAATTCCGGGGCTTGTCGTCTATGAAGACGAAGCAACTCTGGGTTTCTTGGATATCAATCCGCGGGCGCCGGGGCATACGGTGATCATTCCGAAAAAACACGGCGGCTACATTTTTGATTTCAATGAAGCGGAACTGGGGAAGATTTTCTCGGCCGTAAAAAATATGGCGCGAAAAATAAACAAAGCGCTCTCGCCCGACGGTTTCACGATAGGGATCAATCACGGAAAATCCGCCGGACAGGTCGTGGAACATCTCCATATCCACATTATGCCGCGTTTCAAGGATGACGGCGGCGGTTCAATTCACTCCGTTGTTTCCAATCCTCCCGCCGAATCTTTGGAAGAAATCAGGAAAAAGATCCTGTCGGAATAATTTTACTTTTTTATAAATTAACCTTAGAATAACGTCATGCCAATGGAAGTGAGAAAAAGGAAAAACGAGAATTCCAGCGCTTTTCTTTACCGTTTTTCCAAGCGAATTCAGCAGAGCGGCGTCCTTAAAGAGGTGAGAAAACGCCGCGCGCACGGCCGTCCGGAAAACCGGGGGAAGCGCCGTCTGGCCGCGCTTTATCGGGCCGGGAAAAAAGAAGAGATTGCGAAGCAAAAAAAGTACGGCTATCGCCAATCCTAAACTAAAATGGCGGGCTTAAAAGACCAGATCAGTAAGGATTTAATTCAGGCGCTTAAGGAAAAGAACGAGGTAAAAGTGGGTACTCTGCGACTTTTTTTGGCGAGCGCCCACAATAAGGAAATTGAAAAGAAAGGGAAGAATGAGACGCCCGAACTCTCTGAAGACGAAACCCAAGAAATTTTAAGGAGAGAAGCTAAAAAGAGAAAAGAAGCGATTGAGATTTACGTTAGGGGTGGGCGGCAGGACTTGGCGGACAAGGAATCCGGCGAGCTTGAGATCTTGGAAAAATATTTGCCGGCCCAGCTTGCTCCGGCGGAAGTGGAAAAAATAATCCTGGAGGCAATAGCGGTTGTAAAGCCGGCGGGCGCGAAGGATTTCGGAAAAGTGATGGGTGAGGCGATGAAAAAACTTAAAGGGCTCGCCGATACGGGCGAGGTGGGTAAAATCATCAAGGAAAGGCTGGAACAGACGGTTTAACCCCCCGATGGCGAATAAAGTTTTTGTTTTTGGCGCGGGGGAGTACGGGAAAGAAGCAAAAGAGATAAAATCTCTTGGGGTCTGCCTTTTCAAAGTTTCCAAAGAGAAAAAGATCGCTTTTGAGGTCTGTTTGATATCCAACCGGGCCATGAGGGGGCTGAACCGCCGGTTTTTAAAAAAAGACAGAGCAACGAATGTTTTGAGTTTTGAGGCGGCTAAAGGCACTCTCCGGCCGGACCTCGGTAAAAACACCCGCTATTTGGGTGAAATTTTTTTAGCGCCGGATTTTATCCGGGCGAAAGGCGAAAATATCGGTTTTTTATTCATTCACGGTTTTCTCCATCTTTTGGGATACACACACGAGGAAAAGCGTGATAGAATAAGGATGAAAAAGCGGGAGGATTTTCTTTCCCGGCGCCTGAAAATAAATTTTTATGTCTAATATTATCACGGCACTTGATATTGGCACTTCCCAGGTAAAGGGCATTGTCGCGGAAAAAAGGAAAGACGGTTTAATCTCCGTTATCTCCGCTTTCAAGCAGCCAATGTCCGGCTTTAGACGGGGCGTTCTCGTGGATGTTGAAGACGCGACGCAAATTCTCCACGGTATAACGAATGATTTAAAAAGAATTTCCAAAAAAGCCGTTCAGAACGTTTTTGTGAGCGTTCAAAGCGAACAGGTTAAAGCGCGCACCTCCCGCGGCGTGGCGGCGGTTGCGCGGGGCGACCGGGAAATCCAGTCCGAAGACATTGATCGCGTCATTCAGGCCTCCCGCGCGGTTAAGTTAATGCCGAACTCCATCGTGCTCCATAACATCACTCGCGAATTTTTTGTCGACGACGTTGGCGATATTTCCGATCCGCTGGGAATGAACGGCAGCCGGCTGGAAGTCGCGACATTGATAATCGAGGGTTTTTCTCCGCAGGTCACCGTTCTTTTGAAAACGCTTGAGCGTTTGAATATTGGCGTCGGCGGGCTTATTTTTAACCCGCTGGCTTCTTCCCGTTCGGTGCTTTCAAAAAAACAAAAAGAACTGGGCGCGGTAATGCTGGATTTCGGAGCGGGGATGACGAGCATAGCGGTGTTTGAAGAAAATAAAGTTCTCCACGTGAGGAGTTTGCCGGTGGGTTCCAATTACATAACGAACGATATTGCGATTGGGCTCAAAATTTCCATTGATATGGCGGAAAAATTGAAGATGAACTTCGGCTGCGCGCTTGCCAAAAACATTAACCGGCGGGAGTCCATCAGTCTCGCGGAGGTGGACGGGAAAAGCGAGGGAGAAATATCGCGCCACTTCCTTTCGGAGATTATTGAGGTTCGCCTGACCGAGATTTTAGAACTCGTAAAAGATGAACTAAAGACGCTTGGCCGCGACGTTCAATTGCCGGCCGGAGCGATCATTACGGGCGGGGGAGTCAAGCTTGCCGGCGTTGCGGATCTTGTGAAGCAGGAGCTGAAACTACCGGTTCAGACGGGTTTTCCCGATTTAAGCGGCTTTGAAGTGATGAATCCGGCTCACCGGGAAATGATGGACGACCCGGAATTCGCGGCGGCCGTCGGCCTGATTTTATGGGGCGACGCCGAGAGCGGAGGAGCGGCGCCGGCGGGAATCCCGGCGATAAAAAGATTTTTTAGGAACTTATTGCCTTAATGAGCCGATTTCGTTTAAAATTGATTCATTAAATAAACTTATGAGAAAACACAGACAAAAAAAGACCTCAAACGCTAAAAGAGCCGGCGCGTCTTCCAAAAAAACAAAAGAGAGCAAGAGCGGGCTTACTCGCGTAAAAGTTGTCGGCGTGGGCGGCGGCGGCGGAAACGCCGTGAGCCGGATGATGGCGGGCGAGCGGCCGCGCGGCGTGGAATTCATCTCGATAAATACCGATGCGCAGGATTTGGATTACGCAACGGCGCACAAAAAAATTTACATCGGCAAGGCGCTCACGCGCGGTTTGGGCGCGGGGATGAATCCGGAAATCGGAAAGCAGGCCGCGGAAGAAAATCGTTCCGAAATCGGGGAAGCGCTTGAAGGCGCGGATGTGGTTTTTATCACCGCGGGCATGGGCGGCGGCACGGGCACCTCAGGTTCGGCGGTTGTCGCGGAGATCGCGAAAGAAAAAGGAATCCTGACTATCGCGGTTGTGACTAAGCCATTCGCTTTTGAGGGCGCGCAGCGGATGAATATCGCTCAGGAAGGTTTGAGTCGGCTCAAGGAAAAAGTTGACGCGCTTGTTGTCATTCCGAACGACCGGATCTTTTCCCTAATAGACAAAGACACGCCGATTCTCAAGGCATTTGCCGTAATTGATGAAATTCTGAAACAATCCGTCCAGGCGATTACGGAACTTGTGAATACGCCGGGAATCATCAACGTTGATTTCGCGGATGTGAAGACGGTTTTAAAGGACGCCGGCACGACCTTAATCGGAATCGGCACGGCCTCCGGCCAGGACAGAGCAATGAAAGCGGTGAACGTCGCCGTGAATTCGCCTTTACTTGAAGTGTCTATTGAGGGCGCGAAGGGAGTCGTTTTCAGCGTAGCGGGTTCCAGGGACATGAAAATGTCGGAGATCAATGATATTGCGAAGTCTATTTCGGCGAATCTGGACAACAGCGCGAGGGTCATCTTCGGCGCTTACCACGACCGGAGTTTGAAGGATAAGGCGCTAAGGGTTACGGTCATCGCTACCGGTTTTAACGGCGTATTTACCTCCCAGCGGCCGATGATCCCAACGCTTTTTATGGCGGGCGATGGCAACAGGAAGGAAATGAAGCCCGATTTAAACCAGAAAGAAGCCAAAAATGAGGAGAATCTTTTTGAAGAGAAGGAGAAGAATCAAAAAATAGCCGCGCTTAAGGCGGATAAAAATGAATCCTGGGAAATTCCAACCTTTTTAAGAAAGAAAAGAAAATAAGAGTCAATAAATCCAGCCAAAAATTGCGTAACGTTACACGTCTCCCGCCCGAAAGCGGGAGTTTTTTATTGACTCATTAAGAATAAAGTTTCATAAAATACAGCTCCGGTAATTTTTAAGTTTCCAGCGCAAAAGAGCTGGACAAAAGTCGGTTTTTTTTGTTTCCAAGCGAGTTATCCACCGTTGCGGTTTTGGCTTGCGGGTTTAGAATTAGCTTGCTGATAAACATTAAAAAAAGTCGCGGGAAAATTTTAAAAAAATGGGTAAAACAAAAACAGTTTCAAAGTCCGGTAAATATTCACTGCCTCTCAAAAGATTTTTTACGAAGTCGGGCGTAAACCCTTTAAATGAAGTGAATTGGGAGAAGCGCGACGCGGTTTTGGGCGGCGGCGGGAAGAAAGTTTTTGAACAAAAAGGAGTGGAATTCCCGGATTTTTGGTCTTTGAACGCTGTTAATATCACTGTTTCAAAATATTTCCGCGGCAAACTTTCCGCGCCCGAACGCGAAACGAGCTTGAAACAAATGATTACGCGCGTAACGCGCGCGATTCGCGGCTGGGGAGAAAATTCCGGTTACTTCGCGAGCGAAAGCCAGGCGCAAATTTTTGAAGACGAGCTCGCGCACATTCTCTTGCGTCAAAAGGGTTCCTTCAATTCGCCAGTGTGGTTTAACGTCGGCACGAAAGAAGAGCCGCAATGTTCCGCGTGTTTCATTCTTGCGGTGGATGACACGATGGTTTCTATATTGGATTGGATAAAAAACGAAGGAATGATTTTCAAGCGCGGTTCCGGCGCCGGGATAAATCTTTCCAATCTCCGTTCCAAAATGGAAAATCTTTCGCAGGGCGGTTACGCTTCTGGCCCGGTATCGTTTATGCGCGGGGCGGATTCCGTCGCGGGGATGATCAAGTCCGGCGGCGCGACGCGGCGCGCTGCGAAGATGGTGGTTTTAAACATTGATCATCCGGATATCGTGGATTTCATCCGCGTGAAAGCGGAAGAAGAGAAAAAGGTTCGCGCGTTGATAGACGCCGGTTATAATATGTCCGATTTGAATAATGAAGCGTGGAACTCCATTCAATATCAGAATGCGAATAATTCCGTGAGGATCACTGATGATTTTATGGAAGCAGTAGAGGAGGACGGGGATTGGGAAACGAAATTTATAAAGAACGGCGAGACAGCCCAAAAATACAAAGCGCGGGAGTTATCGGGAGAGATCGCGAAAGCGGCTTGGGAGTGCGGCGACCCGGGCGTCCAGTTTGATACCACCATCAACAAATGGCACACCTGTCCGAACTCCGGTCGGATTAATGCTTCAAATCCCTGCTCGGAATACATGCACTTGGATAATTCCGCCTGCAATCTTGCTTCAATAAACCTGATGAAATTTTTACGCGAGGACGGGAGCTTTATGACGGACGAATTTAAGCATACGGTGGACGTTTTTATTCTTGCGCAGGAAATTATCGTGGGCAATTCTTCCTACCCGACGGAAAAAATCGGGGAAAATGCCCGTAAATTCAGGGAATTAGGTCTGGGTTTTGCCAATCTGGGCGCGCTCCTTATGAATAAGGGCATTGCCTATGATTCCGAGGAAGGCCGTGCGTGGGCGGGCGCGATAACATCTCTTATGTCCGGCGAGGCCTACAGATTTTCGGCTGAAATCTCGGAACGGATGAAGCCGTTTGACGGCTATAAGATAAACCGCGAACCAATGCTGGACGTTATTAAAAATCACGAAGCCGAATCCAGAAAAATGAGGTTAAATCACTTATCCGACAAGAAACTCGGTACGGAGGCCCAAAAAATTTGGGATGAAGCGCTCGCGCTCGGCAAGAAATTTGGTTTCCGCAATTCCCAAGTTACGGTTATCGCCCCGACCGGCACGATTTCTTTCATGATGGATTGCGATACGACGGGCATTGAGCCGGATTTCTCGCTTATTAAAATGAAGCAACTCGTGGGCGGCGGTTGGATGAAAATCGTCAATGCGGGCGTGGAAGCGGCGCTTCTTAATCTGGGATATTCTTCGGCTGACGCGAAAAATATCATGGATTACATTGCGGAGAACGGCACGGTGGAAGGCGCGCCCGGAATCAAGGAGGAACATCTCGCGATTTTTGATTGCGCGGCGAAGCCGGCCAAAGGCACGCGCGTAATTTCCTGGAAGGGCCACGTGAAAATGGTGGCGGCCGTCCAGCCGTTCATCTCCGGCGCGATTTCAAAAACGTTCAATATGTTGAGTGATGTGACGAAAGAAGAGATTGAAGAAGCTTACAGAATGGCGTGGAAGTTGGGCATTAAGGCCTTCGCGGTTTATCGCGACGGTTCCAAGGCCGCCCAGCCTCTGAATACATCGGGGAGCAAGGCGAAAGACAAGAAAGAATTGAAAACCGTAGGTGAGGTCTTGCGGCGGCATCTTCCGCCGACGCGCGCTTCCCGGACGCATAAATTTTCTATCGCCGGTCACGAGGGCTATCTCACTTACAGTGTTTACGACGACGGAGCGCTCGCGGAGATATTCATCAAGATGGCGAAACAGGGAAGCACGCTCTCTGGTTTACTTGATGCTTTCGCGATTTCCGTTTCAATGGCGCTTCAGTACGGCGTGCCTCTGAAGGCGCTTTCCCATAAATTCGTCTACAGCCGTTTTGAACCGGCGGGCTTTACGGAAAATCCCGACATCCGCATCGCGACGAGCATTATTGATTACATCTTCCGCTATCTCGCGCTCGCTTTTCTCACTAACGAAGAGCTTGCGGAATTCGGAATGGAACAGCATCTTATATCCAACGGGGCGGTGGACGCGAAAGAGCCGGTTCGGGAAACCGTTACGGCGGCCGTGAAAACGGTGAGTGAAGGGGTTTCAAACAACTCCGCGCCCAAGAAGAATGGGAGCGTCCCGGCTGATACGGTTTGCCGGAGCTGCGGGGGGATGATGGTTCGCACCGGCACCTGCATGACTTGTCTTCAGTGCGGTAATTCATCCGGCGGTTGCTCATAATAAAAAGAATAAGCGAAAAAGATTTTCCTAAAAAGAGAATCTTTTTTGTTTTTCTGCTTTAATTAATACAATGAAATCCCTTTGGGATAAAATTCTCTTAGCAGTTCTTCTTGCTCTTCTAACGCTTCATTATAGCAGCGTGATCTCCGCTTCTTTGGACGGATATCTTTTGTTTTCCATCTCCATTATCGGCACTCTCCCCGTAATTTTGAGCGCCGTCAGATCCGTAAAAGAAAAGAAAATTTCGGTGGATCTTCTGGCGAGCTTGGCGCTTGTCGCCTCTATTATTAACGGCGAGTGGGCCTCGGCGGCATTCATCAATCTAATGCTGACCTCCGCCCGCATTTTCGGCGAATATACGGAAGGGAAGGCGAAAGCGGCCATAAAAAGCTTGTTGAAATTGAGGGTAGAGCGCGTGAAGGTGAAGCGGAACGGAAAAATTCTGGAAATTCACATAAACGATTTAAGAGTCGGCGATTTGGTCGTCGTGGAATCCGGCGAAAGGGTTCCGATAGACGGATTGGTGGAAGAGGGAGAAGCGAGCATTGACCAGTCGTCCTTGACCGGCGAATCGGTTCCGGTCAATAAATCCAAGGGCGATAAGATTTTCAGTTCCACCTTGGCTGTTTCCGGATCGCTCACGGTCAGAGCGGAAAAAATCGGTAAAGATACTACTTTGGAAAAAATCATCGCTTTGGTGGAAAATTCGCAGGGTGAAAAGGCCTCTATCAGAACGACTGCCGATAAATTTGCGAAGTGGTATATTATTTTTGCGCTTCTCCTTACCGTGATTATTTATGCGGTTTTCCGGGATATGAATTTACTTCTATCCTTGCTTCTTGTTGCTTGCGCGGATGATATTGCGATAGCCGTTCCCATGACTTTCCTGGCGGCCATTGGGTATGCGGCGCGCCGCGGCGTGATTTTGAAAGGCGGAGGGTATCTGGAAAATCTGACAAAGGTGAAGACATTTGTGATGGATAAGACCGGCACGATTACGCGCGGGAAAATGAAAGTGGAGAACGTCGCGATTTACAACGGTTTTTCGGAAAGTGACGTGCTGGCTTTTGCCGGCATGGCTGAATTTTTTTCCGACCATCCCGTGGCCAGAGCTATCTCAGATTACTTAAAGAACCGGAATGTCAGTTTTGAAAAACCGAATGATTTTAAGGAAACGCCCGGCAAGGGTATTACGGCAGTCCATAAAAAACAAAAGATAACGGCCGGTAAACTCTCTTTCTTGGAGGAATCCGGCGTGGAAGTGTCCGAAAAAGAAAAAGAGGATATTAAAAAAGCTCAGAATAACGGCTATTCGGCAACACTCATCGGGTACGGCGATAAATTAGTGGGCACGATATTTTCCGCCGATGATATTCGGCCCGGCTTTCGCGAGGTGGTGAACGATATGAAGAAACTGGGGGTGGAAAAAATTGTGATGCTTACCGGCGATAACGAGAAAGTGGCGGCGAGAATTGCGCGCGAAACGGGCATTACGGATTTTCACGCCAACCTCATGCCGGAAGATAAGATAGCTTATTTGAAAAAATACTTGAAGCCGGGCACCGACTCAAAAGTCGGGATGGTGGGGGACGGCGTAAACGACGCGGCTGCGCTCGCGCTTTCGGATGTCGGTATCGCAATGGGTGTCATCGGCTCGGATGCGGCGATTGAAGCGGCCGACATCGCGCTTATGAAAGATGACTTAAGGGAAATCCCCAAGACAATAGAACTCGGGCTTTATACCCAGAAAATCGCCCGCCAGGATTTTTGGATCTGGGGGCTTGTGAACGCGGCCGGGCTTATCCTCGTTTTTGCCCGGATTCTCGGCCCCGAAGGCGCCTCGGCTTACAATTTCGCGACTGATTTCCTCCCGCTTATTAATTCAATGAGGTTATTTAACCTGCATTTAAAACTTAAGGTATAATCCTTTATAATTAGATTATGTTAAAAATTGAAGGCCATGAAATTTGGCGAGACAGCGAGAGGGCGGGTTATGTGGACGGGAATCATATTCGGAACCGCGACTACAAAATGCTCGGTTATTTCTCGGGCGACCATATTTATAATTCGGAGGGCCATAAAATCGCCTATATTGAAGGGAATCATCTTTACTCGGAAAGCAGCGGCTCAAGCACGAAAATTTCTCTGGATAAAGTAAACGATGGCATTGAGGGCGGAATATTACCGGAAATCTGCAAGTGCGCGATATATTGCCTGATAGGCGTTTAAAAAATTAAAAATACGCTAACCAGCCGTCGTGGGGAATGAAACCACGAAAACACTTCCTTTTCCTTCCGTGGAACTGAAGGTGACTTTGCCGTTCATTTTTTCCACCAGCATGCGGACAATAAAGAGTCCGAGGCCGGTTCCCAGCACTTCTTGGGTGCCCTTAACATGCGCCCGGAAAAACTTTTCAAATATTTTTTCTTGCTGAGCTTTCGGAATGCCGTAGCCCGTATCTTTGAAATTTATTGTGAGTTTGGATTTATCCGAAGCCACGCTTATCTTCAAGGTGCCGCCCGCCTTATTGTATTTTATCCCGTTGCTGACAAGATTCATTATTACCTCCCGTATTTTATCTTGGTCCACGAGCGCTCGCGGGGGCGTTTTACGCGATTCAAGCTTTATTTTAACTTTGCTTTGTGCCGCAAGAATTTTCATGTCCCCAATCACCGATTTAATGATAGGCATGATATTAGTGGGAGAAACGGAAATTTTAGTGGTGCCGGATTCGGAACGAGCAATTTCCAAAAGATCCCCGATCAGTTGATTTAAAATACTGCTTGCCGAAGCGATGGCATTCAAATTTTCTTTGATGTCTTTCGGGAATTTCACGGAAGAGGAAGAAACGAGTTCCAGAAACCCTCTGATGGCGGCGACGGGAGTGCGAAGTTCGTGGGCGGCGATGAACACGAACTCGTCTTTGAGGCGGGCCACGTTCTTCGCTTCCGCAAGCTCGCGCGCCTGAGCGCTTTTTAACTGTTTCGTGCGCTCTTCCACCCGCTCCTCCAATTCTTTGGAGAATTTCTTTATCTCGGTGTAGGCCTGAGC
>Ga0187886_1003695_pt1 | contig 11332 bp, 10 predicted proteins | sample June2016WEW_20_1_FD_133001 | JGI IMG/M metagenome (GOLD analysis project Ga0187886, IMG submission 133001) | Peatland microbial communities from SPRUCE experiment site at the Marcell Experimental Forest, Minnesota, USA - June2016WEW_20_150 | ecosystem: Environmental > Terrestrial > Soil >...
AAGCGACGTCTTCGTCCACTTTTCATCAATCCAGGCGCAGGGTTTCAAGAGCCTCGCCGAGGGCCAGCGGGTCAAATTCGAAGTCACCGCCGGTCCCAGGGGCGAGCAGGCGGCCAACGTCGAACTGCTCTAATCTCCCACCGTACTAGACCTCGACATCCTCGAGGCTGGAGATCTCGCAGCAGCGGGGAAGGGCATTGAGAAAGAAGCGGCCGTACCACTTGGTCCGGAGCCGGAGATCCAGGATGGCCACCAGACTCCGGTCATGCTGAGTCCGGATCAACCGGCCGAAACCCTGTTTCAAACGCAGCACCGCCTCCGGCAGGGTGTAACTCATGAAGGCGTTCCGGCCGGAGTTTTCGATCGCCCTGACCATGGCCTATTGCCTTCTACAATTATTGAAAGGGCACAACTGAGACTGAATGAAGAAAAGTGCCCGTTGAGTACTTCAACGAGCGTATGGGAGGGCTTCATTTTTAGTTTCACTTTTTGGGGTGCACTTCACATTTCTTCCTGTGGTTTTTGTAAACTGGTACGCTCATATTATCCGTAGCGAAAACAGACACCGAAAGTACCGCGGGGGTGATTCCAACTGATAGCTCTCTTGGTACAGGCGACTCGACAGGCTCCGCACTCCAGGCACCCTGCGTAATCGAAAGATATTTCTTCCCCATTCCAGGCATACAAGGCTGCCGGACAAATAAAAGTACAGGCTCTGATCGTGCACTCACGGCATATATCTTTATTAATTGTGATATGCGGCTCCTCGTGATCTACCTGGAATTTGTCTAAGGCCAATCTTTCCTGGATGCTTAACCGCTTCATATGCTTCTGGCCCCTTTCCAGCCGATTTTCGCCAATTTCAATAATGATGTTTTTTGACGAAGATGGCGTATGACCATTTTCTGAACCCGTTCAGGAGGATTTCCCTCCACCTTGAAAAGATCTGTCAGGATACCCACTGCCAAGGAGGGAATGGTTGTATACATGTCCGGTTCTTCCATGAGATCCGGAACGTTTTTATAGGCCTCGAGGTCGTGGTAAACGTGCGATTGACGGAGAAAATCTTCGTAAATCTTCAGGGTATCCGCCCTGAAATTGCCCTTTTCTTTAGCCGCAATTACAGCCTTTGCCGCCAGAACGCCGGAGGTTACCGCCAAATCCATTCCCCGCACCATAAAACCGGTATTGATCACGAAACCGGCCGCGTCACCGGCAACAAGCACCCCACCGGCAAAAAGACGTGGTTTCATGCGAATGCCGGCTTCCGGAACCAGATGGGCTGAATACTCGACAACCTCACCCCCTTCAAAGAGCGGCCGGATAGCCGGATGAAATTTGAAGTCCTCAACCGCCTCTGGAACACTGGCTCCGGCTTTCATCAGAGCGCCGAGATTAAAGACGAGCCCCAAAGAAACGCTTTCTTTGTTGGTATACAGGAAACCACCCCCAGGGGCGCCCTTGGTGCCCGCACCGACAAACAGATGGGCCGCTCCTTCATTTGCCCTCAGGCTAAATCGATCTTCGATGGTCTGCCGGGGTAAGGCGATCACCGATTTGGCGCCAACGGAAACATGATCCGGACGAAGCTCTTCTTTTAAACCGGCCTTTTGGGCTAACAGGGAATTAACACCGTCTGCCAGGATCACTACCTCACTCAGAATCTCGTCATCCCCGGCCTTGATGCCGCATACCCTATCTCCGGACCAGAGCAGATCATCGACCCGGACTCCCGTTGCCAGCATGGCACCGGCTTCTTCAGCTTTTCCTGCCAACCAGGCGTCAAAATTGGCCCGCAAAACAACATAGGAGTGATTGGGAGCTTCCCCCAGAGTCTCATTATCTAAAGAAATCGTCATGGCTCCGCGCTCAGTGAGAAAACTAATCTCTTCTTTTTCCACACGACGCTCAACAGGTGCTTCTTCCCAGAAGTCAGGAATAATCTGATGGAGGGCGTAACTGTAAAGCCGCCCTCCCATCATATTTTTATTGCCTGGCGTATCTCCTCTTTCTACAAGGAGAACTTGCAAGCCCTGCTTGGCTAATTGGTAAGCCGCGGTACTTCCTGCCGGCCCCGCTCCGACGACGATGCAGTCAAATTTATCTTCACTCAATTCCTCCACCCCAATCTAATAATCGTTGATGCCGATTGTTGAAATCGCTCTACTTGGCAGCTTTGATTTGTTTGATCAGTTCCGGTACTATCTGGTAAAGGTCCCCGACAATACCATAATCCGATGATTCAAAAATCGGAGCGTCTTCATTCTTATTGATCCCGACGAGTATTTTGGCATCGCGGCAGCCCGCCAGGTGCTGGATCTGTCCGGAACTGCCCACGCTGAAGTAGAGCTTTGGTTTGACGGTACGACCGGAAATCCCGATATATGAACCTTCGGGGAACCAGCGATAGCCGTCCTCTTCCGCTACAGGGCGAGTGCAGGCGGTGACACCGCCAATCAAACCGGCCAACTCCTCAAACATGGCAACGTCTTCCTTATTCTTAACGCCACGCCCAATAGTGACTATGGCCTCTGCTTCTTCCAGATTGACAGTGCTGCATTCATGGGATTTCTGCCCGATAACTTTAACGTGGCCGGGATCACAGATGATTTCAGTTATGGCCGGGGAATCGGCTTCCACCAATACAGGACGCTCCCACGTGCGGGGCGGGACGCTGACAACAGGTATTGCCGAAGCAAAAGTATCTATGCTGATTGCCAGGCCGCCATAGACAAAACGGCTTGTTTTCACAGAACCATCTGTAAATTCCTCGATTTTTGCTTCAGAAGCCAAGCCGGACTCCAATTCTGCAGCCAGTAAGGCAGCCAGTGTTTTACCACGCTTGGTCGCGGCAACAAGTACCAGATCGGCGCCCTCGTTTTTGATCAACTGTGCCAGCTGGATATAGGCTGCTTCTACAGGAGACCCCTCACTCAATTTAAAATAATAGATTTTCCCTGCACCTACCCCGGCGGCAATCTTAGCAGCATGTTCACAACCTAAAGCTGCGGCAGTTATGGCGGCATCCGTGCAGATCAATTTGACTCCATTGATCATTTCTGCTAATAATTCGCCTTGTTCCGAAATAACCCAAACCTTTTTTTGCATCTAAATCTACCTCCCGGCCTTTTAAATTGTACCTTCTTTAACTAGGGCCGCCACTACTTGTGAGACGGCTTCCACCGGATCTCCTTTGAAGATCTGGCGTTTCCGGTCAACTACTGCGCCTTTTACAGATTGATTTACAAGGTTAGACTTCAGCTGATCCAGCGTTGTTCCCAAATCGGCGAGTGCCAAGGTATGCATTGGCTTTTTGCCTGCGCCCATGATCTGCTTGAGGCTGGGAATCCTGGGTTGATTGATGTCACCCGTCACTGTTACGACCACTGGGAGCTCGACTTCAACAATCTCTGTACCGTTGTCCAGCTTTCTTTCCGCTACCAATTTCTGTCCTTCGAGTTCGGTTTTATTAACATAGGTCACAACCGGCCATCCCAAAAGCACTGCTAGACGCGGTCCTACCTGCTGGGCATAATCATCGCTAGCTCCCTCGCCGCAAAGGACCAGATCGCAATCACCGATCTTTTGAATGGCACGTGCCAGGACCTGGGCGGTTACTGCCGGATCGGCTCCAGATAAGCCATCTTCCTGAATAAAATAACCCTCGTCAGAACCACGCGCCAGGGCATCCTTGAGAGAAGCTTTCGCTGCAGCAGGACCAGCAGTTAAAGCAAAAACCATGGCCTCGTGCGCTTCTTTCTTCCGGATCGCCTCTTCAATCGCATTTCGGTCATAATCGCTGATCTTCCAGGCAGCCCGATCAGTTGCAAGGGATTTTGTCTCCGGGTTAACTCTCAGGTCCTGTTCATCTAAAACATACTTGTAACATGCTACGATCCGCAAATAAGCCACCCCTTTCTTGTGCTAACATATTAACTAAAGCGTTTTCAATGAATAAGAGAAGAGCCGGGAAGGCATCCTCAAGCATAAGACGCATCTCGGCCCTTCTTCTCGGTCAAAAACTAGATTATCCAATTACATACCTGCTGATAACCATCTTCTGGATCTCTGATGTTCCTTCACCGATCTCCCACAGCTTTGCTTCCCTGAGGTAGCGCTCGGCCGGGAAGTTCTTGGTATAGCCGTACCCGCCGTGAATCTGGATGCACTTATCGGCACACCAGACAGAAACCTCTGCGCAATAGTACTTGGCCATGGCAGCCTCCTTACCAAACGGCATACCAGCATCGTTCAACGAAGCTGCACGGTAGGTCAGGCAACGCGCTGCTTCAAGCTTGGTAGCCATCTCTGCCAAATAGAACGAGATTACCTGGTGCGCTGCGATAGGCTTGCCGAAGGTCTTGCGCTGTTTCGCAAAGGCCACGGCGGCATCGAGAGCGGCCTGCGAATTACCGTTAGCCATAGAAGCGACGCAAATGCGTCCCCGATCGAGAGCCTGCAGTGCGAGCGCCAGGCCCCTTCCCAGTTTGCCTAACAGGTTGGCTGCAGGAACCCGGCAATCGCTGAAGATCAAATCGCCGGTCGCAGAGCCGTTAAGCCCCATCTTGTCCTCGAGCCTACCGATAGTGAAGCCGGGGGTGCCTTTTTCGACGATAAATGCGCTGGGGCCCTTCACATCTGGTTCTTCAGGGGTCTTCGCTACTATAACGTAGTACTCCGCCGGACCACAGTTGGTGATAAAGCACTTCGATCCGTTGATCACCCAGGAGTCGCCATCACGCACCGCAGTAGATTGCAAGCCGCCAGCATCGGAACCGGCGTTAGGCTCGGTCAGACCGAAGGCGCCCAGCTTTTCTCCCTTGGCCATGGGAATCAGGTACTTCTTTTTCTGCTCATCTGTGCCTGCGTACTCCACGCAGTCACAGACTAGGCCGTTCGCTCCGAGGATAATTCCCACCGTGGCACTTGCCCTGGAGATCTCCTCAAGGGTAATTGCCCGGCTCAGCATATCACTGCCAGCGCCGCCGTATTCCTCCGCTATAGTGATTCCCATGAGGTTCATCTCGGCGCATCTTTTTACGTTGTCCCAGGGAAACTCGTGTTTTTCATCAACTTCTTTGGCGCGGGGTGCTATTTCTTTTTCTGCAAATTCCCGCACTGTTTTTCTCAGTAGTTCATGGTCTTCTCCTAGTAGAAACGCCATTTCGCTCCCGCCTCCAGATTAAATAATCCCTTTTTCCCTAAATGAATCAATTTCGGTCTGACTGTAACCAAGGATCTTTGAGAGGATCGCATCGGTATCCTGCCCCGTTGTCGGCGCTCCACGCCAAACTATTCCTGGTGTTGCACTCAGTTTTGGAGCTATACCGAAGGCTTTGATCTTCCTGCCCAGGGTTTGATCTTCGTATTCAATAAAGTTTCCCCGTGCCTGCCAATGAGGATTTTCAGCCAGGTCCTTGGCGTCATAGACAACGGAGCAGGGAACTTTATATTTTGACATGTGCTCTTCCACCTCGATAGCTGTCCGGACGCCAATCCATTCCCTGGTTAAGCGGTCAACTTCCTGCCCTTTTTCAGACGCCACGGCTTCTACGGAAGATGCACATTCTTTCCACGTATAGTGGTCGAGATCAAGACCCAAAGCCTTGATAAAGCGCTGGTAGACTGCTGGTCCAAAGGCAGCTACGCAGACCCATTTGTCCTTAGCCCGGAAAACATCGTAAGGCTGGAAGGCAGGAGATTTATTCCCTGTGCGCCCGCGCAAGATGCCTGCTTCCAGGTAAGAAACGAAGGTATCTGAGAGTTGGCGGGCGTTGGCTTCATATTGAGCGACATCAACCACCTGGCCTTTTCCAGTTTTTTTAGCGTTAATATAGCCAATCAGGACCCCAAAAACTGACATCATGGCCGAGATATAGTCATTGGCCCAGGGCTTGGCCATAGAGGGAGGGTTCGGTTCAGGGAATCCCATCAAACTCATCCAACCGCTTGCCGCCTGTCCAATCATGTCATAAGAGCCCCGGTCACATATTTCAGGAATACCTCCAAACTGCGGTCTCCCGAATCCGCTCACATGGGCAATTACCAGTTTCGGGTTCACGTCAAGACACATCTCATCAGTAATACCGAGTTTTTCTATCCAGACTAGGTTTTCAAGCCAGATGTCCGAGTTTTTGATCAGGCCCAAAAAGATCTCTTTAGCTTCGGGAATATTCAAATTAACTTCCAACGAAAGGCTCAAACGGTTCCTGGCATCTTGTGCCCAGCTTGCGCTAACTTTTTTTCCTGTATCTTGTACAAAAGGCGCCAGGGTACGATAAGGGTCGCCTATTTTAGGACGCTCGACATGGATTACTTCGGCCCCAAAGTCTGCCAGCATGTTGGCTGCCTGAGGCATTGCAACAATACTCCCTGTAGAAAGAACCCGCATCCCCTCTAAGGGGCCAAACTTTGGAATCAATACTGGAGCAGACACCCTTTGCATTTCCTCAACAGACTTCATGATTTTTCCCCCGCTTTTCGTTATTGATTTCATCGTTTCCAAAACTACTTAAAAAATTATTTGCAGGAAGAGCGTACCGTTGTTTCTCTTGCCATCACCTCCGAAATTGTTCCCGGAAATACATTTCCTAAACTAATTCCTTATCAGACCCTCAAGCTAATCATTATAAAAGTAGAGCAAGAGACGTGCCAATTTCTATTCTTGAATTCTTAAACAGTTCAATCCTTACGCTGCCCAAGCATCAAGATACCCGCTGAAATGAAACGAGTCAAAGAATATGTGCAATAAAGCATCTTTTCCAAACATTGTTTTATGCACATTTGCACAATTAAAGATACAAATAAATTTTTAAGTATCATTTTTTAATATTATTTTGCTTACCATGGGCATTTTATTTGCATATAGCACTGGAGAGCTATCTATACTCAAGTTGGAGGAGGGACAAATAAAGGGAACAAATTATGAGACAGGGGCACTGATAACCTTTTGGGACTAGAGAAAATGGGAAGGCAATGAAAGGGGGGATCGAGAGGGCTCCAAGTTTTTCAAAATACCAGAAGTACATAAAACAAAGAAAAATGCCCCGTGGGATCTTATCAGCAATCCATGGGGCATTTTTCTTGCCTCAACCAGCTTACCAGCCTAGTAGTTCACCAGATCATGTTTTTACCAGGCCGTATTTCTGCTTCTTTCTGGTCAAGGTAGAAATATCAATGCCAAGTCGATCAGCGGCTTCCTTCAGAGTCTCGTGTTCGATCAAAACCTGGCCAATCAAACAACTTTCATATTCCTCAATTGCACCCTTAAGAGTCATCCTATCTCCAGGTTGTTTACAGCCTCCCACCACTCGAACTGCTTCTACCAGCTTCTCGGGAAGATCGCTCAGCCTAATCTCGTCATTCTGCGTCATGACAATCAGGAATTCGACCACATTTTGGAGTTCCCGAACATTGCCGGGCCAGTTATATTTCATGAGACAGTCCAAGGCCTCCGGACTGATGTGATGCCGAAAACCATAACGCTTGTTATAAATTGCGATAAAATGGGAAACCAGAGGTAAAATATCGCCCCTGCGAACGCGCAATGGAGGGAGCACGATTGGAATTACATGAAGCCGATAAAAAAGATCAGCCCGGAAAGCACCTTTTTCCATCTCTTGCTCTAGGTTCTTATTCGTTGCCGCTATTACCCGTGCATTCGTAGTGATTTCTTTTATGCCTCCGACCCGCATAAAGGTATGATCCTGGAGAACATTCAGCAGCTTGACTTGCAAACTGAGTGGGAGTTCTGCAACCTCATCCAGAAATACCGTTCCATTGGCTGCCAACTCGAAAAGTCCGGGCTTACCTTCCCTGCGCGCCCCTGTAAATGCACCGGCCTCATATCCAAACAATTCTGATTCTAAGAGCTGCTCAGGTATTGCCCCGCACGAAATCTTCACAAAAGAGCAGCCTTTCCGTTTACTAACTCTATGAATAATGCGTGCCAACATACCCTTACCAACACCGGATTCTCCTGTAATCAGGATCGTGGAATCTACCTGAGCCACTCTTATAGCCGATGTCAGGACAGTTTGCATGGCAGCACTGCGAGTTATAAAATCTTTTAATTCTTCTTGATAGGCCCCATACTCAGACATAGCAAGATTATTTGACTGCTGAAGATTAAAATAGTCAGCTTCCTGTTCAAGGGCTTTCAAGTTTTCAATGTCCCGGATATTGCAAACAATATAAGACACCTGGTTATCTTCGAAAACCGGACTGGCTGTTAAAAGAAAAATCCGGTTGGAATCTACGTTTTGCAATAGATGCGTGACTCTCTTTCCGGAGCAAATGACATTCTGGCATGCTTTTTGCATGTCTGATCTAGAAAGCTGGTCCATTTTATCAAGCAATAGACCACCACCATTGATAATTTCTCCATGCATGTCGAAGATAATAAAGCCGTCATACGAAGCTTCCATCAGTTTATTCATAAATCTGGAATCGATGAGTTGTTGATTTTCCATTCTTCCATGATCATTATTGTTTTGTTTATTATTATTCTCACTTTTATGGATTAAATTAACTGGGCGCTGCATTTTAGCACTCCCCTGGACCTTACTTACTGATAATTGGCATTTAAATTCCATCAAATTACGATGCACTTTACTATTTTCGACGAAGTTTGAATTAGTCCTTCCATACTAAACCTGACTCCCCATATGTAATTTATTGGATAGAGCAGGTTGCTGCGTGACTCTCGTGACTCTATTGATAGAAGCAGGAATTTGTCGTATCGTGTGGAACATTAGTGGGCATGGCATGCCCTAAAAGGGAGTGATCAGATGTATTTCTCTTTCACGGAAGAGCAAGTAAAATTACGACAAACTATTTTTAAATTCGCCAATGAAGTGATAGCCCCCCTTTCTCATATAGTAGATAGGACGGGGGTAATACCGTCTGAAATTATTGATAAAAGCGTGGCCATGGGCTTGTTTGGCCTTCCCTTTCCTAAAGCCTACGGAGGCAGCGAGGCCGGTTATATCGGCTTTGCCATAGCAGTAGAAGAGATTGCACGTGTCTGTGCATCTACAGCCCTGGTCATCGCCAGCCACACTGCCCTGGCTGCTGAATCGATTCACCTTTTCGGTTCATCCCGTCAAAAGGAAGATTACCTGGCTCCACTTGTGCAGGGCAAGTATCTGGGGGCTTTTGCAGCGACAGAAACCGGGGCGGGATCTGACATGGCTGCGATTACAACTTCCGCTATCCAGTCGGGTGATAACTGGGTCCTCAACGGCAAGAAAAATTTCATCACTAATGCCGATCGGGCAGGGTTAGTGGTAGTCAGCACAGTCACGGAGAATACCGGGAGAGCAAGAGATCGTATGAGCTTGATGCTTGTACCGTCCGGAATTCCGGGTTTTACTATCGGCAGCAAGTACGATAAATTGGGCATGCGCGGGGTAAGCACGGTAGAAATATTTTTCGATGACTGTCGAATCCCGCAGGAGAATCTCCTGGGAACGAGAGGCAATGGTTATTTTCAAGCCCTCCAGGCAATCGATCGGGGCCGGATCGGCATTGCCGCACTGTCAGTCGGTATCGCCCATGCCTGTTTGGAGTCCTCTCTTTCCTACGCCAGAAAACGCAAACAGTTCGGCCAGCCGCTTTCAAAGTTCCAAGCAATCAGGTTCAAACTGGCGGATATGGCCACTCAATACGAGCTTGCCCGTCTCATGACATACAAAGCAGCATGGCTGGTAGACAACAATAAACCACACCGTAAAGAAGCGGCCATGGCCAAAGTATTTGCCTCGGAAATTGCCATGCAGGCAGCCAACCAGGCCATTCAGATCCACGGTGGAGCCGCCTATACCACAGACCGTCCCGAAGAGCGCTACCTACGCGATGCCAAGCTGATGGAGATTGCAGAAGGTACCTCTGAAATTCTCCGGATCGTCATTGCCAAGCAATTAGGGTGTTAATAGCCGGTTATTCCTGGAATATTGCCTGATACCTCTAAACGTAGACTTGCCGGCTGCATCTGAATTCTTCCTAGATGACCAAAATCCTTGGTTTCACGCCTTTATTCCCCTTTAAAAACCGGGTTCCTCTTTTCTGTAAATGCTGTCATGAGCTAGTAATCGAGAAGATCCAATTAGACGTCCACTTCCTCCAGGCTGGAGATCTCGCAGCAGCGGGGAAGGCCTACAGCACCGCCTCCGGCAGGGTATAGCTCATAAAGGCATTCCTGCCGGAGTTTTCGATCACCCTGGCTATGGCCCGAATAGATAGTCACCGTGAATGCTGCTGTATTCCGACAGTATCCTGGAGATACTTCCGGTTTCTATCTCATGTTTTAGCCTATGACAACCTTGCCCGTCTACCAGTGGGGTACATATGACCTGGGGGCTGAATGACGCCGGCTAAATGCTCACAGTATGCGACGCCTGATCCCATTTAACAGCGCAACCAAATGCCTCGCCTACATAGCGTATCGGGATAAACGCCCGTTTATTCTTTAAAATCGGGGCGACACCCATAGCGCCTTCCTTTCCGTTGACAATCATGCTCTTCTTACCGATGACGAACTTTGCAATAGTGTTACCCTCGGTCAGCGTCACTGTAGATGTTGCCCGATCCCAACTCATCTTTATGCCGATGGCGTCAAGATAGCGAGCAGGCACAAATACCCTGCCGTTCTCGATAAACGGCGCCACATCAATCTTGTGAACGATACCGCCAACACTGTACGAACTCTTCCCGATTACAAACGACATTGTTTCCGGAGACGTATTGCCTCCGGCCCAGGTAACGCCGGATAATGTTAGCGTAATAGCTAATACCACACCAGCAACGACACATGGCTTTCTCACGCAATAGCCCCCTTAATATAGTATAAATTACATTATATGGATGTTCGTCACCTATAACAATTTTCCTTCCCTCTAAACTGACCCCCCGTAAAATATTTGTTTGCCGCTCATTAAAAAAAGCCCCGGCCGTCGGCGGCTGATCGGGGGCTGAATAGATATGGATAAATCAAAAGACAAGAAACCGACATAATCAAAGCCGCCAGGACATCCGGTGGTAGATAATTGCTAAGTTATGCTCTCAATCTTCAGGTATCTGCTGCAGCTCATCCTATTTAAGCGTGAAATAAAAAGTCGCTCCCTGATCTACCTCGCCCTCAGCCCAGATCTGCCCACCATGGCGTCGGATTATGCGCTGCACTGAGGCCAGGCCGATGCCGGTGCCGGAGTATTCTTTGGCGGAGTGCAGCCGCTGGAAGGGTTCGAAGAGCTTGCCGGCATAGGTCATGTCAAAGCCGGCGCCGTTGTCGCGCACATAGTATGCCTGCCGGCCCTCATGTATAGTGATACCG
>Ga0187886_1003696_pt1 | contig 11331 bp, 10 predicted proteins | sample June2016WEW_20_1_FD_133001 | JGI IMG/M metagenome (GOLD analysis project Ga0187886, IMG submission 133001) | Peatland microbial communities from SPRUCE experiment site at the Marcell Experimental Forest, Minnesota, USA - June2016WEW_20_150 | ecosystem: Environmental > Terrestrial > Soil >...
CACGAGATAAAAGAAGAAAAGCTACCGGAGCTCAACGATGATTTCCCCCGCCAGATATCCGCCGAGCTCAAGACGGTCGCCGCCTTACGGGAAGAGGCGGCGAAAAACCTGAAACAGCGCGCCGAGGAACGCGCCAGGATGGACTTCGAGGAGAAGGTTATCAATGCCGCCATCGAGAAAGCAAACATCTGCTACCCGCCCGTGCTGGTGGACCTGGAAATCGACCGTATCGTTAAAGAGCAGTCCAGACAGCTCCAGATGACCGGCAAGGGCATGGACGAATATTTAAAAAGCATTAACAAGACACCCGAGCAGCTTCAGGAAGACCTGCGCCCCGCGGCCACCAAGAACGTAACGGCTTCCCTGCTGCTGGGCAAGGTCTCGGAAGTTGAGAAAATCGAAGTATCTGAAACGGATATCGACCAGCGACTCGACAACATGGTGCTGGGCGTCGACGAGGAAAAGAAAGCAGACATGCGCAAGCTGTTCGATAATCCCCAGACCCGCGCATCAATAAAGCAATCGCTCATGGCGCGCAAGACCATCGAGCGCCTGGCGGACATAGCAAAAAATACCGGAGAGCCCAATAAAGAGGCCAAGGAGGAGCAAAAATGAATAATCAACCGTTAAGCAATCCGATACACTATCTGCCATCGAACATAATCCCCGGCGTGGTGGAAAGCGGGCCGCGGGGCGAAAGGATGTGGGACATCTATTCCCTGCTGTTAAAGGAACGCATTATCATGCTGTTCACCCCCATCTCCGACCCTATCGCCAACACCCTTATCGCCCAGCTTTTGTACCTGGAGAGGGAAGACCCCGACCGGGACATCAACATGTACATCCAGAGCCCGGGGGGCGTTATCAGCTCCGGGCTGGCTATTTACGATACCATGCAGCTCATCCGCCCGCAGGTCTCCACTATCTGCGTGGGGATGGCGGCCAGCATGGCCACGGTGCTCCTGTGCGCCGGAGCCAAGGGCAAACGCTACGCGCTGCCCCATGCCACCATCCACATGCACCAGGCCATCGGCGGGGCGCAGGGACAGGCTTCGGACATCGTTATTGCCGCCCGCGAAATTATGCGCCAGCAGGACATCATTAAAGATATCCTGACGAAACATACCGGACAGGCATTAGATAAGATTACCCACGACACCGACCGCGATTTCTATCTTAACCCGGAGCAAGCGGTAGAATACGGCCTTATTGACGAGGTGTTGAGTAAGGTGCCGGAGTCCAAAGAGGAAAAAGGCAAGAAAAAATAGAAGTAACGCTTTTCTGTCATTGCGAGCGAAGCGAAGCAATCCCTATGATATTCGTAAACTGTTGATGGAGATTGCCGCGTCGTCCCGATTTCATCGGGACTCCTCGCAATGACAGATTCTTTATTCCGTTAGTTTGTCCTTGACCTTCTCGTCTATCTCCGAGGTGAGGTTATAGCCCGGGATAATATGGCCGGCAGTGTCAACGACCTGCCGGTCTTTCGTTATCCTGATTTTGCCCTCGGCGAAGACTTTAAGAGTAGCAATTGTCAGAGGCAGCTCTCTTACAGCACCGTGCTCCCGGATGGTCTTGAACAGGAGATTTTCTACTCCCGGCCCTTTTTTAATATCTTCGACGGATTTGCCCTTTATCTCGTCCCGGTATTTATCGAAGACTTGACCACGTATCGTAAAGAGACAATAGGTAGCCGTCGGCCCCATGTCCAGTTCCGGGATGGCGACATGCATTTTGATGCCCTGTGTGTTTGCCCCCGTTTCGATAAGCTTCCATATCACCTGCTGCCAGGTGCCGGCCGGCCCGCCCGGAGCGGCCGGGTGCAGGTTGATGATATCGTACCTGTTGCACATGACCGGCGTGGTGACGAGCATAAAGCCGGCCAGGATACACAGGTCGGGGCGGAACTTCTTCAGCCGCTTGATGACCTCGTTATCGTAATCGATACGCCACTGCGGCAGGGGCTGTGACAGGTCAGGGTTAGGCATACTCCGCATAGCGCGGTATTTTTGATATGAAAAACTTACCAGGGGTAGCCCATAACCCTGCACCATATCCAGGTACCGGTCGGTGGGTTCCGTCTCGCCGCGCTCGCGAGTGCAATAAACAAACTCAATTTCGGCGTCCAGCTCCCCTGATACAATGGCCTCCCGGGTCGTTTTCAGGAGCGCCTTGGAACCCGGGCCCCGGCCCGTGGAAAACCAGCCGATTTTATAGCGTTTGGCCATGTTCACCCTATCACACGCATCCTGCTTTTCAGCCTGGCCCAGACACTGAAGCAATGCACGAAGATACCCGACCTTTTCCCGTAAATCCTGCCGCTGGCGACAGATTTTAGAAAGTCTTGTGGCGTGTCAAAATCCGGCATTTCGATATAGGCGTTGCCAATTTCCAGAATGGTATGCGCGTCACTGCCGGCGCCGCCCGGAATATGATGTTCCGCCGCGAAGGCTTTCGCCTTGTCGGTATTGGCGGGAAAAGGGCTACGCGAGTTGAGCACCTCCATGAGGTCGATATCCCCGGCGATTTCATTGATAATCTCGTCTTTCAGGGCGGAGCCGCGTATCGTCTCAAAAGGGTGGGGGATATTGACCAGGCCGCCCTGCGCCCGGATGCGCTTTACCGCTTCGCGCGGTGAAATTCCGCCTTGAATAGTCTCTTTGAGGAACATCCCCATGATTTCGCCGTGGGTGGTCAGGATTTCCTCCGCCACGATGACTTTAAAAGGGGCGATTTTCTGCATTTCCAGAGCCCCTTCCGCGGTGCCGTGGTCAGCGATGGCGATGCAGTTGACGCCCAACTCCTGGCAGCGCGTGATGATTTTGTCCAGGGGTGTCTGGCAGTCCATGGAGTACCGGGTATGGATGTGAAGGTCGGCTTTCAGCAAGGCAACATCCCCTCTTTCCATTAATACTTAATTTTGCTCGCCCGGGTGATAAGTCTTACTTTTCCATTTTTTAAAACGACCGTGTCTTCAATCCTCACGCCGCCCCACCCCGATAAATAAATCCCGGGCTCGATGGTAAAAACCATGTCCTCGGAAAGTATATCTTTAGAGCCGGGGCCGAGGCGGGGAGACTCGTGCTCGGCAAGGCCGACGCCGTGCCCCAGCGAGTGCCCGAAGGCCTCGCCATAGCCGGCTTTCCGGATAACTTCCCGGGCGATGTTGTCAGCCTCCAGGCCAGCCATACCAGCGCGGATTTCAGCGCTGGCCGCCATCTGCGCTTCGAGAACAATATGGTACACCTTTTTAAATTGAGCGTCCGACCGCCCGGGGCAGACGGTGCGGGACAGGTCGGTGGCATACCCGCCCACTTTCGCTCCCATATCTATCACGACAGGCTCACCGTCCCTGACAGCGCGGTTGGATGGCCTGTGGTGAGGCAAGGCAGCGTTCGGACCGGAAGCGGTGATAATCTCGAAAGGCAGCGCCTGGCTGCCGTTTTCCCGCATGTTCTTCTCTAACTCCCAGGCGATTTGTTTCTCGGTCAGGCCGGCTTTGACGCTGGCGGCAACGACATTAAAAGCGGCATCCGTAATGGCGGAGGCCTGTTCGATAAGGCCGATTTCCCCGGGTTCTTTGACAGCACGGAGGGACTCCACCACGTTAGTAACAGTCACCAGCTTCGCGGTAACGCCTTTCTTTTTGAGCGCATCCTGCAGCTGGCGGTGGAAGCTGACCGTAATTTCGGCGCTTTCAAACCCCAACCTTTTAACGCGTGAATCTGCCACCAATCCCGGAAACCAGTCGGCCAGGTTGCCACCGATACGCAATATTTCAAATTCCGGGGCTTCCCGGGCAGCCTGCTCAGTGTAGCGGAAGTCCGTGGCCAGCACCGCTTTATCAGGCGTGATAAACAGGTAACCCGCGGTGCCGTTAAAGCCGGAGAGGTAGCGCCGGTTCTCCGCCTGCGTGATGAAAATGGAATCGATTTTATTTTTAGCGAAGAGGCGGCGCAGCTTTGATACCCGCTTATTCACGCTGGCCGCCTTCTGCCTGCGCCATGGGGTGGGCAGCGAGGTAGATACGGCGCGCCTGGCTCCGCGTGACGTGGGTGTAAATCTGCGTGGAAGAGAGGTCGGCGTGGCCGAGCAGCTCCTGCACCACTTTAAGGTCGGCTCCGCCATCCAGTAAATGGGTGGCAAAAGTGTGGCGCAGGATATGCGGGTGTATTTTTTTATTGATACTACGTGAATATTTGGTCAGGATTTTCTGAACCCGGCGCGCCAGGATACGCTCGCCGTAGCGGTTGACGAACAGCGCGTTACTTTTTTTACCGCCGAGAAGCTCGCGGCGCCCCTGATTGATGTAGTCGTTCAGCGCTCGGGCGGCCGGCGTGCCGATCAGCACGACCCTCTCTTTAGAGCCCTTGCCCCAGACACGGATTTCATTGGTGGCCAGGTTTATCTGGTCGAGGTTCATATTGACCAGCTCGCTGACGCGCAGGCCGGAGGCATACAGAAGCTCGAGCAGGGCGCGGTCGCGCTGGCCGTGGGGTTGAGAAAGGTCGGGGGATTCCACAAGGCGTTTGGCTTCGTCCACGGTGAGAAAAGAGGGCAGGCGGCGGTCAAGCCTGGGGGAAACGGTGGTGGCCGCCGGACTGGCCGTCACCAGCTCCTCGCGCATAAGATAGCGGTAGAATGAGCGTATGGCCGAGAGCTTACGCGCGATGCTGGACTTGGCAAACTTTTGCTCCATGAGGTAAGCCAGGTAGGCGCGCAACGTCAGTTTGTTGACATCTTTCAAAGTTTCTATTTGTTTGCCGGCGGCGAAGGTGAAAAACTCCATGAGGTCGCGGGTATAGTTGCGGACAGTATACGGCGAGGCGTTCTTCTCCGCCACCAGGAAGGCGAGGTATTTATTGAAGACTGCCTCGTTTTGCATAGATTATTTCTATTCCGCTCTCGGGGGAAAGGGTGAAATAGACTAGGACTTCTCTTCCGCCTTCGCCTCTTCCACCTTTCCCTTGTATTCACATTTGGTGCACCAGGCCTGCTTACCGTGCTGGGTGAGCAGCCCATTACAGCGAGGACAGGGCTGGGGCAAAGGCTTGAAGCTGGTGATAAACTTGCATTTCGGGTAATTGCCGCAGCCGTAAAAAGTGCGCTTCTTTTTACTTACCCTCTGGATAATTTCGCCGCCGCAATCGGGGCACTTGACGCCCAGCTTGACCTGGAACGACTGCGTATACTTGCAGCCGGGGAAACCGCTGCAGGCCACGAATTTACCAAAGCGCCCCGTCTTGACCACCAGCGGTTTGCCGCACCTGGGACAGGCCTCGCCGGTCTTTTCGTCCTCGATTTTCACCTTCTCGGCGGTCTCGAGCGCTTTTTTAAGGTCTTTATCGAAGGGGGTGTAAAAGTCCTGTATCACGCTTGGCCACCGGCGCTCTTTGCTCGCGATGTCGTCGAGCTCATTTTCCATATCGGCGGTGAACTTTATGCTGATGATGTCCGGGAAATATTGCACAAGAAAATCGTTCACCGCGACACCGAGCTCGGTGGGCTGGAAAATACCCTTCGCCTTGGTGACATAGTCCCTTTCCTGGATGGTGGAAATCGTCGGCGCATAAGTGCTCGGCCGGCCAATTCCGTACTGCTCGAGGATCTTGACCAGCGTCGCTTCGGTATAGCGGGGCGGGGGCTGGGTAAAGCGCTGCTCCGGGAACAGTCCCAGCAGCTTCAAGATTTCACCCTTTTCCAGGTGAGGAAGGATGGCTTTACCCTCTTCTTCAACTTCGTCCCGGCCTTCGCTGTAGAGCGCGATGAAGCCAGGGAAGGTATTGACCGAGGCGGCCGTCCTCAATAGATAGTCCTGGTGGTCTTTTGCCTCGATATCCACGGTGGTATTTTCAAACAGCGCCGCGGCCATCTGGCTGGCGACCATGCGCTTCCAGATGAGGTCGTAAAGGCGCAGCTGGCTGGCATTAAGGTATTTTTTAATCGCCGCCGGTTCGCGATGGATGCGGGTGGGGCGGATGGCCTCGTGGGCTTCCTGTGCCCCCCTGGTCCGGGCGGCAAAAACGCGGGCGCGGGGCGGCAGATATTCCTGGCCGTACTTCTGCTGGATATATTGGCGCGCCTCCGCAATAGCGCTATCGGCCACGCGGGGGGAATCGGTGCGCATGTAGGTAATAAGGCCGACGTTACCTTCATCGCCGACCGGTACGCCCTCATAAAGCTGCTGGGCGACCGCCATCGTCTGCTTGGCGGAGAAGCGGAGTTTGCGCCAGGCCTCCTGCTGCATGGTGCTCGTGGTGAAAGGCGGGGCCGGCTGGCGCGCGGCTTTCTTCGTGGCGACCTTGAGCACACCATATGCTGCTTTTTCCAGAGCGCTCTTTATTTTTGCCGCTTCTTGCTGCGTATGGACATCGAGCTTTTTCCCGTCGATAAGCCCCACCAATGTCGCCCTGAATGGCTTCTTTTTATCAATCTTGGCCAGCTCCGCCTCGATGACCCAGTATTCCTCGGCAACGAACTTCTCGATTTCCCGCTCTCGGTCGACGATAATCTTGACCGCTACCGACTGCACCCGGCCGGCGGAAAGACGCTTTCTGACCTTTTTCCAGAGCAGCGGGCTGATTTTATAGCCCACGAGCCGGTCCATGACGCGCCGCGCCTGCTGTGCATCCACGAGTTCCATATCTATCTGGCGCGGGCTTTCGAAGGCCGACTTCACTGCATCGTCCGTTATTTCCCGGAAGACCACACGATGAAATGGTTTTTTATCGGTGCCGGTGACCTCGGCCAGGTGCCAGGCAATAGCCTCGCCTTCACGGTCGGGGTCGGTGGCGAGAAATACGACGGAGGCGTCTTTAACGGCCTGCTTGAGCTCGTTGACGAGCTTGGTCTTGTCCCGGGGTACAACGTATTTCGGTGTAAAACCGTGCTCGATGTCCACACCCATCTGCCCGCGGGGCAGGTCGCGTATGTGCCCAACCGAAGCCTTGATGGTATAACCTTTGCCAAGTATTTTCCCCAGTGTTTTGGTCTTGGCTGGCGATTCCACGATAACAAGTTTTTTACTCATATTTATCAATCAACTCTCACCCGATATTCCTCGCGCAGCTCCCGCGCCAGGACGTAGTTCATCGAGCCAACCTGCTTGACGAGCCCTTTAAGCTCCATCATCGCCAGCGTGCCGCTGACCGTGGCCGCTGGCAGGCCGGTTTTACGGCATACCTCGTCTATATGAGACGGCTCGGCGCCCAGGTGCTTCAACAACGACGATTCCGTTTCGGATTCGGGCAGTATCTCGCGCATTTCCATTTGCCGGGCGACCGTCATCAGGTTCAACTCTTCCATGATATCGGTATAGGTGCGCACCAGCTTGGCCTCACCTTTTTGAATCAGGCGGTTAACGCCCCGGCTGGCCGGCGACAGGATGCTCCCGGGAATAGCGAAAACTTCACGGTCCTGCTCGATGGCATCGGCGGCGGTAATCATCGCCCCGCTATCATCGTCCGCCTCGGTGACCAGCACGCCCAGGCTTAAACCGCTTAAAATCCGGTTGCGGCGGGGGAAATTTTCCGCGCGGGGCCGTGTGCCGAGGGGATACTCGCTAAGCAGGGCGCCATGTTCCATAATATCCCGCGCCAGATTTTCATTTTCCGCCGGGTAAACAGTATCCAGTCCGGAAGCAAACACGGCGATGGTGCGCCCTCCGGCTTCCAGGGCGCTGCGGTGGGCGATGGTATCGATGCCGCGAGCCAGGCCGCTGACAATGGTAATTCTGCTGCTGGCCAGGTCCGCGACAATCTCTTCCGTCACCTGCTTGCCGTAGACAGTGGCCCGCCGCGTACCGACGACCGCCAGGCAGTATTCGTCATCTGGTATTAACGCGCCGCGGACGTAGAGCACGGGCGGGTAGTCATAGATTTCCTTTAAGCGGCGCGGGTAAGTGCTATCGTTGCAGGTGAGCACCTGGATGTGATGCTTCTGTAGCTTTGCCATTTCATCATCGGGGGAGATTTTATCGCGCCACTGCCCGATGGCCCGCAGGGCCACACTATCCAGACCGGCACGTTTCAACTCGCCGGGCGAGGCCTTCCAGGCCGCTTCCAGCCCATTGAAATAGCTTTCCAGCTGCGCCAGCCTCACGCGACCGATGCCGGGGATATTATTAAAGCCGACCCAGTACTTAATATCAGAGTTCAAAGTAATTTAATTCTAGCACAGGGGTAGACCCATGACAATTTGAGCCTGCGATAAGGATAAAAGTACGACAGGGGATTGATTGGCATAATGATAGGGTCAAGTCATACCTGTTTAAACTTTCACGAAGCCAAAGCGCTTATTTTTAGCCGTCATTTTGATAAAGTGCCGGAGGCTTTTTTCAAACATTTCCTGCCCGTGGCGCTTTCGGCTTAAGATATAGGCGATGCGGACACGCTGGTAGCTTTCCGGGAATCTTTGAAAGTTCTCCCAGGCTAGTTTATCGGCCTGAAGCGGTTTTAATATTTCTGCCGGGATGATAAACTCTTCTTCCTTTGCCGTAGCAGGCTTAAAAACATGGGCGATTGCATCGAGCCCGGCCCGGGTCATCTTTTTTTGAGCAATCAGCTTAAGGACCCTTTCCTTGTTCGCCTGGGAGAGGCTGCTGTTCTTTTTCCGCACCGAGAATCTCTGGGCAAAGCGCTCCGCGTCGAGCTTTTTTACGGTGCTATCAATCCAGCCGAAACAAAGAGCTTCTTCCACCGCGTCATTATAGGGAATACGCGGCTTACCAGTTTCTTTACGATAGTAAATCAGCCAGACTTCTTTTTCTTTATCATGGTTTTTAGCCAACCATGAGCGCCAAGCCCGGCGGCTGGCCACATATAGCGTTTTACCTATTTGGTTCGGCATTAAAAAAAGTGGCGGAGAGGGTGGGATTCGAACCCACGGTAACCTTACGGCTACACACGCTCTCCAGGCGTGCCTGTTAGACCACTCCAGCACCTCTCCGCGGTACTATTGTAGCAGAAACGGGTTTGCCATTTACAGAGGGAAACGGAGAGGGTGGGATTCGAACCCACGCTCCGATATAATCGGAGACCGCTTTTCGAGAGCGGCACCATCAACCACTCGGACACCTCTCCAAGCTACATAATGTGGTAAAGTAAGCGCTATTGAACTTTAAAAAGAGACTAACTCAAACATGGACGCTATCATTATGCCTTACCGGAGACGTATCGTCAATCGTGGTGAAAGAAGGTACGATGTTTTTATTTTGCTTTATAAAGTGCTAGAATGCAGGCAACTAATTTCCTAGTGAGGAGGTATTAATGAATACTACAATACCTGTTCTTGATTTTGTAAAAGGTATTATGACTACATCAGCCGCTTTTATTACAATTGCTGGTATTCTTTTTGCTTTTGGTTTTAGAAAGAAAAATTTTGATGAATTTTCAGGTTGGGAAACTTTTTCTTGTTTATTTTTACTTTTTTCTATATTAGTCGGAGCTGGAGTAATTGGCTCTTCATTGTTTTGGTTGAATTCTCCTGCCAATGCTCCTCTAAACATTGCAAAATATTTTTTAATCGGGCAATTTGCTACCTTGTATATCCCAATTATTTGCTTAATTGTCAGGCTTGGCATTAAAGCCAAAAACTAAATAAACCTTGACTTAAAAATAAGCTTATAATCTTTTATTTTAATATTTCCTGTCGGATACTGTTGTTTACCTGTAATGCTTCGTCAAACCGCTTGGCTGCGGCTTCCTGGAGTCCGGGGGTTACAAAAATGGGTAGGTATCTAGCGTTATCGCTACTGTTGAATGTCCTGGACGCTCCTGGACTACCTTGGGGTACCCTGTTTCAATAATAGGCTCGCATGGGTTTGTCGTGCATCATGGAGACGGATAACCTTGACACCCGCCTTGACTGTCAGGTCGGACACCTCTCCCCGGTCGCAAGTAAGCTAATTGAGCCTAAAGCTCGGATACTTTCACCAGTTTCTGGTAGTCAACCAGAATGCTCATCGCGGCACTTTCACTGGCGACGCCGCCCTCCGCCGCCGCGGCCACCGGATTCAGCCCGCCGATTAATATCACCCCAACGCGGTTCAGGTCGATGGGTACCTCGCAGACAGGCTCGCTGATACTTCCAATCATGTAGATGCCTCCCAGGTTGGCGCGCTTTAACTTGGCCTCCACCTCCCTGGCCACAGGCTCGCAGATGGCGGGTATCTCCCGGTAGTTCGCCAGTATCTCGCCGTTACCTTCCGCAGCCACCTTAGCTACCGAAGTCATATTGGCCCTGATGAATATTTCCGAGGGGTCGAGGGAGCTACCGGCATAGTGGATAAGCTCGACAAATCGCAGCGGCTGGTAGTTTCGAATCTGCAATATGCCGCCAAATTTAGAGTCGATGGGCACACCGGCTTTCAACAGCGTGCCGTTGACGATAATGCTGCAAACAGTAGCCAGCGCCGTCTTTCCCTGGGGAACAACCAGGTCGCCCAGGGTTTCTCCTTCATTGGCGACGACCACTAGGTCGCTGACGCACAACCCCGCCTGGAAAATAGGTTTCATCAGCTTCAACGCCTTATTGAAATCCTCCTTGCGGAAAAAAGAGAGATTGGCGGGTACCATCCCTACGCGTTTGTCCAGGTCAATGTTGGTGCGGAAGGCAAGCATTTCAATTCTCGATAGAGTCAACCCCACTTTATGGGAAACCATGGCCTTTTTCAGCTCGGCTTCCCCGAGCTCGGTAATCAGCCTGCCGTCCCTCCGGCCTACCAGCCGTGTCAGTCCCCTCTCATCCATGAGTCTAAGGTGATACCTGACGGCCCTCTCGCTTAGCCCGATGCCCATGTCCTTAAGTTTTTTGGCGATAACCGTAGAGCCCACGGCTTCACGAGAGTCTTGCAGCGTATTCAGGATTGCCAAGACCTTCCGTTCGACATCTTGAGTTTCAAATCCCATAGTAACCTCCGGCGGATAGTTACTCCAGCCAAAATTATTATAGTATAAAGAACAAAGTCAATGCCAACAGGGGAGAACAGGGGCGGGGTCCGGCGGTTAAATAGATTGTACCGGATATCATGCAGGTATTCCACCGACCCGACGATATCCGGCGCAACGCTTTCCAGGTATTGAATTACAGCCTTAAAACACTATTTCCCGTCGAGGATTTTTATAGCCTCTTTCCGGTAGGCATTCATCAGGTAAGGAATATCGGTGATTTTAGCGCACTCCTCGGTCAGCGACATCAGGTTGCTACGGCTGATAACCGGTACATTAAAACACCTGGCGCCGGCCATAATCTGCTGCAGTCCCACCCTTATCTTTTCAGCGTAGCTGTAGACGCCCAGCGCGCCAAGAGGTAGGTTCTTCATTTCTTTAGCGC
>Ga0187886_1003698_pt1 | contig 11327 bp, 6 predicted proteins | sample June2016WEW_20_1_FD_133001 | JGI IMG/M metagenome (GOLD analysis project Ga0187886, IMG submission 133001) | Peatland microbial communities from SPRUCE experiment site at the Marcell Experimental Forest, Minnesota, USA - June2016WEW_20_150 | ecosystem: Environmental > Terrestrial > Soil >...
ATTTCCCCTCTCCCTTTCCAAGGGAGAGGGCCTGCCCGCCGAAGCCTCGGCGCAGGCGGGTCAGGGTGAGGATTCGAGCTGTGACAGACTGTCTAGCTTTCAAGCGCATCGTGAATAATCCGGATTAACTCTATCCCCTACCCACGCCGTGTTGCAGCCGCATCATCAGGGTTGCGTTGGCGCACCCAGCGGTCCGGCCAGCACTTGCGGTATCTCCCGCATCAGTCCGTCCACGATGTTCACCGGCTTGGACTCGATCTGAATTTTGGCCGGCTCCAGTCCGGCACGGGTAGCCGTGAGCGTAATCGCACCGGGCTTGAGGGTCGAGCGAATGAAGACGCGATTGATGCCGCATTCGGTGTCGAGGTAGAGATTGTTGATCGAATTGGTCTTGCCGCTGTTGTAGCCGCCGCGCCAGATTGCCGGGCCTTGCGCGGTAAAGTCCACGCGTCCTTCGTCGGTCGGACATCGCTGGCCTTGGGCATCCACGACTTCCACGTCAACGAACGCCACATCCGAGCCGTCTGCCAATAAGCCCTTCGGGCCGGTGTGCGCGGTCAGCTTCAGGCGCTTCGGATCGCCGGCGGTCTTGATCTCGTGCTGACAAACGACTTTGCCGCTGTTCCTGCCCACCGCTTCAATCGTACCCGGTTCGAAGGCGATATCGGAGAACGCGAAAACGTAGCCGTTCGTCGGCGTCTTCACAACGCCCTTGGACTTGCTGTTCACGAACAACTCGACAGCCTGGCAGTTGTTCGCGGCGACGTACACGGTCTTCTTTGTGTCCTTGGGGTAGGTCCAGTGGCCGATGATGTGGATGTCCGGCTTCTCGTTCTGCATCACACGGTACACGTAATAGGCCTGCTTGGGCAGACGGACGGCATCGACCTTGCCACTCACGCGGCAGACTTCGCTGTTGGGCTGGCGGCCATGCTGATTGCTGTCGGCGAAGATGATCGACGCGTAGCCGGACCACCTGGCGTGGTTGGGGTCGGTGTTGGTGATGATATTGGAGTAGTAATCCCAATAGCGCCCGGCTGCCGCGAGACAGAATGTTTCGGAGTTCCAGTGATACACGTCGTTCGGCCCCGGTTTGAACCCGAAGTGCGGAGGTGAATAGTCGTCCCAGAACCGGCGGGCAGCTTCGTCGCGGAAGTCTTCCGTCTCGATCAGAGGCGCGCGGTCGCGGCGCGGGATGCTGTAGCCGCGGAACACCGCATCGCCGGAAATCTGTTCGGTTTGCGGGGCTTGGCCGATCATCACGCCGTAGAATTCGGCGATGGAAGTGATGGCGGTGGCAGCAGCGTTGTTGTCGCCGTGCCGCACGCCCATGACGCGCTCGCCGCTGGGATCCCATTGTTTGCGCAGGGCGATCATCTCCTCCATGTGGGCGGGGCTGATGACTTGGTTGCCCGCCTCCCAGAACAGGATGCTGGGGCTGTTGCGGTAGCAGATGATGGTGTCGCGCATGACTTCCACGCGCTGCTCCCATTGGCGGCCCTCAACGTCCTTTTCCTTGTCGCCGGCGGGACAGACCTGGACGATGCCGGATTTGTCACAGGCGGTCACCTCCTGCCGTTTGGGGGCGACGTGCATCCAACGCATGTAGTTGCCGTGGCCGGCGGCGAGCAATGCCATATCGAAATCATGCATCCAGTCCGGATACGCGTCACCGACAGCAGCCCACTCGTTGATCGACCGTTGCGCATAGCCCTTGAGATACACGAATTGGTCGTTGATGTACACGCCGCCGGTGCCCGCGCCGCCCTTGAACGCCGTCTTGCGAAAACCGGTGCGAACCTTGTTCACATCAACGACTTTGCCGCCGATGGTGAGGATTGAGTAAACGTCGTAGAGATAGGGGTCGGACGGACTCCACAGGTGTGCGCCCGCGAGTTTCCCGCTGGCTTTGAGCACCTGTGTTTCGCCGTTCACCATGTCGTAGGTCTCCCCCTTGAAGGTGGCGCGGACGATCCCGCTGGCGTCGACAACGACAGCCGAGAGATCCACCGATTGCTGATCGCCCGATTCGTTGCGGACCTGGGACTCGACCGTCACGTCGGCGGTCTTTGCGGTCACGGAAATGTTCGTCGCATAGACATAAACGCCGGTGGTTTTGAGATTCTCGTAGAGCGGGAGAGTCTGATAGACCTTGCCGACGATGTGCAGCCAAACGTTGCGGTTGAGGCCGCCATAGTTGGGATTGAAATCCTTGGATTCCCATTGGAAGACGGTGCCGGTGGCTTCTTCGGGGTAGTTGGTGACGTTGGTGATCTTGACGGTGAGGACGTTTTCCTTGTCGCCGAAGAAAACGGCGTCGGTGACGTCAATCCCGCAGGGCGTGACGCCGTTTTCGTATTTGCCGACGGCTTTGCCGTTGACAAAGAATCGGGCGGCCTGCCTCATGCCTTCGAACTCGATGAAGACCTTACAGCCCTCGGCACCGGCGGGGAGCTTGAAGTGCTTGCGGTAGCAGGCGAGGCCCATGTAGAGGCTGACCTCGCCGCCGCGGGTGATGAGTTCATCGAAGCTGTCGATGTCGTTGTAGGTGTGCGGCGTGCTGACGGTGGCCCATTTGGAATCGTCGAGATCAGGCTTCTCGGCGTCAGCCACGTCTTCTTTGATAAACTTCCAGCCGGGGTTGAAATTGAACGTGGTGCGGGGCGACGCGGGCGGAGTGAAGCGTTGTTCCGCCGCGAAAGTTCGACCAACGAGAACGAGGACAGCCAGCGCCGCCAAGAGAACAGGCAGAGAACGTGAGAGAATGCGATGCGTCATGGCGGGTGGTCCGTGTGCAATCATCGAAAGCTTGTGCGGCAGTATGCCGCTCCGCGCTTGAATGTCAAGAAGCTGGCCGGCTTCGTCGCAGTTGATTTGAGAAAACCCGTCCTCGCAGCCTCGCCGTAGATTGCATTCTCAGAAATCAGATGGAACTGGATCGACCCAGAATCAGAAGAGGCAGGAACGATTCGGTACGCTGCCCTCCGTCAGGTTTGTCAGCAGCCTCGTATCGGATTGCCTGCGGTTGCCGTGGTCAGCACATTCCTGCTAATTCAGTTGGAACCAAGTGTTCCGGGTGATGGGGATTCCGCTCTGCTGGATGATCCTGTTAGACGAAACAAGTTCCACGTGTTGATCTCCAAACAAGCAGTTCACCGCGTTCGAATGCCGCGACATAACGGGGAGTCCAGTCTCATGGTCATTGCCTGTCGTCGCCCTCAGGAAACTACTGAGCGGGACGTTCTCCGTATTTGAGTCAATGAGCAACAGGTATTCAGCCGGCTTAGAGAGTACCCTCACAGGAATAACATACCAAGTGCCAGCCGTGGGGGGGAGTGTTGTCCACCCAATGCCGGGTAGCCTTACAGAGGGCCAGATCATTCCGTAATTGTGGTGCTGGCCATTCACGATTTGGTCCTCGGTTAAGCGGCCCGCGATCGCCGGGCAGGTCCTCATCTTGCGTATCCTCGTTGTTGGGGCCCCCCCACCCAAATACTTCAGGTACGCGTTGGTCATAGTTCCGTCGGACGAGGTAGTGTCATCCCAGTTAAGGGCATTTCCGCTGTTATACATGAAGATCGTTCCGCTGTAATCCTGCGAGTACAGGTAGAAGGCCATTCCCCAATTCTTCAGATTGGCGGCGCACGCTTGCTGAAGGAGTTTGGAACGGGTCTGGCTCAGTTCAGGCACAAGCAGACCCGTCAGGACGGCACCGACTGCGACTAGCACCAGCAGTTCTGGCAGTGTGAATCCCGCCTTGGACCTCAGGTTACGTCGCGGTGCTCGCTGATCGCCTTCTGCGCCGCCCGCGCTTGCCGTTTGTGTCTTGGTTATGTTGCGCATTGTTTTCGCCTCGCTGTTTACGGTGAAATCACCAGTTTGATTCTGTAGAAGCGCGACTCGCCGTTCGTGACGGCCCCGACGTCGAGATAGTTGGTCTCAGTGATCGGGGGCGCAGCGGGAACGGCCACGGTGGCGAGATCAAGAAAGGCGTTCGTGTAGCTTCCGTCGAACGAGTTGGTTGCCACTTGCACCACGTAGCTCTTGTTGGTCACGGCAGACCAAGTAATGAGAATATCGTTTCCTTCCGGGAGAATCGAGGTGATGCGAAAGACGGAGGCGCTGTTGGTCGGGTCGGTGCCCACTAGGTACTCCTGCAAATTGGACATGCCGTCGCCATCCGGGTCGGAGTCAGCCACGGTGGGATCCAACGGGTCAAAACCGTACTGTTGTTTCCACCCGTTCGGGATGCCGTCGCCAATGGCACTTAGATTCGGGTCGAGCACCACGTTGCTAACGATGAGCGTGCCGCCGCCTCCGACGAACACCCCGCACGCATTCGTCATGACCAGCTTGTCGGCTTGCAGTACGCCGCCATTGAGGTTCAATTGACCGTTGCGCACGTCGATAAACGCAGTGTGCGCCGCATTGGTCACATACAAGTTACCACCCGTCAGGCTGACCACGCCCACGCCACCGCTCGGGCAGTCTCCGATGACGAGTTTCGACAACAACGTCATTGATCCCCCCGCCATGGTTAGCTCCCCGTGTGAGAGCCAGAGGGGCACCACTCCTTGACCATACACATTCGTGACGACAGCGTGCATGCCAAGCAGCATCGTGTTTCCCAGCCAGTTGCCATTGGACACCGTGAGGAACCCGGCTCCCCACGGGCCGACGCAGGTTGGCCAAAAGTTTGTCGTGTTGGAAACCAGATAAGTGTTTGTTTGCACAAGCTGCCCACCGGTCATCCAGACCGTGCCTGTTGCGCCGATGCTGGCGCCAACGACGAGTGCCCCCTGAATGCTGTTCGTGCCTCCCGCCACGGTCAGCGTGCCCTGCGAACCCGGACCGCCACCGACTTCGATCGGCCCGAGAGCACTTGTCCCGCTTAACAAATTGAGTTGGCCGGACCCATCGCCCCCAACGAGGAGAAAGAACGAATTGGTCATTACCAGGCTTCCACCGGTGACCGACACCACGCCGGTAGCACCTGTCTCCATTCCCACTACCAAGCGACCGTAGGACGAGCAAATGTAATTCCCGCCGGCTACCGTAATGGTGCCTTGTGAACCAATGCCAGAACCTGCGAACATGAAATTATACGAGGTCTGGACCGTGCCGTTTGAGACGATCATCTGGCCAGAACTGTTGACCCCGATCGATGAAAGTCCGTTCGTGAGAAACAGTCCTCCTCCGTTGAGGAGAACCAGGCCGGTCGCATTCGTGTCGACGCCGACATACATCCCGCTATCGGCCATGAGAAGGCCGTTGTTGTTCAGCACGACAGTACCGTCCACGTTCAACACCCCGTTCGTAATGGTGTTCGTGACTGCCTGCATCCATACAGCCGACTCGGTCAGGCGCAGCAACCCCCCGGCGGACACACTGAACGTGTCCAGAATCAACAAGGGTGCATTGGTTCCCGCGCTGGCCAACTCCAAGATGTTCGTCGCACCGGCGGGAGCAAACAGGCTCAAGTTGCTCACGCTCATCGAGTCGGGATAGTCTCCCGATGTGATGGAATCAATGGTGACGGTTTTGGTCAGGGCGTTGGTGATGTAAACCGAGTGCGTGTTGGTGGGCGCGATTTCCAGCGACCATTTGGTGTAATCATCCCAGTATCCCCGGGTCGGACTGATCCAACTATTCGTCTGGGCATGACCGGTAGCCCTAACGGCGACGGTGGCCACAACCATGACCACCAGCCAAGCACGAAGCGCTGCTCTCGTCTTCATAAGCCATCTCCAGTCCGTCTTGAGACTGAGCTAACGGGTTACCGTTGCTTCACGGCCACCCCAGATGAGAGCATGCCGAAGTTGTTTATGCAAGCAAAATCTTTGCGCAGCAGGGCGACGCGGGCGGAGTGAAGCGCTGCTCTGCCGCAAGAATTGGGCCGCCAGAGCCGAGGGCGGCGAGGGCCGCGAGAAGGGCCAGCAGATAGCGGAAGAGGATGCGATGTTTCATAGCGGGTGATTCTTGCACGGTTATGGAAAGCTCTTCGCGGCGGTATGCCGCTCTAAGCTTTATTGTCAAGAAGCTGGCCGGCTCCGGGGCAGAACCCTCACCCCGACCCGCCTGCGCCGAGGCTTCGGCGGGCAGGGGGGGGCGTTGCGCGTGACTGACCACCACTTTTAATCACACCAGCCGGAAGTGGCGAAGTACGAAATGTGGAAACGTCTCAGATGAGGCTGCCGAGACCGGCCTATTCCTGCTCATTTGAGTATCGGACACGGCTGCAAGATTCAGCGCGCCATTATTGACAAGATGTGGCGTCAAATGGGCCGCAGTAATTTTGGGCCTCATTCGGATCCATTGGGCCGGGAGGTAGTGCGCAGAGACTGCCCCAGTTTTGTGATGTGAATCCCGTCTGGATGGCGTCCCACGGCTCCCATGTCAGATGCTGATCCGCCCAAAGCACATTCGCCCCGCCGAAATGCCGGTTGGTAACGGACAATACGTCGGTGTAACCAGGGCTTCCGCAGATAGCCCCCAAGGCCGGGCACCCCTGCGAGCCATTCGAATCAATCATGAGCACCATACTGGCCGGGTGCTTACAGTTCTTTTGGCACCAGGCCCTAAAACTTGGCGTTGGTGGGTCAGCCCTCACCATGCTGTAGCCGGGAGGCGTGTTATTGTTGGCCGTGGCAATAATCTGAGCCGGCTGAGCCGGGCACATCTTCATCTTCCAGATCCGTTGCTGTTCGGGCAGACTAAGGTTTCCTTGGCCCCCTCTTCTATCCCCACAATACTTTCTATAAGCTCCCCAAAGATATGCCCCACCTACCCCAGGAGTACTGCGATACCACCCACCCACCGGGATCGTTCCGTAGAAGTCATCGGCATACAACTGGATGACGATTCCCCATTGCTTCAAATTGCTGGCGCAGGCCGCCTGCAGCATTTTCTGCCGGTCCTCGCTCAACGAGGCCAAAAGCGTGCCCGTCAGGATGGCACCGACGGCGACCAGCACCAACAGTTCTGTTAGCGTGAACCCTTTCTTGCTTCTCCGATTAAGTCGCATGGCTTGTGGGCCTCCTATCGGCGCTAAGAGCACATGGCAAAACCGCCAGTTGTTTCGTGGGAGCGACATTCCTGTCGCGACCGGTCGGGGCAAAGCCGAGTCTGCGAGACATGCGCAGCAAAATACCCATCCCACGAGTTGCCCCAAACTGGTTTTTTGGTCTTCTTAGGCGCTTCTGGTCTTTCGATCATAATCCACATTCTTTCCTGTCTCCCCGCTACGGCGGCGTGGCCAGCCTGATTCTGTAGAATCGCGACCAGTCATTGGTCACCGCTCCGACATCAAGATAGTTGGTCTCCGTAATTGCCGGCGCTGCTGGAACGACCACCGTGGCCAGATCGGTAAAGGCGTTCGTGTAGCTTCCGTCGGAGGAGTTGGTTGCCACTTGCACCACGTAAGTCTTGTTGGTCACCGCTGACCAAGTGATGCGCAGATCGTCTCCTTCGGGAAGAATCGAGGTGATGCGGAGGGCCGAAGCGCTGTTGGTCGGATCCGTGCCCGCAAGATACTCCTGCAGATTGGAAAGGCCATCCCCATCGTAATCGCCGTTGGCGTCGAGGATGATGCCGTGATTGACGACGCCGGCGTGGAAATTCGTATTCCCATTGATCACATCAATGAGGCCGTTGTTGACGACTGGCGCATAAAACTCCAGCGTCGTGCCGTTCACCGCCCGCAGCGTGGCGTTATTGGTGACCACACCCGTGAACGTCAGCGTGCCGCCGCAATCCGCCACGACCGTGCCCTGCACCAGCACGTTGCCGTTGATAGTGCCGCAACCGGTGAGAGAGGCGTTGGTGCGGATTCTCAGGTCATTGACAAATGAATGCACTCCTCCCAACAGGTGAAACGTGGCCGGTTGGATTCCGTCGCCAACCACAAAGGTTTGCGGGTTGGTCACAATGGTAGAGGAAACAATATTGGTCGGGTACGTAACCACCACGGAGGTCTGCAAATCCATCACGGTCGTCGCCTTCGTCTGGAGCGTGCCTGCGTTGAAGCTGTAAACACTGTTGGCGCCGTTGGTCAAGATCAGCCGGTCCACCGTCACGGTGCCGCCGTTTTGAGTGAGCACGCCTCGGCCAGCCCAGCCAGCCACACTGACAACACATCCCGATGGCTCAGGGCAGTTGGTGGAAGGTAGCACAGGGTGTGCGGGCCCACCCACAATGAGCGAGGCGGTGCTACTCGCATTGGTCACGGCCAAGCTTCCATCAGTCACCTGCACGACACCGACGGAATTTGACCAGTTGCCGAGTTCCAGCTTCGACAAAAGCGTAACCGACCCTCCGGCCAAGTTGACCGTGCCGTATGAGTTGGACCGTGAGCCGACAATCATCGCATCTCCCAGCCAATTGCCGTTGGACACAGTGACGAGACCGAAACCCCAGACGCCAACGTACGTTGTCCAGTTTGTCGCAATCAGTTGCCCACCTGTCATCCACACCACGCCCGTCGCCCCCGGACTGGCACCGACGAAGAGCGCCCCCTGAACCTTGTTCACCCCTCCTGCCACGGTCAGGGTGCCCTGTGAGCCGGGATTGCCGCCGATTTCGACTGGTCCAAGTATGCTTGTTATGTTTGTGTCGACATAGCCCGTCCCGTTCGACAAGATGAGTTCGCCCGAGCCGTTGCACCCGATGAGCGCAATGAACGAATTGGTCATTAGAAGTTGACCACCCCGCGCAATACGTACTACCCCGGTCGCGCCGGTCTCCATACCCACGACCAAGCGAGCATACGGCGACACCACGAAGCGACTGGAGGGGGCGGAATAGGGATTCTCGCCGGCCACCGTCACTGTGCCTTGTGAACCGGCGCCCAAACCCACGAAAAAGAAACCAGCCGAGGTTTGAACCAACCCATTTGAAACCATCATTTGGCCGGAACCGTTGACGCCGATGGCCGACGGCTGCAGGTTCGTCAAAAGCAACTGCCCGTCCCCCCCGTAGTACTGTCCTCCCGTAAGGAGAATCGAGCCGGTCGCGTTTGTGTCGAAACCGCAGTATAACGCCGTGGCGACCGCCAAGCTCTTGCTGTTAAGTACTGCATTGCCATCAACGATGAAGCCCCCGTCCATAACAGCGTCTGCTGACAGGGCGGAGTTGCTGATGCATAGCAACCCGCCGGCGCCAATGCTGAGTATGTGCGGGACTCGCAACGGTACATTGGTACCGGCGTTGGCGAGGTTCAAGATGTTCGTCGAACCGCTGGGAGCGGACAGAATCACGTCGGCCACGGTCAACGTGTTGGAGAAACCGACCGAGGTTGTGGAGTCAATCGTAACCGTCTTGGCGTTGTCATTGGTGATGAGGAGCGTGTGGAGTATTGAAGGTGACTGCGCCAAGGACCAGTTCGTGGAATCCTGCCACAATCCATCACCGGGATTGATCCAACTGTTCGTTGTTGTCCACAAGTCGGCGGTGGCGATGTTGGAATAATCCGAGTAACCGATGGGGCTCACGACGCGAACGCGGTAGAACAGCGGCGCCACGAGCCAGAAATTTGTCGACAAGGCTCTGTCGGTGTAATTGGTTGAGTTTGCCGGCAGGAGGGCGAGTGACTGGAACGCAACGCCGTTGGTACAACCTTCGACGAAGACCGTGGTTTCATTATTAGCATTGTCCTGCCAGGACAGGTACGTGACCCCTGAATACGCCAGCTTCGCCGTCAGGTTACCGGGCGCGGCGGGTGGACCTGCCGGCAAAATCGTTCCGTTGTTCACTACCGTGCCTCCGAACCAGACACTGCCGGCCGAGGCGTCGATGGTTCCATTGTTCACGACCAACGTCCCAAAGCTCAACGCAGCCCCGTTGGTGGCGATGATCGTGCCGTTGTTGGTTACCACACTGGAAAACGTCAGCGTGCCGCTCGCGCAATCCGACAAGATCGCGCCCTGGTTGACGACCGAGCCGGAGATCGTCCCGCAACCGGTAAGTGCCGCGTTGCTGGAAATCGTCAAACCGGCGCTGAAGATATGGGAGCCGCCCAGCAAATGCAGCGTCGCCGGATTGGTCCCGTTGCCGGCGATCAAGGGGGTCCGGAGACAGGAGCCCGCGGTATGAATGGCCCCGGCGGAGAAGCCGACCACGGCATTGCTGTTTCCCTGCAGACTGGTTGCCGTAAGCGTGCCGCCGTCCATAGCCAACGTCCCCTGTGAGTTCGTCGTGAAGCCAAGGTACAAAACGTTCACTTCCACCCATCCATCGGAAACGAACACCTGGCCGAAGCCGTCGTGACCAATGAATGCAGCGCCGTTGGTGGCTTCCAGCGCAGAGTTGATGATCCGAAGCACTCCATTGCTGTCAGCCGTGAGTTCGCCCATGACAGACAAAGGGACAGCCATGCCCGCATTATCCAACAACAGGGTATTGGTGGATTGGTCGCCACCCGAAAGCGTCAGAGTGCAGATGGCCATCGAGTCTGGGTGGGAACTTGAAGTGGTTGCATCGATGGTAACGGTCTTCGTCAGCGCGTTAGTCAGGAAGACCGACTGCGTGTTGGTGGGCAGGACGGTCAACGACCAGTTGTTGGTATCATGCCACAACCCGTCAGTGGCACTGATCCAATCTTGTGGAGGGGCGTTGGAACAGGCCGGATCAACACGCGCGATGCAGACACTCCAGGTTCCGCTGTTATCTCCCATGTTACTATCATTGCAGTACAGCCCCAGCCAGCCTGTGGCGGGTGCCGTAAAAGTTCCGCTGCTGCCCAGCGGGACGCAGATGTCGCCGATCTTCCCCACCAACTGATACGCCGTACGGCCTGGACAGGGAAAGCTGCCATCGGCAATGGAGGTCTGCGTCGGCCCTGAGCATGATGAGTTCGCAGACACATTGCCATCAGGATCAGCATAGGCATTCCCAGAGGAGTTGACTTCAACGCATCCGAACGCTTGATAGCTATAAGTCTGCCCGGCCACAACATAGTTGATCGAAGCGACTCCATTAGCAGGCGTATTGATACAGGTACTCTCCGCATGGCCGGTGGTGAGAACTCCAACGGCGATCAACACCGCAATCTCGCAAGGCAAGACCCTTACGCTTGTCTTCATCGGATCATCGATTCCAATCTCACTGCATCCCGATACTGGAAGCACGCAGACTGCACTCGCGTCCCTAGCGGCAATGCCGTTAAGATAGCGCGCGAGGAATCGGCGTCATGGTCAGCGGTTACCGTTGCTTCACGGCCACCCCAGATGAGAGCATGCCAAAGTTGTTTATGCAAGCAAAATCCTGGCGCAGGGCGGCGACGCGGGCGGAGTGAAGCGTTGTTCCGCCGCGAAAGTTCGACCAACGAGAAC
>Ga0187886_1003699_pt1 | contig 11322 bp, 22 predicted proteins | sample June2016WEW_20_1_FD_133001 | JGI IMG/M metagenome (GOLD analysis project Ga0187886, IMG submission 133001) | Peatland microbial communities from SPRUCE experiment site at the Marcell Experimental Forest, Minnesota, USA - June2016WEW_20_150 | ecosystem: Environmental > Terrestrial > Soil >...
CAGTTCTACATCCGCACGATGGATGTGACGGGCAACATCGAACTGCCGGCAGGGGTCGAGATGGTGATGCCGGGCGACAGTGTGAACCTGCAGGTCAGTCTGATCGTACCGGTGGCGTTGGAACAGGGTTCAAAGTTTGCTATTCGCGAAGGTGGTCTGACGGTTGGCGCCGGCGTGATCACCAAGATTCTGGATTAGGTAAGGAATCATGGCTAAACAAAGAATTCGCATTCGACTAAAAGCTTACGACCACCGTGTCCTTGATCAATCCGCCAAGCGGATTGTGGAGACGGCCGAGCGCAGTGGTGCTCATGTAGTTGGTCCGGTACCGTTACCCACCAAGATTGAACGATTCACGGTTCGTCGTTCGACCTTCATCGATAAAGACTCGCACGAACACTTCGAAATTCGAACCCACAATCGCATGATTGATGTATTGGATCCAGATTCGAAGACGATTGACATGCTGATGCGGTTGAACCTGCCCGCCGGTGTGGATATCGAAATTAAGATCTAAGGTTTTAAGCGCTTACGGCAGCCGCGCATTGAAAACGTGGCGCGAATGCCCCTGGCAGGATTGCCAGATAAGCGGTACAATTGAGCGGTTTGGTAGAGCAGTATAAGAGTGATACTGTAGGCGCACGAACCAAAATAGGGGTGCTGCAGCAGGTCACTGACCATACTGTCCTTGGGATGATGCAGCCTGGCCCAGGCTGACAGTCCCACAATATATTACACAGGAGAAAATTGAGATGTTTAAAGGGCTGATTGGGAAGAAAATCGGCATGACCCAGATTTTCGATGAAACTGGTGCGGCAGTACCCGTCACAGTAATCGAAGCTGGGCCATGTTTCGTTACCCAGGTGCGTACGCCCGAACATGATGGCTACGCGGCCGTGCAACTGGGTTTCGAAGAGGTCCATCAGAAGAAGTTGACCGGTGGTGAGTTGGGGCATCTCAAGCGTGATAACTTGAATACGCCTCCATTGCGTTTCCTGCGCGAGTTCCGAGCTAAAGAGCCGGGCGTCAAAGAAGGTGAGAAAGTTACCGTCACCTTATTTGCGGTTGGCGAGCATGTCGATGTGATCGGGACCAGCAAAGGTAAAGGTTTTCAGGGCGGTGTGAAACGCTACCATTTCCTTGGTGGCCCGAGAACGCATGGTGCGTCAGACCGTGAGCGTGCTCCTGGCTCGCGCGGCTCTACGACGACCCCTGGACGTACCTATAAGGGTGCGCGTGGCCCCGGTCATATGGGCGATGACCGCGTGACCTCTCAAAACCTGAAGGTTGTTATGGTTGACTCTGATCGCAACCTGATTGGTGTGCGTGGCGCCGTACCTGGCGCGCGCGGCGGCCTGGTCATCATCAACGAGGCAAGAAAGCAGTGATCTGGCCTGGCCTGAGGACTGTTTTCCTGCACGAAGGGAGCGAGTAATTATGTTAGTGGATGTATACAACATGGAGGGCCAGAAGGTCCGTACGGTGGAGCTTCCGCCGAGCATCTTCGAAGCCCCTGTTTTCGAAGATCTGATGCACCAGGCTGTCGTTCGCCAGATGGCGAATGCCCGTCTGGGTACGCATGATACCAAGACCCGCGCTGAAGTATCCGGCGGTGGTCGCAAACCATGGCGCCAGAAGGGCACCGGGCGCGCTCGCCAGGGCTCAACCCGGGCGCCGCACTGGAAAGGCGGCGGTGGCGCGCATACCCCACACCCGCATGGCTATTTTCTTTCTATGCCTCGCAAAATGCGCCAGGCCGCTTTACGGTCAGCTCTGTCGGCCAAGGCGGCTGAAGCCAGCATTGTAGTGGTGGACGAGTTGAAACTGGAAGAACCAAAGACGCGCCTGATGGCTGCGGCCTTGAATGCACTGGTAGGAGAGGCTTCTGCCCTGGTGCTGGTTCCTGAAAAAGGCAGCTACGAGACGGTCATTCGCTCGACGCGCAACCTGCCAGATGCAAAGATCCTGGTCGCCGGTTATTTGAACATTCGTGACCTGCTGGTGTTCGATAAGGTTGTGATGCCGCTGTCCTCGCTGGATGTGATCAGTGCAAACCTGGGATAGGTAGGAGGATGAGATGACAACGATTTATGATATACTCCGCCGCCCGCTGCTGACTGAAAAGTCGAATTACCAGGGTACCAAGCTGCACCAATATGCCTTTGAAGTAAGATCAGAGGCGACCAAGGGGATGGTCAAGGATGCGGTGGAAACCCTGTTTGACGTAAAGGTTCTGCGGGTGAATGTAATCAACGTTCCGGCCAAAATGCGCCGGAGCCGCAGCCGCCGGATGACCGTGCGGGAACAAAATTATAAGAAAGCCATTGTCACCCTGGCGGCTGAAGACCACATTCCGTTCTTTGAAGGGGTAGAATAATGGCCGTCAAAATTTATAAACCAGTTACTCCCAGCCTGCGCAATATGACCGGGTACAATTTTACCGAGGAAGGTCTTTCGAAAGACCGCCCCGAGCGGTCTCTCATTACCATCCTGAAGAAACATGCCGGCCGCGACAACAAAGGTCGCATCTCTGTGCGCCACCAGGGCGGCGGCAACCGTCAGTATATCCGCACCGTGGATTTCAAACGCAATAAGCGCGGTATCCCGGGGCGGGTGGACTCGATCCAGTATGATCCAAACCGCACGGCTCGCCTGGCTCTGATCTACTACGCTGATGGCGAAAAGCGTTATATTCTTGCCCCTCTGGGATTGAAAGTCGACGATACGATCATCGCTGGCCCAACGGCTGATATTCGCCCGGGCAACAGCCTGCCAGTTGCGAATATCCCGGTCGGCACGATGGTACATAACGTAGAGTTGCAGGAAGGTCGCGGTGGACAGTTGGTCCGCTCGGCCGGCACCTCTGCCCAATTGCTGGCCAAGGAAGGCGATTATGCACAGATCCGCCTGCCTTCTGGTGAAGTGCGCCTGGTAATGCAGACTTGCTACGCCACGATTGGGCAAGTCGGCAACCTGGATCACAGCAATATCAAGCTCGGCAAGGCCGGGCGCAAACGCAATATGGGTGTTCGCCCGACCGTGCGCGGCACGGCGATGTCCCCGAGAGACCACCCGCATGGTGGTGGTGAAGGTCGCCAGCCGACCGGTATGCCAGGTCCTAAGTCCCCGTGGGGCAAGCCTACCCGGGGTTACAAGACCCGTCGAAATAAGAGATCAACCCAGTTCATTGTGCGCCGCCGTAATGCATCCGGTGGTCGCTAATGCGACGAAGCTGCTTTAGTAGTTAGTAGAGAGGGACGAGAATATGTCACGATCGCTAAAAAAGGGGCCTTTTATTGAGCCCAAGCTTCTAAAGAGAATTGAAGCGATGAATGCTCGGAGTGAGAAAAAGGTGATTCGCACCTGGAGTCGGGCGAGCACCATTTTCCCCCAAATGGTTGGACATACAATTGCCGTCCACGATGGCAAGCGCCATGTGCCGATCTATGTAACCGAGAACATGGTTGGTCACCGGTTGGGTGAATTTGCCCCGACCCGCCATTTCCGTGGTCACGTTGGTTCTGCGGAAAAAGCATCCTCCACGAAGGGGGGTAAGTAAGCCATGGCGACCGATGTTCATGCTGAGTTGCACTATTGTGGCGTTTCAGCTCAAAAGGCCCGCCTGGTAGTGGATATGGTGCGGGGCCGGCCGGCTGTACAGGCCCTCGACCTGTTAAAGTTCACGCCCAAGGTAGCCGCCCGGCACCTGTATAAACTGCTGACTTCAGCGGTTTCCAATGCCGAAGAAAACTTTGGCTTGAGCCGGGATGACCTGTTTATTTACCGGATAACGGCGGATGAGGCTCCAACTCGCAAGTGGCGGCGCTTTGGGGCGCGCGGTCGCTTCAAACCGCTCCTGCGGCGGTCATCGCACATCACCATAGTTTTGCGAGAGCGAGCTGCATAAGATCAGAAGAAGAGGCACCAGGAGAGATTATGGGTCGTAAAGTTCATCCGATTGGATTTCGTCTGAATATCAACCAGCCCTGGTCAGGGCGGTGGTTTGCCGAAGGGAAAGAATACGTAGAACAGCTTCACCAGGATCTCGCCGTGCGCAAGATGATCCACGACGTGGCCGGTAAAGCAGGTGTGTCGAACGTGGAAGTGGAACGTTTCCCTGGCAAGGTAAAAGTGGTGGTTCACACCGCCAAACCGGGCATTTTGATCGGACGCAAGGGCGAAAAGGTGAAGGAAATCCGCCAGAACCTGGAAGCCCTGACCGGGAAGAAGATTGATTTGGAAATCAAAGAGATCAAGAACCCCGACACCGACGCTTACTTGGTGGCGATGAATATTGCCGGTCAAATCGAACGGCGTATCAGCTATCGCCGGGCGATGAAGCGTGCTTTACAGCAGGCTATCCGGCAAGGCGCTGAAGGCATCAAGATTGAGGTTGCCGGCCGCCTGAGCGGCGCTGAAATGGCGCGCAGCGTCTGGTTGCGTGAAGGGCGTGTCCCGCTGCAGACTTTACGCGCTAATATGGACTTTGCCCGCGCCGAGGCCTTGACCACCTACGGTAAGATCGGGATCAAGGTTTGGGTTTACAAAGGTACAGTCCTGAGCGAAACCGAAGAAAAGATCGAGCCCACCGAGGGCGTGTACGTTAGTGAGTAAATTATCCCGGGTTTTGAGCCCGGGTGGAGAAAGAGGTAGCGACTATGTTGATGCCTAAGCGTGTCAAATACCGCAAGCAACACCGCGGCAGGATGACGGGAATGCAGTTGCGCGGCGCCGAAGTGACCTTTGGCGACTACGGCTTGCAGGCGCTGGAGCCCGGTTGGGTTTCCGCCCGGCAGATCGAGGCTGCACGCCGTACCCTGGTGCGCGTCATGAAACGACGCGGTAAAGTTTGGATCCGCATCTTCCCAGATAAGCCCTACACTCGCAAGCCACCGGAGACCCGTATGGGCAAGGGGAAAGGCAATGTGGAGTACTGGGTGGCAGTCGTTCGCCCGGGTCGAGTCATGTTTGAGCTGGCCGGCCTCCCCTCGGATATTGCTCTCGAAGCTTTGCACCAGGCTGCTTATAAGTTCTCCATTAAGACCAAGATCGTTTCACGTCACGAGATGACAGGAGAACAGCAATGAACGGATCAGAAGCAAGAGTATTATCTACTCAAGAAATTACAGGCAGGTTGTCAGATACCCGGCATGAGTACATGAACATGCGCTTCCAGATTGTCACCGGGCAAATGACAGACACCAGCCGTCTCAAGCAGACCCGTCGGTTGATTGCGCTTTTCGAAACTGTCCTGCGCGAACGGGAGCTGGGGATCACGAAGGAAGGTGAGAAATGAACGATCGGCGGCGTTTAAAGGGTGTAGTAACTAGCAATAAAATGATGAAGACCGTGGTGGTCGAAATCGGGCGTACCTACCGGCACCCGCTGTACAAGAAAGTCGTGCACAGCAGCCGGCGGGTGAAGGCCCAGGATGAGATGGGCTGCCAGATCGGCGACCTGGTGCAGATCGTCGAGACCCGCCCTCTGTCGAAAGACAAGCGTTGGGCCGTAGAAGCCATCCTGAAACACAAGGTCGCACAGGTAGTGACTGCGGTTGAAGGTGCAGGAGAGCCGGCATGATTCAGCAGGAAACTCGTCTAAAAGTGGCCGATAACACCGGCGCCCGCGAGCTGCTGGTCATTCACGTTTTGGGTGGGTCCACCCGCCGCTATGGTCACGTGGGTGATGTGGTGGTCTGCACAGTGAAATCAGCAGCCCCCCAGGGGTCCGTGAAGAAGAGCGAAGTTGTTAAAGCAGTGATCGTGCGCTGCGCCAAGGAATGGCGGCGCCAGGATGGCTCGAGCATCCGCTTTGATGATAACGCGGCCGTGATCCTGGATACCGATGGAATGAACCCTAAAGGGACGCGTATCTTTGGCCCGGTAGCACGCGAGCTGCGTGAAAAAGGCTTCATGAAGATTATCTCCCTGGCGCCCGAAGTGCTTTAGCGATCATAGAGAAGGAGTATTACGATGAAAACAAAGATTCGCAAGGGTGATAAGGTAGAAGTAATCAGCGGGAAACCCGAGTACAAGGGTCTGCGCGGTGAAGTGATCAAGGTGATGCCGGATGATGAGCAGGTCGTCGTGCAGGGCGTGAATTTACAGACCAAGCATCAGCGCCAGGTCCAGGCGCAGGGTCGCACGGTAACTCCCGGAAAAATTCGTTTCGAAGGCCCCATTCACCTGTCGAATGTGATGCTGGTATGCCCGAAATGCGGCAAGGCTACCCGGGTATCCCTGGTGCGCGAAGGTGACAAGGTAAAGCGAATTTGCAAACATAAGGAATGTGGAGCCTCGCTGGATGACTAGCCAGCCTGGGAGCGAAGATTATGAATAGAATGAAAGAACAGTATCAAAAAGAGGTGACCCCGGCCTTGATGAAAGCGCTGAACCTGGATAATGTCATGCAGGTGCCGCGTATCCAGAAAGTAGTGGTAAACATCGGTATGGGCGAAGCGCTGGATAACCCCAAAGCATTGGATGCGGCGGTGAATGATGTGGCTTTGATCACCGGGCAAAAACCGGTAGTGACCAAGGCCAAGAACAGCATCGCAAACTTCAAGCTGCGCGAGGGGCGTACCATTGGCGTCAAAGTAACCCTGCGGGGAGAGAAAATGTGGGCTTTCCTGGATCGCGTGTTGAACGTAGTCCTGCCGCGCGTGCGTGATTTCCGGGGTGTATCGCCGGATGCCTTTGATGGTCGTGGTAATTACACTCTCGGCCTGCGGGAACAGTTGATCTTCCCGGAGATCGAATATGACAAGATTGATAAGATCCGCGGCATGGAAATCACGATTGTGACCAGCGCCAGGTCGGATGATCATGCAGCAGTCCTACTGCAAATGCTTGGCATGCCTTTCAGGAAGGGATAATATGGCAAAGAAATGCACGAAGTATCGAGAAATGCGGCGCGAGTACCCCAATCAGGTACGCAACCGCTGCCGAATTTGTGGTCGGCCGCGTGGTTACATCCGCCGGTTCGGTCTGTGCCGTATCTGTTTTAGAGAGCTGGCACTCAAAGGTCAGATCCCCGGAATTACAAAGGCATCCTGGTAACGAGCCTGGAGGTAATGAGAATGAGCGTGAATGATCCTATTGCTGATATGTTGACACGCATCCGGAATGGAGTAACCGCCGGTCAGGTCGTGGTCGCGATGCCCAGCTCAAAGGTGAAAGTGGAAATTGGCCGAATTCTTAAGGAAGAGGGCTTCATCGAGAGTTGTGAGCTAGTCGAAGGAGAAAAACCCACCCTGCGACTGCGGTTAAAGTATGTTGGAGAACGCCGCCAGAGATCGTCGGTCATCACTGGCCTGGTGCGGGTCAGCAAGCCCGGGCGGCGAGTTTACACACACAAGCAGAATATTCCCTGGGTGTTGGCCGGGATGGGTATTGCCATCGTATCAACCCCCAAGGGCATCATGACCGGCCAGAGAGCCTCCCAACTGGGTGTTGGTGGGGAAATTCTGTGCAAGGTGTGGTAGGAGGATTGAACCGTGTCTAGAATTGGTCGCTTACCCGTGACCGTTCCCGATATTGTGCAGGTAAAGGTGAATGGTTCTGAGGTTCATGTGAAAGGTCCGAAAGGCGAGATGAGCTTCCTCTTTTCTCCAGTGGTGGATATCAAGCTGGAAAACAAGCAGGTGCTGGTTACGCGCAGTTCCGATGAACCGAGAATCCGCGCTCTGCATGGAACGACACGCGCTTTAATTCAAAATATGGTGACCGGTGTAAGCACCGGCTTTACCAGGGTGCTGGAAGTTGATGGCGTGGGGTATCGCCCCGACATGAATGGTAAAAACCTGATGTTGTATGTCGGGTATTCCCATCCGGTGGAAGTTCCACCTCCCGCTGGCATCACCTTTGAAGTCGATACCAAGGCTCGCCAAATCAAAGTGATGGGGCGGGATAAAGAACAGGTTGGCCAGGTTGCTTCCGATATCCGCAAGATTCGCCCGCCAGAACCTTACAAGGGCAAGGGTGTGCATTATCTGGGCGAGCATATTCGCCGCAAAGCTGGTAAATCTGGGAAGACGAAGGAGAAGAAGTAAGGTGACTTATGGGCAAATTATCACGTTCTGAGGCTCGACTTCACCGTCACCAGCGTGTACGCCTGGCTGTGGTGGGCACACCTGCCCGGCCGCGGTTGAGCGTTTTTCGCAGCCTGGCGGAAATCTATGTCCAGGTGATCGATGATGAAGCCGGCCAGACCCTGGTGGCTGCTTCGACGATTGACCATGAGCTGCGTGAAAAAGCGCAAGGCCTTCCCAAGCTCGAACAAGCCAAGCTGGTAGGCCAATTGGTGGCGAAACGCGCCGTGCAAAAAGGCATCAAGATGGTCGTGTTTGACCGCGGCGGTTATCGCTACTTTGGCCGGGTAAAAGCCCTGGCAGACGCTGCCCGGCAGGCTGGCCTGGAGTTTTAAGGTTAATCAGAGGCAATGAGGTCCTGAATATGGAAATGACTCAATATCAACCCACTTTGGAACAGACGTTTGATGAGCGAGTAATCGAAATCGCACGCGTTGCCAAAGTTGTAAAGGGCGGCCGCCGCTTCCAATTCCGGGTAACCGTCGTGGCGGGTGACAATCATGGCAAGGTAGGCATGGGCATCGGCAAGGCCAACGCCGTGCCAGACGCCATGCGCAAGGCCACCGAACGTGCCCACAAGGGTATGCGCTCGGTTGCTATTACTGGCACCACTATCCCGCACGAAGTGCTTGGCAGCTTGAGCGGAGCGCGCGTCTTGCTGAAACCGGCTTCTCCCGGTACGGGCGTAATCGCCGGTGGCGGTGTGCGTGCCGTCCTGGAAGCCGCCGGCATCCGTGACATTCTGACCAAATCACTGGGCAGCTCCAATGTCTTGAACGTAGTGAAAGCTACTTTCCTGGCTTTGGAACAGCTTAAGTTCCCCGAGCAGGAAGCGCAACGGCGCGGCAAACCGGTAAAGGATTTAATGCCCTTCTGGGAGCGGAGGAAGAATGGTTGAAAAAAACCAACCTGCTAAGAAATTGCGTATCACCTGGGAAAGAAGCGCCATTGGCTATTCAGTGAAGCACAAAGCCACGATCAAGGCGCTTGGGCTGCGCCGGCTGCACCAATCCGTTGAGGTTGTCGATTCCCCCGGGGTGCGCGGCATGCTGATCAAAGTGAACCATCTGGTTAAGATAGAAGAAATTCAATAGAAAAGCAGGTAGAACGATGAAACTGAACGATCTTAAGCCTAATGAAGGGGCGACTCACCCCCGCAAGCGGGTTGGGCATGGCATCTCTGCCGGCCAGGGTAAAACCGCCGGCCGGGGCACCAAGGGCCAGAACTCACGCACCGGCGCGGGCGGGCACCTATACCGCCAGGGTGGCAACCTGCCGTTCTTCCGCCGCCTGCCATTTATGCGGGGCGAAGGGTTCACTCCCCCTAACCGGACGGAGTTCAACGAAATTAACCTTGACCAACTGGCCAGCTTTGCAGCGGGCAGCGACGTCACCCCTCAGGCGCTGGCAGAAGCGAATTTGCTCAGCAAGCCATCTTTGCCGGTGGTGATCCTGGGCAATGGTGAGATCAACGTCTCACTGAAGGTAAAAGTGCATCGTGTTAGCAAGGGCGCCCGTGCCAAGATTGAAAAGGCCGGGGGCAGTATTGAACTGATTGCCTGACCCACGCTAACAAAAAGGAGATCCACTCATGAAGCGTTCAGCCTGGCGCTATTTGTGGAAGTCGGAAGATATTCGCAAAAAGCTGCTGATCACCCTGCTGCTGCTGGTGCTTTACCGCCTGGCAGCCAATATCCCTGTGCCAGGGATCAACCACGCCGTGCTTTCAAGTCTGGCGACAGGGGGTGGGGCGGCTGGAAACCTGTTCAACCTGCTGGACTTGCTCTCGGGTGGTACCGTATCGCATTTCTCCATCCTGGCGATGGGCGTGTACCCTTACATTACTGCCCAGATTATCATCCAGCTCCTGGTGCCGATTATCCCGGCTTTGGAACGCAGGTTGAAAGAGGATCCCAAGGGCGGGCAGATGTGGATGGAACGCTGGACCGTAATTGGCACGGTGCCGATGGCTGCCCTTTCAGCGATTGGCCAGATTAATATCTTCGCGCAACTGGCAGGCGGGCGAACGGCGCACAAAACGTACGGCAACACCGGGGCAGCCCTGGTGCCAACCCTGGCAACGCTCTTCTCAATGCTCGCCGGTACCATGTTTGGTATCTGGCTGGGCCAGCTCATCTCGGAATACGGCATTCCCAACCAGGGTCTTTCTTTGATCATCTTCGCTGGCATCGTGGCGCGCATCCCGAGCAACCTGGTTTCGATTTTGTCTGACCAACAAAACGGCTGGTGGCTGCTGATCCTCATTCTGGTCATCCTCGTCCTGGTGATCTTTGCGATCGTGTTCGTCCAACAGGGACGCCGCAATGTGCGTGTGATCTACAAGGGCCGCCGGGTGGGCAACCGCATGTCCATGCCCGTGCAAAGCAACCTGCCGCTGATGGTCAATATGGCCGGCATGATCCCTTTGATCTTTGCCCAGTCTATCCTGACCTTCCCGGCCATTGTGGCGTCTTATTTTATGCAAAACTCAATCGCCTGGATAAAAGCCTTCGCGACGAGTGTGTACACCACCTTCGGCGGTAATAATGTTTGGTACGCTCTGATCTATTTCTTAATGGTCGTGCTGTTTACGTTCTTCTATACCGACGTGCTGTTCGGCCAGCAGAACTACGGCGATAACCTGCGCAAACAGGGGGCCGAGATCCAAAACGTGAAGCCGGGAGCTCCCACGCAGAAGTACCTGACCAAAGTACAGCGGCGCATTACCCTGCCTGGGGCGTTGTTCCTGGGATTGGTAGCGGTGCTGCCGTATATCCTGCAGGCCCTCTTGCCGGGGGCGGCGCGTTCTTCCTCTGGGTTGTTCCTGATCACATCGGCTGGCCTGCTCATCGTGGTCGGCGTCGTACGCGATACCTTCAGCATTATCGATGCTGAACTGAAGCTGCACGGCTACGAAGAACGGCTGGTAAAGGGATAAGCGTTATATGCGAAAGATCATTGTCTTGTTAGGCCCTCCAGGGGCCGGTAAAGGGACGCAGGCTGAGATATTACGTGACGAGTTGAAACTACCGCACATTTCCTCAGGCGACCTGTTCCGCGAGAATGTTGGAAGACAGACCGACCTGGGTAAGCTGGCCAAGAGCTACATGGACCGCGGCGAGTTGGTGCCGGATGACGTCACCATCGCCATGGTAAAGGATCGCATCAGCCGCCCGGATTGCGATAAGGGCGTTCTGCTGGATGGCTTCCCGCGCACTCCCGCTCAGGCCGAC
>Ga0187886_1003702_pt1 | contig 11315 bp, 9 predicted proteins | sample June2016WEW_20_1_FD_133001 | JGI IMG/M metagenome (GOLD analysis project Ga0187886, IMG submission 133001) | Peatland microbial communities from SPRUCE experiment site at the Marcell Experimental Forest, Minnesota, USA - June2016WEW_20_150 | ecosystem: Environmental > Terrestrial > Soil >...
CAGGCTCTCGATTTTATCCTCCGTGCCGGTGATCTCCAGGATGAGCGATTCCGGCGCCACATCGACCACCCGGGCGCGGAAGATTTCCGCCAGCGCCGAGACTTCGGCACGCTGTTTCGGCTCAGCCTTGACCTTGATCAACGCCAGGTCGCGGGCGATGACGGGTTGGCCGGTGACGTCCTGCACGTCGATGATATTAACGAGGTTATAGAGATTGGCCTCGATCCGGGCAGTATCCTCCGGGCGGGCTTCGACGACGATCGTCATCCGCGAGATCTCGGGGTTTTCCGTCTGCCCGACAGCCAGGCTCTCGATGTTGAAGTTCCGACGCCGAAACAGCGACGCCACCCGGTTCAACACGCCGGGTTTGTTTTCCACTAGTGCGATCATAGTATGTTGCATCGCGTCCTCCTAACCCTTCTCATCCTGGATCGGGCGGCGGATCATCGCGTGCAGATCCGCGCCGGGCGGCACCATCGGATACACCGCCTCTTCCTGCTCCACATGGAAATCGAGCAGGACCGGGCCGCGGGTAGCCCTCGCAAATTCGACCGCGGCATGAATTTCGCCCGGCTGGAGCACGCGCCGTGAGGGGATTCCGTGCGCTTCGGCGATCATGCAAAAATCGGGGTTTTTCAATTGCACCGCCGAATAACGCTTTTCGAAGAAGAATTCCTGCCACTGGCGCACCATTCCCAGAAAGTGGTTGTTCATGATGGCGATCTTGATCTCGATGTTCTCCTGGGCGGCGGTGGAAAGTTCCGCCTGCGTCATCTGGAATCCGCCGTCGCCGACGATCGCCCACACCTCGCGCCCGGGTTGGGCGAACTTCGCCCCGATCGCGGCCGGCAACCCAAACCCCATGCTGCCCGCGCCGCCGGAGGTGATGAAGCTATAGGGCTTCTCCGGCGGATAGTATTGCGCCGTCCACATCTGATGCTGGCCGACGTCGGTGACGATCAGCGCCTCACCCTTGGTGGCCTTCCAGATGTCGTTCACGATTTGCGGCACGTGCAGTTTGCCGTTGGTCGGCTGCACCAGGATGTCGCGCTGGTGGCTATCCTGTTTCCATTCCCTGATTTGGTCGAGCCATTCCTCGTGCTTGGCGTTGGGGATGCGGGAATCCAAATCCTTCAGGACGGTCTTTACGTCGCCCATCAAGGCAACATCCGCGTAGATGATTTTATTAATTTCGGTCGGATCGATCTCGACGTGGATCTTGCGCGCGTTGGGCGCGTAATTTTTTAGATTTCCGGTCACCCGGTCGTCGAACCGCATCCCCAGGGCGATGATCAGATCGGATTGTTGAATGGCGAGGTTGCAGTGCGCCGTGCCGTGCATTCCCATCATCCCCAGTGAAAGCGGGTGCGAAGAAGACAGGGTGCCCAACCCCAGGAGTGTCATGGCCACCGGGGTATTTGTCCGCTCGGCGAACTTGCGCACTTCCTCAACCGCTCCGGAGATCATCACGCCGTGCCCGGCGAAGATCACGGGCCGTTTTGCCGTGCGGATGAGCTCCGCCGCCTGCTCCAGCTGGACAGCCGGGGCGTGGGTCGGCGGGTGGTATCCGAAGAGATGGATATCCGAAGGTTCCAGAACTTCCGTCTTGGCGACCTGGGCATCCTTGCAAAAATCGATCAGCACCGGCCCAGGACGACCGCTGCGGGCGATGTAGAACGCCTCACGGACGGCGTGGGCTACCTGGTCGGGGGAAGTGATCAGGAAATTATGCTTGGTGATCGGCAGACTGATGCCGGTCATGTCCACTTCCTGGAAGGCGTCGGTTCCGAGCAGATTGCTCGGCACCTGGCCGGTGATAAACACCACCGGGGAGGAATCCATCATCGCTACGTCGATTCCGGTGACCAGGTTGGTCGCCCCCGGGCCGGAGGTGACAACCGCCACGCCCACTTTTCCGGATGCCCGGGCGTACCCGTCGGCCATCATCGCCGCGCCCTGCTCATGCCGCACCAGCACGAAGTGCAACTGCGGATAGTTGAGCATGGCGTCGAATGCCGGAATGATCTGCCCCCCGGGGAGTCCGAACATAACCTCCACTCCCTCGCGGATCAGGGACTCCCACAATACTTCCGCACCTGTCTTTTTCATCACACTTCTCCTTACCCCCCCCACCTTCCCCTCCTCGTATTTGCGAAGCAAATGGAGGAGGATCAAGGAGGGGGAGATCTCAACTTTCCAATACTGCCCCGGTGCTGGCGCTGGTTACAAGCTTGGTATAGCGTCGCAGCCACGGGCTTTCCGTGCGCGGCTGGAACGGCGGCAGCGCCGCGATCCGGGAACGGATCTCGCGCTCGTCCAGACGGACGCCAAGCGTGCGCCGGTCCAGATCGATGTCGATGATGTCCCCCTGGACCAAGGCCGCGATCGGTCCGCCGGCGGCCGCTTCCGGCGACACGTGACCGATGCACGCGCCGCGCGTGCCTCCGGAGAACCGCCCGTCGGTGACGACCGCCACGCTGTCGCCCAAACCCATCCCCATCAAGGCCGACGTGGGCGAGAGCATCTCCTGCATCCCCGGACCGCCACGCGGCCCTTCATACCGAATGACAACCACCTCGCCGGCTTTTACTTCCCCGGCGAGGATGCCGGTCAACGCCTCCTCCTGGCCGCCATACACGCGAGCCGGACCGCTGTGTTTTTTCATCCCATCGGGGACACCCGCAGCCTTGATCACCGCCCCGTCCGGCGCCAGGTTGCCGAACAGGACCGCCAATCCCCCGGTTTGCGAGTGCGGATTTTCCACCGGACGGATTACTTCGTGGTTGCCGGCCATCCTTCCTTTGATATTTTCCCGCAACGTCTTGCCATTTACCGTGGGACGGTCAAGATGCAGAAGCGCGGCGTCTTTGCGCGCCACCTCGTTGAGCAGGGCTGGAACGCCCCCGGCGCGGTGCAGGTCTTCAATGTGCCACGGCCCGAAGGGGCTTATTTTCGTCAAATGAGGAACCGTGTCCGATAATGAATTGATCCGGGCGAGCGGGTAATCCAATCCGGCTTCGTGGCAGAACGCGAGTGTGTGCAGCACGGTGTTGGTGCTGCCGCCCATCGCCATGTCCAGCGCGAAGCCGTCATCAACCGCGTCCATGGTCACCAGATCGCGGGGGAGAATGTTCCGCTTGACCAGCTTCAGGATCAGCGCACCGGCTTGATCGGCCAGCGCGTTGCGCTCGGCGGATTTCGCAAGCGCCGTGCCATTGAAGGGCAACGCCAGACCGAACGCTTCCAGCAGGCAATTCATCGAATTGGCCGTGAAGAGTCCGGCGCAGGACCCGCACGAAGGGCAGGCGTACTGTTCCAGCACTCTGAGCCGTTTTTGGGTGATCTTCCCGGCCTTATATGCCCCGACGCCTTCGAACACAGAGATCAAATCGACGGGTTGCCCGTCGGGAGTCTTCCCCACGCGCATGGGTCCGCCGGAAACGAAGATCGTCGGAATATTCAACCGCAGCGCGGCCATGACCATCCCGGGAACGATCTTGTCGCAATTGGGGATGCAAACCATCCCGTCGAAGGCGTGCGCCATAATCATCGTTTCGACGCAGTCGGCGATCAGTTCGCGCGAAGGCAGACTGTATTTCATCCCGGCGTGCCCCATCGCGATCCCGTCGTCGACGGCGATTGTGTCGAACTCAAAGGGGACGCCGCCCGCCTTGCGGATGGCCTGCTTCACCCGTCTGCCGAACGACTGCAGGTGGACGTGCCCGGCGACGATATCGGTATAGGAATTCGCCACGGCGATGAAGGGTTTGTTGAAATCCTCTTCCTGCACACCCATCGCCCGCAAAAGCGCCCGGTGCGGCGCATGTTCATATCCTTTTTTGATCAAATCGGAACGCATTGCATTCTCCTTCTTTCGGGCTGGATAAAGAAAAAGGCCGCCTTGCCGGGCAGCCCTGGTTTTATTTCTTTTCGGTTGTCACTTCCATTCAACTTCGCTTACTTTTCGAGGGCTGCCCACACGCGTTTATGGCTCTCGCCAAGAACGAGGACCAAAATAGCGATTTCGACAGCCAGCAGAATGAAATACATCAGGGATTCCTTTTCAATCTATTTTGAAATTCTAACCCATATTTTTTCCTTTGTCTATAAGCATAATTCATAATTATAACCTACCTTCGTTGTACAATTTGCACAATAAGCCTTGAAAAAGGCTATAAAATGGGATATCATCTATCTGATTATGGCCACTGATCAAACTACCGCCGCTTCAATGACGCTAGAGAATATCCTTTCAGCCTTCCCAGCCGGAAGCTTGCGATGGGTTGCCGGGAAGGATCTCGCAACGGTCACACCGATCAACTGGGTATCCTGTGAGATATCCGATGCCGAGCCGGGCGATTTACTGCTGTTGGGATCGAACGGTAAAGATCATCCGGATTATCCGGCGGCTTTGACCGGAACGGCCTCGGCGATTGCGATCATCGGGGATGTGGAGATCGATCGGGCTTGGATTTCGAGCAAACCGGTTGTTCAATTTCCCGACCCTTCGGTTTTTATATCCAGCAATCGGACGGGAATACATGCCGTCCAGCAATTATTACTGCGCACCCTGCTCTCCCAAAAGTCGATACTCCTGGAACGCGGCGTACAAATTCAGACCCGTCTTACGCAAATCGCCGCCCATGGCGAAGGATTGACCGGGTTGGTGGCGGCGATGCGCGAAATGACCCAACGCGGAATCCTGGTCCAGGATAAACGGCTTCTGCCCATCGCCTCCAGTCCGAGCGTTTCCCTGCGGTCGATCTGGGACGACCTGCTCGAACAACTGGAGAATTTTTCGACGCTGCCCGAAACGCTGCGCGACCGGCGCCAGGCGGGGGAATTCCCTTCCCTCGCGGTCGAAGAACTCCCGGGGGGATTGGAGCGCGCGGTGGTTCCGATCGTCGTCGACGACATGGCTCGCGGATATCTTTCCGCGATCGGTATGGCCGGCGAGCTCGATCAGACCGACCGCCTGGTGATCGAGCAGGGCGCGCTGGTGTGCGCGGTGGAAATGGCGCGCGCGAAAGCCGTGCGCGAAACCGAGAAACGCCTCCACGGCGATTTGCTCTCCGCGTTGCTGCATCAAACCCTGTCCGCGCGCGACGCGCGCCTGTGGGCTCAGAACATGGGGCTCGATCTTGGGCAGCAGCACACCGCCCTGCGCATGGCGTGGGAAGCGCCCGCCCCGTCCCTGCGCCGGTTAGAAACCCTGGTCAACGGTGAAGTGGCGCGTTCGGGGTTGCGGGCGATCGTTTCTTCCATCAGCGCCGAAGTGATTTGCATATGCCAGAGCCCCCGCGAAGCGGGAAGGCCGGCGGCAGCCGTCGACTTGGCCCAGGCGGTAGTCGATCTGGCGGCCAAGGAATATCCCAGCGCGGTTGTCCGCTGCGGGATCGGCACACCGGCCAGCGACCTCGGCGAATGGCAGCTTTCTTTCCGCCAAGCCGGACAGGCGCTCGACATGGCGCGCCGTCTGGGAGAACGGAAACCGCTCTACTACATGGAACTGTCAGTATATCGGTTGCTTCTGCAATTGGAGGATCTCCCCGACCTGAAGGCGTTCCTGCAGGAGACCCTCGGCCCGATCCTTGCCCATGAAAACGCGAATGAATTGCTCGACACGCTGGAAGAATATTTTGCCCATAATGGGAATCTTTCCCAAACGGCCGAAGCGCTGTTCATCCATCGGAACACGTTGACTTATCGCCTTGAGCGTATCGCTGCGATCTCCCAGCTGGATTTGGACAACCCGGATACGAGGTTGGCGGTTCAGCTGGCATTACGCATTCGCCGGATGTTGGCAGCCCAATAGGACCTCGGATGGCGACGAAAGACGGGCCTCCGTTGCGAATTCCTCCAGCTCGAAAGACAAATACCGACAGCCCATTGCTTTTGAACCGCCAGCCGTTGGCCGAATTTAAAACCGCAGTTGAAAGGAATAATAACGTAAATGAGCACTAAATTTATAATCCCATCTTCGGACCCAATACTTCTAGAGAAAGCTAATAGGATAGCTAAAGAATTTATACAGAAATATATTAATGATAACGTCGTTGGAATTGTCTTTCTGGGTGCAATTGTCAGAGGATATTTTGATCATTTGGCTGATATTGATATTGCAGTATTCAAAAAACAGAATTCAGAGGTTTTATTAACAAAAAAGTTTTATAAGGTTGAAGATATAGAAGTTCAGATTTGGTTGTCTGACTATGAAAGTGAACTTACCATTCCATGGGATTTGGCAAAACGTTGGACATATTCTCAGTGTCGAATATTTTTTGATACACAAGACAAAATATCCCAATTACTCAAAGAAAAGATTCCATTGAAGCCGGATGAAAAGAAATGGCTGCTGATGTCGGGATTAACACTTTCTGAGTGGTATATAAATCGGTTGACCCGATTATGGGTAGAGCGAGGCAATATCATCAGCGCTCACCATATGTTTGATCAAGGGATAATTTATTTCTTTGACATGCTATTTGGACTAAATGATGAGCTAGTGCCAGATATGAAGTGGCGTTATTATTGTGTAGAGCAATTAGAACATTTACCAAACAATTTTCAAGAACGGATCAAAGAGACAATGATTCTTCATGCATTCACGATAGAAGAACTTGAAAGACGAAAGAAAACATTTATGGAAATGTGGCGCGAAATGCAACCAATTATTGAAAAAGAAGTGCATATGACTTTTGAAGAAATCGAACAAATACTTTGATAGGAAAATATTAATATGCGCTCAATACGCTTCTGCAGGCGTCTTGGCCCAAGGTTGTAAAATGTATCACGCTATGCTTCGATGACGTTTCGAGTAAAATGAGCCTAATCTTGCGCAATCAGCCAAGCGCCCCCCGCTCGCGAGTTCTTCGCATCGGAAGGTCACCGATGCTCATCGCTCGGAGGGCCGGCGGAACCGACAGCCGTTGGGTCAGAAGTTGTCAAGGTTAATCTCAATCATTATTTGTACCAACCTTCCAGTACTTCCAGGGAAGAACTTTATTATAAGGGTAACGACTTTATTGTCATTCTACATATAGTTATTGTCCATGACATCAATTTATTTTAAGAAGGACGACGAATGAAATTTTAATAGCATTGATAAAAGAGGCGAAATTAAGGCTTTATAGTGTCTATGCGAAGCGGACACCTAAGTGGGTGGTGCTCGAGTTTATAATGTTCCTCTTTTCAACATTTGAACACAATATGGGATTGATTCTGGCTCCCGGTGCCATCGATGCAATAATGGTTTTCATTTGAATACAAGCACCGTTCAGATTGGACACCCTATTGTCGATGGAGGCGAAATGCAAATCCGGACTGTTCAAAACCGCAAGGATTTGGCGGAGTTCATCGATCTACCGTATCGATTCTATCGCCAAGATTTAAACTGGATTCCGCCGCTGCGCGGCGATCAATGGAATCAGTTCGATCCGAAGCGCAATCCAATGTTGGATCACTGCGAATACGCTTTATTCCTCCTACAGGACGGTTCGCAGACCGTCGGAAGAATCTCCGCATTCATCGATCGCCTCGCCGTCGACTGGTGGAAAGAACCGATTGGGTTGTTCGGTTCCTACGAATGTGTTGCCGACACTCGGGCGTCGCGTCTTTTGCTGGGCGCCGCCCAGGATTGGCTTACCGCCCGCAAGATGAAGGCCATGCGCGGGCCATGGTCGTTCGCATCGCAGGAATGGGGACTGGTACTGGAGGGATTCTCCCCTCCCCCGGTTATCATGGCTCCGTATAATCCGCCTTTTTACAACGATCAATTGACCGATTTTGGATTGCGCAAGGTGAAGGATCTCCTCGTGTATTACGTGGACAGCTCGGAAGGTTACAGCATTCCGGAGCGTTATCTGCGGCTCACGGACCGGGTGCAGCAACGCTACAAAGTAACTGTTCGCTCGATGGAGATGAAGAATCTGGACAAGGAAGTGGCCACTTTTGTCCGGCTGGCGAATCAATCCATCGCGGACAATTGGGGGTTCTATCCCGTGACCGAAGACGAAGGCAAAGCTCTCGCCCATGATATGAAACAGATCGTGAATCCCAAATTGCTTCTGTTTGCGGAAGACGCGCGCGGGGAGGCGATCGGCTTCGCCATGGCCCTGCCCGATGTCAACCTACTGCTTAAAGGATTGAATGGCCGCTTGCTCCCGCTGGGGTGGCTCAAGCTGCTCCTCGGCCTTCCACGCCTCCATCAGTACCGGATGTGGGCTTTGGGCGTGGTGCCGGAATATCAATCCAAGGCGGTGGATGCACTCATGTATCGCAAGTTGTACGAGACCTTGATGCCGGGGCCGGTCCGTCTGGAAGTGAACTACGTTCTGGAAGACAACTTCCGGATGAACAATGCGATCAAAAATCTCGGGGTGAAAAATCTCCGCAGATATCGTGTATATCAAAAACCTATATAAAAGGAAATTCCATCCGACCGGCGAAGGGCGATCCTGCGCCGGTCGATCCGCCCGGTTGAAAACCAAAACTCTGGAGGAGAATTCCATGGCCCAAACCGCTCAAAACCACCCGCTGCAAAACGCTCCGATCTCACAAGTTGGGATTGTTGTTCGTAACGCCGATAAGGTGGCGGCCAAGTTTTCCGCGTTGACCGGCCTGCCCATTCCGGCGCCGATCATTACCGATACGCATGAAAAGGCGCACACCGAATTCCGCGGCTCCCTTTCCAACGCGCGCGCTAAATTGATCATTTTCAATCTGGGGCCAATGGCCGTGGAGTTCATTGAGCCGCTGGAAGGCGAAAGCACCTGGCGGGAATTTCTGGACCAGCACGGGGAGGGAATGCACCATATCGCTTTTAATGTGAAAGATTGCGCACTCGGGGCGGAACAGGCCGCCCGATTGGGCGTGCCGCTTGTCCAAAAAGGGGATTTTAACGGCGGGCATTACGCTTATATCGACGCCACCGGGTCGTTCGGAACGATTGTGGAACTGCTTGATAATATTGCGTAGATTCGCAGGCGCGGTTTCACCCGATCGGTAATGGATCAACCGATGAACGCGGGTGTAGATTTTCGGGGCGGATCCTGGGTGCGGACGAGATTTCGGAAAACACCGCGTCGTATTCTTCCGCGCTGGAACACCGGACGAGCCGGTTGCGATATTCCCCCACGCCGATCCAGTGATGCACGTAACGCACCGCATCTTTGCGGAAGATCACCGGCCCCAGGCGCGGTCCATACAATTCGATCATCAATTCCAGATGGCGGCGCGCCATGCGGACGCATTCCTCCACCGGCACCTGCTCTTTATCGCGGCGCGAAAATATCCACGGATGGCCGATGGCCGCGCGCCCGATCATCACCCCGTCGCAGCCGGTCTGACGCTTCATCGCCTCGATGTCGGCGACGGTCCGCACGTTGCCGTTCCCCAAAATCGGGATACCGGCACGCTGTTTGATTTCCGCGATCGCATCCCAATCCACCGGGCCCGCAAAGGCCTGATCCTTGGTGCGCGCATGGACCGCGATCAGCCGGCATCCGTTTTCCTCCAATGCCCGGGCCACTTCCAGATAATTGCGACTGCGCTCGTTCCATCCCAGCCGGATCTTCGCGCTCACCGGAATCTTCAATTCGGCCGACAACCTGGCAAACAACCGGCCGATCTTCGGCGGATCCTTGAGCATTCCCGCCCCGGCGCCGCGTTCGGCGATCTTCCGAATGGAACATCCCAGGTTGATATCGATGATGTCCGGGCCGCGGTCCTCCAGGCGGCGCGCGGTCTCCACCAACCGGTCCTCGAGATGCCCGTAAATCTGGAACGCGATCGGCCGTTCCCTTTCCGAGAATCGAAGCTTCAAGTTGGCCGAACTCTCCGGGTTGCGCGAGAAGGCCACTTCATCCACGTTGACAAATTCCGTATACGACATGGCCGACCCGAGCTGGCGGCAGAGGATCCGGAACGGACTGTCCGTAAACCCGTCCATCGGCGCCAGGATTAATTCGCCGAAGATCGGAACGCTGCCAACGAAGAAATTCGGGGTTGGGATGGTTGCTCCGGGGAAAATCAAACTTTCCTGCGGTCGATCGCCAGCAGGTCGCACAGGATGGCGTACCCGGTTTCCAGGCGGCCGGCGCCGGGTCCGATCAGGGTGACGTCCCCGAGCAGTTCGGTCGTAAAGGTAATCGCGTTGGTCGCCCCGCGGACCGAAGCCAGCGGATGGGAACGGGGAATCCGCTGCGGGCGAACCCGCGCCTTTACGCCGTCCGGTTTCCGTTCCAGGCCGGCGATCAATTTCCACACGTCGCCGCCTTCCTCCGCCTCGCAAATATCCTCTCTCATCAGACCGGTGATTCCTTCCCGTTCAACGTCGATCAGGCCGATCGACGCATCCATCAGCACGTTCGCCAGGATGACCAGCTTCCCCGCCGCGTCGTAACCTTCCACGTCTCCGATCGGATCGGCCTCGGCGTATCCCTTCGCCTGCGCTTCGGCGAGCGCCTCGCTGTATGGCTTTCCATCCTGCATCCGCGTCAGGATGTAATTCGTCGTCCCGTTGATAATTCCTTGAATGCGAAGGATCCCGGCGCCTTTCATGTATTCCGTGCCCATCCGGAGCGCGGGTGTACCGCTCATCACCGTCCCCTCCACGCCGATCTCCACGCCGTGCGCGGCGGCGATTATCTTCAGCGCCCGATACTGCAGGGCGATCGGCCCCTTGTTGGTCGTGATGGCATGCTTCCCGGATTCCAGCGCCGCGCGGATATGTCCGACGGCCGGTTCGCCGGTTTTCAAATCGGTGGGAGAGAGTTCCACCACGACGTCCGATTCCGTCTCCCGGATCGTGCGCAGCGAATCCCATCCCCTTTCCCGCGCCGGAACTTCCGCCAGCGTCCCCTTCGCCCTGACGGACGCCAACAGCGCCGCCGGGTCAAATCCCTGCGGTTGGTAAACGCTGCCGAGCTTGATGTCGCTTACGGCAACGATCCGGACGCCCAGACCGAACTCCCTCCGGATCAGTTCACTCCGTTCCGCGAGGATTTGCGCCAGCCCTTGACCGACGTTGCCGAAACCAATGATCGCCATCCGGTATTCATGCATGCCAATTCCTCCCATGGGAGATCCGGAAAATAAAATTTTACCCCCTTCCGCGGCGCGGGGAAAATGGAGGAACCGGAAACACCCGGCGGGCGTACAATTGCTTCCGCGGGAAGGATATTGGGATTAACGAAAGGCTGTCGAAGCAAGCGGAATATGAACGAACGCATACTCGTTGTGGAAGATGAACCGGCGCTGAGGGACACGCTCGAGTGGAACCTCCGGCATGAAGGCTATCAAGTGAAAACCGCAGC
>Ga0187886_1003703_pt1 | contig 11313 bp, 19 predicted proteins | sample June2016WEW_20_1_FD_133001 | JGI IMG/M metagenome (GOLD analysis project Ga0187886, IMG submission 133001) | Peatland microbial communities from SPRUCE experiment site at the Marcell Experimental Forest, Minnesota, USA - June2016WEW_20_150 | ecosystem: Environmental > Terrestrial > Soil >...
AGGATTTGGGGCCTGCATATTCTGTTTCGGTCGCGTATACAAAATCGCCCCCCTATGAAGAAATTGAACTAATAATCAAAAAAATAAGGAAATGACCGTCCACTCTTAGTATAACACCAAGAGATCGGGAGTTCAAATCTCCTCTCCCTGACCATTTTTTTAAGAAGGATTTCAAGCAGTTGCATTGATTGTACCCTCGGCTTCATTTCTTACCAAATCCTCATTTCTTACCAATTTCTTACCACTTTCTCCGCATAGTCCATTTAAGCGGTTGACTTCTTCCTTCTGAAAGTCTCTGCTCAAATGAGAATATCTTTGAGTCATGGCGATGGTGGTATGTCCAAGGTGTTCCTGAACTGCTTTCATCGATGCGCCCCTCATAAGAAGATGGGAAGCGCTTGTGTGTCTGAGGTCGTGCCATCGAAAATCCTTGATCCCGGCCTTTTTCAATGCCGTATGGAACGATCCTCTAATATCTTTGAGAGGTTTTCCGTCGGGTCCCAGAAAGATGTAGTCACCCTCTCCTTTTGGAATCTGCATTAGAAGATCGATCATATCCCCATTCAGATATTTGAATCCAAGCTTCTCCCTTTTCTTTTGCTCCCTGTAATTCAGAAAACCCCTTTCCAAATTCACGTCGCTCCATTTGAGATTGAAGAGATCGCCCTTCCTCAGTCCGGTGAAAATAGCTCCCTTGATGAGATTCGCAAGGTAGAGTGAAGAAACCTCCAGGAGTTTCTTGATCTCGCCTTCTTCAAGGAATCTTACCCGGTCGTTTCTCTTCTCAAAGAAGATGGGATATTTAAACCTGGTAAAAGGATTCTCATCAAGCATACCCCATTCGATAGCCTTATTGAGCATGTGGCGAAGAACTTCAAGCTCCCGGTTGACGGAAACATCGGACCTGATCTTTCCTCCTCTTACCGGGGTTTCCTTTCTCTGTTTCTTGAATTGCTCAATATCCAATGGAGTGATCTGGGAAAGCCTCTTGTCCTTGAAATAGTCTGATACTGCATTGACGAAATATTTCTTTGAGATTTCAAAGAATCGTTCCCCCTTTTGGAGTTCACAATATTTTTGTTTCAACTTTTCAAGAGTGATCTTTCTCTTCTCGAAAGCTGAAAGGACTATTCCCTTCTTTGTCAATGCCTTCTTCTCTGCCAGCTTCTCCTGGGCCTCTCCAAGAAGGGGACCAATTATCTCTCGGTGCTTTTTGCCTCCGGCGCGGTAACTGATCCCGTAGGCCGTCCCATTCTTCCCGACATATTGAAATATCCCGGGATAACGTGTTTTGAGATACTCACCCATTTCAAACCCCTCCTTTCTCCTTTCTCCCTACGGGCTATTCTGCAATTGCATTGCAGATTTTAGGTTAACTGGGTTCAGCTTCTTTCAAGTATGGATTTCCCTCAAGTTCTCTGAGATGTTTCTTTCTTTCCCTTCGCACACCGGCGCGAGTTGCGATGGACTCAAAGTAAGCGCATGATCCATAAACGATATTTCACTCATTTCCGCGAACCTCATAAAAGCCCCATCTTGGCAAGGGACTCCATCTCCTTCTTTGTGGCCTTCACAACCTGATAGCCCAACCCTACCCATGACATTAGATCCAATGCTTCCCCATCTTCCAGAACAATGACAGGCTGCCCATAACTCGATGCTGAATGCTCCGTCGTAATCTTTGCCTTCATCCTGTGCCGCTTCTCTTCTCCCAAATTGTGATAAGAAAGAATCATCCCCTTTCACCTCCTTTCACTGGAAACAAAAAAGCCGTCCCAACCCCAGGGTGTGTGCGAGGATCAATGCTTTTGGCAGGGTCCTCCCCCGAGATCAAGACGGCAATTGTAGTGATCTGAAAATAGAAAAAGCATTGATTTTACCTCACACACAATTACAGTATAGGCACAACTCAGAATAAAAGTCAAGAGAAATCTTTGGACTCTTTTGGACACCTTTAATAATTGCCATCCCTCCCCACTTTTGATATGATTGGATCCATTCAGAATCAAAAATTAGGTGAAAGGAGATAGGGATATGAAACGCAATATGGATATTATTCGGAAGATAATTCTCACTCTACGCGATGCCGACAAACCAATCGATAGTGTTCCCGACATTCCCAAAGATGATTTCCTTGCCCATGCCGAACTAATAATAGAGGCTGGACTGGTCAAGGGGATCGTCCAACCATCAGGCAGAAAACAGGGACCAGAAGCTGCAATATTATTTCGCCTCACATGGGAGGGACAGGATTTTGCCGATGCCATCATTGAGGATACCCTATGGAATAAGGCCAAGGAAAACATCTTAAAACCTTCTGCTTCTTGGTCTTTTGCTATTCTTCTTGAGTATCTTAGGGCCGAAATCAGAAAACGCGTTGGTCTGTAGAAGATCTTTTAACTGACTGGCACAGTTGGAATAACAAATTGCACCATGTTCGATAAATCTTCTTGCAAAGGGATTAGTCTCATCCTTAGCTTGAATAAATTTGCATTTTGCGGTATGCAACCATCTGGAAATAAGATCATCCAATATCATGACTATTTTCCTCCATTTTTGGATTTTGTAACGAGGCAAAGTGATTTGTTACCTCTTCAGCCAAATGATATCCTTCTTCGCAATGCGCCACGAGTTACCGACCTTGAAGGCCGGAATCCCCCCGGCCCATAGCCTTCTATAGATCGTTTTTGGATTGACCCCGAAGTGCTGGGCCAGCTCGGTCACTGTGAAGTAATCTTTCATTCTCTTTACTCCTTGATGAAAGAATGTGCATTTCACCATTATCTCTGAAATTCGAGGATCCGGACCATATCGCCTTTCTCATCTCGCTCAATTTTAAATTCGCGGCCCAATCGCACCTGATATTTTTTAAACGTAAGCCGCAAGGCCTCCTGAATCGTACTGTTAAGGCTGGCGACGAGCATCTCCTCAAGGAGCGTCGGATTTGTTAGCAGCCGGCGGTCAATCTTGATGCTCTTGAATTCCAGGCGACCGTCCGTCTTGATGGAGATATTTTTGCCTTCGAACTCGGTAGTAAGATCACACTCTTCAAATAGCACCTTCATGTCTTTTTACCTCCTTTTTGGGATTTTATTTTATTATCCCCCTATACTCTTTCACTCTCTACTTTCCCCGCCCTCTGGCTTATCCTGGAGGGCAGATCGACCCATAATTTCGTCTATGCACTCCTGGCAGCCCAGTTTCTTGATATAGCACCCCGCTTGATCAGGAACTTCTATCGAGAAGAGATTTTTCTCAAGGTCCCATCTTTTACACAAGAAGCACTGATTCAGGCGGGGAATGGGTTTGTCATTCATTTTTTCTCAATCTCCTCGATCAAATTTGTTGGTAAATTTGTTCGGTTTATCAAAATTTTCAGACCACTTTGAATATTTCTCTTGCAAATCAGGGGCCCGATTCCCGCCCACAAAGAAGAAGCCAGGCATCGCCTTCTGTTGATTTGCCATTGTGATCATCCCCGCTGTGACGTTCGCAAGATCATCTTTTGGCACGCCCCCACCTATGCTTTTGGGATGGTCTACAATATCCTTTCCAGATGATCCCCGCTTTCGCTCCAATAATCTCAACTCCTTCACCAGCTCCCGGTTGTCAAGAAGTTCAACCGAACCAGAATTGACGTAGGGCAGGGCCTCAAGATAGAGTTCGCTTTTATTCAGCTCGGAAGTCTTATAGGTGATCCCCTCGTTTCTGAACGCTTCGCTCACCCAGGCCCCGGCATACTTGTCTCCCGTGACCTCATGGATTTTGTATTTTTTCAAGAGCTCTGCATACTCCTTGACGATCTCGTAAGGGTCCCCTTTTCTTGCTTTCAAAAGATCTTGAATCACTTTTCCGTTTTCCTTGTGGCCTATGCTTAAAGCGAAGCTGTCGCCGCCTCCTCCCGCTGGATCAGCGAATCCCAAATAAGAAAAATTATCGATAAAGGGGAGCTCGATCCGGTCTGTGACGATTACCTTTTCGATCACCTCCAGGGGAAGAAAATTTTCGATGTCTTCCCGAAATATAGCATCCCACTCGGCCCGACTTGCGCTAAGGTCTTTCGCCTTCTCCCGCTCGATTGTCTTCTCTGATAGGGTTGGATTCATGGTCAAGCTCGGGGCCTGCCATACTAAAACCTCATCATCCTCCTTACCAAAATACTCTTTCCAATTTTCGTAGAGGAGACCCTGACGAGAATAAGGGGTTGAAATCGAAATGAGGATTGATTCGGGAATGGTCACCATGGCTGGCTTCAGTCCGATGTAAATCTCCCGGTCGGGATTCGCCCCCTCGGCCCTCCAAAAAGCGCTTTCTTCGAGGATTGCGGCCACAATCGTATAACCCCGAACCGCCCTATAAGAGCAGGTGTGGACCTCGATATTGATTCGGTTGGTGAGCTCTATGGCCTCCGCCGTCTCTCTTTCGACATGCGACCCGAAAAGGGGCAGCGAAACAATGGCCTTGATATATCGGAAGATAATCCCCGCCTGCTTCCGATCCACGGCCAGGATCATGATGGTACCGCGTTCCCCGGCCGTGAGAAATTCAGTGTAGTCCTTGAAGATAGCAAGAAAGCAGCCGATCACGGCGGAGATAAAACTTTTCCCCCCACGCCTTCCGACGATGAGGTAGATCTCTTTAAATGGCTTCTGGGGAGGCTTTTCCCTTCCGGTGCATCTCTGGTAAAGGGATCGCTCTTCATCATCCATGGGAAGCGCAAAAATAGCCTTGAGGACAGCGATCCAAGCCCGCCATGTGGAAAGGTCTTTGAATAGCTGGCCGAAAAGGGCTTTGTCTTGGATTGCTTTGATTATATTCATATTCAAAGTGCCCCGTCCTTCAGCCAGGCTTCCTACCACGGGGCCCGGGTCTAAGCGGAAGTCAAGAAGAAAAACCATGGACCTCACCCCAAATTCACAGTCCGGACTGCCACCAATAAACCTTCGAGGCGAGAAATCTCGGTCTCCTGGCCGCTGATGACGGCATTAAGTAACCCTTCATACGTGGTGGGGAATCCCCCATCCGTATATGCATTCTGCATCTCAAGGGCGTCGCCCAATTCTTTGATCTTTCCATCTTGACGCTGGATTTGATCGATCAATTTCAAGCCAAATTCCACCGTAAGATTGTCAACGTTTAAAGTCATGTTCTCACCCCCTTCCGCTCTCGATATTCCCTGATTTTGCGCTTTGCAAAATTGTTGCACGCCCACTCAGACCCTAAACCGTCCGAGTGCGCCAGCTCGTGAAGCAAAATAAATCCCCACATCTCATTTTCCATTAATCCCAAACCCCAGGCCTCTTCCTCATTCAAGCGTTTCAACACAACATCCACGGGGCTACTCGGGTCGATGCCGATTACTCGCTCCCTCACAAAAAAAATGCCAGGGGTTTTCCGCTTCACCCAAAGAGTCTGATCAATTTTTATGGATCTGACGTTGTGCCGCTTCATTTCCTCCTGAAGAAAGGACAGTCGAAAAAGAGTTAAAATTTCCGGATCCATCTAATCTATTTTCCCCATGGCCCGACGGATTTCTCGGCGCACTATCTCAGTTGACCTTTTTTCAATCGCCGCGGGAAGTTCCTTCAGGCTGCAAACCTGACCCTTCCCCAAATAGCATTTAATGGTCTCAGGTGTGGGCTTTTTATGCCCGGGATCCGAATTTAAAAATTTGCATTGAAGCCCGGCGAAATTTCCGCTTTCTATGACATGGGCGTCGATTTGCATCGGAATAGAGACTAAACTTAGCTCTAAAAGACGCCACGAGGTGACCTTGCGCCCACTGCCATTATGAGTGGGTTCAAATTTATCAACGCAATAGCCAATCGAAAATGAATTCATGAAACCGTTGACTACCTTGTCGTAGAGGCGCCGTTCTTCTGGGCCGTCGTAAAACTGAATGGCCGCAAAAGTGGCCGGATAGCCGTCCTGTTTACCCCTCCACAGCTTCAAAATCTTGGCGATCGCCTCGTTCGAAAAACGATCCGATATGCCATGCGAATACAAAACAGGTGGCTTCCAGCCCTCCTCGATGGTCATGCCGTCCTGGACCATAACGTCCAGGCCACGGTCTTCACGCTCAGAAGAAATACAGCAATCTACAATTAGTTCACCTCGATTCACGCTTTTTATGGATGTTGAAAAAATCTTTCGTTCGATTCCGCTCATGCTCTTCGCCTCCTCCTTAAAAAGTTCGGCAATGCTCCAAGGCTGGCCCTCCTGGTACATCCAGCCATTCTGTATCCTTTTCCATACTGGCTGCTTATAGGTTCCCATCGTCAGACCTCCTTTTAAAGGCCTTGATAAAAAATCTCAGGCATTGCAAAGGCCGGAATCAGGATTGAATTTTCGTCGGTAAGCGGCTCCTCCTCAAACTTTTCGCCATCCGACAGCTTAAACCCGAGCGATTCGGCGTGCTCGATGTTTTGTTTGAGATTGGGAATTTCGACCCTGACGATCTTTTTCTTTTTGTCGATGTAGGGTTTAATCTCGGCTCCGACCATGATTGGACCCACCATCACGGGTTCGTCAGACTGGGTAAACCCGGCGAAGGAAAGCTCGGTAATCTCCTTCTCCATTTTCAGGATCTTTCGGGAAGAGACCTGGACCCTTCTTACTGGGATCCTCCGCTGACACGACTCATAAAGCCTCCACCAGTCCTGCCTAATCTTTTCCATTCTCAGGGCGTGATTTAAATACTCTTCGGCCAACCCGAGTCCCTCCTTTTCCATCTGGGAGACATCGAGACGGGCCACCTCAATCCCCATCCTCTCAATCTCGGATTCCCTGGCCTTTATCTGGGTCTGCAAGGCCTCGCGCTTCATTTGCCCCGACTTCTCCCGCTGATCTTTGGCCAGCTTCGCGTCAAACTCCTGGAGTTCCCTTGAGAGGTTCAACTTCTCACCTTCCATCTTTGAGATCACCTCTTCGAGCCATTTGATGTTGTTCATGTGATTTATCCTCCTTGTTTTGATTTGAGATAGCTTTCAAGGTCCAGGACCTTCCCCGGCCTGCGTTTCAGGCCCAGCGCCATGAGATCCAATCGAATGCTGTTTTGGATCGCGAGCGCATGGTCCTTTGAACCAAAAGATTTATTATGAAAAAGGCCGACATGATAAAGGTGCACCTTCAGCGTCTTGATAACGATCTGCTCAATTAAAATGCTTTCAGCTACCGATGGTTCGTTGCCACAGTGGTGAATCAATGCGGATCTAAGATGATCCATCCACTTGCCCAGTCGGGTTCTCCTATCCACATGAAGGCCCTTCAGATCTGCCCATATCCCGTGCTTTATCTTCAATGTCCGCTTCTTTTGGCCTGCTATCTTAAGGTCTAATGTACCCTTTTCGTCTCTCGTTTTTGCCCTTTCACCCAGTATCTTTGTAGGTAATTTTGAATCCGTTTCAGTCACAGGATCCCCCTATTGGTAAGAAACTGGTAAGAAGCAAATTTTTCCTTAATGTTTTCAATTCATTCACTCCCGTCCCTTGGTCGGTCACCAAGAGGCCGCCCTAATTCTTATCCCTATGCCATTCCTTATTTCGCCTCTCTTCAAGCCATTTCTCTATTTGTGAAGGTGAGAACCGGACGCACTTCTCAACACGATAGAAGGGAATGCGTTTCTCTCTAACCAACTTATAAAGCCATACGCGATTGACTTTTAGAGATGCTGCAAGCTCATCAACGGTCAGAAAGATCTCCATCTTTTAGCACCTAAAGTATTAGGACACACCATCTTTATTTGCGCTACAGGGCCTTTCTTGCCTTCAGAATCCCTATCTGTAACATTTGTAACGTTCGTAACGCTTGTAACGTTTGTAACGTTGCGGGGCGCCTTATTATTATTTTTTTTATTATTAAGCAAGGTATTAAGAGAGACACACGCCTAAATATGATACGATTGATACGCTGCAAAATAAGTGATACAAAACTATTAAGGAATTCCGATTTTAGACCATGATACGCCAATGATACGCTCACGATACGATTGATACGATTGATACGATTGATACGCTTTTTCATGAAACAATTCCCTCGAATTCCTTTGTCAACTGAGTCTTACCCATTCTTTTCTTTGCCTGCTTATACTGCCTTTCGGTCTCCTGGTAGAGACTTGGAATCTTCACCGGCTGGCTTGCCTTGGTCCAGGGTCCACCCTCAATGAATTTCCATCCATCAACAAGCTTAAATTCCATTTCAAGGCCATTCGGGTTGCTTCTGCCGTCTCGCCAGTTCTTGGCTTTGACAATCTTCACCACGCCACGATCAAAGGAAAGGGCAAATCGGGCTTTTTCGATTGCGCCTATCCCCCCTTGGGGCAGATCACAACCGTATCTTTTCTGAATGGCAATGAAACAGACCCCGGTAGTGAGCTTCTCCCAAATCCTGCGGATATGCTCACCCACCTTTAAATAATCATCTCCGGAGAGCTCCAAGAAATCGATGATATTCAAGCCCTCGGGCCTGATCACGTCTGAGAAGTTCGAAGATCGCTCAATGGTCGTGATCTTGCTATACCACTCCTCCCGCGAAATTCCCATTAAGTCAACACGTACCTGAAGGTCCTCCTTCCCCATCTCGGAGGTGAAGTAAAAGATGTTATGAGAATCCCGGTTCATTATGGCGACGTTGAGAAGGAAAGCGGTTTTTCCCCCGTCGGGAGTGCCGCCAATAATGATGATATTCTTCGGGAGGATCTTAACCTTATCCTCCAGTCCGAAGGGCATAGCGAGACGAATTTCGCCGCCACTATTTTGTCGGATATCAATACGTTGTTCATCATTTTCTATTCTCCGAAAAAGACCGTCTTCCTTGCCTACACGTTCAACGATGCCTTCTTCAACGAGCCGACTCAGAACAACCCGGATATATGCCCGATCCTCTGGAACTGCATTTGCAACTAATCGGTATATTTCGGCCACTCTGAAGGTTCCCATTGTTATTGAAATCGCGTCCCTTACTTCCTGTTTTAGATTCCGGTCCTTCCCGGTCTTCCGCTTAATGGCCGATTCGATCTTGGTTCGAATCCACTTAGGATCCGGCGTCTCACCCCAGGAGATGATCAAATTTAAAAGGACTTGATAAATCTCATTCTCGGGCATCCCTCCTTTAACGAGACAGAGTGCGATATGGAATAAAGAGTTATCCCGGTTTCCATCCAGGAACATCTGACCGTTGAAGCCCTCTCCAGGCCTCTTTGAAAAGGAATTCGACCGCACAAAGTCAATGATGGATTGAGGAAGGGAAGGCCGTTCTACTTCGTGAAGAGAGAGCCCGGGTAAGAATTCGTAACGTTCCCCTCTGCAGTTCTGGGAGGGAGGAAGAATAATAATGCTTTTTTCTCCCCTAAAATCAAGCCCATCTGGGGTCGATACAGGTCCGGGGCAATTCTCCGATGCATTGTAAAGAAAATGATTTCCTCCTCTTGGCGTTCTACTTGTAGGAGTTTTCTTTGTTGGCTCCTTAACGATAAGGCTCGCATAAAGGTCGACTGCTCCCGAATTATCGCAATCGACTGCGCTTAGGTTAGAGATTTTGCCACATACACCGCCAATCAAGGCCTTTGGATTTTGCGTAAACCACTCTCTGATTTCGTCTGTCGATGGAAGACGGGTTTGGAATTCAGCCCATTGAATGATGGGTTTTTTCTTTACCTTTTCCCGTTCATCAAGGTAGGTCGTCATTGGAATGACGGAGATACCCATTTCAAGATACTTCAGTGCTTCCTGTAAAATGTTGCTCATCAATTCCTTGCCCCTTTAAGGCTCGATTTTGAACCATAGCCTGACCACGGCGCCACATTCTCAGAAATTCCTCTTGCGTAATGACCAACACCAAATCCTCATGATTCGGTGTATCGTTTAGATCTGCTGGCAGAATTAGAATTTTGAATTCATCACTCATTCACTGGTACCCATACGGTCCTTCTGCGGAAAAAATTTTGTCTGAAGTTCTTGAATGTCTTCCTCCGTGTACACGCGCCTTCCGGCGTAATCTCGCTGGGCCGTGAAAATGCCTCTCCGCTCAAGGTTTCGCAAGGTCTCACAAGACTTTCCCAATACTCTGCTTACCTCCCCGATGTAAAAAGGCTTCATCTTTTTCCTCCTTAGAAATGTATATTAAGAATTAAAACATGCTACAAATTTGTAGTCAAGCGTAAATCTCACATGGTATTTAGTGATTAGCATATTTATTAAAATCGTAAATAACGCATATTGGCACAAAAAAAGGGGAGACTTCTTTCTCCCCTTTTCATTCGATCTCACCGGACCCTTATTTTGCGCGGGTTCTGCGGCGCTTTGCCTTCTTCTTTTTTCGATCCCGGTAGGCCTGTTGATTCGCTTTGGCCCTTCCGGTCTTAACGGCTTTTCTGATTAGAAATGTTTTCCTGCACTCATGTGAGTCATACTTCTTCCTCTGCTTAGATATGAAAATTGTCTTGCACTCGGGGCACCGATGCACTAATTTAGGGCTCAGCTTAGTCATGGTCCTGGCCAAGTTTAGCCAATAAAGATGGTGGAAGCCGGCATCTTTTCGCCAGGGAAAATCAGCTAATGTCACCTCAAAATTGAAAGCCAAACCCGTTTGTTTTCCCTCTCCGACAGAGCTCTTGGAGAGCACCGGATAAACGTATCGCAATTTTTTGTTAACCTTTTCGATACAGGCATCCGCAATTTTGGCCGAACGGGCAAGAAAATAATCTTCAAATATCCTTTCAATTGATAAGGCTTCTCTCTTGAGTTGACCCAGTGCGATCCCACGCGGTCCCTTGTCAAATCGTTTTTGAATCCCGGCTACGTATTCCTTCCTTTTCGATTCGGGGATATTTCCAATTTCATCTGCCCTCAATAGTCGAAGCTCTTCCTCCAACTCTCGTTTCGTTATTGGGTTTCTGAAAATCTGCCCCCAGGGTAGAGGGTTCTTGAACAGATTAAACAATATCAACAAATCGAAAGGGTAATCCTTTCCAATCTTGAGTTTCGAATCTATTATGTACCTAACCTTCTCTCTACCATGGAGGCTCATGCTTCTTACCAGCTTCTTACCAGTAGTTAAATTTGACCTCAAAAATCCTTGTAAATTCAACTATACTGAATTATACACCATTGGTAAAAAAAATAAATAGGGAAAATGAATAAAGCATTTTATTTTTAAGGACTTCGACAATAGTAAGTTAAAAAATAGGTATTGGTATAACACCAAGAGTGAGCAGAATGATGTATAACAACCTCTGCAGCGAGGCTCTGGGGGAAGTCGCCAGTCAAGAATTAGCCTAACAGTGTCTGCCAATGAGAGCAATATGCGGGATGTTGA
>Ga0187886_1003704_pt1 | contig 11313 bp, 11 predicted proteins | sample June2016WEW_20_1_FD_133001 | JGI IMG/M metagenome (GOLD analysis project Ga0187886, IMG submission 133001) | Peatland microbial communities from SPRUCE experiment site at the Marcell Experimental Forest, Minnesota, USA - June2016WEW_20_150 | ecosystem: Environmental > Terrestrial > Soil >...
CCCTCCGCGCGGCTGGCCAGATTGGCGTCTCGACGGCCACGGCCGGGCCGCGGCGAGGGTCCGTGAGGGCCTGAACTGCCGTTTCTGCCCCGCAAGCCACGTTCCGCCACGCTTGACGCTCAACTTTCGGGCCGTCTATGCTCGCCTCAGGTGCCCAGTGTTGAGCACCAGCTGCGAGGGACGGAGGTATTGCCGAACGAGTTCCTCCTCATGCCCCAACTGCCGCCGAGTACTCACTCGGGGCCCAGAGGAGGAGCGCTGGGTGCCCGCCCGAATCGATCGGAGCCGGCAATCGGCCGGTGCCGGTCGACGAAGCGGCCTTCGATTCATCGCCCGTCAGGTACCCTTGCCTGAGTAGGCTCGATATCAATGTCCGGGGCGATACCCCGCTCGTCACTTGGAGGCTCGAAACCATGCCCGAGGGATACTGCGTCAAGGACAAGAAGAAGGTCGAGATCAAGAACGCCGAGCGCATCACGATGAAAAACGGCAAGCCGGCGACCCAGGGCATCTGCCCGCATTGCGGTGGCAAGGTCTTCCGGATCGGCGTCTAGATCACCAACACGCGATGGCAACGGCGGCCCCCGCTCCGGCGGGGGTCGCGGCGTCTCTGGCCCCGGGCTGCGACCGGCCACGCGGCTCCCCACGGGCCCTCCGGCACGGGTTGGTACTGCCCCAGGGGTGATGGCCGGCCCGCCTGCCCAGGTCAGAGCAGCCGGCTCGAACGGGCCGACCGGCCCGCGGGAGCCCGAATCCCCTTTGCTAGAATTGACGAGCATCCCCACTAATCCTGAGTAACGAGGCTTTCCGCTGTCAGCACGACCTGTTCTCGCCCTGGATGTGGGCGGGACGCACATTCGGGCCGCCGTCGTCCTTGACGACGGGTCTCGACTCGCCCCGACCAGGGGGCTCACGCCGATCTCCGATGGGCCGGCGGCGATCCTCGACGCCTGCGAGGCCGCACTTCGCGAGGTCAGGGCCGCGGCCCCGCACGCCGTCAGGCGCGACATCGTCGGCATCGGCATCTCCAGCCCCGGCCCGGTCGATCCGTGGCGTGGTGTGGTCCTTCAGACGCCCAACATGGGGCCGGACTTCCACGACGTCCCGATTGCGGCCGAGCTCGGCGACCGACTGGGCCTGCCGGCCTTCCTGGACCGCGATACGAACGTCGCCGCTCTGGGCGAGATGGCCTTCGGTGCGGCCCGCGATTGCCCGGACTTCATCTTTCTGACCGTGTCGACCGGCGTCGGCGGAGCGATCATCTCCGATGGCCGCATCTTCCACGGCCCGGATGGAACCGCCGGCGAGCTGGGCCACACCCCCGTGTCCATGGAGGGTGTCTGTGGCTGCGGCGCGATCGGTCATCTGGAGGCGTTCATCGGCGGGAACGCCATGGCCAGAACTGCTCGAGCGGCCATGGCCGATGGCACGAGCCCGTTCCTGGCCGCCCGCGCGGCCCACAAGGGGGTTGAGACCATCGAGGCACGCGACATCGCCGAAGGCGAGGATGCAGGCGATGCGGCGTGCCACGCCATCCTGGAGCGCGGCCGACGCGCCTTCGCCGTTGCCTGCGTCGGTTTCGTCGACGGATTGAACCCAACCCGGATCGTGGTCGGCGGCGCGATCGCGGATGCTCAGGGCGACAGACTGCTCGGTCCGGCTCGGGCCGAGGTCGCCACCACCGCCTTCCGCACTCCCCGAAGCCGTGTCCAGATCGTCCACGCCGAACTCGGCGCAGACGTCAGCCTGGCCGGCTGCCACCCACTCGTGATCGCGCGTCTCGGCGACCCGGCCTGGCGCGGCGGTCGGGCCATCCATCTTCCCGCGAACGGTTGACCGAGCGCGGCATCGATCCTCTGGAGGACAAGACGTGACAGTTCGTGTCGGTATCAACGGTTTCGGTCGAATCGGCCGCCAGTCGCTGAAGGCGATCCTCGAGCGCGCCCCCGGGCTCGAAGTCGTCGCGGTCAACGACATCGTCGACGTCCCGACCAACGCCCTTCTCTTCGCCCACGACTCCACCTACGGCAACTTCCACGGCACGGTCACGCACACCGACGACGCCATCGTCGTCAACGGCAAGACCATCAAGGTTCTACAGGTCGGCGATCCGTCCCAGCTGCCCTGGAAGGACCTCGGCGTCGACATCGTCATCGAATCGACCGGCCGCTTCACCGAGGCCGACAAGGCCCGCGCCCACATCACCGCCGGCGCAAAGAAGGTCCTGATCAGCGCCCCGGCCAAGGGCGAGGACGTCACCATCGTCCTCGGCGTCAACGAGGGCACGTACGACCCGGCCAAGCACGTGATCATCAGCAACGCCAGCTGCACCACCAACTGCCTGGCGCCGGTGGCCAAGGTCCTCAACGATACCTTCGGGATCGAGAAGGGCCTCATGAACACGATCCACAGCTACACCAACGACCAGAAGATCCTGGACGTCGCCCACAGGGATCCGCGCCGCGCCCGCTCGGCCGGTCTGAACATGATCCCGACGACGACCGGCGCCGCCAAGGCCCTGGCCCTGGTCATCCCCGAGCTCAAGGGCAAGGTCGACGGCTTCAGCCTGCGCGTCCCGACCCCTACGGTCAGCATGGTCGACTTCACGGTCAACCTCCGCGACGACGCCACCGTCGAGTCGATCAACAACGCGTTCCGCAAGGCCGCTGCCGGCACGCTCAAGGGCATCCTCGGCGTCTCCGACGAGCCACTCGTCTCGATGGACTTCAAGGGCGACTCTCGCTCTTCGATCGTCGACTCCGCCTTGACGATGGTCATCGGCGGCACCGGCAAGTTCGCCAAGGTTCTCTCCTGGTACGACAACGAGTGGGGCTACAGCTGCCGCGTCGCCGACCTGACCAGGTACATCGCGGAGCGTCTCTAACCAGCGCCGAAGCGACCTGCCGAGCGCCGGCGGGTCGTAAGCGACCGGCCCCCCGGCCGGTCGCTCATAGTCAGGAATGGAGCCGGTGGCGCTGCTGCCGGCCCCTCACCGATCTCAGCCAAGCCCGAGGTCAAGATGAACAAGCTCACGATCCGGGACCTGGACGCGGCAGGAAAGCGCGTCTTCGTCCGCTGCGATTTCAACGTTCCCCTCGAGGACGGCAAGATCACGGACGACAGCCGGATCGTGGCCGCCCTGCCGACTATCAAGGCCCTGCTGGCCCAGGGTGCCATCGTCATCCTGGCCAGCCATCTCGGCCGGCCGGACGGCAAGGTCCAGGACAGCATGCGCCTGCGGCCCGTCGCCGAGCGGCTCAGCCAGCTGCTCAGGATGCCGGTCCCGGTCACCGGCGACGCCCTCGGCGCCGGCACCGAGGACGCCATCAAGCGCCTCAAGCCGGGCGAGTGCATCCTCCTCGAGAACCTTCGCTTCCATGCCGAGGAAGAGAAGAACGATCCGGCGTTCGCCAGGGCGCTGGCGAGCTACGCGGACGTCTACGTCAACGACGCCTTCGGCACCGCCCATCGCGCCCACGCCTCGACGGAGGGCATCGCCCACATCCTGCCGGCGTACGCGGGCCTGCTGATGGAGAAGGAGATCGAGTTCCTCTCCAAGCTCATGGAGAACCCGGAACGGCCCTTCGCCGCGATCATCGGCGGAGCGAAGGTCTCGGGCAAGATCGAGGTCCTGCGCAACCTGGTCGACAAGGTCGACATCATGGTCATCGGCGGCGGCATGGCCAATACCTTCCTGCTGGCCCAGGGCAAGCCGGTCGGCAAGAGCCTCGTCGAGCCGGACCGCGTCGAGGACGCCAGGGCGATCATGGAGTCGGCCGCCAAGCACGGCACCAAGATCATCCTGCCCACCGACGTGGTCGTGGCCAAGGAAGTCACCCGCGGCAGCGAGTACAAGACTCTCCCCGCCGACAAGGTGCCGGCCTCCTGGAACATCGTCGACGTCGGCAAGCAGAGCCTCGAGGCGATGCGCAAGGCCCTCGAGCCGGCCAGGACCGTCTTCTGGAACGGCCCCCTGGGCGTCTTCGAGATCCCGACCTTCTCGGTCGGAACCAAGGAGATCGCCCGCTTCCTCGCCGGTCGAGCCCAGGCGGGCGCGACCGTTGTCGTCGGTGGCGGCGACTCCGTTGCCGCGGTCGAGCAGCAGGGCCTCGCCGACAAGATGACCCACATCTCCACCGGTGGCGGTGCGTCGCTCGAGTTCCTCGAGGGCAAGGAACTGCCCGGTGTCGCCGTCCTGGCGTCAGCCACCGCAGGTAAGTGAAGGCTGACCCGTCGCCAGCATAGGCTGGCGACCTTTCCGTGCTCGGAAGACAACGCCGGGGTTCCGGCGGACAGGAGCAGCAATGACAACCATCGATCTGATCGAAGCCCGCCAGATCCTGGACTCGCGCGGCAATCCGACCATCGAGGTCGATGTCGTGCTGGTCGACGGTTCTGTCGGCCGGGCCGGTGTCCCGTCGGGCGCATCCACCGGCGCGAACGAGGCCGTGGAGCTGCGGGACGGCGACAAGTCCAAGTACGGGGGCAAGGGCGTTCTGAAGGCCGTTGCCAACGTCCGCGAGATCATCGCGCCGGAACTGCTGGGCACGGACGCGGCCGACCAGGCCGGTCTGGACGCCGCGCTCATCGCTCTCGACGGCACGCCCAACAAGGGCAAGCTCGGCGCCAACGCGATCCTGGGCGTCTCCCTCGCGGCCGCGCACGCTGTCGCGGCCAGCTACGAGATGCCGCTCTACCGTTACCTCGGCGGCGTGGGCGCGCGGATCGTGCCGGTTCCCTTCTTCAACATCCTCAACGGCGGCAAGCACGCCGTGAACTCCACGGACTTCCAGGAGTTCATGGTCGCGCCAGTCGGCGTGGCCACCTTCACCGACGCACTTCGGGCCGGTGCGGAGGTGTTCCACGCCCTCAAGAGCATCCTGAGCGCCGAGGGCTTCTCCGTCGGCCAGGGCGACGAGGGCGGCTTCGCACCGTCACTGCCGTCGAACGAGGCCGCGGTCGAGGTCATCCTCCGGGCCATCGAGAAGGCCGGCTACAAGCCGGGCGACGAAGTGGCCATCGCTCTCGACCCCGCCACCAGCTCCATCCTCGTCGAAGGCACGGGCACCGGCAACGTGACCGGCCAGTACCGCCTGGAGCGCGAGGGCCGCACCCTCGACTCCGGTCAGCTCATCGACCTGTGGGAGAAGTGGATCGCGAAGTACCCGATCGTCTCCCTCGAGGACGGCCTGGCCGAGGACGACTGGGCAGGCTGGGCCGAGCTCACCAGGCGCCTCGGCTCCAAGGTCCAGCTGGTCGGCGACGACATCTTCGTGACCAACCCGGACTTCATCGCCCGCGGCATTCGTGAGTCGTCCGCCAACTCGGTCCTCATCAAGCTCAACCAGATCGGCACCCTGACCGAGACGGTCGACGCGATCGCCATGGCGCGACGCGCCGGCTGGACCGCCATGGTCAGCCACCGCTCGGGCGAGACCGAGGACACGACCATCGCCGACTTCGTGGTCGCGATGGGCACCGCCCAGATCAAGACGGGCGCCCCGTCGCGATCCGAGCGCGTGGCCAAGTACAACCGGCTCCTCCGCATCGAGGAAGAGCTCGGCGACGCGGCGCTGTACCTCGGCCGAAAGGCCCTCGCCGGCGCCAGGCCGTAACGTCCTTCGTGAAGTTCGAAGAGCCGGTCTTCGGGCCGGCTCTTTCGACTGATCCGCGCTACTGCGTGAACACCCCAGCGGCCTACTCGACCGAGATGCTCTCGTGGACGCCCCCGGACTTCTCGAGGAGCGAGGCGGCAGTCATCTGGGTCCGGTTGACCAGGGCCAGGGCGAAGTGGCTGATGACCCGCCGGTCGGCAAGCGACCGCGCCGTCACCTGTGTCATCGGGACGAAACGCGGATCGCCCGAGTCGACGAAGGTGGCGATGTCCGTTTCGCCGAAGAGGTGCACCGTACCGGAGATAGTGTGACCGGGCGTGAAGATCACGAGCTGGCGCGGTGTCTTGCTCATCAAGGGCCGGTCCACGCCGTCGAGCTTCCCAGATTCGGCCGTCGGGGCTTCGCCTTCCGTCTGGCCGATGAAGGTGATCTCGTCCTGGTTGACCATCAACTCGGAGACGACCAGGCCTGTGGGGTCGCCGTTGCGGCGAAGCAGCTCGGCGTCGATCAGCCTGACGTAGCCGCGGCTGTTGTTGATGAGGTCGGTCAGCCTGGTGAACCGCAGCAGCGAGATGCTGCCCTTCACACGCAGGTGTGGGCCGACCAGCTCGATCGTCTCGTAGCGTTCCTCGGAGCCGGCACCGAGCGGGCCGAAGTCCAGTTCCGGGTGGCCCCATTCCGACATCAGGTCCCTCCATTAGCTGCGGGCCAGATCCCGCGACTGATTCTAGTCCAGTGGCCGCCGGTGACTACGGGCTACGCGCCGGACCGCTTCCTGTTGACTTTGTCTGCGGAACGCGGCCGCGCGGCCTGTGCGCTACCCTGCGGTCATGGAACCCGAGGTCCGCGACGCGGTCGAATCGGATGCCGAGGCGCTCGCGCCGCTCATGGAGCAGCTCGTGCACCGCCCGTGCACGCCGGCCCAGGTCCGCTCACGGCTGGCTCGCCTGGCCGCGACCGGCGTGGATCGAGTCCTGGTGGCCGTGGTCGATGGGCGCGTCGTCGGGTTTGCCGGCGTGACCTACGCCTGGCTCTTCCACGCCGATGTGCCGACGGCGCGGCTGATGAGCATCGTCATCGACGAGAGTTGCCGCGGGCAGGGGATCGGGCGATGGCTGGTCGAGGCGAGCGTGGCGCAGGCTCGAGCCTGGGGCTGCGATCGGCTCGAGCTCACGAGTCGCCTCGAGCGCGCTGGCTCGCATTCCTTCTACGAGACCGTGGGCTTCACGCATACGTCCAAGAAGTTCCAGATGCCGGTCTAGCTCGGCGTTGGCCCCGGCGCCGCCCGCCCCTGGGGCCGCCGAAACTCGGCCACGAAACGCGGCACGGGCGGATCGCCGGGTTCCACCAGCTCGGTCAGGCGCGATAGCTCGAGCCCGGGGACCAGGAAAGCATCCAGCTCGGCTCGCGTGAGGGGCCATGGCATCAGCCCCTCCGGATCATCCGGTCCCCGGCTTCTCGCCACCGCCAGCAGGACGCCTCCGGGGGCGACGAAGCGGCCGATCGACCGTGCGCAGGCCGCCCTGGCGTCGCCCGGCAGCACCTGGACGGTGTAGGCCTCGAACACGAGGTCGAAGGCGCCGGTCCACTCGACGGGCGGCTCCAGCACGTCGGCCACCACGTACTCCACGCGCGAATCGGGGAAGCGGCTGCGGCAGCGGCCGATGGCCGTGGGCGCGATGTCGAAGGCGACGACGCTCAGCCCCAACCCGGCCAGCATTTCCGCGTCGTCCCCGTAGCCGCAGCCGACCACCATGGCGCGGCCACGCGGCTGCGCCGGCTGCGCCATGAGCCACTCGACGAGGTACGGGTTCGGGACGAGGTCAACCCACGAGATGGCGAAGCCGTCTCGCTCGGACTCGCGGTACAGCTGCTCGAACCAGCCCGTTACGTCGCCGCGGGCGATAGACTCGCCGGCCAGCTTGCGACCGTAGGCTCGGGGGTCTGCCACTGTGCCTCCCGAATCAAGCGGGCCAGGTCTGTCGACCTGGCCCGACGAAGACGATGATCGAGGGCTACTTCTTCGGATTCTTGTCGACCTTGCCGGTTGCCTTCGGTGCAGACTTGTCGGCCTTGGCCGGAGCCTTCGCGGTCGACTTGCCGGCCTTGCCGACGGACTTCGGTGCGGGCTTCTCGGCCTTGGCCGGAGCCTTGGCGGTCGACTTGCCGGCCTTGCCGACGGACTTCGGTACGGGCTTCTCGGCCTTCGCAGCCGTCTCGGCCTTCGCCTTCGGCGCGGGCCTGCCGGCCTTGACCGGAGCCTCCGGAGCCGCGGCAGCCGTTGCGGCCTCGGCGCGGGCGGTCTTGGAGAGAGCGGCCTTGGCCTTGCCGGCGGCGGTCTGCGGGCCCTTGGCCTTGGTGGCCTTGGCGGTGGCGATGCGAGTCCGCGCGGCCTTGACGGCGGCAGCGGTGCCGGTGCTCTTCGCGACGCGCGTCGTCGCGTGGCCGCCGGACCCCTCGGCCAGGGCGTTCAGCCGAACGGCCAGACGCGACTTGCGGCGGGCGGCGTTGTTGGGGTGGATCGCCCCGACCTTCGCTGCCTTGTCGAGCGCGCTCATGGCGTCGGCGAGAGCCGCGGCGGTGTCGCCTTTGCTGCCTTCAGTGGCGACGTTGATGGCGTTCGTGACGTACGTCTTCGCCGCGCTCTTGCGCGGCTGATTGATGGCCCGCCGGCGCTCTGCCTGGCGGACCCGCTTGATCGCTGACGGCGTGCGGGCGCCGGTCCAGCCGCGGGGCGTCTTGGCCAAGTTCGAAGACCTCTGTGCTGCAGAAGGAAGGCGGCAGGCAGCCGAAACGGGGCGGACTGACGCGACGGTTGATGGTAGCAGAGTCCCGCGCAGGCGCGCACGCGGGCGTTCAACCTCGGCCCGGCCCGGCCCGGTCCGGCCCCAGGCCTCGGGCGGCGTCAATCGGCGCTCACGAGACCGGCCCCAATAGGGGGTGTCAGGTTGCCCTCCACAGGCCGCATAATGATCTGGGTTGGTCGCGGTGTGTTCCGCGCCGTCATAGGTGTGCCTGGAGGCGTACGGTGAAGATCGAAGATGTCGAAGGCATCGGTCCGGCTTACGCGGCAAAGCTCGTCAAGGCTGGCGTGAAGACGACGGACGCCCTGCTTGCTCGTGGAGCCAAGCCGAAGGGCCGGGACGAGCTCGAGAAGGCGACCGGAATCTCCCATGGAAAGATCCTCGAGTGGGTGAATCACGTCGACCTGTATCGGATCGATGGCGTCGGCTCCGAGTACTCCGATCTGCTCGAGGAAGCCGGCGTCGACTCGCCCGTCGAGCTCGCCCATCGTGTGGCCGCCAACCTGGCCGCCAAGCTCGAAGAGATCAACAAGACCAAGAAGCTCGTCCGCCGCGTGCCCGGTGAGAAGGTCGTTCAGGGCTGGATCGACCAGGCCAAGAAGCTGCCGAAGCTCGTCGAGCACTGAGCCGAGCGGCCCAGGGCGGCAATACCACAGACACGGAATCGCGCCCGGCGGGTCTTCTCGCCGGGCGCTGTCTGCGTGCTGCACTCCCGCGTCATGACGATCCCGCAAGACCGCCTGCGACACTGTGTGGGTTGATCATCGCCCCTTGAGCTCTCGCTCCGAGGCGACTTCGGGCGGTCCATACGCCCTTGACGAGAGCAACGGCTCGCCGCAAGCGAGGCCGCAAGAGTTCCAGGAGGGGTCTTCGTGAGCGCGTTGGTCTGGCTCAGCGAGCGGCGATGGGCGGAAGTCGCGGCGATTGCGCTGATGTTCATTCTCGGGACGGTCGGCCTGATCGTCGGTTCGCCTCGCATCATTCCGTGGGCGCTCTACACGGCGCCGGCCTGGCTCAGGGCCGGCGTGGACCGCGTCAGGCGTCCACCCCAGGGTTTCGTCTTCGTCGCGATCGTGTGGACGTTCACCCAGGTCGTCTGGTTCGTCTGGGTCATGCGATAGGGCGACCGGCTACACTGCCTCGTCGTGACGATCCCGCAGTCTCGCCTGCGCAATTTCAGCATCATCGCCCACATCGACCACGGCAAGACGACGCTCTCGGATCGCCTGCTCGAGCTGACGCACCCCATCGACGCGCGCCAGATGACCGCCCAGGTCCTCGACTCGATGGACCTCGAGCGTGAGCACGGCATCACCATCAAGGCCCGAGCGGTGCGCCTCGAATACACCGCGGCCGACGGCTTGCTGTACGGGCTCAACCTGATCGACACGCCCGGCCACGTCGACTTCAGCTACGAGGTCAGCCGCAGCCTGCAGGCGTGCGAGGGAGCGATCCTGGTCGTGGACGCGACCCAGGGAATCGAGGCCCAGACGCTCGCCAACGTCCACCTCGCCCTCAAGCAGAACCTGACGATCATCCCGGTCCTCAACAAGATCGACCTGCCCTCCGCCCAGATCGACGTCGTCATCGAGGAGCTCGAGAACGTCCTGGCGATGCCGCGCGAGGAGGTCCTGCTGGCCTCGGCCAAGGATGGCACCGGGGTTCCGGAGATCCTCGAGGCCATCGTGCAGCGCATCCCGCCCCCCAAGGGCGATCCGGACGCTCCGGTCCAGGGCCTGATCTTCGACTCCCACTACGACGCCTACAAGGGCGTCATCGTCTACATCCGACTCGCGCAGGGCACCCTGCGGGCCCACGACAACATCCGCCTCATGGGCTCGGGCGGGGAGGCGGAGCTGATCGAGCTGGGCTACTTCCGGCCGCAACTGGTGTCGATGCAGGAGCTCCGCGCCGGCGACGTGGGCTATGTGGCGACCGGCCTCAAGAGCGTCCGCGAGGCCCAGGTCGGCGACACCGTCACGACCGTCGCCGCCCCGGCCGAACACCCCCTGCCGGGGTACCAGCCGGCCAAGAGCCTCGTCTTCGCGGGCATCTACCCGATCGTCGGGTCGGAATACCCGAACCTGCGCGACGCCATGGAAAAGCTGCACCTCAACGACGCCAGCTTCTCGTTCGAGCCCGAGAGCTCGGTCGCTCTCGGTTTCGGCTTCCGCTGCGGATTCCTGGGCCTGCTCCACATGGAGATCGTCGAGGAGCGACTCGAGCGTGAGTTCGGCCAGGAGCTGATCGCCTCGGCACCTTCGGTCGAATACGAGATCGTCCTGATAAACGGGCAGGGGACCGTGATGGTCGACAACCCGTCCAAGATGCCGAACGCGGGCGAGATCGAGGAGATCCTCGAGCCCTGGGTCAAGCTCGGGATCGTGACCCCCTCGACCTACATCGGGACGCTGATGGAGCTGGCCAAGAACCGCCGCGGCACGTTCCTGGACATGGAGTACCTGGATCCAAAGCGCGTGCTCCTCAATTTCGAGCTGCCGCTGGGCGAGGTCATCGTCGATTTCTTCGACCGGCTCAAGACTCGAACCCAGGGCTACGCCTCGATGGACTTCGAGGAGATCGGGTATCGAGCCGCGAATCTCGTCAAGGTCGACGTGCTCGTGGCCGGCGAACCGGTCGACGCGCTGTCGGTCATCGTCCACCGCGATCGGGCTCAGGCCATCGGTCGCGAGCTGGTCCACCGGCTGCGCGGCCTGATCCCACGCCAGATGTTCGAGATCGCGGTCCAGGCTGCCATCGGCTCCAACGTCATTGCCCGTGAGTCGGTCGCGGCGATGCGCAAGAACGTCCTGGCGAAGTGCTACGGCGGGGACATAACCCGCAAGCGCAAGCTGCTCGAGAAGCAGAAGGAAGGCAAGCAACGCATGAAGCGA
>Ga0187886_1003705_pt1 | contig 11313 bp, 11 predicted proteins | sample June2016WEW_20_1_FD_133001 | JGI IMG/M metagenome (GOLD analysis project Ga0187886, IMG submission 133001) | Peatland microbial communities from SPRUCE experiment site at the Marcell Experimental Forest, Minnesota, USA - June2016WEW_20_150 | ecosystem: Environmental > Terrestrial > Soil >...
TCAATACTATTATGAAAATGAAAACCATCTTTACCGCAAATCAAAAATGGATTTAATACCATAAAATTCACATCACAGACAGCACTTTTTATATCCTGTGATCCTCGCGAATTATTGTCCGGATAAGAGACTTGGGAGGAAGCGGTCGCTATAGCGATTTACAGCGATTTTGCCATTGAAGATGGAATTACCGGACAGCTTTTTTTATGAACACATGAAGTGCATCCGAGTTCTTCGGTTGGTACAGATTCTAAACATCGCGGGCATCGTGTGATGAACGGACTGGTGATTTTGCATTGGCATCTCGGGCAGATACGAATTTCCCGTTGGAGTTGTTCATCAAGAGAACGAACGGCTGAAGTAGATAAGGGAGAGGTCATGTCGGTTGTCAAATTAATATTTGAGAAACAAATCCGCCGATGACGAACGCTCCAATCCAAGTTGCGAACCAGATAATGAGCGCCTCCTTAATTCCGCGTTCTTTCAGCATCACCATCAACGAAGCGATACACGGAACAAAGAGCGTAATGGTCACGAGAGCAACAACAACTTGATGCGGTGTCAAAGCTAACTCATACAATCCGGCAGCACCAAAGTCCCGTCGCACAAGTCCCATTACAAATGCAGTCGATGCTTCACGCGGCAGTTGCAGCCATCCTGTGACAATTGGTGCCAACAAGTTTTGCCAAATGACGAGGAGTCCGGTGACTTGCAGGATACCAACGCCAAGAGCCCCTGCAAAGAACCATGGAGTTGCTTCCTTCATAAATGCATAGGATCGAAACGTTGTTTTCCAAACAATGTTGTCGAGCCGCGGCAGCCGCATAGGCGGTAAATCAAGAAGCAATGGACTTGATTCTCCCGGTAGCAGACGATGCAGAATTGTTCCAATGGCGACAAGCACAGCAAAAATTGTAACAGAATAAATGATCATCGCGCCGAATCCGGCTCCTGCTAACAATGCGGCGACAACTGCGATCTGTGCCGAACATGGAATCGCAAACTGAAGAATGGTTGTTGCAATAGTTTTTTCCCGTTCGCTGCCAAGGAGACGTGTCGTAATGGTTGCCATTGTCACACAGCCAAAACCGAGTATGAGTGGAATGACAGCACCGCCATTCAACCCGATCGCATTCAGGCTCCTGTCTACCAGCGTTGCTAAGCGCGGCAAATAACCGCTGTCTTCCATCAACGAGAGCGCAAGATAAAATGCAATGACAAGCGGCAGCAGCAGGAAGAAAAGATACGTGACGGTCATGGAAATGACACCGAACTCTCCGACAAGCAGTGTGCCGAGCCATGAGTTGAGCGGGATGAAATGTGTTACCACGCTTCGAATCCACGGCTCCCATATTTCATTACCGAGATGCTTTTCCGTGACATTGACTAAGTCGCTCGCAACGAGTTTTCCAACAAAGAGATAAATAAGATAGAGAGAAACAAGCAGCATCGGGATACCGGTCCAAATATTGACCGCCCAGCGTCCCAACATTGTGGAAATCCGGGTTCGCGTTTTTGTTTCATTCAGCACATCGTTGACGATGAGGTTGACACGATTACGTCTCTCAATGTAGAGATCTTCACGCTCATTCCCGACTTGTACGCCATGTTTCTGCGCTAACGATTCGTCTCCTTCTAGAACGAGCAATGCTTCCGCTTGTGAGCCAACTTCGATCAGCATGGTGTGCAGCTTCGTGTGAAACGCCTGATCGATTTTCCCATGTTGTGCATTGATCATTGCATCTTCCAGCTGATCAAATCCTGTTTTCTGCACAGCCGATGTTTGAAACACCGGTACGCCCAGTAAAGCCGAAAGTTGTATCGTATCGATGGTAATGCCTTCGCGTTCCAGCTCATCTTTGAAGTTAAGAATAACGGAGACACGTTTACCCATGTCGATCAATTGTTGGGTAAGAAATAGATCACGTTCGAGATGAACGGAGTCGACAACGTTGAGAACCGCATCTGCTTCAATGACAACATCGCGCGTGACATTCTCTTCCGCACTGAAAGAAGAAATTCCGTAGACGCCCGGCGTGTCATAAATGATGTACTTCTTATACTGACCTTTAGAAATCTCTACGGTCGTACCGGGATAATTCGAGACATCCATGTAGAGTCCGGAGAGATAATTGAAGATGATCGATTTACCGACATTCGGATTCCCGACCAATGCTATTTTCAGATGCGGCGTGTCTCCTGCGACTGGCGTGGCTTTAAGATGCTTATGATGGTCGATGTGTTCAGGATGTGAATTTACTTCATTGACCGTCTTCAAATGCTCAGACATATTTCCTTTTCACTTTTTCCTCAACCTGCTCGGTGTTGGCATATGCAACAAAAATAGATTTTGCCAGTGCCATTCCGATAGCAATTTCACGCCGATTCTTTTCGATCACAACGGTTCCTCCCGGAAGACGTTCGAGGCACCGAATGAATTCTCCTTTTAAAATTCCCAACCGGATTAACTGGCTCTTTCCCTTTCCCTCCGGCACTTTTACAATCAAAACACGGCTGCCTTTAGGTATTTTATGAAGCGGTACTAAATTATTTTCTGTCATTGCGTCATGGTTTCTCTCTTTCTATCAACAATGTACGCAAGAATTTGGTTGCATAAAAATTGGCCTGATCAGAAAGAAAAATGGGTAGTTCAATTTGAGCTGTTCATTGTAATTTTTCGGTGTGGTCAATAATAGTACCGCTGATGACTGCATGAGCAGCTTCATCGATTGTTCGAATGTCCGTCACTATGGGTTTGATATTATTTTGCAACATTCCCTGATACGCGCCGTTTCCCATACCGCAGGCTAAAACGATCTGGCAATCCTTGATTGTCTCAGCCATTTGATTGTGTTTGTTAACCGATGCAACATCAAAACCGTGTGATCCGCCATGTTCATGATCATGATGATCATTGTGTGCAAATGTGTGATGTCCTGCTTTAGGACGTCGTTCGCGTTTTACGACAGCTCCATTTTCTACTGAAAGAACTTCATAAAACTGTGCTCTTCCGAAATGGGAACTGATAGTGATACCGTCGTCAGTGACAGCTGCGATTTTCATTGAAGTGGTCATGATTGTTTTTCCTTCGAATATTTTTAAATTATGAACTTTATAATGAGTGAGAATTCAGATCACACTTTGAATATATTATTATGAAAAACAACCTTTCCTGTATCCCCTCCTTACTAAGGAGGGGACGAAAGGGGTGGTGGATAATGTTCTCATACCTCATTCTACTTTCTGTTTCACCGGAAATATAATCGATACGCTCAATGCAAGCAGTGCATGAAAAAACACGAGCGTATATCCTGTAGGCAGATCCAGATTGTAGGAAACAAGAATCGACACTAAATTTACTGTTGTTCCGATGATCCATGCCGTCAGAAGCAATTTTCCTTTATTGATCCTCAGTGCAACATATGCAGGTGCGACGAGGAGCGCGAAAACAATAAGCACTCCCGCCAATCGCACGGAGCTTGTGACCGTAGCCGCGAACGAGACAAAGAAGAGCGTGTCTTTCCAGAATCCTTTCATGCGGGGATACACGAAGACGAGTATCAGTCCGAGCAGGGCATAAATGATCGCCGTCTCGATAATATCCGGCCATGGTGTAAAGAGAATATCGGATGCCATCAGCTTATCGAACATCTCCATTCCGTGCGCCGATTTGGAAAGAATAATGAACACGCCTGAAATTCCAAACGCATAGAGAAGTCCGATGAATGCCTCGTGCGATACAGTCCGCTTGGATGCGATCGCGATGGCAAGGCCTGCAAGTAAAGCAAATGCAAGTGAAAGCGGATAGATAAAGAGGCCGTCGAAAAAAAGAATCGAAAGTGCGGCGCCCAAAGCCGACATCTGGCCGATGGCGAGATCGGTGAAGATGATTCCTCTCTTGATAATCTCGAGTCCAAAGTAAGAATGTATCCCGAGTAAAACGACTGAGAGAAGGAATGCTGAAAGAAGTATGTCGATCATTGTGTTATTCTCCTTATGATTTCATCAAACACGCTGAACACATTGTCCGCCTCTTTTACCGCACCGACATCATGCGGCAGAATAATAAGTTTTACATTCAATCTTTTCGATAAATACGATGACGCATCCTGCGGATTGTATACATCCTGAAATATAAACTTCACCTGTTCCCGCTCAATCAATTTCTCGACATCGGCGATGTGCTTTGTTGTCGGTGGAATTCCGGGCAACGGCTCAATGGTGCCGGCGATGATAAATCCGAACCGATTTAAGAAGTAATCGAAGATCTTGTGATACTCGATGACCTTTTCTCCTTTGAACGGTTTCAATTTCTCTTCCCACACTTTCATGTTTTGCTGCCAGAGAGCGTACAGCTCTTTATTGTTTGCTTCATAGAAAGCTTGATTATCGGGATCGAGTTCGCTCAACCGTTCGGTTATAGCTTTTGCAATGGCTGGAATATTATTAGGATCCATAAAAAAGTGCGGATTCCCTTCCGGATGCACATCGCCGAGTTCACGTGAGACACTCGTCGGCACATCGATCAGATGCACATGCATGGAGAGATCGAGAAATCCCCGTTCTCCCGGCTGCACAGCGCCGTTGTTCGCCTGTTTTATAATTTGCGGCAGCCATCCGATCTCCAGTTGCCCTCCATTAATAATGAGAAGATCGGCTCTTCGCAATTTGGCAATGTAGGATGGTTTGGGAATAATGATATGCGGATTATAATCTCCTCGCGCAAGAACAACCACTTCCACATGATCTTTGCCGATGCGCTGAACGATGTCGCCGATGTAACCGTAGGTCGCCACGACTTGCAGCTGCCCTGTGAATGCTGTTTGCACGCACAGCAGCAACAGCGGAATAATTTTAGATAACTTCATAGGATGCTCCATAAATAAATGAGAAATATTTTTTATTTAGAATGCATGGGCGCCGTGAGCGCCGATGGTCAGGTTCGCTTGTAAAATAATCTGTGTATATGGCTGTCTGGACAATCCTCCGGATGCCTGCAGATAACGGCTCTCGTCACTGTCGAATTGAAGGCGGAGCCGTGAAAATTCCGTAGGACTATATTCGATCATTGCAGAATAACGCGGAAGATTCGACGGCATATGTTGATCCGCTCCACCGAGCGAGACATCGTTTTGCATCAACAGATCGTACCGAACACCGATTTCCCATAACTGATCGAGCTTGGCGGCAACTTGCGCATAAAACCCGGAATTATGCTTGTCCAGCAGCCTCGGCGGTATGAGGAACGATAAATAATTATCCGTGTATTCCGTTCCGTTCATCACCCGATACATATATTCGCCCTGGAATGAAACAAAGCGGATTGCATCGAGAGAATATTTAACGGTCAGGTCGCCGTCAACAATATCGGTGTTTGCATCGACCGCATTTCCCATGCCTCCAGAAAAGCTTTGATCGGTTCTTGTCGTTCCCATCGCATTGGAGATGCCGAATAAGATCGAAGCTTCCTCGATATCGAACGACGAACGGATAAATCCTATATAAAGATTCGGCCCCTGCACGGCATTGATAGCAACATTGTCTCTTGGATAGCTGAACCCTGTGGTACCGAAACTTTGTGTGTTCTCTCCGTTCAACACTTCTGCACCGAACACAAGAAAAAATGAGGTCGGTGCAACCCACGTAACTTGTGCGCCAATTTCATTCAGCCCATCCTCCCCGAACAACGCTGTCGCAATAAGCGGCCGGTTGGCAAAGTCCCAGAAATGTTCATGCTGCTCGTTGACCCTGCCGAAGCTCGCGAGAAACTTTCCTGCCTTTATCTTAAAACCATACGGAAGTTTCCTTGTCGTAAAATACGCCTCTTCCAGACCGGCGCTCTCCGGTGCAAGGTCGATAACGGCAAAGAGATCGAAATACGGATCGACAACGGAATACAGCGATAGCTCGCCATAATTGAAATTTATTCCGCGGTGCGCATTCAGTCCGGAAGAACTCGGCTGGTTCAGAAACGGAAAGCTGAAACCGGGAATGGTAAGAGAATAATATTTTTGATCCGCCATGTCCCGTGCAACACCGGAGACATCAAGAATAAGCGCGATATCCGGGACAAATTTGGACTGGTCGAAGGCAGATCCTTCTCTCGATTGTGCCCGAAGCAATCCGCCCGGCCAAAGAAATAATACTAGAAGCAATGCTGAAATGCATGTTTTTTTCAACTTCATAAGAACTCCTCAAAATTCGCACTATTTAATTTAAGTCATTCCCGAATGTTTTAGTCGGGAATCCAGAGAAAACAGATTCAGCCTGCGTTTTGGTTCAACACGCGGACGTAAAGTCCGCGACTACCAGACCGCCTCTGTTTAGAGTATTAAAGTAATCTTAGATGAAAACTGAATTAGGAGTGCTGAGGAGGAGCGTGAGAAGAACAAACAAGTTTTTGAGATGGATCTGTAACTCTCTCGTTAAGAGTGATCGCGTACTCAGAAATCGGTTTTTGGAAAAGCTGTATGTTGAGAGCAGGTTCTACTGTTACAGCAGAGTATGAAACACGAAAACTACAAATGGCGCAATTATCAGAATTTTTATTACATTCATGGTTATGAAACGATGTGAGAACGATGCTTGAAAGCACCAATAGAAGCATCAAAAGGGGTAGGTATTTTTTAGTTTGAAGAACAGATTTATAAATCTTGCTTTTCATCTCAATAATAAAGTATTATAAGTTCATACTATTGTCAAGTAACATTGAAAAAGATCGCCGATGCTTTTTGTCTTTATATAATAACTCTGAAACCATCTTGTTGGTTCCTTTGTTAATAATGAAAAGAACCGTTTTGTAAAATCGACCATTTAACATATGAAAGAGGAAAACATATGAAATCCCACGAATTAACGATACAAGGAATGAGCTGCGGTCACTGTGTGTCGCATGTGAAGCAAGCTCTCGACACAATCGATGGATTAGAAGTTGAGGACGTGCAGATTGGCAAAGCACGCGTTTGGTTCGATGATGAAAAAGTTGTCAAACCATTGATTGCCGAAAAGATTGACGAAGCCGGATACAAACTCGTTTCTGTGCAATGAGCGATGTTATTCACCATATCTCTACGTTGACGCTTCCGGTCGAAGGGATGACATGCGCCAGCTGTGTTGCGCGGGTTGAGAAAACACTGAAGAAGATTGACGGAGTTCAAATCGCCAATGTCAATCTTGCAACGGAAACGGTTGCGCTCTCATTCGACCCGGCGCGGACATCTCTCGATGTACTGGCAAAAGCTGTCGATGGTGCGGGATACAAGTTAGTACTCCCCGCAATACCTTCCGAAAGTTCTCTCGGCTTTGAACAAAAGCAACTTTCGGAAGGTTCTCAAAAATCCTACCGACAATTAAAGCGTGAATTTTTCTTCAGCCTCACGCTTGCCATTCCAATTCTGCTGGTGAATATGCTGAGCATGACCGCATGGTTTATGTCCCACATCCCTTTGTCGATGGATGAAGTCAATAAACTTCTGCTGATTCTCACGACACCGGTGATGATCGTCTCAGGGAAGCGTTTTTTCAGACCGGCATGGAAATTAGCGCAACACTTTGCGGCGGATATGAATACCCTCGTTGCCGTCGGTACCGGAGCAGCATTCCTTTACAGCACCGCTATTGTGCTTTTCCCTCGATGGTTTCCATCGGGTACAAATCTGCATGATGTCTATTTTGATTCTGCGGCTGTGATTATTACGCTTATTTTGATGGGAAGGATGCTCGAAGCCCGCGCAAAACACAAAGCGTCCGATTCCATAAAACTACTCCTGGGGCTTCAACCGAAAACCGCGCGGATCATCAAAGACAAGAAGGAAATTGAAATTCCGATTGCCGATGTTGTTGTCGGCGATGTTGTTATCGTGCGCCCCGGCGAACGCATTCCGGTGGACGGCGTGATCCTCAAGGGAAATTCTTCCGTCGACGAGTCTATGGTGAGCGGTGAAAGCATTCCCGTTGAAAAGACTATCGGCGATAAGGTTATCGGCGGTACGATCAACAAGAACGGAAGTTTTGAATTTCGCGCTGATGCTGTCGGCGCGGATACGGTTGTCGCGCACATTGCGAAACTTGTCGAAGAAGCGCAGGGTTCCAAAGCTCCCATTCAGCATCTTGCCGACAAAATTGCATCTGTCTTTGTGCCCGTTGTGATGATGATTGCTCTTGCGGCATTCGGTATTTGGTATGTACTTGGCGTTGGTTTTGCTGCCGCTCTGATGAATGCTATTGCGGTGTTAGTGATCGCGTGTCCGTGCGCGCTCGGACTTGCAACTCCCACTGCGATTATGGTCGGCACCGGCAGAGGGGCATCGCTCGGTGTGCTGATCAAGAATGCCGAAAGTCTCGAGCGGGCACACAAAATAAATACTATTGTGTTTGATAAGACTGGCACCATCACCTCCGGTACGCCTTCGGTCACGGATATTCAGGGCTTCAACGGCGCCGATGAACATGCAGTTCTGCATTTGGCGGCTTCGTTGGAAAAAAAATCCGAGCATCCGCTGGGTACCGCCATTGTGCGGGAAGCGAAGAATTGTTCTCTTGTTTTGGAGGAAGCGGATTCGTTCCATTCTCACACAGGATTCGGAGTCGAAGGAACTGTGAAAGGCCGGAGGGCGGTTGTGGGCAGCGAGAAGATGATGCGGGATGCATCTATAGATATCGCGCCTGCATCGAGTGCGATTATCCGCTTCTCGGAGCAGGGCAAAACACCGATTCTTGTTGCCGCAGATGGAAAACTTATCGGCATGATTGCCGTTGCGGATACGCTTCGTCCGGCATCGAACAAAACGGCGGCGGAATTGAAAGAGATGGGATTCGAACTCGTTCTGCTCACGGGAGACAACTCACGCACAGCGCGCGCGATTGCCGCACAAGCCGGTATCGAACATGTGTTTGCCGAAGTCCTACCGCAGGAAAAAGCTGCAAAGATACAGGAACTTCAGTCGATGGGGAATATCGTGGCAATGGTCGGCGACGGTATGAACGATGCGCCTTCGCTGGCGCAGGCAGATGTAGGCATTGCCGTTGGAACCGGCACGGATATAGCCATGGAAACGGCGGATATTACGCTGATGAAATCCGATCTCAGAGGAGTTCTTCGGGCGATTCGTCTTTCCCGGCAGACTATGCGCACGATCAAGCAGAATCTTTTCTGGGCATTTGTCTATAATAGTATTGGCATACCGCTGGCGGCGATGGGTATGCTCAACCCGATGTTTGCCGCCGGAGCAATGGCATTGAGTTCCGTGAGTGTGGTAACGAATTCGCTGAGGTTACGTGGGGTGAAGCTGTAGGGCGTTCAGATATTTTGTTCTGCGGTGATTCAAAATCGGGAATCGTGGGAATAGTGGGAGGCAATACCAATTAAATACATGAGTATTGTATTCCCGGATATCGAAGAGCACACTGTTTAAGGGCGTTTGAACTTGGGATCTTTAAAATAAAATTTAAGGATGATCCCTAAGTAAACAAAGCCGAATAGATATCCCCCTATCACATCTGTGGCCCAATGGGCGCCAAGATAAATCCGGGAGATTGAAACAGTGAAGATTAAGAAGGCAGAAAGGATGCCGACAAAAATTTTCCAAACTGTCGAAACATTTTTGTCCACGATCATCACCGTTAAAAGAAAACCAAAAAATACAACATAATGAACAACATGCCCGCTGGGGAAACTGGATTGGTTAAAACTCAAGAATATTTTAGCATTTTCCAATGTTGGCCGGGGGCGATGGATCAATATTTTAATCAACATATTGAAAAGATCGGGAAGAATGACAGCGAGAGTAAAGTAAGCCTCTCGCCGGCGATAGGTGAGAAAGAAAAATAATGAAGCAATGATGATCGAAAGAGGCGCAACTTCAGCATCGCCAAAAACACTAATGAATTTCATCGGGAGCGTAAGATCCCAAGCTCTTTGTTCCTGAATTTCTTCGGTCATATGGAGATCAAAGCTGGATATTGGATGATTCTGGACAAAAATAGTCAATCCAATAATACTCACTACGATTAAGGCATAAAAAGCTAACAGGCGTTTATTCAATGACTTTACTCTTTTCTTTGGGAACCAAAACCTTGATCGCCCCTGGAATGATCTTGATATGAAGAGGCATTTCTTTTAATACCTCGCCATCACATTGAACCGTTTGTTTTGGGGTTGAGGAAACGCTGATATCTTTGCCTTGCCAGTGCTGCACTAATTCCAAATTGTGCGGACGTTCCCGTTTCAGCAAGGTGACCACTATATGCTTCAACAGGCTGAGATTCGCTTTTCGCAAAATAATAACATCCAGGAATCCATCGCTGATATCTATATGCTTATCCAAAGAGATTTTAGTAAACCCGAGATTTCCTGTATTCGCAATAATACATGTTAAACCTTGAAGTTTATACTCTTGTCCATCGATTTTCAGATGGTAGACGGTTTTTTTAGTTTTCTTTAATGCCGCGGCCGCTGATAAAAAATAGGCGAGGATGCCAATCTTATTTTTGGTCTCGCGATTCGCGCCCTTCACCAAATCCGCTCCAAAACCAATGCTTAATCCTGTAATAAAATAATGCTCATCGAACTGTCCCACATCGATGGTTTTCGTCTCTAACGGGCCGTGGACCAGGAGTTTACAGACTTCTTTAAAATCTTTGGGTATGCCAAGTTCAGTGGCCACGACATTTGCAGACCCTCCGGGCAGAATAATCAAAGGAATTTCTGATCCAATAAGGCCGCTGATTGCCTCTATGACTGTGCCGTCGCCGCCGTACACTGCGAGGGCGTCGACTCCTTTCTCGACGGCAGCCCTGGCAAACTTGATCCCATCGCCCGCTTGGTGGGTAATGAATGCTTCCCATGTAATGCCGGCTTCTTTCATGGACGCATTGATAAAAGGCAAGATAGCTTCTTCTTCTCCGGCGGCGGGATTAATAATGATGTGAATATTATTTATTTTCTTTTCCATAACTATTCTTTTTTCCGCCAATATTTTTCAAAGGCATTGATCTGCCTTCGGATATACCACCTTCTTGGATCAGCTACCGTACGAGCAGTGGTCAATAAGTCGATGGCCTGTTCGCCGGTATGCCCCATACTGATAAGGATGGCGGCGGCCATAGCAACGCTTCGGCGTTTGCCTTGCATGCAAAATACTAAGAGCTTGCCTTTGTTTTGAATAATAGACAGGGCTGCCTCAACCCCCACCAGCAGTTTCTTGATCGGGATGGGAGTAAAAAATGTATCGTACGTTTTAATCCATAAGGTTTTGAAGGGAGGAAGGGTATAGATTTCGTCAGGCGGCATTTGCCCGATCATGGAAATAATCA
>Ga0187886_1003706_pt1 | contig 11313 bp, 10 predicted proteins | sample June2016WEW_20_1_FD_133001 | JGI IMG/M metagenome (GOLD analysis project Ga0187886, IMG submission 133001) | Peatland microbial communities from SPRUCE experiment site at the Marcell Experimental Forest, Minnesota, USA - June2016WEW_20_150 | ecosystem: Environmental > Terrestrial > Soil >...
CCATTGTTGAAGGCGCCAGATTAACAGTAAGCTGTTTATTATATTTCCATTGCGAACCTGCTATCGCATCAACAAGGTAGGGAACAGCGTAGTATGGCATATCTAGTATAGTAACATAATTGAATTTAGCATTATCAGTTACCAGATAATCTTCATAGCCATCTTTCTTAAATACATAATTGTATTGATTTTTCTTATTGCTTTGAGTTGCCTTGACTTTCCTCTTAATATTAACTTCACAAGGTGTTTGCCTATTTGCAGCCGAACCATTAATATAGACATCGGCACCTGAAGGCGATGAATTTAAATTTACCTTTTGCATGCTTCCATAGAATAATACGCCACAGGAACTCAGGAGAACGATGGCAATTAATGAGATCAGGATCTTAAATAGTTTTTTTTCCATGGATTTTCATTTTAGATCTTATTCCGGAGGGTAGATATTACCCGCTGTACTTTTCATTAATCTCTTAATTTCTAAAAAGATGTCAATTTCAAAGGTAATAAATTTTCTTTTGGTTTGAAGTGACAGAGATGACTAAAAAAATGCCATTTTAAACGGTTTAAACAATTTATTATAAAGACCGTTTGCCCCAAAGCAGGTCAGGTTTTATTTGGAATATAATCTTTAAACTAATGGTTAGCGGAGTTGGGGGCTAAAGTTCCAAACAGAGGGAAGATCCCTCACCCCGGACTGAAGCCGGGATTAGTGCGATGTCAATAAACTGGGGAAAGATCCTTCATCTCCGGGGTGAATATTACGAGTATCGTAACTTCAATGCTATATTTTTATTATTCTACCAGGACAAAAGCCGCCCAATCAAATGGATCGTCAGGATATTCCTTTTTTAGGGAAAATTGTGCATTTCTGAAAGAATCGTGTATAGTTAATCCTGACAACCAATTTTCGTAGAATTTACTCATGAGTTCAGAAGTTTGATAATCAGGAACCTGCCAGAGCGAATTAATAAGATACTTAACTCCTGCCATTTTAAATGCCCTCTGTAAACCGAAAACACCCTCACTGCCCTGTATATCGCCAAGTCCTGTCTCACATGCTGACAGCACAACCAGCTTTGTATTTGGCAGGTACATCTCCGCAACTTCAGATGCCAATAGTATTCCATCTTCGACTCCCGCAGGCAAAGCTTTATTCTTCCAGGCGTTATTGCCTCCGGCAAAGATCAAACCGGATCTTAGCAGTGGATTGTCAGAATTCCTGAATACATCAAATGAAGATTTTTTATTTGATACCTGTACAGAGGTTGTTTTTGATGGTGCAGGGAAAAAGAATCCATGAGTAGCAATATGGATAAAAACAGGTGAATTCATATTATTTAATGACTTAAAACTTTCTTCTGTTGCTTCGCTTCCGGTCAGCACAACCTGATTTACCTTATTTTTATTAAGAATCTTCCCGATTTCTTCTGCTTCGCGGAGAGTCCCTTCAAGATAATTAAAACCGCCTCTGCGATTCACATCTCCGGATATAAAATGGCTTCTTGAACCTGAATCAGTTGATAGATACCTTGTTGCGGCCGATTTCATTGTTGTTGTGTCCGTATCATAATTAATCCCTCCGTAAACCACAGGTTTCACATTAGTGTTTTTCTGAAGAACTTCATCATCTTTTTTCAGGATTACCCTTGTACTGAGAACCTCATGCATATTATATTTGTCTGACAGATAGACACTGTCATTTACCGGAATAGCATCAAATGAAATCTTGTTCAGCAAGCCGGCTGGTGAATAGTATATTGTTTTTACTCCGGCCAGCAAAGTATCAAGAGGCTCCCATACAAGACTGTAAAGCTTATTCATGCTGGTTGATTTGTCCTTTAAAGGCAGCTTGTACAACTTGTCAGCAGTAAGTTCATCTGTGCCTGATTTTGATTCATTTATCAGAGCCTTCAGCTCATCTTCTTTAAAAAGATATATCATTTCCGGATGATTATATCCATGTCTCAACAATAGTGCACAGTACATGATAGACGAATCTGCAGCATTTTTTTCGTTGTTATATTTAAAAGAGATGAATTCGATGGCAGCTTCCTGATTACCAAGCGCCTTTTCGATATCCTGCCAATTAATCTGGCTCCCGATATCTAAAAAACCCTCAAATCCGGGTGTCTGACGAATTTTACTGTTTAAATCTTTTTCTTCTCCGGAGCAAATATTTTCAAGACTATCTGTGCTCAGCCACCGTTCAGCCACAGGCTTCAGGTTTAGTTTTGATAAAAGCTGCTTATTTTTATAAAAGCTATCATAAAGGTTAATTAATGCCTGATCGTTGCTGTTAAGAGCTGCCTGCCTCAAAGCCCTGGAAGATTGAAGAACAATACCTTTAAGTTCAAGTTCATTATTATAGGAAAGCCCTGTTATTGAGGGATTATTGGTTTTTCTTCTGAACACGAAAGAGTTAATGACTTCGAAATAAGAACTTATATCAGTAATATAATTTTCCTTTTCCTTTTCGTCCATAAAGCTGAAATTCTGATTGATCAGAGTACTAAAATTCGAATTTGCTTTCAGGTAAAGTGATTCTGCCACATCTGATTTTCCTAAAGATTCATAGGTTTCAGCCAGGCCAATTACAGAAATTGTATAATCTTGAGAATTATCTCCAAATTGTTTCTCAACGATTGCAATATCCTTATCAAAACACTGCTCCGCTTCTGTGTTTTTCCCTTCTTCATGGTAAAGGTTTGCAAGATCGAATAACGATCCTGCATACTCATCAGTCTCCATTCCCAGTTTTTTGAGATAAATATCACCTGCCTGCTTAAAGCATATTTCAGCATCAGCAAACTTTTTCTGGTGCCAATAAATTTTTCCCAAGGTTCTAAGTGAATAAGCAACAAAAGGGCTCTCTGCCCCATATGCCGCTTTTTTAATCTCGATAGCCTTCAGCACCAGGGGTTGAGCTAATTCTTCTTTCCCCATACTTACATACAAATGGCCGAGATTGTCTAAATCCACAGCATAGGCTGTGCTTTTTTCGCCAGCTGTTTTTTTGCTATTTTCAATTATACTCTTATATAGAGGAAGTGCCTTATCATAGCTTCCAATATTTGTATAAAGATTTGCCAGAAGGTTTTGATCATAGACATAATCTTCACTCTCTTTTCCTTTTTTTCCATCCATAATTAATAACTCAAGGCATAGTTTTTCATCAGCAGAGAAATCTCCTGTTTTCAGATACAGGTAAGCAAGATCCGACAAAACCTCTTCGTAATTAAAACCGCCTTCTCTCAGAATGTCAATAGCTTGTTTGTCAAGCAGCTCCCCCTGACTGTAATTTCCCATTTCAATATTAACAGTAGCAATATCATTAAGGCAATTTGCATACTGTTCACTTTTCTCTCCGCATGCAACCCTGATGACCTCCAATGCTTTTTTATAGTAAGAAAGAGCAGCATTAAGATCATACAGTCCAAGATATTCATAGCCCATATCATTTAAAGACTCTGCATATTGAGAACTCGTTTCCCCATATGTTTTTTTATTATTTTTTGCAACCTCAAGAACTAGAGGTAGTGATAATTTAAATTGGTCTTTATCAAAATACAGGCTGGCCAGTGAAGACAGAGTGGAAATATAATCGTCACGGTAATCACTTTTGGGTTTTTTCTTCCATATATTGATTGCATTTATGTAATCAGATTCCGCTTCCTTAGTGTTGCCTAAACCCTCCTGCAAAGATCCCAATGTTGATAAGCAGCTGGCATATTCTCTGGAGTTTTCGCCTTTATTTGTTTTTTGTATATACAATGCCTCAGCCAATAATGGTTCGGCTTCAGAAAAGTGCTTGATATTCACTAACAAGTTGGCATATGAATTTAAGACACTAACAAAGTTTGGGTCATTAATTGTGTCATTAAAATTCCGGAAATTCTCTATAGAATTTTTATAATAAACAGCCGCAGAATCGTACTGTCCCAGATTATCATAGCACGAACCAATTACGTTCATAAATTCACTGCAGTCAGGATTTGATAAATCATTTTCGTCATTCATAATACTGTCGAACAATAATGCGGTGCTTATTGCCTTTGTATAATTTTCCGATTCGTAATATTTCCAAACTTTATCATAAAGCGAATCTATATCCTGGGAATATAAGGTACATGACATAAGCAAAAAAAATGTCAATATAAAAGCTTTAATTTTAGCGGGTTTGGTTGAGAATAGCTGCCCCATTGATTTTGATTTTTTATTCTAACATAAAGGTAAAAGGAAAAAGACAAAAGACAAAAGTCTTCTGCCTGTGACCGGCAGACTGAGGAGGTGCATGTAAGGTGCCGCCTGACACCTTTTTAAACCCACCCTGGCTTTCGCTGAAGCTAAAGCTTACAAAGCCTTTCAGGGATCTTTTTGGTCAAGTCTGACGACTTAAACCCCAATGGTTTGTTCTAAATATCAGTGTTCAATCAGAAATTCCGTATAATTGACCGGAGGAAAAATTTCTATGGTTACGGAATCTACAAAACCAAAACCCGGACCAGCCTTGCACCATTCCTTAAAATCGTTCAGCTGCCCCCTGTATCCTTCGGCTTCTATATATACACTGCCATCCGGCAGGTTTTTGATATAGCCTGTTATTCCCCGGCTCCGGGCCTCATTTGCAGCACTCCATCTGAAGCCAACTCCCTGAACCCGTCCTGTAATATGGATCTTATATAGTAGCCTTTCACCCATTCTGAACTACATTAACAATAAAGTCTAATAGTCTTGTCAGCATGATTCTTAATGAATTATACACAAAAATACTATTAATGAAGAGGATGTAAAAAAGATTCTTATCAGAAAAATTCTCAACTTTGCAATATCATTAAAGATATAGGCAGAGGGGAGTATTTTTTTAGAGTTTATAATATGAAAGAACTACCATTAAACAAAGCATTTATGCTGCTGGAGCCGGGCCCTGTTGTGCTGGTTACAACAGCAAACGGAGGAAAGAATAATATTATGACGATTTCATGGCATATGGTTATGGATTTCACTCCGCAGTTTGCCTTGCTGACGGGATCATGGAATTATTCCTATGAAGCTCTCGTCAAAAGTAAAGAATGCGTGATTGCCATCCCGACAGTTGACATTTCAAGGAAGGTCGTCGGGATTGGTACATGTTCAGGTTCTGATACCGATAAATTCAAAAAGTTTGACCTCACACCGCTTAAGGCAAAATCAGTCAGGGCACCGCTGATCAAAGAGTGCTTTGCAAATATAGAATGCCGTGTTACAGACTATATTGAAAAGCATAATATTTTTATTCTTGATGCCGTACATGCCTGGATAGATGCCGGACGGAAGGAACGTCGCACAATTCATGCCAAAGGAGACGGGACATTCGTAATTGATGGTCGGACTATAAGCTATCGCGAGATGATGCTTTCAAAGCTTCCTCCGGGAGTATGAGTCAGGCTTTTGCCTTTTCCGGACTAACAGGCAACTATGCTCACTCGCCTGACTCGACTATCCTCAGGAGAACTTACCAGACAACATATACCAAAACCACCCCGGTAATTGATGGTCTCATGAACGACGATTGCTGGAATCTGGTTGACTGGAGCACGAACTTTACACAGACTCAGCCGGTTGAAAATAAGCCTCCCTCACAGCAAACCGCCTTCAAGATACTTTATGACGATGATAACCTGTACATATTTATCCGGGCTTATGACACGCAACCTGAAAAGATAAGCAGGATAATGTCGCGAAGGGATAATTACGACGGAGATATGGTGTTCGTGGATATTGACAGACTTTAAAACTTATTTCTATGAAAAGTGACCATTATTTGTGGAAGGCAAAAATATCTTTTAGTTTATACCCAATCAGACAATTGTAATCCATAGTATGTATTCCGACAACCTGTTTTACTCGAGGCGAATCGGAAGATACCCGCAATCCTTTCGCCATATTCAATAACTTTTACCTGAATACGAATTACCGGATGTACTGGAATTTCTCAGGAAAGCTTCTGTCAACAAATACCAATGGCTTTTCCAGATTGTAACGTAATCATTTGTGAATCAGGGAAGATCTTTATAATTCTTGTGGCTTGTCATGCTTGATGAAGGTGTTATTGTCAAGCTCTCTGAAGGCTTCATCCAGCTCTTCTTCAGTATTCATTACAATAGGTCCGCCCCAGGCAACCGGTTCCTTAAGAGGTTTGGCAGCCAGAAGAAAAAACCTCGCTCCTTCAGCTCCTGCTTTAACTGATAATTCATCATAATCGGAGCTGTTTTCCGATGAAGCCGACATCAGGATTGCACAGGCTTTTTCTTCAAAATTAACCATCGCATCATCCGCAGCTAAGGTTCCATCAATAAGGTACAGGAATAAAGTCTGGTCGTTGGGTGTTTCTTTATAGCGCCAAACACTGCCGGGCTCCAGAGCCACATCGAGATACTGAACTTTTACATGTTCTCCTTTCACTGCCCCGTGATGATCGTGGTAATTGCCGGATAAGACTCTGACTACAGCGTTTTTTTCCTGAACTTCAGAAACATCCTGCGGTTTAATATCGCGATATGCCGGTTGAGTCATTTTTTCATTTTGCGGAAGATTGACCCAAAGCTGGCAGCCTAACATTCTATCAGCGGCTTTAGGCATCTCCTGGTGAATAATCCCTGATCCCGCCGTCATCCATTGGCACTGATGATCCCTTATGGTTCCGTGATTGCCAAGGCTGTCACCATGTTCTATTTCTCCCTTTAACAGATAAGTTACTGTTTCAATTCCGCGATGAGGGTGCCACGGGAATCCCCTGATGTAATCCTGTGGATTGGCAGAATCAAAACCATCCAACATTAAAAAGGGATCGAAATCTTTGACTGTATTCAATCCCAGGACTCTGCGCAAATGAACACCAGCTCCATCGATGGCATTCTGTCCTCTCACGATACGTATATATTTTCTTCGAGACATAATTTCTCTTTTTCAATCATTAATAATTTGTTCTCCCTTTATTATATTCCCTGTTGATCATTATTTATTTAATGGGAATAATAGCTGAAATATTAATTGTGCAAATCCGGTTTTTTGAATTCGAAGTTATAAAACTTCATAGAATACATAACAAACCAGATTTCGATAAGTTTTATTCTCTTAAATTATATTTTTAGTTCTTTGCATCGTATTATGCAGTTAAATTTGACCTGATTTATAGGACGTCAAGTGTGATCCTCCCTGTGAGTTATTTTTCTTTTTAACTATCTTTGGTTACAGTTGTCAGGCGATATGAAATTCCTGCAGGAAATACTCAAGCTATCCGGAACCGGGTTTACCCACGGGCAATATTATGAGTCTATGAATCTGGCGCTTAAAAGACTGAATAATGAGTACACAATGCTTCATTATCCTTTTTATGTTAATGAATCTGATAGCTTCATCCAGGCACAGAAGAATCTCACGGATCATTGTATATCATTACTTAATCCTTTGAAAAATAAGGAAACTCTGGAGATTGGATGCGGAAATGGTGTACAGGCAATATACATATGTAATAAATATTGTCCTTTAAGCATGACCGGAGTTGATCTAAATAGTGCGAATATTAGAATTGCAAATTCTGAAAGCAAACGTGTTAATATCAATAATGTTCGTTTTCATGTAGATGATGCCCAGGCCCTTACACATATCCATTCAGATTCTGCGGATGTTATGCTAAACATCGAGAGTGCTTTTCATTATCCTGACAAAACAGCATTTCTTAAAGAAGTGCACCGTGTTCTTAAACCAGGTGGAGAGTTCCTGATTGCCGATATTTTATCTACCCGGATAATATGGGAAAAAATTATGAAAACATTGGGTAACCGCAGGGTTCATCATTTCTGGAACCGGAACCTCTATGAAGAGGAATTTATTAAATCCGGACTTATAATTAATAACCGCGAGGATATAACTCATAAGGTGAGCAAGGGATGGAGCATGTACCGCAGCTGGCTTCCGAAAATAAAAAGAAAACAATTCTTCCGGAATGTGGCTTTCAGATTATTCTACATTATAAATGCCAGACTAAACATCTTCTATTTAAATCACGGGCAGCAATATTTAATTTTTGTCGGATATAAGCCTGTCCTTTAGAAAACCCGAATTAGGTTCTGAAAAATTTAAAATTATCTTTATATAATCATAACTTAATTTATGACATTTAATTAAATACTTTGGTCTGATGATATACAAACAGATTATTACCTGATTTCAATAAAATATGTATCGAATATGAAAACAAATAAAGTGAGAAAAGTATTAATCGCGCTGGATTATGATCCGACTGCACAAAAAGTGGCAGAGGCCGGGTTCTCCTTAGCAAAATCGATGGGCGCTGAAGTAACATTACTGCATGTAATCTCAGATCCGATGTATTATTCTTCACCGGAATATTCACCTATAATGGGGTTTACAGGTTACATGGAAATGGGTCCGCTTCAATCAGTAAGCGTTGATGGACTGAAAAAGGCTTCTCTGAAATATCTTGATAAATCGAAGCACCACCTTGGGGATAAAACCATTCAGACAATGGTAAAGGAGGGCGATTTTGCCGATTCAATTTTATCAGCTGCCAAAAAAGCACATGCTGATATTATTGTTATGGGATCTCATGGCAGAAAATGGCTGGAAGATATAGTTATGGGAAGTGTTACGGAAAAAGTCCTGAATCATACTTCCATACCGCTTTTCATTATCCCAACCAAACAAAAAAAATAAAAATCACACTTCTTTTTTTGTCAACCTAAAATGTGGAAGTAATAAAATCGAGTCAAAAGATAGAATATTTGAAAGGGCTCATATTTTTAACCACTCGAAAGAATTAAGAGAAACTCATCTGAAAATCAGGGAGATGCTGCGATAGATGGAAAACCCCTTAAGATATGCTCTGATTACCGGAGCTTCTTCCGGTATAGGCTGGCATTTTGCGGAAGCATTGGCAAAAAAAGGTTATTCTGTTGTGGCTGTAAGCAACCAGCCAGCGCAGCTTGAAGATCTTAAGAAAAGTCTGGAACAGGCATACCGGATCACCGTCGTCACGATAAATATTGATCTGGCACAGCAAGATTCTGCGCAGAAGGTTTTTGACTATTGTAACGGGGAAAATCTGAAAATTGAAGTTCTGATCAACAACGCAGGAATATTTGTTTTCGGAGAAGTTGCCAGTGTCGATTATTCAAGAATAAAATCAATCCTTATGCTTCATATTTTGACCCCTGCACTTCTTTGCCGTCTTTTTGGGGAACAAATGATTGAGAGGAAGGAAGGATTTATCCTGAATGTTTCATCAATCACCGCCGTTATGCCATATCCCGGGATTTCAATTTACGGACCAACAAAAGCTTTCATTCGTAAGTTTACACGTGCACTCAGAACTGAAATGAAGTCTTATGGAATAAATGTGACATGTCTTCTTCCCGGAGCAGCTAATACGGCATTATACGATACGAGTAATTTTAAATCCCCATTACTGGTAAAGACAGGACTGATGAAAAAACCGGATTCAGTTGCAAATGCAGGTGTCAGAGCACTATTTAAAAACCGTGCAGAATGTACTCCCGGATTGCTCAATAAATTGATTATTGTGCTTATACCAATCGTGCCTCATTTTATTATTGGCATTATAAGCAGAAGAACGCATTTTTTAAAAAAGCCGGCCTGAGAAATAAAGTACAACCCGGGCAGCAATTTGTCTGATTGATTAATCTTTAATACAACGGATAGAAAGGCCGCTCTTTTTATTGCTGACACCCGTTTCTGCATTGTTGTAGTCGAAGTACAGGTTGCGGCAATAAGCATCCAGAGAAGAGGATGTTGTTGAAGACCACCAGTAACTATAACGCCTGATATTGTTGAAAGTGCCACTATAATAACGATAACCTGCAGGGATAGCTGTAAAACCTGTTTCGTTGGTCACGTAGGAATTCGTAGAATACCAGTGTGTAGTACCTGTTTCCTTTAATTTGCCGCCAGCCTCAACTTCTCCACCTGAAAAAGTGATAAGGGTGGCCAGTTCATTATTGGATGGTATATGCCAACCGGAAGGACAAACATTCCTGTTGCCATTGCTTGCTGCATCAACAACATACCAGTTATATAATGCTCCGTAAGAAACTGAATCATAATTATACCAGCAATATGCCGGAGTCGATAATTCTGTCCATGCTGTTGCATTTGTGATGAATGGGATTGGCGTTCCGTCATTTAATTTAGTTACGTTCAGGTTTTCAGCCATCCACGTTTGTGTCCCGATCTCAATGGTCTTATAAGTATTACCATCAATATCGGAGACTGATCCATACTTCAGATTAGGATTAAAGATGAAAGTACTCTTAATTGAATCTTTAGTAGTAAATGTCATTTCGCTTCCATAGGTCGTGTCAGATGAAATTATTGCCTTTACCCGATAATAATATGTCTTATCAGGAACTAAACTGGAGATAACTGCACTCACTGTAGTGCTTTTATTATCACTTAACGTATCCGGATCTGCGCTGATACTGGATCCATAAGAAGCGCTGGTGCCATAATCAAAAGCAATAATGGCAGTCTGATTATTGACGTTTACCGTACCGCTTAAAGTTGCCCATCGCTGTCCGAATACTGATACTGAATTGGTTGTGACTGTCAGTGATGTTGACCCAGAAGAAGAAGATTCATCGCTTTTTTTGCATGAATTTAAAATTGCTGCCACGCTCAATAAAGAAACGAAGATCATTATTTGAACAGTGAAATGTTTTTTCATAACCGGAATAATTTTTTAGATTATCATCGTAAACGGATTTGTACCCTGCCAGCGTCACATTAATATTAAAGAGAAACGAAAATCACCCATCAAATTTTATGCAAAAATGTAATTCTTTTTAAAAATATAAGTAAACACGATAGATGTTTATGCTAATGGTCAACCCGGGCATGCCGTATGTTATCAGCAGCCTGACGATCCAAAAAGAAGCGGAAAAGGGCATAAGTCTTTGCCATACTACCAAATATAAGCTAATCCAACCTGATCCCCATTCTGAACAAACATGACTTCAGATCCGCTTTTTGATTGTGCCCGCGACATATCAGCCTGGTTCTGGTGTGTTTTATTGAAATGTGCCACAACCTGTTTGCCGCATGCATATCCCAATAGTGATCCGATAAAAACATCAGATGCCCAGTGCTTGTGTTCTGTTAATCTTGTTATGCCAACCAGAGAAGCCAGTGAATAGCTTATAACCGGGACAACTTTTATATCACTGTATTCTGAAGCAAAAACCGTTGCAATTGAGAATGCCGTAGCTGCATGGCCGGAAGGAAAAGAATCAAAAGCGA
>Ga0187886_1003708_pt1 | contig 11309 bp, 10 predicted proteins | sample June2016WEW_20_1_FD_133001 | JGI IMG/M metagenome (GOLD analysis project Ga0187886, IMG submission 133001) | Peatland microbial communities from SPRUCE experiment site at the Marcell Experimental Forest, Minnesota, USA - June2016WEW_20_150 | ecosystem: Environmental > Terrestrial > Soil >...
CAAAGGAGTTCGGAGAAGTCAATGTCTTGGCAGTGCAGGACACGCCGAGTGTTCCTAGGTTGGAGAACTATGCGTACCTGAAGTTTGACTTGAGTTCACTCTCGAGTCTGCTTCCCGCGCTTGTGGAATCTAATGCTATACCGTCGAATGTGACTCTTTGGGCATACGCTCGACTTGTTTCGCTGTTCTACAACGCTAGCGTTGAGGTTCATCGTGTTCCAAGCAACAACTGGAACGAGAGCACTTTGACGTGGTCCAACAAACCCGCATTCGAACAGGCATCCTATGATCGTCAAACAATCGCTGCGAATGGAACTTGGACTCGGTGGAACGTTATCGGAGACTTCAGTTCCGGCGTGAATCAGCACAGCGAAGTATCCTACTTGCTCAAGTCCAGTGAAACGCACTGGAAGAATATCGTCTGGTTCGATTCCAAAGATCACCCGCAACTAGGCAACATGTCAACTAGGCCTGAACTGGACTTGGATTTCGCTATGCCTACCCTCACGATTGACTCAGCGTACGCCAATCTCCCCGTGACCATCTCAGCCTCGCACTTGCCCACTGTAGAGCGCCAGACATACGGAACCGACGCCAATGGCACCTTGAGGGCAATAGTGCCCTGGGGCACCTACGCGATTTCGGTTCCTGAGGTTATCCCTATTAGTAATGTCACGAGGGCAGTATTTGTCGGCTGGAATGACAATGTGCGTGAAGCAAACCGAACAGTCACCATAAGGGAAAACATGAGACTGCACGCCAACTATCGAATGCAGTACAGCCTCACCGTGAGCTCTCTATATGCCTCAACAAGCGGTTCGGGATGGTATTTTGAAGGCACAAACGCATCCTTGTCAGTAGACCCAGATACGGTTTCCGCAGAAGGAATAGCGGGCGTGCTTGGCGTCCGCCACATCTTCGATCACTGGACTCTGAGCTGCACAGACTCCGAATCCAAGTGCGTAGTTATCATGGACAGCCCGAAGTCAGCGACAGCAGTTTGGAGAGACGACTACACGATGACAGTAGCACTCTCGGCAGCCATTCTCGCGATTGCTTTCGCTGCGATCATGCTAGCACTTAGGGCAAGGAGAAAGGGCGTCCCGCAGGAGAGCAAGTCATAGCATCCGTTGCAGTGATCGCGCACATAGCCATCAAGGAGGTTACTTTGGTGCAAAAAGTCTCCATTGTGCGCATGGGTCTAATGGTGCGCGCACACACACACAAAAATAACGCATACGACGAACGACGACGATTCGAATTACGACGGTCGCACCAAGAGAGCACACACGACCTCGCCTGAACAATGACCGGACGTACAAGAAGACCTTCTGAGAACCCCTACAAATTGACTGTAGCTATAGGTGGTGGAATGAACATACTCGGCGTAGAGTCTATCATTGAAGATCGCTCTGAAAGGCCTATGTTCCCAATTACTTTGTCCAAAGGAGCTGTACGGAGAATTGGACTAACGGGCCAAAAACCGGGAGGAGCGAAACTCCAACTACCTTGGCGACTGTTAGCTTGTTGAACGGCCATTCACCCAACCCCTTGAGATCATCCCTTATCGACCTCAGGCTCAGAATCACTAGAGCTACCTCGTTAAGGCTTCTTTCCCCCTTTCTCGTTTCTCCACCCTCTAGAAGTCGCATCAATTCATTGAACTCAAGGAGAAATCGTTGCTCCACCGCGTCTAGCTCTCTCCGTTTCATCTTGCTCATGAACCTGTGCATCCCGTATCCGGATGCAAAGAAAACCAAAACCAAGAGTGTGGCATATCCAAGGTATACGAGTATGGAGACAAGAAACATAAGGGGTGTCCCCCATAGAAGGAGGAATGGAACGCGCAAAGCGAATAATAGGCCCACTGAAGCCAGCATTAACAACATGTTCAAGACAAGTCTCTCGATTACCTGCGTCTTCTTCTTGTCTAGTGCGCTAAACTGCAAAGGTATGAGGCCCGGAATCTTGTACATCACGTAGACCGTGCTGGCACACATCCAAGTTATCGTTCCTCCAACAGCTTCAATGAAGCCCCAGATAACCAGAAGGGCGAACGTACGCGGAACAATGCTTGTGTAGACCATTCCAATCACAAATGGTCCAAGATAATTCTGTTCAACTAGAGTGTAGTTTCCAAGAACCCAAACCCAATATATGTAATACGCTAACGCGAGCACATAGGCAACTACTGCGAAAACTGATGCCCAATTACCTAAAATCAGTCTTTCAAATTTAGAAGAGAGTCTTGAAATATCATCTGTTCGAATCTTTGACATATCCGCTGTTTGCTTTAGCCATGAGCCAAGTTGCCGAACACTGTTAGAGTAGTTCTTGACCGAAATCATCACTAGTGAAAAGACGACCGGCCATATGACTATGTGCAGATCATGAAGAAATCTTGTGAGCCCACCAGAGGCAGCAATAAGCAACCCAAATAGAATAAACTGGGGAACCATAAGGGCGAAGCTAGCCGCAATGGCATTTGATGAAATTCTATCGAGTAGCTTTTCTAGCCAACAAACGGCTTCATTCAATGTGCGTTGCCACGCATTTGGTGCACCATGACGTGTTGTGAACGATAGCGACTGATGAACTCAAAAGCTTTGGCTCTATTCAGAGACAATTAGTGTACGGGTCTCGTGGTGCGCACACACACAAGAATTGTGCTCGCTTCCTGAAATTCTTCAAGGATAATGGTGCTACCACGGTAGTCGCACTTGACCGATTTCGTCTGGCGGGTTCACCCTGTGAGAAGTCGGTTGACAGCTTATTTTCTTGATGGTTTAGCACCCCCTTGACCGAAAGTGTCGAGTCTTCACCTCTCACAATATGGGTTAGTCATATCGGCCTTTCACATCGAATCATTTAGTCTGACTTCATTCATCTCTTGCCGTGGTTTCTGTCTTGCGGCTTGTCTGATTAGGTCTAACCGATGGTTTGTACCTAATTGAACTGGTATTACGGCTTCCTGTGCTGGCCGTCAACCGACCTTTTACATCCCCCAACCAATCATGCCCACAACCGCGGACTAGGCATAGAAAGTCACATATTGACTGGCTGGCACTAACGAAATCTTAGGGTCTAGACAATGAGCCTAGTCTTGGGACCTGGCGAGAATATTGTGGGAGAAGAACAATCCGTATGGATCACACAATACGAACACGATCCAGGCTCTCTTTCTGTAACCCTAGTCGGTCGTTCAGGATTTCGCACGTGAAAGGAAGCAGAGTCATATGCGGATGCCCTTTCAGAAGACATGGAAAAAGAAGTGCCCGGACGGAGCTGAGAAGGTAGTCTACTACAATGTCGACGATGCTTTTCCATTGTACACGAAAGATTGGACGGCTACTGTTGCGGGTGTCGTCAGTGCGTCCAAACTCCTAGAGGGCAACTTATCTGCAGAATTGAAAAGCCAATTGAGTGGGTGGCTTATCGAACTAGATAACGCGAACCGTAGTTTACAGCAGAAGTTTAGGTCGGCCTACGTTGTGTACTCGACAGATCCATGCAATATGCACGAATACTTGATACGCAGGATAGAAGCTATCGACAATGCCGAGAGTGAGCTTAGAAAAATAGAGATGGAGTTCAAAGCAACGACTGAGCTTCTGAGAGCCGGGGCGAGTGAAGAAGCGGTGTATAAACTTCTCGCGAGAATCGCTGGTGAGATCCCCACTGAAAATGAATTGGGTGAGGCGTTTCGCAAGGCACAAACCGATGCGAAAAGGTGGATGACCGGATCTTGACGAATGCAAAGATTATCTGCTTTGCTAGCGCCAAAGGTGGTTCAGGGAAGACTGTAACAGCAACTTCTTTGGCGAAGTTTCTCGCGTTCCTCGGCAAGAAAGTCCTCTTGGTTGACATGGATGCAGCAACTAACGGTTTGACTCTACTATTCCTCGAAAAGGTCAACAAGGCAAGAATCGAACCAAATCAATCGCTTGGAGTCTTTGAGGCCGCGTCCGCTAGCGAGAAGCACAAGACTCCCATGGTGCCAGCACATTTCGTCTTAGAAGAACGCCTAGACCTGGTTCCCGCTTCGTACCGGCTAACGCCTTCAAAAGCGGTGTCACTTAGAGGATTCATTAAGATAGCCGATGCAATCGGCCATAGTAGGGGTTCGTACGACTACATAATTCTGGATGCTCAAGCAGGTTCGGATGAGTTTGCTCTTGTATCCATGCAGATTGCAGATGAGGTTGTGCTCGTAAGCGAGTACGATCCGATTTCTGCTGAAGGCGTTGATAGGCTAAGGCACCTGTACCCGGAACCGTTAGCTTATACGAGGACTTGGGTGCTTCTAAATAAGGTTCTTCCGGAGTTCGCTAGAAATCTTCGTGAATTTCTCGGGATGGTGCGCTACCTAAGCCCCATTCCATGGGACGCCGATGTAATACGCGCATTTACCCGTCGCAAACTGGCTCTGGATATGGACTATGGGAATGCCTACACGTTGGCAATGATGGAGACAGCTCTTTCGCTTCTTGGTGATGAAATCAAAGAGCAAGTGGAAGATTGGAAAAAGAACAGACTTGAAGTCATCCGTAAACCATTACGTGAACAACTAGAACAAATCGAAAGTATGTTGAACGAAAAGCAAGAACGATTACTCTGGTTGCAATATCGAAAGAAAGAAACGGAGACTCGAAAAAGATGGGCCCTATCCGTGGCCATCAGCATGGCCGTAGCGGCTGTTGCACTGGTTTTGAATTTCTTCGGGATGACTATTGATTTTATTGTTTCATATCTGTCCCAAAATCTCTTTTCCGTAGTGGGAATCGTATCGGCGATAGCTATAGCATTTAGTTTCATTTGGGGGCTCAGTGGGTCTTACTCGACGGACAGAGAGATTGAAATAGCTAGGGAAAAAGAAAAGTTGCAAAAAGAGATCAATGACTTGGAGGAGGATCGCAAGAGGTTCAAGACTCTTAGTATAGCGGATTTTGAGAACATATTGAAGCAACGGGAACGTACAGGCAGTTAGTTATGCCTGAGAAGGCGCTGTCGCATCCCTTCTGTGGGGGGTGGTTCTTTTGGTGCGCACACACAATAACGACGGTTAGAACTACGACGGTTGAGCTGAACGAACGCCAGGCCAGATGTTTTCCGCTAACTGAGAGACAACCTGTGCGCACGCCCCACATCCGACGACTGTGGCTGAGTCGCTAAAACAAATTCCTGGTGGTCTAACGATCGTCTCTGATCAGCCACAGAAAGTAGCCAATCCACAGGATCACAATTTCACCATTCCAGTCTGAGAAAACTTCCATGACTCTCCAGACAGTGCCAGCCGGAGAAGCAGCAAATTGAGGATTCGTGAGAGGCTGTTGGAATGCGGCTGCAAGGACAGGGTCAAAGAAGTAAAGGAAGAGGCTGGCTAAGGCCAAACTGAGGAAAACCTTACCGGCCAACCGCAGGTTTCGCATTTGCATCTCTCTAAGACTGGGGTATTACTAGAAGATCGAGCTACACTTTCAACTCTCCGTTTGTTTGCAGAATGTACTTCTGGGCTTTTGCCTGATCCTTCTTCGCAAGCTTCCAAAGCTCGAATAACGTAACGCACGTCATGGCACAGACCTCGTTTGACTGCAGATACCCTATTACTTGAGGAGTGAAGTCTTGCTTCCCCGAACGGTTTGACGGGAATTCTCGCTTGAATGTATTCGCGACTAGTATCACTTTCTCATTCTTCCGATACTTCTCAAAGAATTGCAGCAATTGAAACATTTTGGGAGAGTCTGAGTTGACCTTGCCGGCGATTGAGGTCACTTCGACTGCCAGATCTTTCCCTAAGAGGTCTACTGGAAAGCTCGGTTTTGTCTTCTGGGTTTCAAATCCGACGTCTTTGAGAACTAATCTCACGGCATCAACCTGTGGTTCCTCGTGAACGGAGAAAACGTTTCGATACTTATCTAACTCCAGTCGTTTCACCTTCAAATCTCTGATCCTTTCTTGTACAGCCGAAATCTCACTTTCATGTTGGCTGATTTCAGTGTCGATTGTCAAGATCCCTGGAATCTCCACTTGATCTCTCCATTCAGGTTCTGTTCTGTCTTCTCCGGTCGCAATGTCGATCAGAGTCTCGATTGCCTCGCGGGTATCGCACACGGTGGGTATGGGGAGCAAGTACTGCTTGCCTTTTCTATCAGCAACAGACGCGACAACGGAAATCCACTTGCCGGACTTGTTGGTGGCCAGCGGATTTAGCTCAGACCCGGGCCATGTCGAATGATAGGGCCATTTGATCTCCAAGTGCCATCCTTTCACTTTGTCGAAGAAAGGCTTGAACTTCTTTGCATCAGGAGAAGATTCCACTATGACACTGGTACCCTCCTTCACCTTCACTACGTCAATTGGGATGGGGAGCAGATCATAGTTTGTAGGTGGGGGATATGGAACGCTCTTGGGGGTCTTTTTACGGTCCTGAAGGAACGGCTCTCCTATGATACACCACACTGACCTCCCAGTCGCCAGAATCGTCCTTGCCTCTTCAGCAATCTTGGAGAATTTCCCAGCGATCTGGTTGAAGACCTCCTGCGTAAGCTCATTCAATGCAACGATGATAAGGTCAAACTCCTCTATGTTTGGGATTTCCTCCGTCCAGTCTACGCACGTTGCTCTTGCATGTTGTTTATCCCCAATGACGAGGATATCCAATAATGTCACCGCAGCAGGACTGCCAGAGGTCTAACAGTTTCCGTAACGTATCTGGTTTTTGGCATTTCCGTTCCATCGTACAGGATGCTCTGCATCTGCCTTCCTGCTTCTTCGAGCTTGACCCATGCCCTATTGATGTAATCCTCGGCCAAACTCACATTCTCTGGACTGGGGACGCTCATTGATTACACACTCGACTGACTTGTCAGGCTCTGCGTTTCGCTTCTATCGGTAGGTTGGGGACTTTCGATCGTGACAATGAGACCCTTCTCCTTGTCCTTCACCAAGAACTCGGCGAGAGCCCTTGCTGTTACCTCGAATTTTCCATTCTTTCTCTCAGGTGACACCTCCATTCTTAGCCAATTGGATTCGTTATCTGGATTGAAGACCCACTCTCCTAGTCCTGATTCCAAGAACATGAACTCATTGAACGGGACATACATATTGGACCAGAAGATTGGTATTGTCATCTTGCCGATCGCCAGGCGCTCTCCGGTCTTGTCGTACGTAATCCGCATACCGAGACGCGGATCCATGTGAAGCGGAGTATAGTACTCGATTGGTGCGAAAACGATGTCAGGCTTGATCTGGGAATCTCGGATCGCATCTTCCATCTCGTGACCCGACAGACGTGAGATTCTCGTCCTGTTTGTCACTACGTCCCTAAGTTTCTGGACGAGATAGCCCTCCTCTTGTATCGCAATACTCTGACCGATTCCCATGATCTCCGGTAAGATGTACGCGCCTCCACCCGAATAGGCATCGATGAGAATTTCGGGACCGACGAGGAGACGTTGAGGAAACTCCTTGAATTCGAGAACATCAGAGGGTTGAGCTGATCTATGTGGAATAGCCATCGTTTTTCTGGACATGCCCGCGTGTTCCCTGCGAGCTGCGGCAACCAGTCTATTCCATCGTTCCACAGAGATGGGTTCCCTCTCGGATACCACCAACACAGTAGGTGGTTTGGGAGGTGGTTTCGCAGAAACAGTCGATTTGCAGTGCGGGCAGACATGAGTATCACGATTAATCTCTTTCTTGCAGGATGGACATCGCAATGGCTGCGCAAAACCGACATTCTCTTGTTCTCTGGAAGAACCAATGAAGTAGCGTTCAAATTTCCAAAGCCCTTGCAGGAGAGCATACCAAGCCAACGAGTAGGGAACTAGAGCCACAATCGTCATCATGCCAACTAATAGTGACGATACCCCGAGGACTGCTGCGATGCCAAACATCAGTGCACCGTGGAGCATGCTCCTTGCAAACTGGTTCACCTCCTTCAAGTATTGAAGTTCGGATGAATAGAAATAAATCAGGGCGTGATTGCTTTTCTCTTCTCTGTCGAACAGAAAAGTGGCTATCGCAAATGATCGCCAGACGCGCTTGCCCGGCCGTCTGGAATATAACAATCTTTCCTGAAGGTTACGAATCTCAATAGTCTCGTGCTGTCGTTGTGTGTCTTCTCTCCTCATCTGTCTTGCACTTGCCAGCATGCCTCTATAGAACCGGTTGCGAGGATTCGAGAGAATTACTGGCAGTCTTCTAATCAAAAGAAAGAACCAGCCTGCGAGATATTGAACCTCCAAGGCGAAATGCCTGATTCGACTCGATTTGCTTTCGAACCGCTTTATGTCAGAGTATCCCCATTTCGCCGCGGTTCCAAGGTTGAACTGAGTCCTCAGTCCGGATCCCTCGCCGGCTTCAATTGGGTACAGAGCATAGGATACCGTGGCGTATCGCTCTCTGCCGTACCTTGGATGCGTGAGTTTCATGATCCGACCTCTCAGTGGACGTATCTTCCACAACAGACTGCTGAGATGAACTGGAAGCTTTGACCAGATTATTCCCAGTGGAGGCTTGTATTCGGCAATCTCTGACGTCTCTATTGGCTGAGGCTTTGAGTCAACCCATAGGTTGGATCCAAGCTCTTGGCTCAGATATTCACCCAGATTGAAGTTAGGGCGCGTTCTTGGCAGCTTACCCGAGTACGTGTCAACCCCGAAGTTCGGGAATTCATGGAATACGAATTCATCGACGTAACGCTTCACTATGGTCCCAGTCTTGTGATATCCAGTATCGATCGCAAGTGAATACGTCTTGGCAAGAAAATCCTCCAACCACTTCTCTCCGGGCGATTTTGATTCTGATGGAAGTTTCTGCAGTAGGATTGTCCCAGCGGTGAAACTGAGGGCGCAAAGAACTGCACCTGTCGAAGTAATGACATTCGCAGCTTGGTTGATTTTCGACGCCAATAGTTCTAGGAACTCTAGCAAGGCGGCAAAAATGCCTATCACGTCAATGCTCATTGGCGGCCCAACCCAACAGCGAGTTGGATTCTCATTTCAACCTCTCGCGAATTCTTCTGTATACCCTAAACGGCCTCTCGCCTGTTACATTTCTACGGACATTGTAGAAAGTGCTTTTTCCAATCTTAAGCTTGCGGGCCTCTGGTTGAGAGAGGATTCGTCTCCGAAGCTGTAGGTCATCCGTTCTCTTCAAACTTGGAGACGGTTCGGAAAGATCAAGGCCACAAACCCGACCGACTAGGTAGCGGCCAAGCTCGACCGTCTTCTGCTCAATGACCGTGTCCCATTTGAATACATGTCCCTTGTAGCTGATCCCAGAATTGAATCGCTCACGCAGCAGTTCGAGGAACCGTTGTTTCGCTTCTGGCTCGAAGCGGTACCTATAGTCGTCACCTGTGAAATAGAAATTCGGCAAGTCTAACACTCCGGACTCAAAGGCATCCATCACTGCCACATCTGATATCCAACGGAAGGGCTCCTGTAAGTCATACACGAGCGACTGCTTCGTCTGATAGTCACTCGTTTCATGTAAGAATCCTACAGATGGTTCTAGGCCTACCGTGTTGATTGCGGCTCGACACTCGCCCTCCAAGACGCCATACGCATAATTCAACGCCAAGTTGACAGGGTCAGACGCATTATTCTGGTGACTCGTAGTCATGCGTCCGTGGAAATCGAAGCATTCAGGAATCACTGAAGCGTAGGCCTGCCAATACCGTAATGCAACTCGACCTTCAACGGTTCGAAGATCCACAACACTACAGGCCTTGCCGAGACGCAACGCTTCACCCTTCGTTAGTCGAACTTGCTTTTCGATGTCATAGCGTTGAGCAAGCCAATCGAGAACCTGCAGATTCCTCGAAACCTTCGCACGAACAATCGCATTCGCTATCGAGAACTTCTTCTTCGCGTCCTCGCTCGCCTTGATCTGTGCTGCACGCAAATCCGCCTTAATTGGGGCAGGAGGCAAAATGCTACTGATTAGTGAGCCGTCGAAGTTGAGTATGAGGATTGGAACCTTGTTGCGAGACAGCCAATGGAAGGCTTGCAGCGAAACGTATCCGCTGTGGCCGTCAATGACTATGCTACTGTATGGGAAACGTCGCGGACGAAACCGAAACGCTGATCCATCTTTGCCGTCTTCTCGTCCATCCGTAATCTCCAACTCTGATCGAGATCTCAGGTTCCGGACGCGCATCTTGACGCCCCAGCCTGAAAGATGAAGTGGATTCAATTCATCTCACGACATGGGCTATCCTATGTATTTCTCTCTGATTCTCTTCAGCATCTGTTCCGAATATTCTGTGATTATGTCTTCTCTCGCAATCTCGCCAAGCGTCCGCCTGTCCTCCAAGAAAGCTCGCAAGAGCTCCTCGCGATGTTTCTTCTCGTAGACTGTGTCGAAGACGTGGTATAGTACACAATAATTCAGAGCCGTTGAGTAGGTGGCATTCCATCCTTTCTCAATGAGAATGGCTTGGAGCTTTCTAACGTATCCATCCATTATGGGATGCAGAGCGACCGTCTTCTTAACTATAGGCATATCATGCTGCCCCTGGTACGATAGTCATACTATCATACTCAGATATAAACCCAGTCATTGCCTGTTCATTCATACAAATCCACTTCAGCGACTGGTGTCAATAGTTACGCAGTTGCGGCTTTCGCCCGTTCTCGATCAACGAGTTATGCGGGATCTGAGATTGGGGACGCAAATCTTGGCGTCCCAACCCGAAAGACCATCACGTTTCACATGGCCACTCCAGTTCTAGAGTGAATCGTAACTGAAGGAAGTGATGAGCCCTAATTGCCTCTTTGAGTACGGCTGCATTCGAGCCTTGCGCAGAATATCGTCGCGTTTCTCTTCCAAGCTTTTTTTCGCCAGTGCCTGGCCGCTGGCAGTCTCTAGAAAATTGAGTAGTTCGGGCGGGTTCAAAGCGAAGGTCAATAGAATGAGTTCTGTGTTGCCGAAGGAACGTTTCAACCCTTTGCTCAATAGCGTGAAATCGATTCCCTTCTTTGAGAGCGCCTTGCGAGAAAGGCGACCATGTCTTAGAGCCAGTATCACCATGTCTTCAAGCCAGAACAGTTCTTTCGCAAATCTCACCGCCTCCTGCTGGTGGAGAGCCGTTGCAACGACCAGCTTGTTTTTTGGTCTTCGGTCGTCGTCGTGGTGAGCATGTGCGAGCGTCGTAATTTGAACCGTCGTCGTTGGGGGTAATTGTGTGTGTGATGCGATGAGAAAGGGGTAAGATGGCGGGCGAGCTCAAAGCATCGTATGAGCTCGCTCGTATGCGGATTGGATGTCCACAAGGACAGTGTTTACGCGACCGTGATGAATTA
>Ga0187886_1003709_pt1 | contig 11308 bp, 9 predicted proteins | sample June2016WEW_20_1_FD_133001 | JGI IMG/M metagenome (GOLD analysis project Ga0187886, IMG submission 133001) | Peatland microbial communities from SPRUCE experiment site at the Marcell Experimental Forest, Minnesota, USA - June2016WEW_20_150 | ecosystem: Environmental > Terrestrial > Soil >...
CAAGAAACTCCACCATTAGTGGAAACCCAGAAAGTAACCGATCCAGTTGCAGCGGGGAAACTACCGCCAAGACCCGCAACAATAGCTGTATCATGAACAGGTTGACCTAAACTAATAGATGAACTGGAAAGCGTAGTACTTACCGATGGCGTAGCCTTACCAACAGGCAAAGGCTCATCAATTTCACCACTGTGTGCAGCTACGTTGGTGGTGTCTCCCGAATAATTAGCCATGAAATAATATGTACCAACCATTGACGGCGTATAACTGCTAGAAGATGCTTTACCAAAACCATCTAAATTCTCAGGTACACCAAATTGGTTCCAATTAATGTGATCAGTTGAAACATAGAACGTGACGGTTCCAGTTGGAACTGAACCGCCAGTGCTTGTAACCGTCGCTGAATCAGTAACAGATTGACCTAAAGTGATACCCAAGGGAGACGAAAGCAAAGTTGAAACGCCAGGTGTGGCAAGACCAACAGTCAAAGGTTCAGCAGTATCATCACTTTGAGAACCAAGGTAGTTACTGTCGCCAGAATAGATAGCTCTGAAAAGATAACTAACCGCAGCAGAAGGCGTATAAGCATCAGAAGTAGCTTGACCAGCACTATTCAAAGTCTTTGTTGAAAACGTTGACCAACTACCTGAACCAAACTGAACCTGAAAATACACAGACCCAGTTGAAACAGGGAAACTACCACCAAGACCAATAACAGTTGCAGTATCACTAACAGATTGACCTAACGTAATACTTAATGGAAAAAGCTGCGTTGTCACAGTTGAAGCAGCCTTACCAACAGTCAAAGGTTCTACAGTTGCACCACTAATAGCAGCATTATAGTTGTTATCGCCAGAATATCGAGCCTGGAAATAGAGAGTGGTAGCAACCATAGGGATGCAATCATCGGAAATGGCTGAACCACTGACAAGATTCATAGATCCTCCAAATGGAGTAAACGTATTTCCACCATCAGTAGAAACATAGAACGTAGCAGTTCCAGTCGGAATCGGGAATGAACCGCCAAGACCAATAACGTTTGCTGTATCGTGAATAGTTTGACCCAGCGTGATACTCGTTGCATCAAGTAAAGTGGTTACAGACGGCGTGACCTTACTAACAGTTAAAAGCTCATCAGTAACACCACTACTACCAATGTCGTAGTTGCTATCACCAGAATACCGAGCCTGGAAATAATAATTACCAGCCGTCAATGGTGTATAATCAGCGGAAGTTGCTGAACCACTAACAAGGGGCACGGAATTACCAAACTGAGTCCAAGAGGATCCACCATTACTAGAAACCCAAAAAGTAACAGAACCAGATGGAGCAGGGAAGCCACCGCCAAGACCAACAACATTAGCAGTATCGTGAACAGGTTGACCCAACGTAATGCTCGTTGAGGGTAGGTTAGTTGTTACAGTGGGAGTAGCGAGCTGAACAGTTAAAGGCTCCTTAGTCGGCCCGCTTTGGGATGGCAAATTGTTGCTGTCGCCTGAATAATTTGCTTTGAAGTAGTACGTAGCAGGCATTGGAGGCGTATAACTGTCGGAAACCGCTTGACTAGAACTGTCTAAAAGTACGGCAGAACCAAACTGAGTCCAAGTAAGTGCATCTGGGGAAACCCAGAAGGTAACATTACCAGAAGGAGTTCTGTCAAGAGCCGCAACGTTCACTGAGTCTGAAACAGACTGACCCAAAGCGATAGTATCTGAAGAAAGTAGTGTTGTTACTTTTGGAGGAGCTGGAGTGTATGCTGATACCCAGATTCCGTCATTTGGTGTAGCTAGGTCAAGCCTGATGACTTGTGTTGTCGGATCTATTTGCTGTTCTTGGGTGAAGGTCAGTGAGTAGTTACCGTTGCCCAAGTAGACTAACTTTGGTGCATTATTGGGGGGTGAAAAAGCTTGGCCAAGCGTGTAATTTCCAACCGTGTAATTTCCAACGCGGAAGACCGCTGAATCCGGATATGATAGCAAGTTAGATATGGGCGTTGTGGCGTTTACATCGCTTTGATCCAAGTGAAAGATCAAACTGATTTGGCCTGAAACTTGAGTATTAACTGTTGCTGAATAAACTTGAAGCTGAACATATTTTTCTGTGGAGCCGACCCATCCCATGAATCCATAGGAAGCTACATCAAAATTATATGGTATATATGCAAAACTGTAGGTGCTATTTCCGTTCCAATTATGGTCAAACCTTGGGATGAGGTTTTGTGGTAAATTGGGATTTATTCTGAGTCCATAGCTTGAATAAGAGGTCAACACTGACTCTTTCCATGTGGTCATGAATTGGGATGCGTTGAGGTTGGCCTCGGCTTCAGTTAAGTTTTGATTTATGATGCCGTCAGTATAGTTTGCAAGCGCTACTGTCAGCGCTCGGTTCATGTCGCTGGTTGTGCCCAGCAAAAACTCGTCCACAGGTCTATAAGTTATTGATTGTCTGTTGATGTTAATCTCGTAAATGGAAATTGTTGTCGCTAATGTCAAAGCTGCGATAAGCAGCGCTGCGATAATAACAAACTGTCCCCTTTTCTCTTTAATCAGTCTACTCATTTTTGCGTCTCACCTTTTTGATTTTTTGAGCTGATATGTTATAACAAGAATATGCTCTCATCAGGTTCCCTCCCCTGCGTTAGCAAGAACTAGAATCAAGTAGTAGATGTTGCCGTTCTTTGATGTGTAAATCATGGGCGTTGAAGATGCCGCCAATGAACTGGAAAACGAATTATCGTTGATATTGCTAATTGGAGTGGGCAGATTCTGAGGTGTTACCCAGCTATTATCCTGATCCCGAGACCATTTTGTGACGTTTAAGTAAAATAACATAGATGATGGAAGTGAATTCTGAACAAAAGCCTTCAGTTCAATCACTTCGGGGCTTGCAGAGTTCATAGATGTTAAAGGAGTTGAGGTGCTTTCAATCGTCGCTTCGATTGTTCCCGACTCGGTAAGTCTACTTAAGACATTGTATCCGAGCCTGTCAAGATCGGATCTTTCCTGCACTACTGTAACTTGTGAGTTGTTTATGAAAAATGATGATGCTGTGAAAACGATGAAGATTATGGTAGCAGCTACGACGGTCTCCAAGATTCTGGCTTGCCCCAGATTAGCCCTTTTTCTATGCTTTGGACCATTCATGTGGACATTCTCCAAAGATACAGTGTTGCCGTAAAGGTTGACCCGCCGATGAGAACTGTCCTTTCAAGTGAGTAAGCAGAAGCAGCTGACCGAATCGCAGGTATGGTGCGATAACTAATGTTGGAAAAATCTCTATCTGCAACGAGCAAGTTGCTACCGTTGCTACCTGAAACCGCTAGCACGGCAATTGCGGACGACTCAGGTGGGTTGCTAAGAGTAAAATTAGTTGAGTTCCCTATGTTTTGCACAGCAAAGTCTCTAGTTTCATATCCTTGGCTAGTTTGAATTAGCAGGATTTCATGGGAATCAGCGTCGCTGGCTATGTTGTATGGTTGGGTTGGATCTGCAATTAGATTGCTTCCTAAAAGCGTAGCATGTAATCCAGATCCGGCAGGAAAAGAGTATAGTTTCGCCGCTTGGGCGCCATAGTAGTCAACGGTTACCGCTAGTACTTTCGATGTTTCTATTGTATTAAAGTTGAAGACACAGGAGCCATCATAAGCCGTCGTGAGATAACTTGTTCCGTTAGGTTCTTCAAGAGCAATCTTTGAGGTATCATCAATGTAGTATAGGACGGCTGATACGTTAGCGCCAATTAGGGGTAAGGTGTAGTCCGATGTGACATCGATTGAGTAAGTATCACCTGATCCTATTTGTTGTGTACTGATGTGAAGTGTTTCGTTGAATTCCAATGTGAAACCGTAGTCCAACGCTTTGTGTGAAGGATCATTGCTATTTCCCAAGCCTAGTAGATTGGCAGCGAAGGTGGACGGTAATCCTTCATTAAGTCTTAGTACCTTGTCTGGATCCAGTTCGTAAGCTTGTCGGCTTGTCTCGCCGTATTTTGCAAGTCCAAAAACTTGTGGAACTACGCTTGTATTGCTTCCCCAATCATAAGGGTAACCTGAATCTAGTAGCATTTGGGTCATGATTTTTTCTGCGGTTACTTTTAACTGGTCCTTGTCTGAGGCGTTGCTGGCAGGACTCGAAAGTGTAGTCACCATTACTGTTGACCCTATTAGCAGCGCTATTATTATCAGCCCAGCGAACAAGTACTCATAAATGTGCATTCTTCGTTTTTAGCCTCCTATTGCTGAGCTTCCACCCAGCCTATTCCAATTGTTATTAAGGATGGTGAGTTCCCGTTTGAATTATTCCAATCGGGATTTGCCCATATTACGACGCCGTTTTTCCCGTAGATCGTTCCTGAACAAGCAATTTTCAGATTGTCGACGCCGACATTGATGTTGTAAATTGTTTCTGCTGTGTTAAATTTCAGAGGGATGTCGCCCGAATTGTAAGGAATAGTTGAGTCTGCACTCACTGTTTGCTGAGTGGTAAGAAATGTGTGTACATAGAGCCCTCGATTTGTGTCATTAACTAATTGAATTTGGTAGCTTCTTCCGCCAACATCGGTTGGCAGATCTATGATCTTAATCATGTAATCGCTGCTGTATTTTGAGAATTTTATCAGGTTTATCATTTCTTCAAGATTCAGTGCTACGTTTTCGGATATTTGTCCAAGCTCTTTTTTTCTGTTGTCATCTTGGACGAATGTGGTGAAAATGGTGTAGAAAAGGCCGGCTGAAATTACGAGGCCAATGAGTGTTACCGTTCCGATGATGTGTTGTATTGATACTTCAACCATCGCGATGCCTCCTATGTTATTGAAACTCGCACTTGAATTTCTGAGAAGACCACAACTGTTTGAGTTGCTCCAGTTTGGTTAACGCTGTAATTTTGGATTATGTTTTGCTGTGGGGTGGTATGCTGGGCTGTTATGGAGATTGCGCCGCTGGGAAATTGCCATGTGGTTGTGTTGGTTTGAATATTTTGAACCTGAACGTTTACAGTTCCTGAACCAGAAGTAGCGCCTTTAATTAGGTGTATGAAGCTTATCTGTACCAGATTAGTCTGCGAGTCTATAAGTCCTGTTGAAACAATTCTAACTCGATCATAATCGAGTTTGATCTTTGCTCCATTATTCTGTTCCAGCCTTAGAAAACCCAAACCTTGTGTCAGATTTACGTAAGCATAGCTTAGATCGCCCCTAAGTGAAGTGTACCCAGTAGATGGATTGACCGCGGCTGAGGCGAGAGAGCCCCCGCTGTATATGAATTGAACTAGACCATTGAAGCTCGTGCTGTAAGTTGTTTGGTTAGCCATAGCGGTAATTGAGAGTGAGTCGGCGGTTTGGTTTATTAGCCCTATGCCGCCTTCTCTCTCGTTAAATTGTACATAGCCGCCGGCACCGGGTCTTAGCGAAACGTCTTGCACAGTTGTATCTAGCAGGAGCATGTTTGATCGGGCTTGTTCAAATTCTGTGCTGTTCATTTGTGCGTTTAGTATGTTCATTGAGACGAATGTGGCGACTACAAGGATTATGAGTAAGACACTTGTGAAGATTATGGTAGAGATGACTGAGGAGAAGGCTCGTTTGTTTGCCGCTATTCTGTGACTGTGGGATCGCTTGTTATGTTGTTTCATTCTGGGTACTCCTATCCGAGTTGGAACGGCGCAGTAAGGTATCCGGTGATGGTCATTAGCCCCACGGCGAGCACTACTAGGATGACTGCGTGCTTAAAGCCCGAAGATGCAACGCCTGAACCGATTTTGCCAGTGACTAATCCCGTTAAGTATGCCTGCAGTACCAAAGGTGGCAGAATGAGTGTTGCGAAATCAGCGAAGGGCATGCTTTGTTGGCTGAATGAGCCTAGAATAGTTCTCATAAAACCCATGAATATTACTGTTGAAAAAAGCAGTAGGCCTGCGCCTATGTAGGGCATTATTACTAGAGGTCGGAGCGCAGCCTGTTTTTCTTTTTCTAATGAGGAGAGCTTCTCGCTGAAACCAGTCACCGTCTCAAGTGTTTCCGGGGTTCCGCCTCCCACTTCTATGGCGTCGACCAAGATGTATATGTTGATTAGTCCCATCCAAGATTTCATTTTTGACCTGAAGGTGTCATAAATGACTTTAAACGGCAGACCCCACCTGATCTGTCGCCCAGCCACCGTTAAGTGATGTGTGAATGCGCCATAATTTCTTCCTGCTAAGTTTTCGATGCATTTTTCAGGGGAAGCGCCGGTTTTACGTGCTTCGGTCAAGTCGCGTAGGAAATGTGCTATGTCATGTTCTACGCCTTTGCCCCTTTTGGCATAGTAGTTGTGCGCGATAGCCGCCGGTATCGTGCCTATTAAGAGTGCCATTGCCATCCCTACTGCTGCTTCGTAACCGCGTTCGAGGCCCATAACTGTTCGTAGCCAAACGATGAAGTTTACGAATGGTTGAGCAAAGGGCAAGCTTAGTTCGGGAGCTGCGAAAGGAACGAACATTACTAGAACCAGAAGTATCAAAATTGGTGAGGTTGCAGCGAAGACTTTGTATGGACCCCACTCGCTTACCGGTTCATGGATTTGTTGTGAATCTGCTAGGTAAATGAAGGCAATTGACATGATGGGTACCAGAAAATACGAATAGAGCATGAAGGTCTCTGGTGTGAACCCGCCTGACAAGTAAGAGGAGAATGCGATCGAAACCATGTAAATGATTGTTAGGCTTAGCGTGACGAGTATGCTCATGGCAATGTATGATTCCATTAACGCGGCTGCTCGGTCTCCGAAGGCCCTGACTTTTACAGCTAGGTCGTTGAACATGGTTTCAGTGCGGTTAGACAGATAGTGAATTACGTCTCCACCGGTTCTGAGAGTTGATGCGTAACCTAAAAGCAGGTTTTTGTAGTCTTTTGAGGGCATATTCTGAGCAGATTTTTCCATTGCAGTAACTGGGTCTAAGCCCTTTATTTCGACTTCAATCTCGATGTCTCTGACGGCTTTGGCGAGGTTGGGCATTAACTCGGAATGTGATAGTTTCTTTAGGCTGTCGTAAGGAGATAGTCCGCCTGTGGCCATTACGCTGATGTATGCGCCGGCAAAGGGTACTTCAATGTCGAGTTTTGCGGCGCGATCGGTAGCCATTATCTTGGGAATAAGGAACCCTAGTGGTATAACCAAGAGAGGTGCGAGCAATAATGGAAATAACCCAGTAAGTATGATTATGGGAATGAAAGCGATTAAAACTACGATGAATATGAAGCCTATTAGTGAGAAGTAGGCGTCTGGGTATATTTTTAGTCCGGCTACTTCTAGGGTTTCTTCTAGTTTGAACTTTTTGTTTGAGTAGAATAGCCTGGCGAATATGTTGCCGATCCAGCTGAAGTATTGGTAAGTGAAGCCTGTGAGAGTGATTTGCTGCTTTTGTTGTTTTGTCAATTTTGTTTTGGTCCTTTTTTCATTTTTTCTTCTTGTATTTTGATGCGTTCGACTTCGAGGGGATAGTTTGGGATTAACTTTAGCTCTACGTTCCCCTTTTCCTCTTCACCTCCCTTTATTTTGGCGCGTTGGCTTTCGACGTAGTAGTTTGTGATGAACTTTGATAGATCTGTGTTTTTCGTTACGCCTTTTTCTCTGAGGTCGTGGATCAGTAAGGTGCGGTGTTGGATTTCGCTGAGGATATCTTTTAGTGTCAAGCCGTTTCTGACGGCTATTCTTTGCAGTTGCTCGCTGTCTTCAAAAGTAGTTTGGAATGTGTCATTCAGGGGGTTCCATTTGGCCATTGATCGGTATTTTTCGTAGTCGATGACTTCGGATATGGATGTGAGTCTTCGTCCGAAAGTTAAGTTGCCTCTTGCGCTTGGCAGTTGGATGCGTTCTACCATGCAGGTGACGTTGATTAGTGGTATGTAGATTTTGGATACGTTCATGGGTGGGCTTGTGAGGCGTTTCATGGCGTAGTCTATGCTGTCGGCGTGGAGTGTTGTTAGTCCGCCGTGGCCTGTTGCTAGGGCTTGGAATAGTACGAAGGCTTCTTCGCCTCTGATTTCGCCTACGACTATGTAGTCGGGTCTGTATCTTAGTGAGGTTCTTACGAGGTCAAAGAGTGTGATTAGCCCAGTTTTTACGGTGCCTAAGCCATAGCTGTCTCGGCTTACTAGTTGGACCCAGTTTTCGTGTGGGACGTTGATTTCTGGAATTTCTTCTACTGTGACTATTTTCATTTGTGGCTTGACGAGGCTGGCTAGTGCGTTTAGGGTGCTGGTTTTGCCTGCGCCTGTTCCGCCTATGACGGCTATTGTCATGCGGTTTTCAACAAGCAGCCATAGGTATGCGCCTAATTCCTCGTTTATGGTGCCTAGGTCTATGAGATCAATAATGGAGAATGGTTCTTCTCTAAAGCGTCTTATCGTGAATGAGCCGCCCTTTGGCGAGACTTCTCGTTTGTAGGTAGCTGCTAATCTGTCTTTGCTGGGAAGCATTGCATCCAAGATTGGAAAAGCCGTGGAAATGTGTTTGCTGCTCAGGTGAGACAGTTTTACTATTAGGTTGTCGAGGGCGTTCTCATTAATGAACGTGAGATTGGTGGGCATGCTTTCGTATTTGCGGTGCCACACGTAAACTGGCATCCCCATGCCGTTGACGGATATGTCTTCGATCATTGGGTCGTTCATGACGACGTGGATGTGCCCAAAACCTAGGAAGTCTCTGTGTAGATAGTAGAGAATTTTGGACCAAGACTCTGGGGTGACTTTGTCTTTTTTAGTCAATCCGTATTTCTTGGCCAGCCTTTCCGCTTCATTATTAATATGAGTGATTGGGTCAACGTCGTTCTTGGGAGGTTCAAGCTCCTTACTGATTATGTCTGATAGTTTTCGGAGAGTCTGCGTGTCTTCTTCGGACAGTTTGATTTCGCTAATGAAATATGCTTTGCCTCCGCCTAGTTCTGGCAGAGACATGATGGTAACTTGTGAATAAGAAGGGTGAATGATGTATGTTTCGATTACTTGAGCGTTTGATGGTGGTTCTTTGAATATGACAGGGGAAGCTACGGGAGGAACTTTCTTTTTGAACATTTCGCGTAGAGACTGAATGAACGTAGACTTGCCCGCTTGCTTTGCGGACTTGGCTGTTTGTTTTTTGGGTTTAGCAGTCTGTTTTGCCCGCTCTTCCTCTTTCTTAGAGTTAGATTTGCGGCCGAGTTTAGAAAAATTAGCTGCAAATTTGGAGACTTTCTTCTCGTTATTGATGCTGCCTTCTTGTTTATCGTTATTGGTCAATGTTGTGTTTTTCCCCGAATTCAGCTAATTTGAACTTAAAAAAAGAAAAGTGGTTTTAGGTTTGCGGTTGTTGGAAAGTTTATGGTAGAGTAATCACTTTTGGATACTGTTTGCCAGCGGATGTCTGAATCATCACTTCAACAGTCATCCCTGAAACCCATGTAGATCCTTGGGCCATAGTAATAGTTGCATTCCCTGATTCACCCGGCTTAAGATTTACAGTCGCCGTGGTTGGAGTTGGAGTCAGAGCAGTTGTGCAGTTATTAAAGAGAGCGTTTGGCTGATCACCAGTAATAAATGCGACAGAAGGCTTGCCGTTATAGAAAATTGTAGCGTTGTCCACCGTTGCAGTTGCAGAACCCGTATTCTTAAAATTCAAAATTGTGACAAAAGTATTGCCATTTAAGTCTGCGTATCCGCTTGTGAATTCTACTTTCTCGTATTTTGTGAATGAGCTACCGAGTCCTAAAACCCAGTAAGCTACGGCTATAGACATGGTTATGGTGATGGCTACGATGATGATTGTTGCGATGACTGGACTGACTGCTTTAAGGTTACCATTAAAAGTTTTTCTTAGTTTCATTTTTCTTTTTCATCTCGCAGTTTGCTTTTCTTAAATTTTATGAGTGTTTTCATTTTTTTCTTTTAATCCCTTGGGGATTAATGAATACAGCTTGCGCTTTTAAATATTGTGACTTAATACACCATATTGTATATGTGTTCAACACAAATACAACAAACAACAAATTTCTGGCTTTATCCCAAAGTTTACGACAAAATTTCGGGAAATTCCATTTTTCAAGCCTTAATTTTTCTGATTAAACTCAAATAAACTGCTGCTTTATTTGGGGTGATGAGTGCTTGTGAAATTGTTGGAACATTTTCTTTTAGCCATTTCTCTTTGTTGTTTCTATGGCTATGCTCTCTATTTTTGTGCCTTTTCATTCTTCAATAACTTTAATATTTCATCAACAGTTAAGATTCTTATCCCTTTGAATGCCACCAGAGAAAGCAGGTGTTTATCTCCTGATACTATGCAGTCAACTTTGCCGTCAAAGGCCGTTCTTAATACAATATCGTCATCAGGATCTTCCTTCACGGCTTTGAAGCGCGACTTAACTCTAATTATCTTGGCAACTCTATCGATAATTCTCACAAAAGCAATTACATCATCTTTGTCAGCGTATCTTCTTATTCTCGGATCATCTGCAACTTCGCTGAACTCTTTCAAAATATCTTTTGACAACACCAACTGGATTTGCCCCTCAACTACTTTATAGAAGAGTTCTTTAGGCTTTCCAGCCGTGATTAATGCAGAGACTAAAACGTTGGTATCAAAAACTACTTTCATTTAGTAGCCTTCGCAAGGAAGACTTTTCTGTGGTCTTGGATTACTTCGTTAATCTCTGCATTAGTTAATTCGCCGTACTTTGCTATTTTCTTATTTACCCGTTTGTATATTGCTTCTAATTCTTTAGTTACGTCTGGCACCTCAAGCTTCTTCATGATAACGGCATCCTGGTAGCCGTAAACGAGCAGCTTGGATTTTGGCCCTATACCTAGCTTCTTACGTATAGTCTGAGGTATTACCACTTGACCTTTTTCGCTGACTACTGTAACGTCTGCTTTTTCATTTTGTGACATGAACTCACCCATTACATATTCTTACTTTCTTACCTAAAAAGGTACCCATAACCGCCTCTGAATTGCAGAAAAAAATCTCCGAATAATAACTTAAAAATCCTTTTTTCTGCTGCTTCTTTAATAAATCAACATTTGTACAACACAAATACAATTCTACAAAAAGATAAAAGAAACTAGAAACAAAAAACACTGTGCATAATAGAGTTTTTAAGCGCCAATCTCGTCAAAAAGCCCGAGGAGAAGCTTCGCTAATTTCTCGCCAAACTCAGTCTTGATATAGTACTTCTTGAGCGGATCGATACGTTGACTCTTAGCTAAACCTAACGATTCAATCTCAATCATCCTAGCCCTGAAAGTCCCATCGCTTAGTGTAAGCTTATTCTCACGCATGAAATCTTTAGCATCCTTCCAC